>Ga0190304_1000306_pt1 | contig 22961 bp, 22 predicted proteins | sample 48700712_MG_FD_161670 | JGI IMG/M metagenome (GOLD analysis project Ga0190304, IMG submission 161670) | Hydrothermal vent sediment bacterial communities from Southern Trench, Guaymas Basin, Mexico - 4870-07-1--2_MG | ecosystem: Environmental > Aquatic > Marine > Hydrothermal vents > Sediment ...
ATAAAAGATGGTGTAGTTGTTTCTTTAATGTTCGATAGAGAATATGCTGCTAAATTTGAAGCTTTTCGCCGAAAAATTCCTGAAGACGTTAGGGACCTCTTCGAAATTAAACCTACTGGTAACGCTAGAGCTGAGGACTTTCGAGTGCCACCACTTATAAGAATGAGAAACACGTATATTGCTCCACGAGACCATAGCTTTGAAGAATTAATTGAAGATATAGACTTTGGATACTATATTGTTAGTTTTAGAGGCGGTCAAGCTAATTTAGATGGAACATTTCAAGTTGGTGTACAAGAAGCATATGAAATAGTTAAGGGAGAAGTTGGTGAACCAGTTAGAAACATGAGCATCAGCGGCAACACACTCGAAACACTATTAAAAGTGGACGCCGTGGGAAAAGACTTCTCCCTTATTGCCGGTCGATGTGGAAAAGGCCAAACAGCATTTACGGGTGACGGAGGACCACACCTAAGAGTAAGAGAAATTTTGATCGGAGGGGCGAGGTGAAAACCGTGGAAAATCTTTTAGAAATTGTTAAATTAGCTGTTAAGGAAGCTGAGAGAGCTGGTGCAAAAGAAACTGAAGCCTTTGCTTCATGGAACAGAAATGTTGAAGTTGAGATCAGTCAGGGTCAAATAGCAAAATCTTCAATAACAGTGGACCAAGGCATAGGTATAAGAGTTATAATTGATAAAAGAATAGGCTTTGCCTACACTAACAGCTTTAACGAAAAAACTGTTAAGGAAACCGCTTTAAAAGCTGTTAAATCCGCAAAGGCAAATAAACCTGATAAGAACTGGAAAGAACTCCCATCTCCTAAACCACTACCAACAGTAGAGGAAGTGTTTGATAATAAAATTGTGGAAATGAGCGTTGAAGACGTTGTGAAAATCGCCTTAAGAATGTTAGATGCAGCCACCAGCTACGATAAACGTGTAATACCCTTCATGGGTTCCTCATCTACGATACATGTTAAAGAAGCTATTGCAAATAGTCAAGGCATAGAAGGATTCGATGAGGGAACCGCAATAGTTTCGTACTTAGCTACGATCGCTAGAGATCCTCCACATGTCTCTCCATGGTGCGCTGAGTTCGACGCAAATAGAATACTTAAAATTGACCCTGAGTGGGTTGGTAAAGAAGCTGCAAGACTGGCTATAGAATCACTCAAAGGAGAAAAAGTTGAAAAAGGAGAATATCCAGTGATATTTATGCAAGATGCGCTCTTCAGCCTATGGACATACACATTGATTCCAGCCGTTAGATCAGACTACATTCAGAGAGATAGATCAGCTCTAAAAGGAAAAATAGGCCAACAAGTAGCATCAGAACTCTTAACAATTTTAGATGATGGAACCTATAAAGGAGGATTAAAAACATCAAAATTTGATGGAGAAGGCGTTCCAAGGCAGAAAACACCAATAATAGAGAAAGGCATTCTCAAAGGATACCTCTACAACAATTACACCGCTAAGAAGGAAAATAAGGAAAGCACTGGAAACGCAGATAGATCTGAAAGCTATGGTGTTGTCCGCAGTTCCTACGCGTTAACACCAACAGTAGCTCCAAGCAATTTCTTCGTTAAACCAGGAACAATAAGCTCCGATGGAATGATCAGCGAAATTAAAGAAGGATTCCTCGTTAAAGATGTGCAGGGAGCACATTCAAGCAACCCTGAAAGCGGCGAACTCAGCGTCGTCGCTACACCATGCTGGAAAATCGAAAACGGAGAAATTGCATACGCTGCAAAAGGTGTAATGATCGTCGGAAACATGTACGATATGATTAAAAATGTTACAGCTGTTGCAAACAACTTAAGAAAGTACGATTATTTGATTACGCCATGGATAAGAATCGATAACGTGAAAATAGTAACAAAATAAAGGTTTTAATCTAATATTTACTCTATTTTTTCTAGCACTTTTTCCATTCTTCTTAATGCTTCTCTAAGTTTTTTACGTGAAGTTGCATAGCTAATTCTTACATGATATTTTCCACTTGGGCCAAATTCATCTCCTGGCACTACTGCTACCTTTGCTTCTTTTAGCAAGTATTCTGAAAACTCTTTTCCGTCCATTCCAAAATCTTTGATGTTTGGGAACACGTAGAAAGCCCCTTTAGGCTCTACCACTCTAAATCCTTTAATGCTCTTTAGCCCGCTGACAATGATTTTCCTTCTTGCATCAAATTCAGCTATCATTTCTTTGACAGCATCTTGAGGGCCTCTAAGAGCAGTTATGGCTGCAATTTGCGCAGGGCTATTAGCATTTGCCGTTACATATTGATGTATTCTTAAAATAGGAATCAGTAGTTCTTTTTCAGCTAATATATATGCTATTCTAAAGCCTGTCGCTGCGTAAGTTTTAGACAGTGAATTTACAATAATTGTTTTTTCTCTTGGAGCTATTTCAGCAAGGCAAACATGTTTGTGGCCATCGTAAACAAACTCCTCGTAAACCTCATCGCTAACCAATATAATATCATGGTCTTCGATAACTTCGCAAATAGCTTTAAGCTCTTTTCTGCTCATTACACTACCAGTGGGGTTGCTTGGAAAATTAATTATCATCATTTTCGTTTTTGGCGTTATTAGCTCTGCAACGTCATTTGGATCTATTTTAAACTCGTTTTCTTCTTTGAGTGGAATGTATACAGGTTTCCCGTGAGCAAGGTAAACATCTCTATCATAGTATAGGAAACCTGGGTCTGGAACAAGTACTTCATCTCCAGGGTCAATAAACGCTTGAATAACGTCGTATATCGCTTCGCTTCCACCAGCAGTAACGCAAATCTCAGTCTCAGGGTCATATGTCAACCCATATTTGCTCTCATACCTTTCTGCAATAGCTTTTCTTAACTCTAAGTATCCTGCATTCGGACTATAACCACAGTAACCTTCATCCAGAGCCCTTTTATAAGCTTCAATTACATGTAATGGCGGTTTAAAATCTGGCTGTCCTATCCCAAGACTTATAACATCCGGTAAGCCTTGAGCTAAATCGAACATTTTCCTAATCCCAGAAGGTCTAACCATACTCAGTCTTTCCGATGTTCTTATCATTTAAAATCCCCCATTCACGTTACAATATAGTAAAACATAAAATTTTAATCTTTTGGGAAATTTTTATTTATCTCCCCGTTAAAAAATAGAAGAATGTACAAGATAACTTTTACTCAAAGCATCATAAAAATGGCAATTGTGAAAGCAGCATCCAATAGTTTTTACATAAGTGAACTTTCTCTAGTGCACATGGAAAAGTAAGCATCTTAATGTTTATTATAATTTTACACTGAACTTAGACTTCATAACGCTTAAATCATAGATATGAAATAAGATGTAGTTAAGTATCTTGAAAACTTTATTATAACTAAATTGTTCTTAAATTAATTAGGATGTGTAGGAATGCCTTTGTTAAAGAAAATTAAGAAGATATTTGGTATAGAAAAGAAGAAAGAAGAAGAGAAGCCTAAAATAGAAAAAGAAGAAAAAATCATAAAGAAAGAGGAAAAGAAAGAGGAAGAAGAAAAAGTAGAGGAAAAAGTGGAAATACAGAAAGAAGAAGTGGTAGAAAAGAAAGTAGTAGTGGAGAAAATTCCAACAATTAGAGAAAGACTTGCTCAAATCCTATCTAATGACCCCGTGGTAAGTTCTGTGTATGATGTTAAGGATGTTAAGATTCAAGTTGTAGCTGGTAGTGACTCCTTCCATATTAAAAGCGTTGGGAAACTTGGAGCCAAACAACTAAAAATACTCGAAGGAAGAGTTTCGGAACCAGACATTTTCGTTAGAATATCAGAAGATGCAGCCTTAGAGTTGGCTAAAACAAAAAGCTACGAAGAATTTATAACCTTGTTAAAGAACTTAATAAAACTCAAATCTCAAAACAAATATATAAGGGTCAATTGTTTAAAATCAATTGATGAACTAAGATCTCAAGGTTATCTCAAAGTTGATTTACTAAAAATTTTTGCCCTCGCATAAAATTCAACTACGAAACGGAAAGCATATAAGTATTTTTTAATTACATAATCTAAAAGAAAGAGGGGACTAGAACAGATGGTAAATTTCATCTGGCTTATAGTTTCTATAATTGTGGCCTTTGGGACATGTTCATTCATAGGTTGGAAAATAGCCAGAAGAAACCCAGATCTAGAAAAAGTTATCGACGCAATTGTTTCACATTACCTTGATGAAAGAAGATTCCACGTTGACAGAATCGTTGAAATAACAGGATTACCCAAAAATAGAGTTGAAAGAATATTAAAAAAACTCGAAGCACGCGGCATCGTTAGAGGAAGAGGGAAAATGTACCAACTGGTAGACCCCCTAGTTTTTCTAACATCAACAGACCTAGAAAGAGCTAGAAGAATAACAAAAGATGATAACATCCTATATGGAGCTTATCAAAACCCGTACCTACCAAGATTATACTTTCTTGCCATGTATTTGATCTTTGCAGCGGATATAATATTTGTTCTACTTGTCTTCTTCAATGTTTTACCCAGTTTAACAAACTGGGTTCAAAATATTCTACCAGAAGGAGTTAGCATAAACGCTTTTCTACTATTTCTCATAGGAATGGGCATAATATTTGTAGATGCTCTAGATAACGTAATTAAAGCATGGGCCAGAGAGAAATACAGTGTTGTAGTCGGAGAAAAGAGTGGGATAAGCTATGATAAATCTCTTGCAGATGAATTAAGCGGCAAAATACGAAGAGGAGCTATAGAAGATGTAGACCTACAGTTTACATTACTTCAAAAACTATTAAACTACTTCATTAGAGTTCCAATAGGAGACGTCGTGGTTAAAGTAAAAGGCCAAGAAGAACCTGTTGTCTTTAAAAACATGCCTTATCCAAGAGAATTATTCTATGTTATCCGGAGTATACAGCTTGGCAGCTTAGGCTGGAGAAAAAGACACGCCCGCACATTAATGATGTGGAGAGCTAGAGCAATGGTACCCACAGGATAAGGAGGTTGAAACATGAAAGAAGACGAATTCCCAATACCTAAAAGGCTTGAAGATGCATATAGATTTAAACCTGCAACACAACTACTAGTTTACATAGTTCTTCTTGTAATAGGAGCATTAATTTTATCAGTGGTAAAGCTAGGTTGGCCGTTGGATCTCTACATAGTGATTTTTGTAGTGTATGCTGCACTACTTTTCCCGGTTGTAATAAAAATTGAAAATCAATGGAAAGTATCATTTTCACTAGGACTTTACGGTGCCGCGATGGCAGCAATTATTTACTGGACAGTAACGCTTCTCGAAAGCTTTGATTTAAGATCAGTCTCGCTATACGTATTATTTCTTCTAATAATGACAGTAGAACTATTTCACCATTTAGGTGAGGATATAGCATACGAGGAGGATAAAAAAGTGTACATTGGCGTAGCTATTCTCTCAGTGATATTTTTCATATTTCTCTACATGTTTCTTTCAGCATATGACTGGAGAATAACAGTTTTCGGAAGCATATTAGCCACAATACTCTTTGCTTACGCAATACTGCCTGAAAAGCCTATATAAAACAGTTACAACGAAGCTCGAAAACATCATCAAATATACATTTTATTTAATGTACGCTGTTTTCTAAGCGTTAGCGTATGGATTTTTTCCAATCTTCTGCTCTTGCTTTCAGATCTGTTAATTCGTCCTGTGGTATTTTTCCTTCAGCAATATACGCTCTGATTCTTCTAATCCATCTATCTATTTCAACGAAAACAGGATGATCTTCACGTATTTTACCCAGTAATTTTTCCCTTAGATTATTTAGGGCATTGATGACATCACGTGGAGTAGCTGAAGGCTTCAAGGCGAAAAGAAACTCATTAAACATCCCAGTTATCACGCTTGCTGGAATGGGAACCTCTACGGGTTTTTTAGGTTCAGGTTGAGACACAGGTTCAGGTGCGGCTTTTTCCACAGGTTCAACTGGTTCAGGTGTTTGAACCGGCGTAGGAACAACTATCTTTTCCTCTATCCTTTTGAAGTAGTCACGCATAACATTGTATGTTTCTTCTAGTCTATCTTCAAACTTTTTCATAGCGTAAAGTATTTGATCCAATGCATTTTTTGTGTCTTTTAATGCGTTTAAGTCTTCTTTCAATTTTTCTACGGTATTACTAATTTCTTTTATGCTCTCGTTGATTTTTTTGATTGCAGATGTTATTTCTTCAAGATTAATCTTTTCTTCTTTTTCTTCAGCCATGTTTCTTCCTCCAACTTTAATTCTATTCCGATAATGTTTTATATAATATTTACGCTAGTAGTATTAATCACTACTACATATAGTGTTAATATTATATATTTTTATTCAAAAATATTGTTAACTAGTAATTGTGAGGGAGACTGGTGAGCGACGAAGTCAAAGAACTCACAGACTTCATCGGAGCAATAGGGCACCCAATTAGGAGACAGATAATCAGAATACTTCACAAAAACATGGAAGTATCGTACTCGGACCTTCTTTCGATGCTAAACATCGAAACTGGTAAACTCAACTTTCACCTAAAAAAATTACAGCCACTATTGGAACAAACTCAAAGCGGAAAGTACAAGTTGTCAGAAAAAGGGAGATTCGCACACACAGTTATATCGCTGTTGGAGAAAAGGCTTGGAGGCGAATCTGTACAATTAGAAGTTCCTCGTGCCTCCTTTGTTAAAAGGTTTATTGCATGGTTTCTTGACATAATGATTATATATGTCGCTTCTTTTGCGTCTCTCAATATGCAGCTTGTAGATTTTGAACCTTTCCCCTGGTTTAACTTCCATGTAACCTTGCCTTACATTTTAGTTCAAATACTTCGCTATACGTTTTTCCTAGGTTCCCAACCTTTCTCAGAAATTGACACATTCCTAAGAATATATTTAGCCTCAATTTTATGGGCTTACTGGACAATTACTGAAGGATATAAAGGTCAAAGCCTCGGTAAAATACTTATGGGTATAAGGGTTGTTAAAAGCGACGGTAGAAGGCTTCCACTACAAGATAGCGCAGTTAGAAGCATAGGTAAAGCTTTTCTTCTTCCATTAGATGTTATTGTTGGCTTAATGTTTTTTAGAAGGAAAAAGGTTCTTAGATTTACTGACTACTATACAGATACGATTGTAGTGGAAGTTTAATGTCTTTTCGGATATCTTAATATTATTTCCATAAAAGGACAATTATTCTTTTCAAACATTCTTAAATATAATTAGCCTCAATAATCATTGTGTAGCAAAGAAAACAACAATTGGTGAAAAACATGAAAACAAGCCTAAAATCGATAATAAGCATATCAATGCTTGCAATATTGCTGTTGACAATTATAACACCGCTACAAGCATTAAGTATAAACATAAAAGCAAAATATGAAGGAAGCACGATAGAAAAACCATTAATTCACGAAGCAACCAAAATAATAGCAGGAAGAGAAGAAGCAGCAATAATAAGCCACGCTTACCTTGGAGGAAACGTTACATTCAACGCCATCGACATAAGCGACAACGCATTCAACAATCTATTAAAGCTTATTGTAATCGTGGAGAACGGAGAATGGAACGAAAAATATTGGCCTTATCCACTATGGCCATGGCCCGAGGGACTGACAATAATCATTCAATACCAAGGAATAACAATAGATGAAGCATTAAGTAGAGGGGAAATAGTTGTTGACATGGTTAAACAAGAACTTAACATCGAGGCAGATGTCCCACTGTTTCACTTTCAAGCAAGAGGTAACACTTACTCTCTAGTATACATCGCAGAGAGAGTAGATTTTGAATCAACAGTGAACAAATGGGCGTCGCTACTACCAGTGAACATTAAAGACACATTAATTAACGTGGATAATATAAAGGAGTCTAATCTCACCTCAGTTGTTTTCGCAATACTAGAAGATACTAAAGAAGGCGGCTTTATCACATGGATGGCAACGATTTACATAAATCTAAATGCCATCACCATTAAAGACGGAGAATACACATTGTCGATAAATACCGCGGTAGGACATGAAGGACCAATATACCCAGTACCAGATGTAAGATACAGCGAAATATTTGTACGTATACCATACGTAGGCAACGTAACATATTTCAATCCACCACCAGACAACCTGTTTCCAGACATGACAGGCAGATTCCGCTACCTATTAAAACCAGAGGACTGGCCAGTAAACAATACAGGAGCCAATGACATAGTAATTAAATACAATTTCAACTACACACCTGAATGGAAATTCCCAGTCATAAGAGCAACATTCTACACCGAACCATACAATCCAGCAATAGACATAATCAACGGGTCAAAAATAGCGTTCTGGGTTGAAATAGAGAACGTAGAAGAAAAAACAGCAAAAGACATCACAATAAGAATGCCAGTGAAATATAAACTTAGAGCAGGCATACCAATAATCGACAAAAAGATATTCAGACCTCTAGATCAGTGGCTCAATCAAGGATATTGGAAAATAAACATGACTGGTCAATGGGTAGAGTGGAACTGGACAATTGAAGACTGGGTTAAAGACTTTTGGATTAATGCAACAGCAGAGATGTTAGACACAATTTGGCTAAATGGAACTCCGACACCACTGAATATTACAGAGGACGTTAAGGAGGAAATTATAACGACCGAAAAAGATGGAAAAACAGAACGCCTCGCAATATGGAACATACATATTGACGAATTAAAACCAAATGAAACGATCAAAGTAGGATACGCGATAAAAATTGACAGCATAGAGGATGCACTAAACAGAGCTGAAATAGATATACCACCTGAGTATGAAGGAAAGTATGTACGTGGACCGGGAGGGGTGCTTCTTCAACTAGTTGAAGATGATTTAAGACCGTTTATCATCGAACATGCTGAGAAAGCCGCTGAAAACATACAAGGGTTTTTAAATAACATCACTGAAATCGATCCAGAAGCTCTCCACTTCGGAGTAGAATTCGGCCCAATGGTAGTTTTCCACGACAACGTTGGTCACGAATACTTCGTAATGGCAAATGGTTACGTAACACAATTCAACGACGAGGAACCTGTAATAATCCCAGTAGTGACATTGGATAGCTATTCCCTTCTAATTGGCCAAACAACCAACGTAACATGCACAATATACAACTATGGCAACGCAGACGCTACAAATGTTTCAGTAGAGTTTATACATGCAATTGTAGGCTACAACTGGACACTATTAGATAAAAGAGTATTTTACCAAGAGGACATCGGTACTATTAAAGCTGGCAGCAACGTCACCACGCAGTGGGTTGATGTGCCTAGAACCTTCGTTGGCATGCATCCCGGATTAGTAAAAGTATATTTCAAAGACGAGGGCGGGCTTCAACACGAAGTCTATAGCAATGTGATTTTCGCGCTGCTGTTTCCAAAGAAGGTTCCAGAACCAGACTACCCATATCCGCACCCAGAAGTAAATGTTAGCAAAGACATTGAAATAAAAAGTGTAAACGAAACAAGTGTAGGTGATATTATAACCGTAACAATAAATATCACCAATACCGGAACAGAAGACACAGGCATAAAGATATACGAAGCATTCAACAGTTCAGCTCTAAGAATAAATAAAAAGTACATCAAAATATACAGAACCCTTCCAAATGGAACGCAAATAGACATAACCGATGAAATTACATATAGAGTACATTTCAACGCTAAAGTAGACAACTTCAATGTTACAGTGATTACACTACTAGCTAAAAGAGGAGTCGGCATTAGACTTGGAGTAAATGAAACAATAACAGTAGTATATAAAGTCAGACTAGTTAAACCAGGACTAATACTAATTTACCCAACAAGAGTAGAATTCACAACAAAATTCCCAATAGAACATAAAATGGAAATCGGCGAAGAAGAAAGCAAAAGTGGAGCACCATCAGTTAAACTAGCAGTTAAACAGGAAGGAGTAGAAGCTGAAAATGTCTGGGCAGTATACAGCGGCTCTCTTGCGACCTATGTTAAAGCAAGGGTATTCCTGAGAATAGCAAAACTAGCCGTCATAGGAATATTAACAATAGTGGCGGTAGCAACAATAGTAGTTTGGAGAAACAGAAAGAAACCACTCGAAGAAATAGAACCACTACTATTAAAAGCGCAAAAACCACGCTCTGCGTAATTTCCTAATACATTTTTTAAATAAGGGAAGATTTATTTTCTGCTTTGAAGAGTAGGTCTTAAATCTACGATCTCTCTGAACTTCATCCCGCCAGCTCTCTCTATAAGCTCTTCTAAACCTAGTATTTCAACTTTTGGTGTGACTTCGGTTTCAGTCTTTGTAACATAAATTATTTTTCTAATAATTTCTGCGTCGTCGACCGCTGCATCACTTGTAAGTGCGGCGTAGATTCTCATTTCATCCATACTATAGGGGTCATTTGGGTCTTCTTTCGTAATGACTATCTGGCATTCAAATATTTCTGGAAGTTGCAGTAAGGCTTCTCTTAAAGCTGTTAAATTAACTGTGCTTCCCTTAATCTTTGTTTCCGCTATTCCCATTAGTTTAAGTTGGGTTTCAATTTCTGAGCTTCTTGAAATTTCGTAGAGTCTTGGACCCTCTATGCCACATTCCCCACACTTGTCAATCTCTATTTTTTCCACATAATCTCCCATAAGATATCCTTCAAACACTGTTCCGGTGCCGTCAAGATGGAAAATTACTATATGCCCACCTTCTTCTGGGGACGTGAACTCCCATTCACCATCAGTAAACTTAACAGTGCGGTAAGCAGTAACCAATGGAGAAATATTGTGTAATCCGCCATTTTCAGAACATTCAGCTGCAAATCCAATTTTTATTTCACTTGCACTGTAGCCCTCAACAATTTTAATTTCCATTCCAGCTTGGGCGAAGCAATTTTTAATATCTTCTTTTGTACGTTTGTAAGCCTTTTCTCCAGCCAAAAGAACTATTCCTTTCTTTTCAGGTAGTTTAGCATTTAATTTAACAAGTCCTAGAGCAAAACGGTTTCTTATGTAACTCGGCATACCAGCAAAACCGTTTGCTTTGAAAGTTTCAGCGATTTTAATTAGGTTTTCCGTTGTTAAAGATGCTCCTGCAGCAGTTCTATAAACAAAATCTGAAAAATTATATAATCCTTCATTTACAGCCCAAAACGCTAGGTGAGGAGCATAAGGAAATAAGTTCATAGGTCTAGGGGAAATACCCTCTCTAATAAGTTCCTCATATGCAAGTAGTCCGATTTTTGGAGCTGCCTTTTTCATAAGTTCCCAATCATATCTACTTAAGAATACTGGTGTAGGTGTTCCCGTTCCTCTTCCGCTGGAGAACCAGAATTGAACCGGAAGGAAAAACCACTTTAAGTGATGTTCAATCCACTTTTCCGCTTCGCTTCTACCTATGCCGAACTTGTATTTCAACGCTTTTCTAAGTAATTTTTTCCTAAATTCTTTGTGTCCGATCTCCTTGTAGTATGCTAATTGGTTCTTTATTATCTGTGCTGGTTCTTTTTCTCCACTGTCTGCTAGTTTTGGATTTAATACAAAGTCTCTTATGTTTTCTCTATACTCTACCTTTTTAGTAAGAGGGAGTTGATATTTTTCCCAGTCTTCTATTTTCTCTATTTTCCAAGGATCTACTCCATGTTTTTTGAAAAGCTTTCTATAATATGGGTGATTTGGATAAACCTGATATCTTATGAAGGCTCTAAACTTCCTTTCCTGCATTTCAGCGACTTCTTTCCACGTGCAGCGTTTTAAGTCTTCAAATGTAAGCGTAGTTTTCGTCACTCTCGCTGCCCTCCGATGTTTTCCATTTTTCAACGATATTGATATTTAAAAGTTACATTTCGATTTTCAACATAATTTCGATAAACAACGATACCATAAGAATGAGTTCAAATTGACATGTATTACCATATATAGATAACCTCGGGCTGCCTAGCTTTCTCCCCCATAGAAAAACATTCAGATTTTTCTATCCTAGCTTACTCCTGACATATCCGCCTAATGCACCGCAAACAGCTATTAGAACAACATTTTTCAGTATTTTCGGTAGAATAATTGAGGCTGCCAGCGATATTAAGGCATTCAAATCTGGTGTACCACCTAAAGCCATACTACTGATGAAAGCCCCTACAATGTCGCTGATTATTGGAGCACCTAAGAGATCGGCAAAAGACGTATCAGGTGGAAGCGGTGGAAGACCCCCTAATCCACCTTCGAATCCGCCAAAACCTCCAAGTGACCCAAATGATTCAAATAACTTGAAAACACAATATCCTAAGACTGGGAAATTATATAAATATGCAGATAAAGCAGCCAGTATTCCGCTACCTATTTTCTTAGCTAAAAATCCACCTATAAAAGCTGCTGCAGCCCATGCACCGAGTAAATAATAATCCGTTAATGGGTCTCCCATAAGCAAGTAAAGTGATGTGAAAGTTACCCGAAGTATTTTTCCAAAAACAGGTGCAAGCCAACCTATAATCCTTTCATAAGACTGTGGCAACCTGTTAAAAAGGAGAGCAAACGATATCACGAAGGCAGCAAGAGATCCAAGACCTTTACCCAAAACATGTTCACCTCAATAACTTTAATTTCACTCTCAAACCTTTAAATATTAATACTTAACCTTAATATGTGTTTAATATTAAAAGGTGATGCTATTGAAATATAAGATTACAATATTAGTATTCCTGATCCTTTTGCTTATTCAACCAACCTTAAATGCTAAAGCCAATCCAAATCATTATGGGGAACATTTATCAATAAATGTTTTTGATGATGGGTCCCTATCAGTTGAACTCTCAATTTCCACGTCAGAAGTAACTTTTGAAGGTATAGATCTAAGCGCTAGTGGGTGGACAGGATGCCTGGGAGCACTTTTCTTCGTGAGACGTGGAGAATTACCCCCTCTAGGTGATATGGGAGAAATGTTAATGTTTCTTCCGCAACTAGGATTTGTAGCCGTATATCCTGGAACAATATCCCTCGAGGACGCTATTACAGGAGCTAAGCAAATAGCGTCGCAATTTGAAACTGCTTTTCAAACAACATTGGAATTTTACCAGGGCATTTCAATACCAATGGAGGAAGGAGAAAGTATACACGTCATAGTTTTCACGGCCAGCGGGACATTTGAAGACTATGCCAAATACTTCACACAATATGCACCTAGCAATGGGTTTTCTAACCTCTTTAGCCTTGATCGCTTCAAAGAGGCAACAGGAGCTCTTTTACTCTTTGGTATTGGAAGCTTTGATGATGAAGGTTTCTCTCAGATACTTATGGCCCAGTACTATCAGAAATGGTATTTCTCCGGAAAGGGTACCCATACAATTAGTGTTAAGGACGTTTTCGGAATTAAAACCCCTATTACAACCTATTCTTACTCAAACGAGTCATCAGTTGAAATAGAAGTACCGCAAAACGCAACAATAACAAAGTTTTACCCAACTGTCAATGCTTCTCTTCACGACAACTCAGTTGACTGGAATTTCTCCCCATCGGTGAGCCTATCGGATGTCAATGTCACATTTACCTACGATTTTGCATTAAATATTACAGTTACAAAGACAGTTGATAAAAATGAGATTAAAGAAGGAGAAGTCGTGGAAGTAACTATTCGCATCAAAAACAATGACAATGAAACTGCCCACGACGTTTACCTTCAAGACAACAACTTACTTCACTACTACAATAAGAGTGTAGAGATTGTAGAAGGATCCTTGGTTCGGGAAATAGGCGACCTAGAACCTGGGCAGGAAGTTGTTCACCAATATAAAATCAAGTTTAATGTTGAAGGCTACTACACGTTGCCACCGACCAATGTAACCTACAAATTGGAGGGCTCAGTGAGGATGAGGGAAAGTAACCCAGCATATCTAAGAGTACTACCCTTACAAGTTCAAGAAATGACCCTTAAACTCATACAAGAACACCCTGTACCTTCAATAATTTTCTTAGCTACAATAGTGTACATAGCAGTCGTGAAAGTCGCTGATTTCATGAAGAAAAAGAAGGGGGTTAAGCCGGTGAAAGGTGCGCCGGAAAGAAGAGAGGAAGAAGAGGAGGAAGAAATCTTCTTCACCGAATAGCTGCAAGTCATTTTATCCCTTATTTTTATTCTTGTAGATTATTGAGTTTATTCTTTGGACTTGATCTTCCAATTGTTTTATTACGTAGTCTATTTTTTCCATCATTTTCTGGCAAATTTCTTTTCTCTTATCTGTTTTTCTTACACCGCCTTCCGAGAAAAGTTCACCGACGGCTTTAAAGCTTTCACTAAAAAGCTTCCAAACATCTCCTTTGAACAAAGGACATGTAAGACATTTCTCAGTTAATTCTGTTAGCTGTAGAGGTACGCTTTTTATTGCTGAAACTGTTTGAAACGGGAGTATCATAGCACACTCTTGTCCTAAAATATCCATGAGTCTGTCCTGTATCTTTATGATCTGTGTTGGAAGCTTTAAGGGGAAAAGATACCCGTTTTGACACTGTAGGAAAAGAAGAGAAAGCTGTGAGAGGTAAGCTTGGCAAAGGGCTAAACCTTGAGAACACCCGCTAACGTATAAACGGAATAAATATTCTCCAAATTCTTCCTCTGGTCTTTTATTGTCTGACTCCATCCTTCACCTTCCTCGAAAAATCTTTTATATGCGACCATTAAACAGCAATGCAACTGAATTATGAAGTCTATAGGTTTAAACAGTTGCGTTGTCTTAGATTATTGTAACCTTTTGTTTTCCGCAAAAAGACACATAGTATTCTAATATATTTTTTATCCTTTGCCGCTTACAAGGTTCCACATTCCAAAGTCAGTTTTATTTAGGAACTTTAATAGCATATTCAGAAAGACGGTTTATCGCGGTTTTAAGGTAATGTTGTGTTAAGGCTTCTTTATGTTAATGTAAGATGCAGTCTTCTCCATTCCCAAAGTGGTAAAATAAAACGGTAACCTTTATATTTGTAAAATTTATAATTGAGTAGTAGAGTTTTATCAAAGATTTTGCTACGTTGCTTTCTCGCTTTTTCATGCTAGAATATTTAGGTTATGTAGAGGTAGGGAGGTATGAAAAGTGAAAAGGGTGAAGACCGGAATACCTGGAATGGACGAAATATTAAATGGTGGGTTCCCTAAAAGAAACGTTGTACTTCTTGCAGGCGGTCCTGGAACAGGTAAAACGATTTTTGGCATGCAATATCTTTGGGCTGGAATTTCACAGTACGATGAACCTGGCATATATGTTGCTCTAGAAGAACATCCCGTACAAGTTAGAATAAATATGGAACAATTCGGATGGGACGTAAGACCATACGAGGAAAATGGGAAATTTGCAATTGTCGACGGATTCACCGCGGGTATAGGTGAAGCAGCAAAAAGAGAAAAATACGTTGTTAGAGCACCAGACGATGTGCAAGCCTTGGTTGACGTAATTAGAGCAGCAATTAGAGATATAGGTGCAGAAAGAGTTGTAGTTGACTCAGTAACCACACTATATTTAACGAAGCCAGTAGTTGCTAGAAACACTGTTCTTCAAATAAAAAAGGTTCTCAGCGGCATGGGATGCACAGCAATACTGGTAAGTCAAGTGTCCGTAACGGATAGAGGTTTCGGTGGACCTGGAGTTGAACATGCAGCAGACGGAATAATAAGATTAGACTTAGAAGAAATCAAAGGAGAGCTGCAGAGAAGTTTAATTGTCTGGAAGATGCGTGGAACAGCACATAGCATGAGAAGACATCCTTTCGAAATCACAAATAATGGAATTAAAGTGTTTCCTGATAGAACCGTTTCATTTTAAAAAAATTGAGGAGGGTGGTGAGAAATGGAAGAGGTACCACTTAAACCTATCGGAAGAGAAGAAATACACAAACTGGAAAGCGCACTACTTGTTGGCACACTATTTCGTAGCGAAGTATTAGAAGCATTAAAGAACCCAGAGGAAAGACTAACATGGGTAGACTCCCTAGCAGTAGCAGCAGGAGCATTAGCAAGAGAAAAAGCTGGAATGCCCGTTACAGAAATAGCTGAAGACCTCGGTAGAAGTGAAGCAACAATACGCAACCATCTCGCAGGGAAAACAAAAGCAGGCAAACTAGTTAAAGAAACTTACGACAGATTTGTAAGGGAAGGCGTTAAAATAGAGATAATAGAGGCAGAAAAATTATCAAAAGAACTCGAAGAAGAAAGGAAAAAGAGAGAAGAACTGGAGAAAAAATTGAATATGGTCAAAGAGACTCTAAATGACCTATTACAAAAAATATAATCTAAGGAAAGGTGTTACATAGATGGTTAAAGCGAAATTCCTCGTAGATATCAGTGAGGGCAGCAAATTTGAAGAGAAAATGAAAAACGTCCTAGAAGATAATTTTACTTTACTTAGAATAATGAAAAGAGGACAGAAACTACTATATTACACGGATGCAGGGATAGTTGAATATGTACCTCGTTTAAAGAAAATCATTGTAAGAGCAAAGGACGAGGTAGACACGTTGGTAACAGCGCTTCAAGAAGTTGGGTTCAAATTAAAGAGAATAGTTTCAGAACATCCATTAAAGGGAATAAAAACAGAATAGCAAACCTTATTTCCCTATTTCTTTCACATTATTTATGTTCTAGTTTGGTGAGGTGAATGCTTGATTTTATTTTTAATGCTAAAAGTGTCGCAGTTATTGGCGCATCCGATCGACCCGGTAAGATAGGTTTTGAAATTTTTAGAAACATAGTGGAAGGAGGATTTCAAGGAAAAATCTACCCTATAAACCCGAAAATCACGGAGTTAATGGGTCATACATGTTATCGTACAATAAAAGATGTTCCAGACACAGTAGATTTGGCGGTAATTGTTATACCTGCTCCTATTGTACCTGAAGTCTTGGAACAATGCGGGGAGAAAGGCGTAAAGGGAGTTATTATAATTTCCGCAGGGTTTAGCGAAGTTGGAAACGTTGAACTTGAAAATAAAATTGTTAACATAGCTAAGAAATATGGAATGAGAATTGTAGGTCCAAATTGCGCGGGAATAGTAAATACTCATCAAAACCTTTTCCCAACAATAGAGGTCCGCCCACCGAAGGGATTCATTGCGTTTGTTTCTCAAAGTGGAGCTCTCGGTGGAGCAATTCTTATGAAAGCTAAAGAGGAGCAGTTTGGCATAAGCATATTTGCCAGCTATGGGAATGCATGCGATGTAAATGAGTCAGATATTCTAGAATATCTCGTGGAAGACGAAAACAGCAAAGTAGTCGTTATTTACATAGAAGCAGTAAAAAACGGTAGAAGATTCATAGAAACAGCAAAAAAACTATCCCTTAAAAAACCTTTAATCGGAATCAAAGCTGGAAAAACCGAAGCAGGAACTAGAGCAGTTGCATCGCATACAGGAAGCTTAGCAGGACAAGAAAAAATATATGAAGCAGCCTTTAAACAAGCCGGAATAATTTCAGTAGAGGATTTTGACGAAATGTTTGATATTTCAAAAGTTCTTTTACACCAACCGCCAGCAAAAGGAGACAAAATCGCAATTATCACTAACAGTGGTGGACCAGCGGTAATGCTAACAGACGCATGTGAAGCCTTCGGATTAAAAATTCCATCAACACCTGAAGAAACGAAAAAGAAACTATCATTTCTTCCACCTGTTTGCAGCTTAGAAAACCCAATAGATCTAGTTGCGGATGCAAGCTACGAAAGATATAGAAAAACATTGGAAACGTTGGTTGCTGAAGATTGGATTGATGGTATAATAGTGGTTCATGTGCCACCTGTATGGATTGATGCAAGAGAGCCAGCAAAAGCAGTAGTTGACGTCTGTAAACAAGGTGTCAATAAACCTATCATAGCTTGTTGGATGTCTGGTGAACCTGTGAAAGAAGCCATAAAAATACTTGAAGAAAACAACATACCTAACTTTCCCACACCCGGAAAAGCAGCAAAAGCAATGTGGGCCCTAGTAGAAAGGGGGAAAATTCTAAAAAGACTAAGCGTATAGTAACTTTAATCCAACTGTTAGAAGATACTTTTTCTGATAGTCTTACAAACAGTTTTAAAATCTTAGATAAATCATTGGCATTTAGGACCCTGAAACAAGGATGATTTGATTATTAAGTTTCAACGCGTAGAAATACGGTTAAAGTAATCAAGACCTCTGTATGTGGATTTTCTCTTCTTCTTAAATGTGTTCTAATGTATAAGATACCTTGTTGACTTATTTTATAATTAATTTGCTGCTATATTTCTCGTGAAAACGCTACAAGCGCAAACAAAGACTTAAATAGTTTTGCAACGAGTTTAAAGAGGAAGGTGTCTTTAAATGCTTGATGAGGACGAATACGCTAGGTGGATTAGATCATCTAAAAGGACGCTGAGATCGGCGAAGGGAGACCTCGATAGGGGCGATTATAACTGGGCGTGCTTTAAGGCTCAGCAGGCTGCTGAGTTTGCTGTCAAAGCCCTACTTCATGGATTAGGCTTACATGCATATGGGCATAGTGTGTCAAGACTTCTCACAAAGCTTCCAAAAGATCTAGTGGTTCGAGAAAACCTTATTCAAGCAGCTAAGACGCTGGATAAATATTATGTCCCAACAAGGTATCCCAATGCTTGGGCTGAAGGCATTCCAGAGGAATATTACACCAAGGAGGATGCCGAGAAATCTATTAAATATGCGGAAGAAATTATTGGCTGGGTGGAGGAGTCTTGGAAGTTATTGAAAGGAGAAAAGAGCTGAGAGAACATGTAATTAAGGAAGCGTCCAACTGGGCGTCGAAACTACCATTTAAGGTTACAGCTATTCTCGTAGGCTCCTATGCTAGGGGTGACTTTAATTTATGGAGTGATGTTGACGTTTTACTCATATCTGAAAGTTTCACAGGTGGACCTGTAGAGAGACTTAAGTTATTAGATGTTCCTTCGGGGTTTCAGGTTATTCCTCTGACTTTAAAAGAGTTTAAAAGACTTTTAACAAAAGGAGATCACTTAGCTATAGAAGCTATTAAATTTGGAGTGGTGTTAAGAGACGATTTAAAATTAATTCAACAAGTTAAGACAAATTAATAATAATTATTGTAAGAAAAAATGTGAGTGAGGAAATTGATTGTTAATGTTCTTGTTTTAAGCTTTGGCGATCAATTTTCTAGGTTAAAGCTTCCTCCAAACACCTATATTGTTGGAAAGAAAGGAGTGCTGGAAGTTACCCATCTAAGTGGCTCAAAGGAAAACCTAGTAATCAAATTTTATGTGGTTAGAGATAAAAACTCTTTAGCACGTTTTCTTAGTAGCAATTTAGCAAAGAAAATAGACATGTTACTCGCATATTATGGTGAAGATGTTCTAGAATCTCTAAACACCGTCAAAAAGATTTTTTCTTCTATCAAAATATTAATTATTGGCAAAGAAGACTTAGACTTAGCCGATGTAACTGCAGGTGACGTTAAAATTTTAGATAGTGGGCTGTCCTTTCAAGAGATTGTAGAAAACATTAATCAGATTTTGGAAACAATGGTTGAGGTGCCTTCTGTTTTTAGTGTTACTCAGCTTCGTGAAGAAATTTCAATTCTTAAAAATTTTATTTCAAAATTGGACGATGAGTTAAGAAGACGTACCATTACTGTTAAGGAGTATTTTGAGGAGAAAAAGAAGCTGGAAGAGCGTATCAGTGTTTTAGAGAGGAGATTAAAACTATTGTAGGTGGATGTTAAGGATATAGCCTTGAGTAAGTCCTTGGGAAGGGTACGGCATCTCTTATATGACTTAATTTACAAATCCATGAAACAACCCTATCCGCACCTAAACCAAAGCCGCTATGTGGCACCGTACCATATCTTCGTAGATCAATGTACCAGCCGTAATCCTTTGGATCGTAGCCGTCCTCAACAATTCTTTTTAACAAAAGTTCTTTGTCGTGAATTCTTTGTCCGCCGCCAATTATTTCTCCATAGCCTTCAGGGGCAATCATGTCATTGCATAAAACCACTTCTGGCCTCTCTGGGTCAGGCATGTGGTAAAACGCTTTAACCTCTTTAGGATACTTGTATATGAAGAAGGGTTTATCAAAGTCTTCTGCAAGTTTTCTCTCTTCCACCGCACCGAAATCTTCTCCCCACTTAATATCCAATCCCTTCTTCTGCAATCTTTCAATAGCTTCATCATAGCTAATTCTTTCAAATGGCGGCTTAACTTTCTTGATATCTTTAGGATCCCTACCTAGGAATTCAAGTTCCTTGCTTCTCTCTTTAGCTACTTTCTGACAGATGTGTGAAACAAGTTCTTCTTCGACTTTCATAATTTCTTCGAGTTCCATCCAAGCGGCTTCCGCCTCTATATGCCAAAACTCTGTTAAATGTCTTCGTGTCCTAGATTTCTCAGCTCTAAAGGATGGAGCAATGCAATAAACTTTTTCTAGGACGTAGATTAACACTTCCAAATATAATTGGGAACTTTGAGTTAAATAGGCTTTCCTATCAAAATATTTTACCTCAAAAAGCGTAGCTCCACCCTCACATGCAGCAGTTATAAAAATGGGAGGATGAACCTCGACCCAACCGTTTTTCTTAAAATATTCTTGTGCGGCTTCAAAAACACTTTCTCTAACAAGCAATATTGCTCTTTGCCTTTCACTTCGCAAATGTAAATGCCTCATGTCGAATAGAAGGGATGTGCTTGCATTTAACGGTATGGGCCATTCTTCAGCTAACCCAACAATTTCCAAATCCTTTAAACTTATTTCATATCCACCTGGTGCTCTAGGATCTTTTTTAACAATTCCCTTAACAATGATTGATGACTCTCTTGTCACCTCTTCAGCTTTTTCAAATACTTTATCATCAACCTTGTCTTTGTGGATGCTTATTTGTATAACTCCTGTCCCATCTCTTAAATCGATGAAAATAAGGTTTCCATGTTCACGTTTATGGTAAACCCATCCTGCAAGTGTTACTTCTTTTCCAAGAAGTTCTTCGGCTTTTTCAAATACTTCTTGTATGTAGCTTTTTTTAAGCTGCACTGTAATTCCTCCGAATATCTATGTCTAATTAACAGTTAACTCTAAATCGTATAAGTTTTAGCAGATAGTCTATTTCCAGAAAATTTAAATATTTCCCCTTTGAGACTTTACATTCTACACGTGGCACGAAATAAGACTGAAAACTGGTAATGTTAGATGTTCCTTCTAAATGTGCAACCTTTTACTATTTCTGGGAGAAAAAAGTGATGTAAACTAAAACACGGTATTTTTGATTTAACTTCTAACCGTGGAATGTTTTTCTAATTAGTGCTTTAATGTTTGCGCTAATGTTTTTATAAATCTCATATGCTCTGTTGACATGAATTTTATGGTTAAGCGATTTAAAGGAACATTTATAGCAACATTGTTATACTCAAGGTAATAACTTTAAACACCATATAAAGGTGAAGTATAATTCCGACTAGAGAGTGCCTTGAATGAGTAAACAGAGTATAACGCTTAAGGTAAATAGAAAAACACGCTTTTACTTAGCCTATGGCTTACTCATGTTTCTTTCACTCATTTTTAAGCCTAAAATAGGCGTATCCATGCTTTTAGTTGAGTATATAATTGCTTTCATAAAAGAAATGGGATATATAGGTATATTTATAACCATGACGTTAGAAAGTGCCCTAGCACCAATTCCAAGTGAAATAGTAGTCCCTTTCTCCGGTTTTTTAGCTACACAAGGATACTTTGACTTCTGGCACATAGTTTTCATATCAAGTATAGCAAACCTAACTGGCTCAATAATTGCCTACTTCATAGGACTAAAATTTGGAAGATCGTTCGTTATAAAATACGGTAAATACCTTCTAATAAAGGAAGAAATAATAATAAAAACAGAAGAACTATTCAGAAGATGGGGAGATGTTCTAATATTTTTCTCGAGAATTATGCCAGCAGTGAGAACGGTGATATCCTTACCTGCAGGCTTCTCCAAAATGGATTTAAAGAAATTTGTACTGTTCACCTTTTTCGGCTCTCTTCCTTGGAACTTTATGCTCACGTACGCGGGCTATATACTGGCTCACAACTGGGTTTTCGTTGCAAATATTTTAGAATCATATGAACTGTTCTTTATACTTCTTGTTCTCTTCATATTCATCAGACATTATATTTTTTCTTGAAACATGTCCTTGTACATCCTTTTGATAAAATTTAGTGGCTTGGCGCATTCTATACACATTGCTTGTTTGGTGAAAAGTTTATATAGGTTTATATTCATAAACTTCATATGTATGGAGTAAAAATAATGCAATCATCAATAACTAAAATAAAGACAGATAAAACTGTTAGTCAAAGAAATTAACATTAATCAACGAGATGTATCCAATAGAGCGCTTGAACAGAAGTAGTATGTAAATGTTTGCAAATATAAGTAAATTAGGGTATGGATGGGTTAACGTTGAGCGAGAGGAATTTACTAGAAGAAATTGAAAGACTTAGAATGGAAATTGAGAGATTAAAAAAGAAAGTATTAGCGAAAGAGGCTAGAAAAGTAAAGATTAAAATCGTAGAGGAAGAAAAACCAAGGGAAGTAGAAAGACGTGCTGAAGAAATTAGTGATATTGGTAAATGGATTATTGATGAAATCCGTGAAGCCATTAGAGAACAAATCGACACGGTATCAGAAGGATTAAAGGAAAGAATTGTTTTAGTTGATACACTTGACCCTCTGGAAATCGAAAACGATCTTAAAATTCTTGCAAGCAAAGAACGTCTCTACATTCTTAAACTGCTTTTCAGAGAGGGGAAGTATTTTACAGAACTTGAAGAACATACAGGTTTAAATCCTTCTCCTCTCACTTTTCACCTTTCAAAGCTTATTGAGGGAGGCTTTGTTTCTCAAGAAAAAACCCGCGGAAGATATTTAATCACAACCAAAGGACGTGTCGCCCTCATGCTTTTAGGATATTTACATCAATTCATGAGGAGGATATTGGAAAGATGATAAAAACGAGAATTCACATGGATTTAAAAGGTC
>Ga0190304_1000307_pt1 | contig 22944 bp, 19 predicted proteins | sample 48700712_MG_FD_161670 | JGI IMG/M metagenome (GOLD analysis project Ga0190304, IMG submission 161670) | Hydrothermal vent sediment bacterial communities from Southern Trench, Guaymas Basin, Mexico - 4870-07-1--2_MG | ecosystem: Environmental > Aquatic > Marine > Hydrothermal vents > Sediment ...
ACTACTGGTTTCCATGACCGGCATCTATCTTATTTTTAAAATATTGTAAGGAAATATGAAAGGACAACTCCTGATCTTAGCTTTGATCTTCTATGGATTGGCCTGGAGTCATGAACTGAGTTTCAGATATGCACTCAAGGGGAACCGATACAAAAGATGATGATTTCGCCACAATTCAGGTAGGTTATTCATTCTAGAGAAGATAAACCACGATTGACATGAAGGAAAACGATCTCTTTCGTTTCAGATGCAGGGACATTAACCGGCAACGCCTGGTAGATTGGGAAAAACCTGCAAGGTGGCCGGAATGTGTTTAAAAAATAATAAAGAAACTTCTCAAAGTCGACTATCCTCGTGGCAAGCCAAAGGGTATTTCGCCAACTTTGTTTCAGCAAAAAAGCTGAAAATCGATTTTCCTTATTCCACCCTCTGCCCCACCTCAGGCGGGACATCTCCCCTGAAATTCAGGGGAGAGTATGTGGAAATCTCGCGGCAAGCCACGAGGAATCTTTTGATTAAATGGTAACCACGGCATCCGGGCACAGCAGGCTCTCGGCGATGTCGTACATATTGCTCACAGTTCCCACTTTCAATGCGGCAGACAATCCAAAAAAGTCCAGGCAGGTACCGCAAACCAGCATTTCCACACCTCTGGATGCCAAGGTTTGCAGATTTTCCAGCGTTGCAGAACCATCCACACAGAGCTTCACGCCACCGTTCATAAACACCAGTTTACGGGGTGGCACGGAAATTTCGGTAAGAGCATAACAAAAGGCTTTCATCAATTTTGCTCCCAACTCATCGTTGCCCTTGCCAATCACGTCAGTGCCGACAAACAGCACTTTCCCGCTGATTTTTTCCGCCGGAGATTCGAGACGCTCATTCTCTTTGTTCTCCCGCACAATGGTGATGGTAAAATCCCCGTCGGTTTCAACTACCGATTCCACCACACACCCGGCATTACCGGCAAAGTGACTCACATTTTCCCGAGCTGCAGGATTATCCACCACGATCTCCAAAGCTGTCACATTTTCCTGTTCCAGGGCTTTTTTCGTTTTGATTACGGGCATTGGACATGCCAGCTTACGAGCATCAATAGACAATTTCATAGGATTTCCCTCCTGAGTATTCATTTACTTTATAGATTGCACTAAAGGGCAGCTTTTTTTTGTGCAGGATGCCGATAATCTCATTCGGGGTGGGTACTTTTACCAGCAGCGTAAATCCGCATTCTGAGCTGATTTCTCTGGGTGTAGGAATCAGCTCCAGAGGCAGTACCCCATCCAGACTGTGCTCTGCCGCCATAGCCTGATGGGTAGAACCAAAGGTGATAACGAAGCGCGACATCAAAGTTCCACCATTACTTGATCGGCATGGGGTGTGACTTCCCCTATTATCGCCGCATCGATGTTCTGTATCAGAAGTTCAGTAAGCAATTCCGTGGATTGATCGGCTGGCACGCTAAGAAGCAAACCACCGGAAGTTTGCGGGTCAAACAGGATGTCAAGAGTCTCTTCTTTCAGGTTTTTCAGGTTGGTTATCTGGTGCTTTCTATGCTGTTTATTTCGATAGGTTCCAGCGGGAACCAGTACCATCCGTGCATATTCCAGCACATGAGGCAGCAGGGGGATTTCCGAGAAAAACAGCCGCAGTCCGGCTTTGCTTGCCTCTATCATTTCACAGGCGTGGCCCAGCAGTCCAAAGCCGGTGATATCGGTGCAGGCATGCACGGTATATTTTCCGGCGATATCCGCTGCGTATTTATTGAGCGTAGCCATGGTATCGGCAGACATCTTCAGGGTTCTGGCATCAAATATACCGCCCTTCTGAGCAGTGTTGATAAGCCCCGTTCCTACTTTTTTGGTGATGATCAGATGATCTCCCACCTGAGGTGTATTGTTTTGCAGCACCTTATCTGGATGCACAATGCCTGTTACGCTGAGGCCGTATTTCAACTCTTCATCATCGATGCTGTGACCACCAATCAGCGCTGTCCCGGCTTCCTGCAATTTGTTCATCCCACCTAGCAACATGGCCCGGAGATGCTCGGCACCCAACTTTTCCTGGGGAAAGCAGACGATGTTCATCGCCGTGATGGGTTTGGCACCCATGGCGTAAATATCCGACAGTGAATTGGCGGCGGCAATTTGGCCAAAAGTGTAGGGATCATCTACGATGGCGGGAAAAAAGTCGAGGGTTTGAACCAACGCAACATCATCGTTAATCTTATACACACCGGCATCTTCGGCATGTTGAAATCCCACAATCAAGTTGGGATAATCTGGTTGGGTAATGCCGCAGAGGGCTTTATTGAGGACCCCCGGTCCCAGCTTGGCGCCTCAGCCAGCGGCAGTTGTCATCTGCGTGAGAAATATTTCTGTGTTTATCATAATAAAATCTCTCCTAAAATAGCCAGAGTTGTGTCAATATCCTTTTTCGTTGTAAATACCCCCGGGCTGAACCGCACCGTTCCACCAGCCTCAAATGTACCCAAAGCCCGATGTGCGCCCGGAGCACAATGCAGCCCCATTCGCACGGCTATGTCACGTTTGTCCAGTTCCCACGTAAGGGCCGCACAATCCAATCTCGAGGCAGTAATGGAGATCACTCCCACCTGCTGCGCCACATCCCGGGGACTTTGTATATCGATGCCGGGAATGCCATCCAATCCCTGTATCAACTGCGTAATGATGCACTCTTTGTGTGCCCGCACATCGGCAATTCCCCGCTGCAACAAATACTGTGCACTCACCAACAGCCCGGCTATCCCGGCTATATTCGGCGTTCCGCTTTCCAGAAGGTCCGGCATGTATTGAGGTTGCCGTTCTTCATCCGAGCGTGATCCGGTGCCACCGGTCATCAACGGCGCCAGAGACAACTCAGGGTTCACATAGATGCCACCTGTTCCTGTGGGGCCCAGCAGCCCTTTGTGTCCGGGAAAGCAGACGCAATCCATGGTACTGGCATCTACCGTAAAGGGATAGCTCCCAACCAATTGGGATGCATCGATAATAGTGATTGCTCCTGCCCCTTTGGCTTTGGCAGCTATTTCATGGATGGGGAAAATCACACCGGTTACGTTGGATGCAGCTGTGCAAACCACCACCTGAGGTTTGTTTTGCAGAAGTGCGTCATAGGCCGCCATATCTGGCAAGCCATCATTCAAAAGACCAAATTGATGGATTTTCACGCCCATCGTGGCTTCCAGATTTCGCAGCGGCCGCATCACAGAGTTGTGCTCCATGCAGGATGTCACCACCTCCATCCCCGGCTTCACAAGCCCCCGGATGGCGGTGTTCAGCCCATGAGTTGCATTGAAGCAAAACGCCAGTTGCTCACTGTTTTCAATGCCCAGAAGCTGCGCCACCGCTGCTCTGGCCTGATATACTATGCGGCTGGATGTTCTGGCTGCCTGATGAGAAGAGCGTCCGGCATTGGCACCAACATTTTCCAGAAAATCATACACAGCCCGGGCCACTCCCGGTGCTTTGGGAAATGAGGTGGCTGCGTTATCAAGATAGATCACTCTTTGCCGCCTCTGTAGTTCCATGCATCATTATACCACAGCGATACGACAAAATCAAAACACAAAATTGCTTCAGGGCGGTTTTTCTGAGATAAAAAATGGTGGGGATTGCTCTCGCCAAGACCGGCAAGTAGTGCGTCATGAGCTTCCGGGGCAAGACCCGGTTTCGCCCACATTTCATGATAATCTGAACTCATTTTTCCTCCGATTGTTCCGCATCCTGCGGATATCGAAGTACCGATAACAGCAGGATTACGTTAATGTATCTTTTTTAGTCTGCCAGACTAAATATGCTCCTCATGTTCATCGATAATACATCTGTATCTCCTGCATTCTTATCTGTGCCCGAAGCTTGGAAATGTGACAAATCTGTCAAAGGGTTTATTGAAATCCATTTTCCATATAATCCGTTATACCCTATGTAACAAATCACAATTTCAGGAAGTTACTCTCCTGAATGAGCATATTTTAATCTTAATTTCCCCCACTGCTGTTACCAATACCCCGTTTTATGGGCAATGAATTTTACATGCATGTCGCCCTTTCTTCAAATTTATGCGAACGTTGAGCAAAGCTCAAGAGGAGTAGATTTTCTTCGTAGGATTCGTCCCGTCTCCATGTAATTCCGCCGTGGCAGGTTGGGAGACGTTGTTTTTCATTTCTCATCCCAGCGCTACTCTCCTTTCCTTCACGACATGGAGAGTAGCGGTCTCAGTTTTCCGGTTGCGAAATAACCCCTATGAAATCCACCAAAAAAACTCTGCCTTACTGTCACCTTTTTGCCGGATGCATTTGCCGCTTGACGCACAGGTGTGGCGATTACTTTTGGATGAGTATGAAAGCATTAGAAGCATTGATAGAAGACCGCAGTTGCGGAAGGAACATCGCCATCCAGCGACGGACTGCTGCACGGGATGCAGTCACCACTCCCCTGCCGCAGATCATGCATCCTGCCCTGAAAACCCTGTTGGAGAAAATGGGTATAAATCGCTTTTACAGCCATCAGGCGGCGGCGTGGGATGTAGTAGTGACGGGGAAAAACTGTGTGATAACTTCGGGAGTGGCCAGCGGTAAAAGCCTCTGCTACTATGCCCCGATGCTGCACACATTACAGGATGCACCATCTCAACGCGCCCTGCTGCTCTTTCCCACCAAAGCCCTCACCCAGGATCAACATAAATCTCTGCTAACCATGCTGGCACATCCATCCTACCATGGACAAAAAGCTTCTGCCGGAATCTATGACGGCGATACCCCTGCGGAAATGCGGCGACGGATGCGCACAAATACCCGGTTCATTTTTACCAATCCCGATATGCTGCATCTGGGCATTTTGCCTCATCACACCAATTGGAAAGATTTTTTTACCAACCTCCGCTATGTGGTTATCGACGAAGTTCACGTCTATCGCGGGGTTTTCGGCTCGCATGTTACCAATGTTTTGCGCCGCTTGAAACGGCTGTGCCGGTTTTATGGCAGCAAACCACAGTTCATTCTCACATCCGCCACTTTGGATGATGTGGATAATTTTGCCGAAACCATGCTGGAAGAACCAGTCACAGTCATCCTGAATAATGGTGCTCCCCGGGGAGAACATCATCTGGTGCTGTACAATCCACCCATCGTCAATAAAGATCTGGGGATTCGTCGCAGCGCCCTTCACGAAGCGGTTCGAGTAGCATGTCTGCTTCATGATGCCGGCATCCAGACCCTGGTGTTTGCGCCATCCCGCCGCATGGTAGAGCTCATGGTTACCTACATCCAAAGCAGCGTAGAAGACCCCGAGAGCGTGCACAGTTACCGTAGTGGCTACCTGCCCAAAACCCGGCGAGAAATCGAGTACAAGCTCAAAACCGGTGCATTGCGAACGGTAGTAGCCACCAATGCCTTGGAGCTGGGCATAGATGTAGGGGGCATAGACGCGGTGGTGATGTGCGGCTATCCCGGCAGTATCGCATCATTCCGCCAGCAGAGCGGTCGGGCAGGACGCAGCCAGCGACCATCCCTCACAGTAATGGTGGCCTCAGCCAATCTTCTGGATCAATACATTATCACCCATCCGGAATTTCTGCTCCACACAGCACCTGAGCAGGCTCTTATAAATCCCGATAACCCCTTTATTTTATTGCATCACATGAAATGCGCTCTCTTTGAAAAGCCTTTTATCACCCACGAAAGCTTCGGCGGCGTAACACCCCAAGTCGTGGATGAATACATAGACATCCTGCGCAAACACGACCTGGTGTACACATCTCAGGATCGTCATTTCTGGAAGGACTCCACCTATCCGGCCCAGGATGTGTCGTTACGCACCAGCGGTATTGGGGACTATTTGCTGCGAGTTGCCGGCACTACCATCGGTCTTGTTGACGAAGCCAGTGCCTTCTGGATGACTCATCCTCAGGCCATTTACCTTCATCAGGGAGAGTCCTATCTGGTGCAAAAGCTGGATATGGAGCAGCACGAAGTGGAGCTGATACCCCAAAAAACCGATTATTATACCCAGGCCCTCAGCAACACGCAATTTGAGCTCATCAAACTGCACACAACTCAAGATGGCCAGAAATACACTCAGGAATTGGGCCAGATCAAAGTCTCGTCGCAGGTTACGGGTTTTAAAAAGATCAAATGGCACACCAACGAAATATTGGGTTACGGCATTGTGGAACTTCCACAAACCGATCTCATCACCGTGGGAACATGGTTCACCATCAATTCTGCCGTGGTTGATACTCTGGACGCATCTGGAAAATGGAACAGCAAATCAAACAACTATGGTAGCGGCTGGAAGACCATCACCGAAAAGATAAAGGAACGGGATAAGCACACTTGTCAGCACTGCGGCCTCCACGAAAATTTGAGCAAAACCCCACTTCATGTGCATCACAAAATTCCCTTCAAACAATTCACCGATCCTCACCGGGCCAATCACCCGGAAAATCTTGTAACCCTCTGCCCCACCTGTCATCGGGCTGCAGAGCAGCAATACCGCGTGCAGAGTAGTCTGGCGGGATTGGCCTACCTTCTGCGCAACATGGCACCCTTCCACCTGATGTGTGACCGCACCGATGTGCGGGTGCAATCGGAACAAAACCTTACCCTTGCTCAGGGCCGGCCGGGCATCGTGATGTATGACGCTTTCCCCGGTGGCATCGGACTCAGCGAAAAGCTCTTCACCCTTTTACCTCACATGCTTCAAGAAGCCCAGGATATAGTGTTACACTGCAATTGTCAGGATGGCTGCCCCGCCTGCGTCGGCCCGGTGGCAGAGCAGGGTAGCGGCTCCCGACTCTACGTTATCGCCTTGCTCAAAGAACTACTCTCATGCTAGATCTGGAAAAATCGCTCAGGAAAACCCTGACGAAAAAGACGCATCAACCCCTCACCTATGGTGCCGATATCGAGTCCCGCTTTCCTTCAGGAACCCTGGATCCATCAGGTATGGTGTTTCACCACAGCATCCACCATCCCTTGTCTCATCCGGTTGGGATGCAAACCTGCACGCCCCAACCCCCGGTTCCGCTGCTGCGCAGCTATGCCCAGCTCTCCTCATCCCATCCCCGTTTGCTCTTTATCGATACCGAAACCACCGGTCTTGCCGGCGGCAGCGGCACCTATGCTTTTCTCATCGGCGCAGGATATTTCTCGGACACCGATTTTGTTACCCAACAGTTTTTCCTCAAAAGCCCCGCCGGTGAAGCACCCCTCTTAATAGCGGTAGATGCACTGATGCAACAATTTGACACGGTGGTAAGTTACAACGGTAAATCCTTTGATGTTCCCCTGCTGCGCACTCGCTGTATCATGAACCAGATGCCCTGCCCCGCAGACACCATGGCTCACCTGGATCTGCTGCATCCTGCCCGCAGACTGTGGAAAAACAGTATCGGCAGCTGCACGCTGCAAAACATTGAGGCCTATGTGCTGGGCCATCATCGGCAACTGGAAGCAGACATCCCCGGACGTGACATCCCCGACGCCTACTTCCGCTATCTTGATACCCACGATGCCACCGACATGCAACTGGTGATGCAGCACAACGACCAGGATATCTACTCTCTTGCGGCCCTCCTTACCAAAATGAATGAACTTCTGGCTGCCCCGGTTTTGCACGATGAGCTGGTGGATCCGGCGGCTGTTGGCCGCCTGTGGGAAGAATACGGTTCCATCCAGGAAGCTCTGGATTTTTACACATTTCTGGCGGAAAAGGGATCCCTCAGTGGTGAATCGCGCCAGCGCATGGCGATGCTCTGCAAACAACAGAAAAACTGGAAAAAAGCCACGACATTGTGGGAAGCAGACGCTACCACCAACTGGCAATCCTGCGAAGAACTGGCCAAATACGCCGAGCACCATGTGGGAGATTTCGTCACCGCACTGAAATGGACAAACACCGCCCTGGCTTTGCTGGAGAACTCTTACTTGTTAGACTCTGCCCGGGTGGCAGCTTTGCACCATCGGAAAAAGAGGCTGGAACAGCGCCGTGACAGCTAAGATCAGCCTTTCAGTGCGGGACTTTGTGGAATTTCTGCTGATGGAAGGGGACTTGGATATGGCCACCTTTTCCGGGGGTAGTCGCATGCTGGAAGGCACCCGCATGCATCAGCGCTTGCAAAAGATGCGGCCTGCCGAATACGAAAGTGAAGTGAACGTGAAGACCACCGTTAAAACCGACGAGGTAATTCTGCTGCTTCGAGGCCGCATTGACGGAGTATTTACCCAACAAAAAGTTCTGGAAGAAATCAAATCATCCACCCGTCCTTTGGCAGATTTGCAGGCTCACCAGCCTGCAGTACATTGGGGTCAAGCCTGCGTTTACGGTTATCTTTATGCTACAGACCAGCAATGGAGCGACATCACCATCCGCCTCACCTACGCCCATCTTGATACCAAAGAAACCATCGCCATAGACCGCCATTTTTCCATCGACGAACTGCACGCCTGTTTTCACAAACTGGTAGCGGATTATTTGGCCTGGGCCACGGTTTTGGCACAATGGTCACAACGTCGTAAGGCCAGCATCGAGGCCTTGGAATTTCCCTTCGAGAGCTATCGCAAAGGGCAACGAGAAATGGCGGTAGCGGTTTATCGGGCGGTGGTGAACGGCACGCAGCTTTTGGCTCAAGCCCCCACCGGCATCGGCAAAACCATGGCCACTCTCTTCCCCGCTATCAAGGCAACAATGCGCATGGAAAAAAGCCGCATCTTCTATTTCACCGCCCGAACTACCGGTAAACAGTTGGCCGAAAGCACATTAGACCTTTTGCGGAATCGGGGATTGCGGAGCAAACAGCTCACTCTCACGGCAAAAGAGAAGCTGTGCTTTTTACCGGATGCATCCTGCACAGCCGAAGAATGTCCCTATGCCAAAGGCTATTTTGACAGACTTCGCAGTGCCACCGAGGAGTGTTTTGAGCTGGATGTCTGGAATCGGGACTGCATCGTGGAAGTGGCTCAAAAGCACACCCTTTGCCCCTTTGAATTTTCCCTCAACATGGCGCTGTGGGCCGATGTGATCATTGGAGATTACAATTATGGATTCGATCCCCGAGTGCGACTGAAACGCTTTTTTGCCGATGCCGATCAGGCAGCAAAAGAGAACAACATTTTCTTGGTGGATGAAGCCCATAACATGGTGGATCGGGGCCGAGAGATGTTTTCCGCCACTCTGAGCAAACGGGACATCCTGGATGTCAGACGCCCATTAAAAGGCCATCTGAAAAAGATTTACACTCTTTTGGGGAACATCAACTCTCTGCTGCTGGATGCCCGTAATGCTGCGAAGATACGAGGCGATGAATATCGGGAAAATGCTCTGCCGGAAAAGATTATCGAGTTACTGCAACGATTTTTGGCTGAATGCGATACCTGGCTCAGCCGCAATATCAAGACACCCTTTCGCGCCGACCTGCTGGAGTTCTACTTCACGGCACTGCGCTTTTTGCGTACCTCCGAACGCTTTGGCGATCACTATACCACCCTCTATCTGCGGGATAAAACCGAACTGACTATCCGGCTTTTCTGTTTGCATCCAGCCCCGGAAATACGGAATGTGCTGGCCTGCACCCGCAGTGTAGTGTTTTTTTCCGCCACCCTTTCTCCTATGAATTATTATGCCGATTGCCTTGGATGCGACGCTACTGCCACGAAGCTGCGATTTTCTTCACCCTTCCCTGCAGAAAATCTTCTTCCCATCCTGGATGCCAGACTTTCTACCCGCTACAAAGATCGCAGCTCCACAGCCCAATCCATCGCCCGGATGGTGAGCCAGTTCATCACCGCCCACAGGGGAAATTACCTGCTGTTTTTCCCATCCTACGCCTACTTGCGTCAGATCACCGAACTGGTCATTCCTCAACATCCCCAGATTCGTTGGCAAGTGCAGGAGAGCGGGATGAGCGAAAAAGAACGACAAACATTTCTGGATGGCTTTTCCACGGATTCTCAAAGCACTATCGTTGGTTGTGCTGTGATGGGTGGCGTATTTGGCGAAGGCATAGACCTGGTGGGAGACCGCCTCACCGGCGCCGTCATCGTGGGGGTTGGACTGCCGGGGATCAGTTTTTCCCGCAATTGCATCCGAGATTATTATGATGCCAGAGGCAATGGATTTGATTATGCTTACCGTTTCCCCGGCTTTACCCGGGTGTTGCAGGCAGTGGGTCGGGTCATTCGCACCGAAGAAGACCGTGGCGCCGTTCTCCTCATTGATGACCGCCTGGGAAGTTACCGCTATCGAAACCTCATTCCCTTCTATTGGAAAACAAAGCGGCTGACGGCACAACAGCAGGTGCAGCCCCTTTTGGAACAATTTTGGAAAGAGACAGAGGATGTGTGAGTTTGGGGAGCTGGGATGATATCATAAAAAAGCCCTCAACTGGCATTGGCCGACTGAGGGCTTTTTTCTATCTAATTTTCCAGCTCTTCCAGTTTTTCCAGATTTTTCTGTGCGATCTCAAAATCAGGACGTAGAGCCAGGCACTTTTTATACAATTCCCGCGCTTCATCCAGTCGCTTATCTTCCATACAAATGGATGCCAGATTGTTCAGGGTTTTGGGTTCTTCGGGGTCTATGCTCAAGATTTTCCGGTAGCGAGTTTCTGCCTCGTCCAGCTCCCCTGCAGCATGAAGCATATAGGCATAGTTGTAGAGAGCCTCTACAAAAGTAGGATCCAGTGTTGATGCGTTAAGCATGAACATCCGGGCCTTTTTTTCCTGGTGGCTGAAGGTATAATACAGCCCCCAGTAATACTGAAAATCTGCGGAATCCACATAGATTTCGCTGTATTTTTTCAGCAACGGAAACACATTGCCCAGATCGTTTTTACTCAGCATCAACGCCACTTGCTGGATGGCCTCATTTTCACCATTGTAAATCTCCGGTTTACCCAGGATTTTCCCCGCCACCAGCCACTGGCCGTCCACCAGCACCAATCCGATAGTCAGGTCATATTTTCCGTTCATCTCAAAATGCACAAGTATGCGGTTTTTTTCCTCGCTCATGGCCGATGAGATGATATCATATTCTTTAAAACGGGCGATGGTTTTGTTGTTTGCCAGCATCTCCCGATACCGGGTCTGATACACCGGGTCCTGCAGATGAGGCGCCAGAGAAAGCAGCTCCATTGCGCCATCCCAGTCCTGCACGATGCACTTCTTCACAAAGAGAACAGCGACATCTTCGGGATTTTTGGCTGCTGCCATCAGTTTGGATGCATCCAGCCGAAGTTTTTTGTAGAGGTACGCCATAGGCACCACATCCGAGCCGGGGAATCCGTCCAGCAACGTTTGGAGCCGACGACGTCCTTCGGGGGTTTCCGCCAGATCTGCCGGGACATCACCATCCAGAAGTTCCTGGGGTGTCTCAATCCAAATATTCATCTGTCTCCGAAGCAAATCCCGATATTCGGTTTGGGAATCGGCATTGGTTTTCAACTGGAATTGTTCGGTTTTTTTCAGACTGTACTTACAACCTTCCGGGCACCCGAAATCCACCCGCAACACATTGCAGTCGTGCCAGCAGATGCCGCCGCCGATACGTTGGCAAAAGCGGTACCCCCGATGAGTTTTACAGTGTTTACAGCGATCACTTTTCAGTAAAGACACGTTAAATTCTCCCTTACCATTTCAGCAGTTTGTCCAGCGCTTTGCTGCCCAGCTCTTTGGTCATTTCATCTATTTTTTCTTTGATATCATCTTCTTTGCCAGTGACGTTACTCATCTCCAGCTCCAGATTTTTGATGTTTGTTCCCAGACGTTTTTCCAATTCTCTTTCAAACCTGGCGATCTCGACATCCAGTTGCGCTTCGTAGGGCTCGATCTCTTTCATCACCCGTTTTTTCAGCTCTTCTACCGCTCTGTCCAGTTCCCGGGAAAGGGCAGCATGCATCTCACGAGCAATTAATTTGTCCAGGGTGCTAACCATGGTGAAATCCGTTTCCTTTTCCCGCTGAGCAATATGAGCCTGGATATCCACGGTTTTCATAGCCCGGGTGATAGCGTTGGAAATCCGTACCAGACGCTGGTCCATCTTGGGTTGTGTAGCATAATCGAACTGGATATCTTTGGCGGTAAAACCAAAATCAGCATCCATGCCGGCATCGGTGATTTTTACCGTGGTAACAAATTCCCCGGTACCGGATTTCAGCTTGCGGGGCAGCAGATCGAATTTTCCCAGATCCACATTACGGATTGGAACCTCTTTTACCTGCAATACCAGCGTTTCCCTGGGGGACGTACGGTAGTCAAAGATGCCGGTGAGATTGATCTTTCCGGTGTTTTTCTTCTGGCCCTTCATCTCAATGCGCATGGGCACATGAGTGCGGGTCTGGTCATTTGAAACATCGGTAACGATTCCTTCCATCCTGATACCGCCGGTTGTGGTAGCGGAGAGGAAAATCTTCTTTATCCATAAAGATGGCAGCTGGGGAAATTTCTCTTTCCGCACTTTTTTCACTTCTTTGGACTCGGCTAAAATCCGTGGTTTTTGCATAGCATCCACGATGCCCACCACCAAACCGGAAACCTTATCACCAAAAAGCATCTTGGCGATATATTGCACCTGAAAATCGGGAAGTTCGGCCAGATTGAGGGCCGCCTGATAATCCTGCTGCACCCAGGCAGGAACCTCTTTACGCAGCCCTTTGATCATGGTGAGATCTTTATCAAAATTCTTCTTATCCCGCTTGATATCTTTGTACATCGCATTTGAGGTTTCGTACAGAGTCGTGATGTTTTTGAGATTGGATTCCAACTTTGTGATATCCTTCAGCTCATCCACGCTTATCTTTTCGGCGTTTTTCTTTATGGTCTTGATGCCTTTCTCATAGTTGTTGTCATCAAGTCGTTTTTCCCAGTAGTCATAACGTGCATCCACCACCTTTTGGAGGGAGTCAACTTTACCGGGAGTGATGAGATTCAGCACTGTCATCAGGGAATCCACATCGATTTCGGTAGAAAGGACTTTGGGGTTAAACGCCGGGATCTGATCGGTTTGCTTTTTCAGATTTTCTTTCAGCATTTTTTCCATGGCTTTTTGCATTTTAGAGGGTTTCTTTTTTTTCTTAGGCGGGATGTAGCCGTCTGTAGTCCGAGGAGTATCAAACACCATGTTTTCCACCCTCATGGTTTCTATGATGAATTTCTTTTCGGTGAGGGGTTTCATGGCCAGATCAAAGGTGACTTTTCCCGTTTCAAATGCATTTTTCATGGTGTTGTTGCTATCGGTAAATTGCAATCGATCCCAGGAAAAAGCAAGTGTAAAGGGTTTGTTATGCAAGCCTTCCACTTCCACTTTTGCTCCGGCAATGGCAGAGCCACTTTTTTCTATGATGGATTTTGCGATAGGCACTCGAAACACAAAGAGTGCTGCAGCAGTGAGTAGGATCAATCCTGAAACAATGGCGACAATTATCCCAATTTTCTTCAATTTCTTCATTTTCCCTCCCATTTTATTTGAGGTGGCAAGCGACGTTTAAAAGCCGAAGCTGCATACATTTTCTTTACTTTAGCGATTTCTTCCGGCGTAAAGCCACGGGTGATGAGCTGGTCATCGACGAGAAAAAGGTCGTAAAGCCCATGCAGGATGCCATCCAAACGTAGGTATGAGATGCCCATTTCATCTTCATCAGTCTGCCCTTCCCAGAGATCGGCAGTGGGATTTTTCTCAATGATTTCATCGGGTATTCCCAGCAGGCGAGCAATTTCTTTCACTTCGGTTTTGTAAAGATGACCGATGGGCTCGAAAGCGCATGCGCTGTCACCATATTGGGTGCAGTAGCCTATTAACAATTCTGAGCGATTGCCAGTGCCAGCCACCAGGGCACGGTATTTGGCTGAGAGATCGTAGAGTACGCACATGCGTTCCCTTGCCATGCGATTGCCTTTGCGCAGAGCATCGGCATCGGGAGCATAATTTGTCAAATACGCATCAACCATCGGTGAGATATCGATAACCTCCGACTGGATGGCAAACCGCCGGGCCAGCAGTTTTGCATGGTTCAGGCTATCGGGATGGCTTTCCCGATAGGGCAGCATCACGCCAAAGACCTGCTGAGCACCTAATGCTTTTACGCACAGAGCTGCGGTAACAGCAGAATCGATACCGCCGGACAAACCGACAACGCAGTTTTGCAGGCCTGCATCCTGTACCTGCTTGCGAATAAAGGTAGCAATCAATTCTATTTGCTTATGTAGATCGATATTTCTCATAGGTAGTAACTCCATACTATCTTATTTTTAGTTGGCAGGTAATCGTACAGAGTGAGTGAGCGTCAAGACTTAATTGGGGAAAAGCCACTAGAGCACTGCGTTACAAAGAGATAGAATGTCAGCTGCTGAGGGGGTTGCATCCAGAAAATAAAAGAGCTATGACAACAGAGTAAAAGTGGGAGGTAAATGGCGTGAAAATGAGCTTGACAGAGGATGTAAGGATTAAAAGTTCGAAAAGTCAACTGGATAAACGATAGCATCTTGTTTCATCCGTATCGGAAGGTCTTTATAAATGTGGAGGTTGTATGAAAGTATTAGTTTGGGACAAAACCAAATGTATTGGCTGTGGCATTTGCGAGAATGTATGTTCACAGACATGGTTTAAAGAAGAGAATCGGGAAAAATCCCGGATAAAAATCATCACGTCTGAATCTGGTTTGGATTGTAATGTATGTAACCAATGCGGTGAGTGCATAGATGTGTGCCCCGTCGAGGCATTGAACCGAGATGCCCAAGGCATTGTGCGGCTGGATGCCAATGCCTGTGTAGGCTGTATGTCCTGCGTAGGTTTTTGCCCCAGCGCATCAATGTTTTTCGCTCCCAAAGAGCCAATTCCCTTTAAATGCATATCCTGTGGCGTTTGCGTAAAGAGCTGCCCTACCGGTGCATTAACCTTGGAAGAGCGACCAGAACCACTGGAACGAGTTTTTTACAGGAGGCACTTCTAATGAATGTTTACCAAAATCCCTATAATGTAGCAAAGATGAAAGAAGCTCACAAGCTTTTGACAGAGCTTACCTACGAAAAGCAGCCGCTGAAAATGGGCTATGCAAACCGCACACTCCATATTAATGTGAGTGAAAACACCATCACATCCAAGCCGGTAACTCAGGAGATGAAGGATGTGTTTACTGGCGGACGAGGTTTTGACATGAAACTTCTCTGGGATGCCACCAATGAAAACACCAAGTGGGATTCTCCGGAAAACGAAATTGTCATCGCTGCTGGTGCCATGGGGGGTATCACACAATATCCCGGCGCTGGAAAATCTATCGTCTGCGGGATTTCTCCTCTCACTGGCGCACCGGTAGATAGTAACGTAGGCGGTTACTTTGGCCCATACCTCAAGTTCTCCGGCTGGGATGCCATTGAAGTGCAGGGTATTGCCGAAAAAGATATCATCATCTTCATAGATGGCGATGCTGGAAAAATCCAGATTTTTGAAGCTCCCGAAGAGGATGTGAATTCTCATCTTCTGGCAGAGCAGATGTGTGATATGTTTGCCAAAAATGAGCAGGAGAAAAAAGCCATCGCCACCGTTTCCGCTGGTGTTGCAGCAGAGCACTCCTTCTTTGGATGCCTGAACTTCTCATTCTACGATCGTCGCCGTCAGGTTGCACGTCTGAAACAGGCAGGTCGCGGTGGATTGGGAACACTGTTCCGCCATAAAAAGATCAAAGGCATCGTGTGTAAATTCAGCCAGCTCCAGGCAGACAGCAATCACGTGGCAGACCTTGATCGCATCAAAGAAATTGCTGCCGATTATCATCGTGAGCTCTATGAAGAAGATGATAAACAATGTGACATGCGTCATGTGGGAACCGCTCACCTGGTTGAGCTGATGAACGATTATGATCTCCTGCCAACCCACAACTACAAATTTGGTCGCCATGATAAGGCGCAAAAAATCACTTCTCATGTATGGCGCGAGATGTTCACACAAGGCATCCCTGACGGATGCTGGTATGGTTGCACCATGCAGTGCGCAAAAAGCGTGGACAGATATACATTAAGAACCGGGCCTTACAAAGGAGATATCGTCTCTGTTGATGGTCCGGAATATGAAACAGCTGCCGCCTTTGGCGCAAATATGGGGATTTTCGATCCTCACTTTATCGTTGAAGCTAACTTCTACTGTGACACCTATGGCATCGATACTATTTCCTGGGGAACCGGGATGTCCTTTGTGATGGAATGCTACGAAAATGGCATTATCAACAAAGAGATCACGGGAGGCTACGACCTCAGTTTCGGCCGGGGTGAAGAAGCCATAGAGATGTTACATAAAATGGCACGGGGCGAAGGATTTGGAAAAATCATCGGCCTGGGTATTCGTCGCATGAAAAAGCTCTTTGTGGAAGAGTATGGCGCAGATGCTGCCTTTTTGCAAGACATCGGTATGGAATGCAAAGGTATGGAATATTCTGAGTATGTAACCAAGGAATCGCTGGCAATGCAGGGTGGATACGGCCTTGCTCTGAAGGGTGCCCAGCATGATGAAGCGTGGTTGATCTTTATGGATATGGTGAACAACCAGATTCCAACCTTTGAAGATAAAGCCGAAGCCCTGCATTACTTCCCGATGTTCCGTACCTGGTTTGGCCTGCAGGGGTTATGTAAATTGCCATGGAATGATGTGGAACCGGCAGACAATGGCGAAACTGATGAGCCTGCAAAAGTGCCAAAGCACCTGCAAAATTACGTTGACCTTTTCAATGCCATTACCGGCAACAACATCGATCAACAGGAGCTGATTTTGCAAAGTGAACGGGTGTATAACTTCCAACGGGTATTCAATCTTCGTTTGGGATTTGGAACCCGTAAACATGATGAAATCCCCTACCGTTCTGCCGGGCCGGTAACCAATGAAGAGTACCTTTCCCGGGAAGAGCGGTATGACAAGCAGCTGAAAGAAAAATACGGCTGGGATCCCACCGGCAAAAGCGTAGATGAACGTCGTTTAAAAATGCGTTTCTTCCGTGAAGAAGCATATCAGAAACTGTGCGATGCCGTGTATGACCGTCGTGGATGGGATAACAACGGTGTACCAACGATAGAAAAAATCACAGAGCTTGGCCTTGCCAACAGTGGCGTGATGGAAGTTCTGAAAAAATACTATCAATAAGTAAGGAGCAGCGGGGGAATTATCCCCCGCTTTTCATCTTATGCAAGCCATAAAAGACCAATTTTTTTCTCGCCACAATCCCCGCTTTATCCCCATTCTTCGTCATGCCAGAATCGGTATCGCCGGAGCTGGAGGCCTGGGTTCCAATGTGGCGGTAACCCTGGTACGTACCGGCATTGGTGCATTGGTCATTGCTGACTTTGACCGAGTGGAAGCCTCAAACCTCAATCGTCAGCAGTTTTTTCTGTCTCAATTGGGCGAGGCAAAAGTTGATGCACTGAAATCCAATCTGGAAAAAATCCACCCATTCACCTTACTGGAGATGCATCAAATAAGAATAAACGAAGAAAATGTGGTACCGATTTTCGGGCAATGCGACATCCTGATAGAAGCCTTTGATACAGCAGAAAGCAAAGAGATGCTGATCGAAACATGGTGCAGTGCGTTTCCGAAAAAACCCATTATCGTGGGATCTGGCTTGGCCGGAGTAGGTAACAACAATGCCCTGAAAACCCGTCAATCCGGAACCCTTTATATCTGCGGAGATGAGACAACCCAATTGCAGGGACGCATCTCCCCCATGGCGCCCCGGGTAGGCATCGTGGCCAATATGCAGGCTAATTGCGCCTTGGAAATACTCTTCAAAGGAATACAATGAACATAATGGTAAACGGTGAATCGATGGCCTGGCAGCCGGGCATGAAGGTTCGAGATATTTTGAATATTCGCAATTACACCTTTAAGATGTTGGTGATAAAAGTAAATGGGACCCTGGTAAAAAGAGCTCAATGGGACAGCTATAGGATTCCTGAACATGCCGAGGTTAGTGTCATCCACCTGATAAGCGGTGGCTAAGTAATGGATGCCTGGTTCAAAACCCAACGTTTTACCAGATAAAAATTCAGAAAATACATGATACAAGAGAGGAATAATCGATGTTTACAACCAATGAATATTTTGATGGAAAGGTAAAATCTATCGCCTTTGAAAACGCTGAAGGCCGTGCAACTCTGGGAGTGATGGCAGCTGGTGAGTATGAATTCGGCACTTCAACAGTTGAGTACATGACCGTGATTTCCGGTTCGATGATCGTTAAACTTCCGGGTAAAATAGAGTGGGAAACCTTTGTATCCGGGCAAACCTTTATCGTGGAAAAGGACCGGAAATTTCAGCTGCAGATTCCCGAAACCGCAGCCTATAAATGTATCTATAAGTAGTTATTCACATACGTCCCTGCGCAGATTTGTGCAGCGACCTTCCACAAAGGAATAGAGAGCAGCGGTCTCGGTTTTATCCGTTGTGCGCCAGCCCCTACACTTTGCCATAGGTTTGTAGATGAGGTTCCTTAAAGGTAAAATTATAGGTCACCGGTTTTTTTGTATGAATATCCAATCGTGCGTTTAATTGATTCTTTAAAGCCCGCAACACACTCATCCCCATGGTGTTGGCCTTTTCTATATCAAAATCATCGGGTAATTCCTGGCCATCATGGCTTACTTCCATCTCATAGGTTCCGTCTGGATGCTGGTGAAACCCGACCACTATTCTGCACACACCGGCACCTTTCTCCTCAAACATCGACGTAATCAGCTCATTGATAATCAATCCGCAGGGAATGGCCGTATTTACATCGATAGAAACATCATCCACATTATTTACGATTTCCAAATTCCCATCCATAGTCAGGTAAGAAGAGAGCAGATGATCGATCATTGTATTGATGTAGGAATGGAAGTGAACATAACTGATATCCTCCGATTGATACAGAGTTTCATGGATGAGCAACATAGAGCGAATGCGACTTTCGCTCTCCCCAAGAAGACGCTTGAGTGCGACGTCTTTGGTATAGCGAACCTGCATATTCAACAGACTGGTGATAACCTGCATATTGTTTTTCACCCGATGATGCACCTCTTTGAGCAGGACGTCTTTTTCCTTGAGGGTTCGCAACAGACGGGCTTCCGACTGTTTGATATTGGTAATGTCTGTGGCAATAATGAGCACCTGATCTATATGATTCTCAGGCTCTGATACCGGTGAAAGACGGCAGGTCAACCAAACCTCGGTATCATGTTTCATGCATCTATAGGTAAACTTCACCTGAGAACCGGTATCCAGCGCCTCTTCAACCTTTTCCATGAAATCGGCAGAGATGTTCTCTGGCAACAAATCCCGGATGGACGAGCCAACCAGATCTTCCGCAATTCCATCCTGCAATATTACCGCTGCCTTATCGTTGGCATACAACGTCACGCCTGATCGATCCACCAAAAATATGGGCTGTTCAGCACTCTCTACCAGAGTACGGTACCGTTGCTCGCTACGAATCAATTCCCGCTGGGCAATCTGCTTCTGGCTGATTTGCTGCTGCAATTCCAATGCATTTTTGATGGAACCGGTAAGGCGGAAAAGCCGCTGCTTAACCACATAATCCCACGCACCACTTTTTATAGAATCTGCCGCAGTCTCTTCCGATAGCGAGCCGGTGACGATGATGAAAGGCGTATCAGGAGCACATTTCTGAGCAATTTGCAATGCCTGGAGACCATCGAATTGTGGCAGGCTGTAATCAGACAAAATAAGGTCATAATGGTGAGACTCCAGAGCCTGCTTATAATCACTCCTGGTTTCTACCCGGGTAATGCGATGAGGGAGGTTACTCTGTTCAATCTCCAGTTCTATCAATTCTGCATCGAATTCATTATCCTCTAAAAGCAGAACATTTATCAATCTCATACGACCTCCGGAGGGGGTTCATTGAGCAAAATCCAGAAAATACCCAGATTCTTCACTGCATTCACAAACTCACTGAAATCCACCGGTTTTACCACATAGGCATTTACCCCCAAATTGTAGCTCTCAACCACATCGCTTTCCATCCTGGATGATGTGAGAACCACCACCGGTATAGATTGCAATTTTGGATCTTTCTTCATGGCAGCCAGCACTTCCAATCCATCCACTTTGGGCATTTTCAGATCGAGCAAAACCAAAACCGGATTACCTCGTGGACGCTGGGCAAATTCACCACGGCAATAGAGATAATCAAGAGCGGCTTCTCCGTCCCGGACGGTTGTGATGTTATTTGCCAGTTTGTTTTCTTTAAAAGCAAGTAGAGTCAACTCAATGTCATCGATGTTGTCTTCCGCTAATAAAATCCGTGGAACTTCAGCCATATCTTCTCCTTAAAATTGTTCGGTATCAAGAGTGAAGGAAAACTTGGCGCCGTTGTTCAGCTCCCCATACGCCATAACATCCCCTCCATGCCTCTTGATTATCCTTTTGACATTGGCCAGACCGATACCGGTTCCTTCAAACTGGTCATCCCGATGCAAACGTTGAAAAACCCCAAACAGTTTATGCTTATATGCCATATTAAATCCAACACCATTGTCTTTGACAAAATAGACTTTCTGCCCCAGATTATTTTCTCGCACTCCTATATGGATGCAAGCCTGTTGTCGGGTTTTCGTAAATTTCAGCGCATTGGATATCAGGTTTATCATCACCTGTTTTAAGAGATTCTGGTCAGCAAATACTGTCCCGAGGGGCTCGATGGTCCACCGGATGTCCCGGCCGGAAATATCCGGATCCAGCTCCCGAATCACAGAATCAACCAACACCCCCAGATCAATTGTACACTTTTTCAATGGTTGACGTCCCATGCGGGAAAAGACCAGCAGGTCGTCTATGAGTCTGCCCATTCGCCTGGTGGATTCCAGGATGCGATTGAGATAGTGCCGATTTGTCTCCGATAGAGTATCGACGATGTTTTTTTTCAATGCTGAGGTAAAGCCGTCGATATGTCGCAGTGGTGCCCGCAGGTCGTGAGACACTGAATAGGCAAAGGCTTCCAACTCCTTGTTCATTTCCTGCAATCTATGGGAAAACACCATTTCCTGACGATCAGCCAATTTTCGTTCCAGCACCAGCGCGATGAGTTTTGCTCCGCTGTTTAGCACAGCAGATTCATAGCTGGGCGGAATATCAGTTTTTTGGCCAGTCAACACAAACACTCCAAGATTTTTTTCATTTTTGGATATTATGGGCTCATACCAGCAGAATTGATAATTCAATCTCTGCAAAATAGCCTTGTAATCTTTTGATAAAATAGCCGATTGCGTGTTCACAGATGAAGCTTTTCCCGGGAACAAATCAGTTTGGGATGCATCCAGCTCTTCCGAAATCCCGGCCAGTTGCGTCTCTGTGAGCCCTGCCCAGCAACAGGGTTCCAAAAGGTTATTGTGTTCCCGTAAAATCATGACACCACTGTGAGGAATAATCTGCTTCACTTCATCACATACTATTTGCAATATCTCTTTTTGCCCAGTGCCCAGTGTGAGAGCTGTAAGGGTTTTTGACTGCAATGTGACAAGTTGCTCAGAACGCTTTCTGATAGTCGTTTCCTTGAGCAATTTATCATTCATTTTCTCCAGATCCTCTCGAATCTTATTTGAATCTTCCAGCAAAGAGGTGAGGGCTCGCCGCGATTCTTCCAGGGTTTTGGTTCTGGACTCTACCATCTTTTCCAATGAACGATTGTACTCTTCCAGCTTCGCAGCATCCTGCGCGTGCTGAGTAATATCCTGAATAATGCAATTGAGCCAGGTAATGTCCGTCTGCTCTTCGTGCAGTTTTTCCGCAATAACTCGGCAATGACGGGTTTCCGTACCTCGTTTGTAGGGTATTTGCCTGATAACAGTATCCCCCACATCCATCTTATCTACGCTCTCTTTAAGCTGAGACATCTCTTCCGGATGCAGAGATGCCTTAAGAATATCTGTGGTAAATTTTATCGAGTGAGGTTCATAGCCCAACAGTCGATAAAAAGTATCGGAGCAAACAAAGTGTTTGGATTTAACATAGTAGACAAAACTACCCAGATCGGCCAGTTCCATTGCCCGCAGCAAATGGCGTTCGCTCTCTTTAAAAGCCTGTTCAGCCGTGATGCGGTCGGTGATATCCCGCAGAAAAACAAGATATGCCAATGCGCCATTGTATTGCATCACAGAAGCATTTATCTCGGCAGAAACCACATACCCCTGCTTATCGACAATGCGGGTTTCATAACTGTGCGGAATATCGTCACCACGCATCCTTGCTACATAGTTATCCCACACCTTTTCCCATTCTAACGGGTCAATGATATCGCTGAATTTCAGGGAAAGAAATTCTGCAGGTGAATATCCCAACAACGCTTCAGCTGAAGGATTGGAGAAAATCACCCTTCCATCCTGTATAACAATGATGCCTTCCTGGGTAGACGTAACCACAGCATTAAATCGCTGCTCCGTTTCTAACAGTCGTCTGGTGCGCTGAGTAACCAGCTGTTCCATGGAATTCATCTGAAGTGCATTGTGTAAGATAGTGGAGATAAAAGGTGAAAGACGCTGAATAGTTGCAATGTCCGGGGAATTAAACTGGAGCTCTGCATCAAAAAACAGGCAAAGTCCTATCGATTGCTGCTGAATATTCAGTGGCATCAGTACCAGATTTTTGTATCCCATCTGTGAAAGGAGCAGGCCAATTTCGCTGCCATCATCACAACGAAATTCCACCATGTTCTTTTCCTTTTTGCACAGGGTAAGGATATGAGAGAATGGGCGCTTTTCCACTTCATCATGTCGACGATGAGACAAAACATGCAGCACTTTTTCCGGGAGTTCAGGATCTTTTGAGGTTTGTGTCAGGACAATGGTTTTACCACCGATCAAGGCACTGAGCTGTTGGGAAATCTGACGTAAAAATCGGGGAAGATCATTTGCATAAACAAGGGCATTTTCTATCACATTTTTGATGAACA
>Ga0190304_1000308_pt1 | contig 22869 bp, 17 predicted proteins | sample 48700712_MG_FD_161670 | JGI IMG/M metagenome (GOLD analysis project Ga0190304, IMG submission 161670) | Hydrothermal vent sediment bacterial communities from Southern Trench, Guaymas Basin, Mexico - 4870-07-1--2_MG | ecosystem: Environmental > Aquatic > Marine > Hydrothermal vents > Sediment ...
TGGGAGGAGGCATTAATACGAAAAAAGATATATTTGAGGAGATATTAAAATCCGAGCCTCTCTTCATAAATAGAGAGGTAATGAGGCCAACATATATGCCAGAGATTCTCCCTCATAGGGAGAAAGAAATTAATAATTTGGCCTCGATTTTAGCACCAGCGCTAAGAGGAGAGACTCCATCTAATGTCTTTATATATGGTAAGACAGGTACTGGGAAAACAGCGGTGTCTAAGTTTGTTGGCAAAGAATTACTTGAAAAAGGTCGAAAACTTGGTAAAAAAGTACATTTTATCTATATAAATTGTGAAGTTGTTGATACACATTATAGGGTTTTGCAGAATATAGCAAATCATTTTATAGAGGAATGGGCAGACCGCATTCCTTTCACAGGATGGCCCACGGATGAGGTTTATAGTAAGCTTAAGCAGATGATGGATAGAGATGGTGGTGTAACTGTAATAATTTTAGACGAAGTTGATAAATTGAAGGGGGACGAGGTTCTTTATAATTTATCTAGAATAAATTCTGATTTAGAAAAAGCTAGGGTTTCTGTTGTGGGTATTTCTAATGATCTAAAATTTACAGAGTTCCTAGATCCCAGGGTGAAATCTAGTCTTGGAGAGGAGAATATGGTTTTCTACCCATATAATGCAGAGCAATTGAAGGATATTCTTAAACAACGGGTGGAGCTTGCGTTAAAACCAGGGGTGTTAAAGGAGGATGTGATACCTCTCTGTGCGGCATTAGCAGCACAGGAGCATGGGGATGCAAGAAGGGCCTTGGATTTGCTTAGGATATCTGCAGAGCTTGCAGAGAGAGAAGGGGCGAAGAAGATTACAGAGAGACATGTAAGAATGGCGCAGAATAAGATAGAAATAGATAGAGTTACCGAGGTAATTAGGACGCTACCTGTTCATTCTAAATTGGTTTTGGCCTCAATAATGATTGGGGAGGAGGAGCATAAAAAAGATGGTTTACCCTCTATGCTCACAACAGGAGAGGTTTTTGATATATACCGTGATCTTTGTAAAAAAGCAAGGGTTGAGAGTTTAACACAGCGGAGGATAGCTGATTTGATCTCAGAGCTTGATATGCTAGGGGTAATCAATGCGAGGACAATATCCAAAGGCAGATATGGGAGAACAAGGGAGATACAAACCGCGATTTCCAAGGATGAGATACTAAGGATTCTAAGGGAAGAAAAAGATGATATTTTAGAATATATTGTTGCTTATAAGAAAAGAGGGCAAGCAAGACTGATATAAAATTTACAATGCCATCTCCCCTTTTCTTAGAGCCTCTACAGGGGGTAGCATAGACGCTTTTTTTGCAGGTATTGAGGCAGCTAATATAGAGAGTAAAATGGGTAAAACCAGAGCGACCAATACGGTGAGCCAGTTCACAACAAAACCAATATTTAGCTGAGTCCCTGCGACAAACTGAACGCTTACGCCATACCAGTTTATAATATTCATCACTACCACTGATATTATTATACCTAAAACACCAGCTAGGGAGCCAATGAAGAGACCCTGGTATAAAAATATTTTAAACACTGTTCTATCTCTCGCTCCAAATGCTTTGAGGGATCCTATTTCTCTTGTTTTTCTGATAACAATAGAGTCCATAACATATTTTATAGCTGCGCCGCAGAGGAAAAGAGTGACCACCATGCTACCCCAGAGCATGATAGTTACCACATCTTGCATTGAACCAGCTGCATATACCAGTAAGTCATGCCATGAGAATATTTTCATACCAGGGACAACTGAGGCTAATGTTTCTTTTAGTTGCTCCGCTTGGCCTATGGGGTCTAGTTGATGTAATGGTTCAGGGCCTTTAACCAGTATTGTGTCACCCATGTCTCGATTTACATCTATAGGGCAGAATCCTCTAAATGTTCCAACACCTGGTACACGCCATTCTTTGCCTTTGACCTCTCCATATCCTTTTATCTCTCTGAGTGAATCCGCGTGCATAAACCATATCATTGCATCTAATGTTGGTGTACCGCTTTCATATAGGCCTATGATTTTCACAGTCACGGAGGCATACTTTGTGCCTCTGCCTGAGGTGCTCACAATTAGATTAAGCACATTACCTACTTTTATTATAGATGGGTGTATTTTTGCAGCAGTTGCACCAACTATTATCGGGTAGGGTTTATCATATTTGAATAGGCGTTGACCAGAGCCATATGTGAAATCAGGTAGGTTACCAGGTCCTTTTATCTCTATATATAATGGTGTATGCCCTCTCAGGATAGGGTCCTCTTTTTCAAAAAATCTACCCTCGACGATTTTGTCTTTTATATCTATGACCTTTTCATCCTCCTCCGGGTCAATCCCTTGGATTGTGCAGCCATCCACTGCTTCACTTGAAACACCTACACCATATGTTGCCTGCGCAGTTATTCTAATCGTGGTTTTGTACCCTGGTAAAACCCTTTCTATTCTATTAGCGATTTCTCTAGCGTTTTCTATAGTTGGCTGTGTCCCATATAAGTCCCTTATGTTGCAATCAGGGTTGGTTATTACAGCATCTGCGGTAAGAATCTTTGTAGTATCATTAACAACTTGCATCATATAGTTTAGGTATGCATTTTCTAGGATGAAAGAGGTCATTGTTAAACCAATGACTATTATTATGATTGTATAAATGAACTTGTGCTCTTTTATCTCACCCCAGGCAAAGCTTCTACTGATGTTCATTATCTCCATACCTCCTTACCAGTTTTACTTGCTTCTTTAAGAATGTCTCTTATCCGGCTCTTATAGCTATCTTTTATAATTTTTCCATCTCTGAGTAAAATATTTCTTTTTCCATATTTTGCTATCTCTAGATCATGGGATACAAAAACAATAGTAACTTTTCTTTCTCTATTGAGCTTTGTAAGCAGCTCCATTATCTCTCCGCTGCTCTCTGAATCTAGAGCGCCAGTTGGCTCATCAGCTATTACAACCACAGGGTCATTGATTAAAGCTCTTGCTATAGCAACCCTCTGTTGTTCACCACCAGAAAGATGAACTGCCTTATGTTGTGCCCGGTGTTTTATACCAACCTCCTCTAGTAGTTCTGAAGCTTTGTCAATCAATTTTGATTTTTCTCCACCAATGATCAATCCAGGTAGCATAACATTTTCTATAACAGTTAACCTTGGTATGAGGTTATAGTTTTGGAAAACAAAACCTATTTTTTTCCCTCTTAGAGTCGCTATTTCTTTCCCAGTTATCTTGGAGGTGTCCTTGTTCTCTATAAACACTTTTCCACTGGTTGGTCTGTCTAAAAGCCCCATACAATGTAAAAGAGTTGATTTACCACTGCCAGAGGGGCCGATTATGGAAACAAAATCCCTAGGGAATATCTTCAAAGATACGTTATCCAAGGCGATAATCTCTGTTCCATACTGAGTGTACACTTTGCTAATTTTTCTTAGTTCAATCAATGGTTTTCGCTTATTTTTCATGATTTCACTAGTAAATTACACAAACAAATATAAATAATTATCTAAAAAATAAAAAATAAAAAATAAATTAGGCATATTCTGTATTGTCTTTTTTTTCTTCTGTTTTTTGTGGTGCTGCAGAGATTACATCTATGGCTAATATAACATTGAGGGGTATTATTCTTAGTTTACCAGCGAGTTTACCATGTTTTTTATCCAGTCTTATACATAAACCTATATCCTCAATCCCCAATGATGCGAAACCTTCAAAAGTACCTCTTGTTCTGAGTAAATTATCTTTTTCCCCTAACGATAGTATTTCGTATAGGGAACCTTTTGTTAGATGAAATGAGTCTTTTTTCACCTTTATTCTACACCTCTTCTCTGCTGGTTGAGAAGGTTTTGTATGTGTTCAACTGTTTTTCCATAATTTTCGATTGCAACCTTCAGATGTGCTTCAACAAAATTCCAGGCTTTACTAAGATCGCCATATCTTAACTTATATGCTTTTTTGCTCTGCCCGGTTTCTTCATCTATAATTTGTACATCCTCTAATATATCCAAGCCTTTTAACTTGTTAAGATGTCTGTAAACTGTGGGTCTAGATGATTTTAAAGTTTTAGCTATCTCATCTACCATCCATGCCTTGTTGGGATGTTTCAGGAAAAAGTCAAAGAAAATCCTATATGGTATCTCTGGATCAGCCCCTTTGGATATATACCCAATTTGTTCTAAAAATTTCTTTGTAACACGCTCCAGATCCTCGTCACCAACTAGGGGGACGTTGCTTATAATACGCATCTCGAAACCCATTTCTCTCCCTCCAGACTCCCAGAGATATATTAAATAGAATAGTTTTATAAACTTTACCATGTTAAATTTTATTGTTTAGCTAGTTAACTCCCTTTCTTTTTATTATAACTGTAAACAATGTTAAAACCAAAAGACCAATGGATACAAAAGCAAAGATAATAATATAACCTATGTTTTTGTCGTTTTTTGCATTGATAGCTTTTATCTCATTAAATGTTGTTTGATTCCATGTGTTTAAAATGGTTTCTATATTTTCAAAACCTTTTTCATAATTTTTATTATCAAAACATGTTTTTGCATCCTTGTAGTATTTTGATAAATTTCTACCGAAGATAAGGGAAGAAAGTTTTTCCCTGCTTTTGCCAATGCTTAGAACTAGGTCTAGTATTTTCTCTTTCAAATCATTTTTTAAATCATTAAAAACCCGTTTGATGTTTTGGAGGGTAATATAATAGTTTTTCTCCCATATATTAGCAATTTTGGAAGAGATGTAAAGATTTTTGTTTTTAGCTAAATCATACCATAGGGATAATGTTATGAACGCTTGTTTTTGCATTTCTGTGTCAGAGATTGTAAATATCTCAGCGAGCTCTGTTTTGTTGGTTATAGTGTTTTTTACAATTTTTTCTATTTTGTTATTTTCATTTAAGAATACATTCTCAGTGTTCTCAAAAACCGGTGTTAGTGTTTTATGCCCGTATTTTTTTAGAAGTTCTGATGAAAACCTCGCTGCCTCTCCAGATTGATAGGGTTCATATATCCCGTTAACACAAATATGTACAGGTACAAAAATAGAGGAGCATTGATTGGGAGCAAACCAGCCCATGCTCAAAATATCATAATTCTCACTGGGTATTCTATACACCATGGACGCCTCGTACCCTCCTTCGCACATGCCTCTCAGCCCATTTAGATCATCGCTATGCAGTCTAGACCAGTTCATCATATCTCTAACATCAATACTTCCATATTTTGATAATATGTAGTTCATCATTTTTTGCTCCCATGCATAATATTTATAGCATACATTAATTCTTGCTGTTTTGCCATTGCTATCCACTAGTTTTACTTGGAAATAATCAACTGTTTTTTCTTCCCCCTTGTTTAATATAACCTTTTTGCCAAGGGGAAATCTTTTAACCACTATGCTGTCTTTGTTTACATTTAGTATTTTTATCCCGGGAAGCGCTCCTAGTCTAACTATAGATCCCTTATGAACCTGTTTTTCAACGTTTTTGTCAAAAGAAGAAGAGATAAGCACTCTCCTTAAGGGTCTGTTACTCCATAGTTCTTTGGGATAGTTTGACATAACTAGAATGTCTTTTATTTCTTTCACTCTATAGTGATATGCATCAGCTTCTATTAGAAAAGCTTTTTTTGGGCCAACTATAAATAAATTTTCAGCAACCCTTGGGGCGTGCATTTTTTTGACAACATCTTCTGTAAGTAAAGAGATTGCTTCATCTTCATCTTCAGCTGTTTGGCATGCATATCTTATCCAATCAAAATCATCCCATGCGTTTTTGTTTAATCTTATCCATCCAATTGGTGAGTCAGCATCTCCATATGCTATACCAGCGTCACTAAAAGCCATGCCTGGTTTAACAATATTTGGTGGCGTATCACCCTTGGTGACAACACCAATAAACTTCTGATTAACTTTAAAATGTATTTTCTTACCAAATATTGAGGGAGAATGATAATCATATTCGTATCCTTTGTTTACTATGCAAAGTGTTTGTAACCCTGGTCTGCTGGGGTCTCTTACTTTCAGTAAAAGGTTATAATTTCCTGCAGTTGCATCTCCAACAGCAATAATATCTTTACATTCACCTGACCAATCTATATTATAGGCATTAGTTGTTTGTAAAAAAAATAAGACAAAGATGCATATTGAGAAGAGGATTTCAAATCTTATATTCATCATCAAATAATTAAAATAAAAAAATAGTATATAAATATTAATATTCTCTATAGTACAGGAAGATACTTTTCTATCTCCCAAGGGGTAACCTGTGTTCTATATTCCTCCCATTCTTTTCTTTTTACATGTAAAAAGTTTTTAAAAACATGCTCCCCAAGTAACTCTTTAACCAAATCGCTTTTTTCCATATAAGATAATGCATGTCCAAGATTTGAAGGTAGTTCATCTATACTCCTCTTTTCTCTCTCCCTCTTTGATAATTCATAGATGTTTTGCTCTACAGGATCTGATGGTGTAATCTTCTCCTCGATTCCCTTTAATCCTGCTGATAGCATAGCTGCAAATTGTAGATAAGGATTACCTGAGGGGTCTGGGTTTCTTAACTCGCATCTGGTAGCCATGCCTCTTTTTGAAGGAATTCTAATTAATGCGCTTCTGTTTCTATATGCCCAGGAGATGTAGGTTGGCGCCTCGAAGCCTGGTACCAATCTCTTGTAAGAGTTCACAGTTGGATTCAAAAGGGCACAGATCTCTTTTATATATTTTAGCAGACCACCTATAAAATATCTAGCGATATCGCTTAGTTGATGTTTATCCTCAGGATCATAAAACGCGTTTTTTCCATCTAATGTGATTAGAGATTGATGGGTATGCATGCCAGAGCCGTTTATACCATAAATTGGTTTGGGCATAAAGGAGGCATGGAGACCATGTTTTGCTGCAATTACCTTTGTTACATATTTCAATGTTATAACCCTATCTGCTGTTGTTAAAGCATCCGCGTATCTAAAGTTTATTTCATGTTGTCCATTTGATACTTCATGATGTGATGTATAAGTGTCAATTCCAAGCGCACCTAACGCTAGGGAAATGTCTGCTCTTACCCCCTCTGCCAGGTCTCTATGGGATAAATCAAAATAACCTGCTTTATCATGAGGCATTATCGTAAGTTTATCATCTTCTTTTTTAAATAGGAAAAATTCGCATTCTGGTCCTACATTGTAGATGTATCCCATTTTTTTAGCTTTATTCATTATTCTCTCTAGAACATATTTTGTGTCCCCTGGGAATCTTCTGTTGTTGGGTTCAAATATGTCACAAATCATTTTAGCAGTTTTTCTCTTTTCTATCACATCAGGTAGTATAACAAAGCTAAAAGGATCAGGCTTAGCAATCATATCAGATTCCTCTATCGTCGCATAACCTGCTATTGAGGAACCATCAAATGCTATGCCGTCATCTAGAGCATCTTCAATTCTATCTGATGGTATGACAATGTTTTTAGGCATGCCCAGGATGTCGACAAATTGTAATCGTATAAAAAACACTTTTTCCTTTTTTACTATATCTATTACATCCTCTTTAGATTCAATGTTAAATTCCATAAACATCTTCTCCTCTTTTCAAAAACATCCAAAAACAGCATATAATATATGCTCTATTTCTATTTAAGATTTGATTGTTTTTTAATTGAAAGAAAAAATGGGGAGATGGTTTAGCAGAGTAAACTTTTAATGTCCTTTGCTGATACATTTCCATCAACATAAGGGAGGATATGTGTAATGGAAAAAACAGTCGAAGCGTTCATGGAAAAAATAGAAGAAAAAAACCCAGGAGAAAAAGAATTTCACCAGGCAGTTAGGGAAGTAGCTGAAAGTTTGATGCCCTTTATAAATAAACATCCTAAGTACAAGAGGGCAAAGATTCTGGAGAGGATAGCAGAACCAGAGAGGGTTGTAATGTTTAGAGTTACATGGGTAGATGATAACGGAGAGATTCAGATCAATAGAGGCTATCGTGTTCAAATGAACAGTGCCCTTGGCCCTTACAAAGGAGGTCTTAGGTTTCATCCGAGTGTTAATTTAAGTATTTTAAAATTTTTAGCTTTTGAACAAGTATTTAAAAACAGCCTAACAACACTCCCTATGGGCGGAGGGAAAGGTGGTAGTGATTTTGATCCTAAGGGAAAATCAGATGAAGAAGTAATGAGATTCTGCCAAAGCTTTATGACAGAACTTCAAAGACACATAGGTCAATTCACAGACATTCCTGCAGGGGATATTGGAGTAGGTGCTAGAGAGATAGGTTTTTTATACGGACAGTATAAAAAGATAAGGAATGAAGTTACAGGAGTTCTGACGGGAAAATCTGTAAACTGGGGAGGCAGCCTTCTTAGACCCGAAGCGACTGGTTACGGAGTTGTTTACTTTACAACAGAGATGCTTAAGACTAGGAAGGAATCAATCAAGGGTAAGACAGTTGCAGTCTCAGGCTCAGGCAATGTTGCTCAATATACTGTAGAAAAGGTGATACAGCTTGGTGGTAAAGTTGTAACACTTTCAGATTCTACAGGTATGATATACGATCCAGATGGAATCGATGAGAAAAAGCTTGCCTATGTTATGGAGCTTAAGAATGTAAAAAGAGGAAGAATAAAAGAGTATGCTGAGAAATTTAACGTGACATATGAAGATGGTAAGAAACCGTGGCAAATACCTTGTGACATAGCAATTCCTTGTGCCACTCAGAATGAGATTGAGAAGGAAGATGCAGAGGCGTTAGTTAACAATGGTTGTATTTGTGTAACAGAAGGAGCTAATATGCCTACTACACCAGAAGGTATTGAAATATTCCAAGAGGCAGAAATACTATTCGCACCAGGTAAGGCAGCAAATGCAGGTGGTGTAGCTGTATCAGGTTTAGAAATGTCGCAAAACAGTTTGAGATTGCAATGGTCAAGGGAAGAGGTGAATCAGAGATTACAGGAAATTATGAGAAAAATACACGATACCTGTGTGAAGTATGGTAAAGATGGAGATTATATAAATTATGTAAAAGGTGCAAATATTGGTGGATTTGTAAAAGTTGCAGATGCTATGTTAGATCAAGGAATAATTTAAGCAAGTGAGAAAAATCTTTATATCACTCTTTTATATATCAGTAACTCCCATTAAAGTATAAGGGAGAACATATTATGGCTGAAAAAGGGTATAATGCTTTTAAAATGGCGCAGCAAGAATTTGATAGGATTGCAGAGATGCTAAATCTCGATGAAGCAGCTAGAGAACTTTTAAGGTATCCTATAAGAGAGTATCACGTTGCAATTCCTGTTAGAATGGATGATGGGAAAGTTAAGATTTTTAGAGGTTTTAGAATCCATCATAATGATGCAAGAGGGCCTTGCAAGGGAGGTGTACGTTTCCACCCGCAAGAAACAGCAGATACTGTTAGAGCATTAGCAATGTGGATGACCTGGAAATGCGCTGTTGTAGATCTACCTCTCGGAGGAGGAAAGGGAGGGGTAATCTGTAACCCACATGATCTATCAGAAAGAGAACAGGAAAGGTTGTGCAGAGGATGGATAAGGCAGCTAGCCCATGATATAGGTCCATTTCGTGATGTACCAGCACCTGATGTTATGACTAGTGCTCAGCATATGCTTTGGATGATGGATGAATTTTCCACAATACATGGAGGTTATTACCCGGGTGTAATAACTGGAAAACCTGTTGGCTTAGGTGGTTCACTTGGTCGAACTGAAGCAACAGGTTATGGATTAATATATGTGCTTAGAGAGGCTTGCAAGGAGTTAGGTATTGATATTAAAAAGTCAAAGGCATCAATAGAAGGTTTTGGAAATGTTGCACAGTATGCAGCAGAACTATTCATTGAGTATGGAGGCAAAGTAGTTTCTGTTTCGTGTTGGGATCAAAAGGACAGTTGCGCATACAGTTTTTACAAAAAAGAAGGAATAAATCTCAACGATCTCAGAAGAATAACAGATAGATTTGGCACAATAGATAAAAAAAAGGCAGAAAATCTAGGTTATGATGTACTTCCTGGTAACGAATGGCTAAAACATGAGGTAGATATATTGATTCCAGCAGCACTAGAAAATTCAATAACAAAAGAAAATGTTAAAGATATAAAAGATAGTGTAAAGATAGTTCTTTGTGGTGCAAATGGACCTGTAACTCCTGAGGCAGCCGAAGTATTAAGCAGAAGAAATATCACTGTTATTCCAGACTTTTTAGCAAATGCTGGTGGCGTCGTGTGCAGCTACTTTGAACAGGTACAGAATAATCAAAATTACTATTGGACAAGAGAAGAGGTATTGGGTAAGCTTGACAATAGAATGACAGAATCATTCTACAATGCATGGGAACTTTCAAAACGTAAAAATGTAACTTTAAAAGATGCAGCATACATGATTGCAATACAGAGAGTGGCAGATGCATGTAAGATGAGAGGATGGATATAGATTATAATCTATGTTTGTAAATGGGAAAGAAGAGAAAATAATCGAAAAAATACATGAAATAATAGGATTAAATAAAGAGGTAATACAAAAAAAATTTTACGATAATATAAAAAAATTTCGCGATTATAAGATAAAGAAAATCCTTTTAATCTCTTCATCTTATGATTACTTTAAATTAGACGAGGAAGGCAAGCTCAACCCTCTTCTTTCAGAATGGACCTCTTTTGTAGGAGAAGAAAATCCTTTAAGTATTGTACATTTGGAAACAGGAGAGGAATGTATTGAGAGGTTAAAAAAAGAGGACTTTGATTTAATAATAATTTTCAATAAACCTACAGATACGAGCATTGTAGAATTATCTAAAAGTGTAAGAAATATTACAAATGCTCCTATAGCATTGCTTAGTAGTGATCCAAGCGAACTATCTAGGATTTTTAAATATAATAAGGAAATCATATCAAAGGCTTTTACATGGAATGGTGACAGAAATATAATCATAAGTATAGTACACTATTTTGAAGATTTTATAAATATCCAAAGGGCCTCACCCACAGATTTTAAAAGAGTAATTCTTCTAATAGAAGATTCTATACAACACTACTCAACCTGTCTTTCATTATTAAATGAAGAGATATATAAATATTTGAAAGCAATATTAAATGAAAAGCTAAGCTATGAGCAAAAAGCAATCAGATTCAAAAGAAGGCCCTTTGTCTTACATACAGATGATTTTGATGAAGCTATTGAATTTTTTGAGAAATATAATAAAGACCTTATTTTTATAATAACAGATAACTACATTGAAAAAGAATATGGTAGAAGAGAAATAGGAAAAGAAATAGTAAAAAGAGCGAAGGAAAAAAACCCAAATCTACCAATATTAATACAGTCATCTGAGCCAGTAAGTAGAGAAGAATTGAAGAGCGAAAAAATAAAATTTATTAAAAAAAACGCACCAAATTTAAAAGTTGTATTAAAAAAATTCATAAGAAAAAATTTAGGACAAACAGAAATTAAAATCAAGGATAGTAAAGGGAAAGATTTAAGAATCAAAGGGATAGATGAGTTTGAAAAAGTTTTAAAATCCTTAGAAGATGATATTGTTTTTAGATACGCAAAACAAAATACATTTTCAGAATGGCTAAAAAGCATATGTGAGATAGAACTATCAAGCAAATGCTTATCAATAGAAAATCAAGCAGAAAATCCAAAATCCTTAAAAAATCAACTGATAAACTTGTTAGAAGATTACAATTATTCAGTTAATAAATCATTGATCTCTATTTTTTCAAGAAGATATGAAGAGCCATCAATAAAATTATACCGTATTGGAGAAGGAGCACTAGGTGGGAAAGCAAGAGGTTTAGCTTTTATTGCAAAATTGATATCAGAATATGGACTAGATAATATCTTCCCAAATTTAAAAATAACAATCCCTCGCAGCTTAGTAATATCTACAGATATATTCGATGCATTTATGGAGAACAACAATCTCTACGATTTAGATTTTTATAACCTTCCAGATCATCGCATTGCTGCAAAGTTTATGAAGGCAGAGCTACCTGCTACAATAATAGGAGACCTTAGAGCTTTTATAAAGAAAACAAAAAAACCACTCATTGTTAGATCATCTGGATTGCTAGAGGATTCTCTTATGCAACCTTTTGCAGGTATATATGAATCAGTTATATTTCCCAATGAATCGTGGGAGGAGGATGTTCGTTTTCAGGAGATTTGTAACTCTATAAAGTATGTTTACGCATCAACATTTTTTGAAAAGGCTAGAACTTATATTAAAAACATACCAAAAAACATCAGTGATGAAAAGATGGCCATAATAATTCAGGAAGCGGTTGGATTAAAGCATGAGAATTATTTTTACCCAACAATCTCAGGTGTTGCAAAATCTTATAACTACTATCCCTTCCCATCTTGTAAACCAGAAGATGGCATAGTTTATATGGCACTTGGTTTAGGAAAATATATTGTAGAAGGAGGACGTAGCTATGCATTCTGCCCAGAAAAACCAAAGATATCATTGTATGGTACATCTAAAGATTATCTCAAATATTCTCAAGTAAAATACTATGCACTTAATCTAAAACCAGTTTATAGATTTACAAATTTTGATGAGGAAGTAGCTCTTGAATTGCTCGATATTGATGTTGCAAAAAAGCAAGGTATCCTTGATAAGATCGCATCTACTTATATTCCGGAAGATGATAAAATTTATCCAGGCATTTATGATAATGGTTATACTGTAATAGATTTTGCGCCAATTATAAAGTACGAGGCAATACCTTTAGTAAAAGCAATACGTCTTCTCTTGAAAATAAGCGAAATTGCACTCAGAAATCCTGTTGAGATAGAATTTGCAGTAAATATTCCAAAGGAAGAGAATAATAAGGCAGAACTCTTCTTACTCCAAATAAGGAGTATGATGCCCTTAGAAAAGAGGATAGATATTGATATAGATAAAATTCCAAAAGAAAAAACAATAGTAAATGGTGAAATTTCACTTGGGAATGGAGTGGTAAGGGGTATTAAAGATATAATATATGTTGATCAAAATACATTTGATCTATTAAATTCAACCCAAGTTGTAAATCAAATTAAAAATATGAACAAAAAACTAATGGAAGAAAACAAACCTTATATACTAATTGGACCAGGTAGATGGGGGTCAGCAGATCCTTATTTAGGTATCCCTGTGATATGGAGTGATATAGCTGGGGTAAGAGTTATAGTAGAGACACCATATAAAGAGAGACACATAGATCCCTCTCAAGGATCTCACTTCTTTCATGATATGATGGCATCTAACACATTATATCTCATTACAAAAAGAATTGAAGATGTTAATTGGGAATGGCTTAGAGAGCAAAGAGTAGTTGAGGATACAGAATTTATAAAGCACGTAGAAACACAAAAAGCATTAAAAACAATTGTAGATGGTAAAATTAGTAAAGGAATTATTATAATAGATGAATAAAGGGAAAGATGACCATGAACGAAAAAACCGGCTATTATGGAATAGATGATGCGCTTAAAGAGCGAATAAAAGAATTGAACTGTATCTACAATTTAACTGCAATAATAAAAGATAGGAGTATATCAATTGAGGAAGCATTGCAAAAGATTGTAGATATTATACCACCTGCCTGGCAATACCCTGATATAACCTGTGCTAGAATAGTAGTAGGTGATAAGGAATACAGAACAAAAAATTATAAAAAAACAAAGTGGAGATTAGCAAGCAACATAATATATGATAACAAGAAAATAGGATCAGTCGAGGTCTATTATTTAGAAGAAAAACCAGAGGCTCATGAGGGCCCATTTTTGATAGATGAAAGGAGATTATTAGATGCTATATCTGATCTTTTGGGAAGCTATATAGGTGGTACAAGGATTAAAACGAAAATTCATAAAGCTGAGGAATTAGGAGAATCTGCTAACTTACAATCTAAAGAAGAGGAGAAAGGAAAAGAAAACTGGGAAGTAGTGTTGGATATTTTAGTTAAAACAAGTCCAAGAACACTTTTAAGATTTACGAGAAAGATGGTTTATTATCTTTATAGATATGAAAATGAAAAAATCAATGCACTTTTGAATAGGATATGTCCAGTTGATAAAAATGCTGCAATTGGGCAGTGGTGTGGTATAAACATGCCGAATCCAAGACAAAATCTTGACTCTCTCATATATGTCCAAAATCAAATCTTTGAGCTGGCAAAGGAGAGCATACCACGTGAAGAGCTATCTACAATGTTTCAAGAATGGTTAAAACAAGATAAAGTGCGTTCCCTGCTTTTGTCCTCTCAAAAACCAGGAGTTCCTTTAAGTGAGATTATTGAAGAGTTAAAGCGATTCTTTGAGAAAGAAGATATAGAAGATGTTCTTTCACCTGAGGACAAAATTACTATTAAGACAGCACTCATTAGAAGATTCTTTACAGATAGATTAGATTACGTAAACGTTGCAAAAAGATACATTGAGCTTGAAGATTTTGTAAAGATGTTAAATCATACTATAGGCCCAACTCAGGGATCAGGTAAATTCGGTGGTAAAACATCTGGAGCATTTCTTGCAGAGAAAATATTGAAAGATGAGATGAAAAAAGATGCTGTTTTGAAAGACCTAGCTTATCCAAAGAGCTGGTACATAACTTCTGATACTCTTCGTAGCTTCATTTACTACAACGATCTAGATGAGGCCTTTTATATAAAATATTTGCCTCCTGAACAGATACGTCAGGAACAACCATTCCTTGAACAGGTTTTTAAGAACTCAACATTTCCACACGAAATCATTGAAGGTCTCAGGAGAATAATACGTGATTTGGAAGGAAAACCAATTATAGTTCGTTCATCTAGCCTTTTAGAAGATAGTTTTGGAGCAGCTTTCTCTGGAAAGTACAAAAGTCTATTTATACCAAACACAGGCTCAGAAGAAGAAAGATTATATTCATTGATGGATGCAATTGCAGAAGTATATGCATCAACTTTTGGTCCAGATCCTATAGAGTACAGACGTGAGAGAGGACTGCTTGATTTTAATGAAGAGATGGGTATTTTAGTTCAGGAAGTGGTTGGAAAGAAGATAGATCATTACTTTTTACCAATCTTTGCTGGGGTAGCTTTCAGTAGAAACGAATTCAGTTGGTCCCCGAGGATAAGAAGAGAAGATGGTATGATCAGAATAGTACCTGGCCTTGGTACTAGAGCGGTTGATAGGGTTGTAGACGACTATCCAATTCTTGTATCACCAAATAGACCTAACATAAGAGTAAATACTTTAGTAAGTGAGCAGGTACAATACTCTCCAAAGTATATGGATGTAATAAATCTTGAAACAGGTATGTTAGAAACAGTTGATGCAATAGAGTTTTTTAAAAAATATAACAAAGAAATACCACAGTTGAACAACATCGTATCTGTATATAAAAATGAAAACCTGATGGAACCAAATATTATGACCGATTTTGAAAATGAAAATCTTGTAATAACCTTCAATGGCCTTTTTGAAAAGACAGATTTTCTTGAAAAAATGAGAAAAGTACTTTTTACTCTTGAAGAAAAGTTAGGAACCCCTGTTGATGTAGAGTTTGCATCAGATGGAGAAAAAATATACATATTGCAATGTAGACCTCAAAGCCAAGGAAGAGGTATCGAGAGAAAACCAGTTCCATCTAATGTTCCTAAAGATAGAATACTGTTTTCTGCTAATAGATACGTAACAACAGGACATGTAGAAAATATAGAATATATAGTTTATGTTGTACCAGAAGAGTATGCAAACCTTCCAAATAGAGAAGAAATGCAAAAAATCGCACATATAATAAATGAATTAAACAATATTTTACCAAAGAGAAAGTTTATACTAATTGGACCAGGTAGATGGGGCAGCAGAGGAGATATAAGATTAGGAGTCCCAGTTAGATATGGGGATATTAAAAATACTTCTCTTCTAGTAGAAGTGGCGAAGGAGAGAGAAGGTTATACACCAGAATTAAGTTTTGGAACGCATTTCTTCCAAGATCTTGTAGAGTCTAACATAAGATACTTGCCAATATATCCTAATCAAAAAGATGATACTATATACAATGAGGATATTCTCCTGGGAGCCGAGAATGAGCTTGAAAAGATATTACCTAAATATAAGAAGTACAAAAATGTTGTTAGAGTTATAAAAACATCAAATATTCTAGAAGATAGTACTCTATCAGTAATAATGGATGGAGAGACAAACCAAGCTCTAGCTTTTTTGAAACCTTTAGATCACTGGCAATGGAGGATGCAAAAAGTCGAGGAATTAAGCAAAGAGTTAGATCCAGAGATCTATGGAATAGAAGCTATGTATCTAATAGGTAGTACAAAAACGGGAGAAGCAGGACCAGCTAGCGATATAGATCTTTTAATACATTTTAAAGGAACAGAAGAACAAAAGGAAAAATTGTTATACCATTTAGAAGAGATAGGTGAAAAACTAGCAAAGGAAAATAAGGAGAGAACAGGAATAGAAACGAAGAACTTACTTGATGTACATATTATTACAGAGGAAGATATTAAGAAGAGAACATCTTGGGCAACACATATTTTAACTCCTTATGCAAGTTTAAAGAAGATAGAACTCAAGAAGAGAGAGAATCAACATGAATAAGCTCTCTTTTTGCATTTTTTAGATCCTCTGTATCAAAGCGAATTAACGCAAGTTCAGGACCATCATGAGCTGCGGAGAAGCTAAATGTTCTGCCCACCTTCTCCATCCAATTACCGCTCAATCTTGCACTTTCGTGAATATGACCATGAAGTGTTAAAAAGGGCTGCTTTTTTTCAATGAATCGCTTTATTGCAACACTACCAACATGAACATCTAGGGGTACATTATCTATTTTTTTACCATCAAGGGCAGCCCTATCAAGCATGGATCTGTAAGGGGGTGAATGAAATAGAAAAATAGTTTTTTCTACAGGAGCATTTTTTGAAAGCTTCTCAAGATCCTTAGATATAGTAGAATAAGTAATTTCATCAGGATCAATTTCTACAGTTCTAAAACCTTGTTCAGGAGATACGTTGCCAACATCTGTAAATCTTGAAACGTCGTATCTCTCCCAATCTTTAAGTTGAAAAGGAGTAGGTGGTACATAGGAATAACCAGTAACAAACAAATACCTAAACCTTACAGTTTTAAAATGTACATAATTAATTAACCCTTCTTTGTCTTTCTCTATGAATACTTTCTCAAAAATCCTTGGATCGTCATTTCCCATTATTACAAAGAATTTAACTCTTTTACAATCTTTAATTATACTGCCAATCTTAGAAAAAAATTCATTGTCAAGAAACTTTTCAACAACTATCTCTGTAGAGAATTGATTTGGAAGTAAGTCCCCACCTATAAAAACTCCATCTGGTTTCTCTCTCTCTACTATTTTAAACAATGTATCGAACTTTGCCTTATTTCCATGAATATCAGAAACAAAGATGCAATTCAATCAATTCTCACCAATTACCTTATTATGTTATCAATAATAATTTTTATCATAAAGTTTTAAATAATCCCTGTATTACCAAATATGAATTTTAAGAAGGGCACAGATATGTATAAGATAGTAGAAAAAAAGGTTTTATCTGAAAATGTTAAACTAATGAAAATACATGCACCACTTGTTGCAAAAAAGGCACTAGCTGGACAATTTGTTATGCTGAGGATACATGAGAAAGGCGAACGTATACCGCTTACAATTGCTGATTATGATCGTAGTAAGGGGAATGTAACAATCATTTTTATGGAGGTTGGTAAAACAACAAAAGAGCTGGGAAAGATGGAGGTTGGCAACTCAATTTTAAACTTCGTGGGTCCGTTAGGGAAACCTTCAGAAATAGAAAAATTTGGCACAGTCGCTTGCGTTGGTGGCGGTGTTGGAATAGCCCCAATTTATCCAATTGTCAGAGAGTTGAAAAATGCTGGAAATTATGTTATAAGCATATTAGGAGCTCGTAATGAAAAGCTATTGATGCTAGAGAAAGAAATAGGAGACTTTAGTGATGAAATATATATATGCACAGATGATGGATCTAAAGGTACAAAAGGTTTTGTCAGCGATGTTCTACATAAATTGATCAATGATGGAAAGAAGATTGATATTGTATGGGCAATTGGTCCTGTTATCATGATGAAGGTTATCTCTGATTTAACTCGTAAATATAACATAAAAACTATAGTTAGCCTTAATCCTATAATGGTTGATGGGACAGGGATGTGCGGCAGTTGCAGAGTAACTGTTGGAGGAGAAACAAAATTTGCATGTGTAGATGGACCAGAATTTGATGGTCATAAAGTAGATTTTGATAACCTACTAATTAGAAACAAAAGATTCCTGGAAGAGGAGGGGCTCTCATTAAAATTGTTACTGAGAAAACAATGGCAGGGAAACGATTATGAGCATTAAAAAAACAAAACACAAGATGCCTGAACAACCACCCAGAGAAAGAATACACAATTTTGACGAGGTTCCCTTGGGCTATGATGAAGAAACTGCTATCAAGGAAGCAGAAAGATGTCTTCAGTGTAAAAACAAACCTTGTAGCAAAAGCTGCCCGGTTGGAGTAGATATTCCAGAGTTTATAAACAAGATCAGGGAAGGAAAATTTGAAGAGGCAATAGCTATTATCAAGAAAAAAAACATCCTACCCGCAGTCACTGGTAGAGTCTGCCCCTATGAGAACCAATGTGAAGGTGCTTGTACATTAAATAAAATAGGAGAACCAGTAGCAATAGGGGCATTATAAAGATTTGTCGCGGATTGGGAGCGGAAAAAAGGATTTTTAATACCAGATAAACCACAGCCTACAGGGAAAAAAGTTGCAGTTATAGGCTCAGGCCCTGCTGGTTTAACCGCTGCAAGCGAACTGGCAAAAAAAGGACATGAAGTAACCATCTTTGAAGCTCTTCATAAACCAGGAGGAGTGCTAGTATATGGGATACCAGAGTTTCGTTTACCAAAAGAAATCCTAGATAAAGAAATAGAATACATTGAAAAACTAGGAGTAAAAATAAAATGTGACATAGTTGTTGGTCAAACCATACCCTTCTCAGAGTTACAAAAAGAGTTTGACGCCATATTTATTGGTACTGGAGCGGGTTTACCAAGATGGTTAAATATTCCTGGTGAAAACCTTGCAGGGATATATTCAGCAAACGAGTTTTTAACACGTGTGAACCTGATGAAAGCCTATATGTTTCCAGAATATGATACACCTATAAGAATAGGTAAGAGAGTAATCACTGTGGGTGGGGGGAATGTTGCTATGGATTGTGCAAGAACAGCATTAAGACTCGGTGCACAAGAGTCTTTCATTATATACAGAAGATCCGAGGGAGAACTTCCTGCAAGGAGAGAAGAAGTGGAGCACGCCAAAGAAGAAGGTGTTAAATTCCTCTTTCTAGCATGCCCAACTCGTTTTTTTGAGGATGAGAAAGGAAATGTAAGAGGTATGGAGTACATCCAGATGAAACTAGGTGAACCAGATGAGACAGGAAGAAGAAAACCAATAACAATACCAAATTCTGAGTCAGTAATGCAAGTTGATACAGTAATAATAGCCATAGGACAAAACCCGAACCCACTTATACCATTGACAGTCAAAGGCTTAAAAGTGGGTAAAAAAGGAAACATATTAGTTGATGAAAACTATCAAACATCTATAGAAGGAGTATTCGCTGGTGGTGATATCACAACAGGCGCTGCAACAGTTATTCTCGCGATGGGTGCGGGTAAAAAAGCAGCAGAATCAATAGATAGATACCTTAAAACCAAGTAAATCCACAACAAGAATCTTGTTAGAGGATTTGGCTAGGCTGTAGCAACCCGTTTACCCGTTGGTATACCACTAGGGTGGAGGCACAAATTGTTGGGAATTTCATCAGATTCCATTTAGAATATCAAATCATTCTCATCAAATATAAACAACTCCTCAATTGTTGCGTTTAATGCCTTAGCAATTTTGTATGCAAGTTTGAGAGATGGACTATACTTGCCTTTTTCTAAAAAAACAATTGTCTCTCTCCTAACCCCCACCTTTTTCGCTAGCTCTTCTTGAGTAAGATTGTATCTGGCTCGAAACTCCTTTATCCTCGTCCTCATCCTTTTTTACCTCACTTATTATAGGCTTCTCCTGCGATAGTATCCGTAGAAAATCATGTAAAGGATCGGCAAAGCACATGCCGAGAAAGCTAGGGTATAACCAACCTCTATATACCTATTCAATGCTAGCAAGGTTACACCAATTAGGGCTGCTGCAGTTACGAAGACCTGATACACTCTCCTTGAGGCTTTCTCGCTTATTTTAATTACTCTCTCATCCTCTATAACTTCTGTGACCCTTCTCCTTCCTAAACTAATCAAAACAAATCCAATAGCAAAGGCGATTGCTGGCAACAAAGCATTTCTCACAGACACTCCGTATCCAACGGCTGCTCCCATCCCAGCACAAACCAAAGCTGTGTACACCACAAATTTTTTTCTATCCATTTCATCACCTAATGTTAATTCATTATAACTTTATGTTAGAAATATATAACATTAAATTATTTAAATTTTTTGTCTTGGCAGGTGAAAGCAGGTTTTAATATAACATTCTGGGGATATGTGAAGTTTTGCATCGCGAAATTTGGGCCATTCTGGAAGCAGGAGTAAATATGTATAAAACATAGATATCTAAAGATACCAGTAGATCATCTTTATATAATTCTACAGATTGCAGACTATCTGCATTCAGATAACTTATTAGAAGAATTATTTTTATATTTTATATTCCTTTTTCTTCCGATGCATTCTCTCATAGGCGAGTTTGCTGCACTTTCAGCTGCTATGCTATGGACATTTGCTTCCGTGCTTTTCACCACAGTAGGAAAGAGAATAGGTCCATTCAACCTAAATGCCATAAGGATGGCTATTGGCAGTTTGCTTCTCTTGGTAACCCATTATTTTTTGTCAGGCTCGTTTTTCCCAAGCGTATCAAATATTCAGTTTTTCTATCTGGCAGTGAGCGGGATAATAGGTTTAGCTATGGGTGATTTCACATATTTTGGAGCGCTTATACTCATAGGGCCAAGAAAAACTACTCTCATTTATTCCATGGCTCCAATTTTCTCTCTTATAGGAGGCTATTTTATTTTAATGGAGATGCCATCGCTTCTTTCCCTTTTGGGTGTATTCCTTGTCCTTATAGGTGTGTGGATTGTCATAATCGAGAGAGAAGGAAAAGAGGAGGAAAAGAGAAACAAGATAAAAGGTGTGCTTCTTGGGATCACTGCAGCGGCGAGTCAGGGTATCGGCGTGGTGATATCCAAGTACGGCATGCTTAAGATAGGTAATCCCGTGGAGCCCATATCTGCAACTCTCATAAGGATTGTCGTAGCAACTGCTGTAATCTGGATTGCCCTTCTTCTCTGGAAAAAACCGCAAGATATAATTCGCACATTTCAAGATACCTATGCAATGAAACTCACAATTCTCGCCTCTTTCATCGGCCCGTTTCTTGGACTCTGGTTTTCCATGATATCTATAAACTACGCGCAGGTTGGCATTGCATCCACACTCATGTCTCTTACGCCTGTGATGATTATTCCCGTGATGTATTTTCTTTATGGAGAAAAAACCAATGCCCGTGGAATACTTGGAGTGATTATCGCAGTGGTGGGTGTTGCCATGATATTCTTATTCTAAGCAAGCTCATGCCTAAATACAAAAAGCACTTGGATAACATGGAGGCAACCGAATGCAAAAATATCTACGAAAAAAACATCCTTTTATAGCTGCTAAAAACACCTTAAAACAAACTTTGAAACCCCCACTAGATTTACGGTTTAGCCTCACTCGGAAATGCTAAATTTTATTTCGAAATATTAAAATAAGGATAGTAAATACCGAAAATTGCCATGCCCCCTATGAAATACAAGAGAATAAAAAAAATAAAAGAGTTAATATCAAATTTATTATCAGATTATGATGTTATAGCACCTGTCGAAAAAGATGGAAGATTTGTTTTTAAAATAATTGAGCAGGAAGACAAGGTTAGACTAGATTATGATACCACTGTGGAATCAGCTAAACGTTTTTTCTTCCCACCAGAAGAAGAAATACTGGAGTTTGAGGATAAAAAAATAAAAGAAAAGAAAACAGAGGTTAGGAAAAGAATTTTTTTAGGCCCCCACCTTTGTGACATAAACGCTTTATTAAAATTAGACAAAGTTTTTGAGAATGAATACCAAGACCCATACTACCTGTCAAGGAGAGAGAATACTATAATTATAGGCATCGCATGTAATGAGCCAGGGGAAAAATGTTTTTGTTATGCAGTGGATTTAAAAGACGATGGATATGACATAATGTTAATTAAAGATAAAAGAACATATTTAGCGATTATTAAAACAGAAAAAGGAGAAGAAATAATTGAAAAATATCCACAATTTTTTGAAGCCATCAAATTAAAAAAAATACCTCAGATAATACCATCTAAAGAGAAATTCAAAACAAAAATTGACCTTAGAAAGGTTGATAAACTTTTAAGGGAAAGATGGGATAGCAAGGTATGGGATGAGGTAGCTGAAAAATGTCTATCCTGCGGTAGTTGCAATCTAGTATGCCCAACCTGTCATTGTTACACTGTAGAAGATGATATAGATATAAAACTGAAAAAGGTCACTAGACGAAGACTCTGGGATTCCTGTCAGCTGCGTGATTTTGCACTGGTTGCAAGTGGTGAAAATTTTAGATCAGAGAAAGGAGCAAGATTGAGAAACAGGATAAGTCACAAATTTAGATACTATCGAGAAAGATATGGTGAGTTAATGTGTGTTGGCTGCGGTAGGTGTATAATAGTATGCCCAGCAGAAATAGATGAAATTGATGTTATCAAA
>Ga0190304_1000309_pt1 | contig 22850 bp, 31 predicted proteins | sample 48700712_MG_FD_161670 | JGI IMG/M metagenome (GOLD analysis project Ga0190304, IMG submission 161670) | Hydrothermal vent sediment bacterial communities from Southern Trench, Guaymas Basin, Mexico - 4870-07-1--2_MG | ecosystem: Environmental > Aquatic > Marine > Hydrothermal vents > Sediment ...
ATACTTTCTCTTGGATATTGCTATAGTGCTCTTAATGGTTAATGCCGTCGGCGGGCTGATACTGGCAAAGTATATGGAGGTGCGGAGATGATTGAGTACTTCTTTTTGGCATTGGGCTTGTTGGTAATGGTTTTTAGCACCTTGGGAATCCTGCGCTTTCCGGATGTTTACACCCGACTGCATGCAACGACGAAGTGCGATACGGGCGGAGCCATGAGCATAATGATAGCTCTGGCAATCTACGTGGATGCATCCTTCTTCATAAAGCTCAAGTTTCTGATTCTGGCATTTTTGATAGCCCTGATAAACCCCATGGTTTCCCATGCCGTGGCGAGGGGGGCGTATAAATACGGTATAAAACCAAAAGTTGTGGTGGACATGTATGCCTGGGATAATCCATGAGGTTCTTTTAATCGCCCTGATTTTAAGTTCAATAGCTGTGATAGAGGAGAAGCGCTTGGTTAGTGCCGTTATTAAATACGCCCTTATGGGTCTAATCTTCATCGTGGTTCTGCTTCAGCTTAGGGCACCTGATGTTGCTCTCTCCTCCATTGTTGTGGGAGCCATCGTGATTGGCGTATTTTTGTACACGATAAAGGAGGTGGAGAAGTGAAGAGGTTTATGGCTCTTATTTTGATAATCTCTCTCCTATTCGTGCTCGCATCCTTGGATTATTCAAAAAATCAGAGAGGCAGCTATGCTTATTATACCACGCACTGGGAAGAGGTGGGTGTTCCAAACCTAGTTACGGCAATTCTGGCGGACTGGAGAGGGTATGATAGCCTTGGAGAGGCAGTTCTTCTCTTTGCTTCAATAACGGGGTTCTATCTGCTGCTGGGGGGCAAGAAGAAATGAGGATGAGCCTTGTTGTCAGGACTACAACAAAATTTATAAGTCCCTTCCTTGTTACCTATGCGGCTTATCTTATGGTGTATGGGCATTTAAGCCCTGGCGGAGGGTTTCAGGCGGGCGTTATCTTGGCGGTGAGCGTAATCCTCCTTATAACCTCACATGGGTATAAGCGTGTCAAAAAGTCCTTCAGATTTAGAGAGGTTCAGACTATAGAGGGAATTTCAGCACTTTCATTGGTGCTCCTCGCAACAGTAGGAGTGTTTTTTGGGGGCTTCTTTTATAATTTTATCAGAGGTGGGAGCTTTGGTGCCCTCGTAAGCGGAGGGATAGTCCCCCTCTTCAACATTGGGGTTGCCCTTAAGGTCGGAGCAGCATTCACATTTATGTTTTACATGCTTTCGAGGTGGGTGGAGCGTGATTGATGCGGAAACAGCTGGTGTTATCGTGATGCTCATAGGCTTCTACGGCATGCTGACGAAGGAGAACCTGATAAAACAGGTCTTAGCCATAAACGTAGTCTCGATAGGTCTGGTTCTGTTTTTCGTTGGAACCGGTTATGTGGAAGGAGCGAACTTTGCGATAGCTCCGAATGAGAATATGGTTGACCCGCTACCATCGACGCTCATGCTCACAACCCTGGTTGTTGATGTTGCAATCACGTCGCTTGCACTGGCTTTGATATTGAGGATGGGGAGGGAGGAAATTTGATACCTCTAATTGTGGCCCTGCCCCTCTTAACAGCATTCCTGATTTATCTCGCACTTCCCATTGGGCTAAGAAGGATTGTGAAGCCTTTATTTTTAGCTGGCATATTCTCACCGTGGTTCATCTTTTTGATCCTTGTGGGGAAATCCCACCTAAGCGAAGTGGTAGGAGGGTGGAGCAGGGTATCCGGGATAGAAGTTGCCTTTGATTTCTACAACGTTTATTTTATACTCGCCGAGCTCATACTGTTTTCCCTCGTTTCCCTATACTCCATCACATATTTTAAACACAGGAGTGTTGAGAAGGTATATGTTCTGATGCTTCTCATGCATGCAGGTCTTTTAGGGGCATTTGTAAGCAGAGATCTGTTCAATTACTACATATACATGGAGATAGCCTCCGTTTCCTCATTTGCTCTTACTGGTCTCTCTGAGGAAAAGGGTGCCAAAGGAGCGGCTTTTAAGTACTTGATTTTCTCTCTCCTCGCATCCTATTTTTTCGTCTTCTCAATCGGGCTGATATATTTAAAAACGGGATATTTAAATCTTAAGCTCATAGGGGAGAATTTTACGCCATCCAGAGAGCTTAACGCTGCTCTGGGCATAGCTTTTACATCACTCCTTTTAAAGGCTGGCATATTCCCCCTCCACTTCTGGCTTCCAGATGCCCACTCAAAGGCTCCGACTCCAATAAGCGCCCTCTTGTCGGGGATAGTGGTCAAAGCTCCCCTTTATGGTATGCTCATGCTTGCTTTAACCTTCCCGCTTGATGAATTCTTAAAGAAGGCGCTGCTCCTAATAGCATTCTCTTCCATGTTCTTTGGAATAGCGATGGCCCTTCTCCAGATGGATGCCAAGAAGCTTCTAGCTTATCATACTGTGAGTCAGCTCGGTTACATTCTTCTTGGAATCGCCACGCTCAACTTCTATGGAGCCATATATCATGCTTTCGCTCATGCACTCTTTAAAGGAGGCCTGTTTTTAAGTGTGGGAACTCTTATAAATGCTCAGAAAACGAAGAATTTGAAGGAACTTACATATAGACATGACAAGATCCTGATGATGTCAATACTGATGTTAAGTCTTGCAATTGGAGGAATCTCCCCATTTATCGGTGCTTTCAGCAAGAAACAGCTCTTAAATGGATTGGTTGGATGTGAGCTCTTCTATCTAGCAGGGATTGGAACACTTGTCTCATTTGCAAAGCTTAATTATTATCTCCTCACTCCAGGGAAAGCAGAGAGAGGCGATTCGCTTCAGAGAGCTGTTTCTATCACATTGGCTTTCATAACTCTGGGCTTTGGGATTTACTTTCTGCCAGAACTATCCCTAAAGAATGATTCGCTTAACATTCTGGCTGCATTGATTTTATTCTACGTCCTGAAAAAAATGGGACTCTTTAGGATTAAGATGAAGGCAAAGTTTGGGAAGCTCGGAAGGGAAATCAACTTCTATTCTGCAGTTTTTGCACTTCTTCTCCTGTTGTTTTTACTCAAGCTTTTTTAATCTAAGCTCCCTGACCTCTTCTACATTCAGGAGTTCTTTTTTTAGTTCTTCAAGCGGCGTATCGCTTTTACTCGTATCCACAACGGCGACAATTGCTGCCAGACCAATTTCGGCGAGTTCTTCACTCTCGTTGAAAAGTATATTTACCCTGTGCTTCCCGAAGAGCCCGCTTATCTTTGCCAGCACTCCGGGTTTATCCTCAACGACGAACTCCACCTCAATGAGCTGTTTTCCTGGGAGAGCTATCCTCTCCAGATGCACTTCATTCAAATCCGTATCAATTTCAACCAGAAAATACGAGTCCCTTACAAGCCCTATCTCATAGGCAAACTCTCTGGGGATGGTTATACTTCCGTCCTCCTTTACCTTGATGATATCATAGTGCCTCATGCTACCATCTCTATACATACTCCTAAAAAAGTTTGCTGGTTTTTCAAATCTTCAAGCCTATTTAGAAGCAATTTTCCACAGAACATAAATTTACCAAAAATTTTTTAATGGAGAGCAACTAGATGATGTGGAGGTGCACCTTTGCCGTTTGACGTTATAGGTTATGTTTTCGTGATTATAGCCACTGCAAGGGTTTTTGCGGAAATATTTGAGCGTTTGGGATACCCCGGCTTTCTCGGCGAAATATCCACGGGGTTAATCCTGGGGATTGTTTTAAAGAATCTCCCAAGAGCGGATTTAGATCTGCTGGCAGAGCTGGGTATATTCTTTCTAATGATGTATGCAGGTCTTGAGTTAACACCGGAGGAAGTTCGTTTAGGGGGCAGGAAGGGATTTCTCATATATCTTGTGACACTCGGACTGATGTTCTTCCTCACACTTCCCTTTACAGGATATAAAATATACACCGATAATATCATAGTGGCTTCAATACTGGCGGTGGCTTCCGCCCCGATAGTCTTGCGTCTAACCCGCTTCTTCGGGAAGGATTTCCTCCATATAGCACTCTCCTATGCTGTCATAAGTGAGGTGGGGAGTCTTGCCATTCTCTACCTCCTCGTGAACTTTGAGCTTTATCATCTGAGTTATGCGGAGCTTGGATTTGAGTTGCTTAAAGATGTGCTCTTCCTAACCGTGGTTTTGGGTGTGAATTATGTCATAGGGATACAGCATAAGCTCTGGATAATCATGAGGCTCAGGAGGTTAAAAAGTGATGAGGCGGTTTTTGGGATGGTCATGATACTTGCAACATCTCTTGCATTGGTAAGTGAATTTATAGGTCTCCACTTCAGCATAGGCGCCTTTTTGGTAGGTTTGCTTCTTCACAGTGATCTAATGGGAACCAAGCAGTTTGAGAGGGTTCATACCATAATCTCGGGAGTAACTTACGGGATATTTGCTCCCATATTCTTTGCATGGAGGGGGATTAATTTTGAGACCGAGTTCTCAATTCAGGTTATCTACTTCTTTGTTGTCATATACCTCGTTAGAATTCTGGCAACTATGGTGATGGTGTGGGAGAAGAACTTTAAGGTTTCTATCATGAGAGCGGCGGGGATATCAAGCTTTGGTGTGCTTGGACTTCTGGTCGGTGAAATAGGGTATTCCTACGGGGTTTTGAGCGAACACATGTATGCCCTTGCATCACTGGCAAGCATACTTGGAATATTTGTTTCAGCCACGGTGGGGAGAATAGTAAACCACATGGGAGGTATTGGTTATGAGTGAACCTATAGAAGGATTCATTGAAATTGAATTTCCAAGTGAGGAAATAGCCAGGGTGGTTTATGAGAGCGTCCTTATTGAAGATAAAAGCGTTCCCTACAGACGCACAAGGACGAGGCTACTCTTGAAGGGTAAAAGAATAAAGCTGGAATTTACGGCGAAGGATAACTCAGCGTTGAGGGGAACTTTAAATTCCTACTTAAGATGGATCAAAGTTGCTCTGGATACTCTTGACCTTTAGCTTTTTTCAAATCCGTTGGTTCTAGTATCCTGAGTTCTCCTTCAATTGGCCATGCTCTCTTGTTGGTGGCCATATATAGATAGCGGTTTACGTCGTAGGAGTACGCCACGAACTGATTCACAAAATCCGCAAGTGTCTCACTCCTCTTCCCGAATATCAATGCATAGAACCAGTTTACTATCGCCGCAAGCTCTGCAACAAAGCCCCATATTCCTGTAATTATCCCATAGAGTATTGCAAGGGGAATCCTTACCAACGCTTCGATTCTTTCTCCCATTGGATCACCGAGATTTATTACTATTGCTGGATATATAAATTTAACGCTTTGATATAAGGGGAAGGAGGGTAAAACTATTTAAATGACTCAATAGACTATGAGATGGAAGGAAATGGAGGTGTTGAAATGCAGAATATTCCACCGCAGGTTCAACAGATGTTGGGACAGCTTGAGAGCTATCAGCAGCAGCTTCAGCTGGTCATCCAGCAGAAACAAAAAGTTCAAGTTGATCTGAATGACGCAAAGAAAGCTCTGGAGGAACTCGAAAAAGCCGGCGAAAATACTCTCATGTATAAGACAGTTGGCACTTTAATCGTGAGGACAGATAGGGCTGAGGCGCTCGAAGAACTTAAGGAAAAGATTGAGACTCTTGAAATTAGGCTTAAAGCCCTTGAAAGGCAGGAACAGAAGATAAACGAAGCGGTTAAAGCTCTGACTCAGAAGATACAGGGATCTTTAGGTGTTGCCGGCTGATTTCTTTTATCTATTTAGGTGATTCTATGAGGAAGGTTATTCACATAGGGCTTCCGGAGCTCGATGAAGAGGATATTATTGCCCTCGGGGACGTGGTTCAGGAGGTTATTTTAAAGCACATTTTCGATTCTCTTCATAAGAGCGATGTCAAGGATATAGAAGTGACCACGAGAATAAACCAGGAGGATACTCTCGATTTAGAGGTGGACGTCTACATTGAAGTTCCCATATTTGTGAAGGCAGATGTTGACAGACTCGTTGAAGAAGCCCTGGATATGGCTTATGAAAAAGTTGAGGAAAGGTTGAGGGAAATTGCGCGGGAAAATAAAGCTTAAGAGATTTCTAAAAGAGGCAAAGGAGAGAGATTACTCCTTCCTCCTGCTGTGCCATCATAATGCCGATCCGGATTCTCTGGGTAGTGCTATTGCTTTTTCCCGATACCTCCATAAACTGGGACTAGAATACAGAATAGGAGTTGCTCAAAGTGTCTCTTCCTATGCCAAACGCCTTCTAAATTTTGCTCCTGTTGAGAAGAACCCTTACGTGAAGGAGGATGTGGTGGTGATATTTGATACATCATCCCTTGAGCAGCTGGAACCTGTAAAAATCCCCAAAAAGGATGGGAAGTTTGTGATAGTCATAGATCATCATGTGGAGAAGGAGAATCCTATAAAAGGCGACATAGCTGTGATCGACTCATCGAGGACATCGACGGCTGAAATAGTGTGGGAGCTCCTGAAATACCTTAATTTTTATGATGAGATTGCTGCCAGAGCTATTCTCGCTGGAATTGTTACGGATACAGCTAATTTTAGATTTGCAAACGCCAGAACATTCAAGACCGTAGGCGAGATCCAAGCACTCTTCAACATACCCATGGGGGAGATTTACAATCTCATTGCACCCGTTAGCGATGAAGCCCTGGACATCGCCAAGAGAATGGCAATTTTAAAGGCATGCCAGAGGATGGAAATTAAGAAGGTTGGAAAATATCTAATTGCGCTATCTAAAGTTTCAGCCTATGAATCCCTGGCATGCAAGGTGTTCCTCCAGCTTGGGGCGGATATCGCAGTTGTCGGGAGTGAGAAGAAAGGGGTTAGAATTTCGGCCAGGGCAAAGGAAAGTCTGGTTAAAAAAGGACTGCATCTTGGAAGGCTCATGGAAAAAATTGGCCCGATTATAGAGGGTTCTGGAGGCGGACATAGCGGGGCTGCGGGAGCAAATGGAAAGAAAAATCTTGAGGATGGAATCAGGTTCCTCGTTGATGAGCTTGAGAAGTTTTTAAAATCCTGCCCATAGGATGCATGTTTGATTTCACCTTTCGAGAGTGTCCCCCCGCTTAGGGATCACAATGACCATGATAGACCCTTAAATAAAAGCATACTATAAACAGCCCTTCCCATAGAAAAGCTTTATTTATCTGAGGACAAGTCTTATTTGAAGGTGGTAATATGGCAAGATGTCCAATATGCGGAGAGGCTCTGAAGTGGGAGGAAATCATAGAACAGATGCTCACACTTGAGGATTTTGAGAACCTTCTTGAGGATAGGGATGAATTTCTTAAAGCTCTCGATGAGTTTGTGTTCAGATGTCCGCACTGCGGAGAAGAGTTCTGGGGCAGGGCACTGGATAGGAGGGAAGCCCCCAAGGTTTTTGAACTTTTGAACGAATTTAAAGGTGGAATTGATTATAAGAATGGAAAGGTCAGGCTCAAACTCACAAACCTCCTGGCTTTGGATGTAATGCTTGAAGAATGGGATAGGAAGGTAGGGCGAGGAATATGATGAAGGATGCCATATCATCCCTCCTGAAGGAAGGGAATGTTGAGGGAGCGATAGAACTCGTGCTCCCGCTGGAGGATAAGATGTTGAAGCTCGAACTTCTGTGTTACATGATGGAGGAGCTGGGAGAAAAATACAAGGAGTATCCTGTTTTGCTCTCCGAGGCTGTTAGCCTAGCCCTCTCTCCTGTTGAGGATAAAGAAAAGGTTAGGGCATTGGGAATGCTCAGTCATGCTCTGGCTAGTGCAGGAGACTCTGAAAAAGCAGAGAAATATATGATTGAAGCCCTGAAAATCGCAAAGAAAATAGAATATCCCCTCTGGAAGGCAGAAGCCCTCGCCTACGTTGCCTACTATCTGGGGATGATGGGAACAACGAGCGATGCCTTCTATTACTTCAACGTGGCACTTGAGACGGCAGGGAGATCAAAAGAACAGTATTCGACGATTCTCCAAGTCCTCTCCCTAATCGCGGAATTGGCGATTGAAGTTGGAGATTCCTTGAATACCGGGGAAGCTGTGGATTTCTATTCAATAGCCAGGGATATATACACTTCTATCAAGAAGTTCGTGAGTGCAAATGAAATTGAAAACAAGATAAAGCTCGTTGAAGATGCAATCAAGAACGGTAGCTTTGCGGTTAAGAGGGCAATAGCAGAGGGGGATATAGATAGAGCCATAACAGCCGTTAAGTATCTGCCCCCTGAGGGTAAAGCGATAGCTCTTCTCGATATAGCTTACTGGCTCTTCCTTCACGAGAGAAAAGATCTGGCTAAAACGCTATTAGCTGATGTCTACAACATGTTCTTTGTTGAAAAGGTCAGACCGAATGATATCGAACTCATAGCTGTTGCCCATAAATTTATCAAGATAGGTCTGCTTGATGAAGCCCTAATCCTAGCGGGAATAATCCAGGATAAAAATGAAGCTTCAAAAGCTTTATATGAAATTGCTCTTGGATATGTCCGTTTCGGAAAGAAAGCCAAAGCCCTCAGCATAGCGGAGGGCATTCCAAACGAGCTGCTTAGAGAGAAAGCATTGAAGAAGCTGGGTGATAAAAATGTGGGATACGAGTAAGGATTATCGTTTGCTCGTTGCCGAAAAGAGCGTCGAGCTTTTCCTGAAGACCATTGAAGGTGCAAGGTTTAAGGGAAGATGGGACAAGAAAAATGCCATCCGGCTCGCTAAGGAGATGATCCCGGAGCTTCAGGCTATGAGGTACTCCTATGTGGAACCGGGTCTTCTTGTAGAGTCGCCTCAGATGAAGGCACTTAAGGAAAAAGCAGAGGGCATAATAGAAGCGCTTGGAGGGAATGAATGGCACCACCGCTTTCTGGAGCTTGCAAGCAGGGAAGAGCGGGGCAAAGTGGAGGAGGCGGTCGCAAAGGTGAGGTTTTTCTTGAACACCATCATGAACCTTGACAAACGCCTCGCCCTTGGAAAGATAAATGATCCTGTTATAGCGGTGGATATAAAAGTTGGGGAGATCATGAGCGTCGGAAAGCACCCGAATGCGGATAAACTCCTCGTGTGCAATGTGAACATAGGGGATAGAGCCATAACGGTTGTGACGAATGATTTGAGCGTTAAGGACGAGGACAGGGTGGCAGTGGCTTTGCTCCCGCCCGCAAACTTCCGCGGTGTTACGAGTGAGGGAATGTTCTTGGGTGCTGGAGAGGGAGTTTTAAAGGAAGTTAAGGGAGAGGTTGGCGGACTGCCCAAAGGCATTCCATTAGAGGCATTCAATGAGACCAGGAACTTCGTGGAGGCATTTTTGAAGGGTTGAGCTTTCTCTCTCTTTACTAATTGTTATAAACTTCAAAGTCCAATTTATTACAGGTGCCTCCCATGGTGAGCTCTCACTTCAAGCACATTCTACTGAATCTGGGTGTAAGCGAGGAGAGAATAACCATACTGGAGAACAAAGGGGGTATAATGGAGGATGAATTTGAAGGTCTCCGATATCTCCGCTTTAAGGACTCTGCGGGACAGCTCAGAAGGGGCACGGTAATCTTTAACGAGCATGAGATCATACTCGGGTTTCCCCATATAAGGCGAATTGTTCATCTGGAAAACGGGATAAGGCGGGTCTTCAAGAGAAAGCCCTTCTACGTTGAGGAGAAAGTTGATGGCTACAATGTGAGGGTTGCCAGAATTGGAGATAGAATTCTTGCTTTTACGAGGGGCGGGTTTATCTGCCCTTTCTCCACCGAGCGGATTGAGGATTTTGTGAACTTTGACTTCTTCAGGGATTATCCCAACATGGTTATATGTGCGGAGATGGCGGGACCCGAAAGTCCCTACCTTGTGGAGGGTCCACCTTACGTTGATGAGGACATAAAGCTCTTCGTCTTTGATATTCAGGAGAAGAGGAGCGGAAAATCAGTTCCCGTGGAGAAGAGGTTGAGGCTCGTGGAGGAGTACTCCCTTCCAAGCGTTGAAACCTTTGGGATGTACGACCTCAGCAAAATAAAAGAGTTAAGGGATCTAATAGATTGGTTGAGCGAGGTTAGGAGAGAAGGTATAGTCATGAAGAGTCCGGATATGAAGCGCATCGTCAAATATGTGACCCCTTATGCCAACCTCAATGATATAAAGATTGGCTCAAGGATATTCTTTGATCTGCCGCATGGTTATTTTATGCAGCGCATAAAGCGCCTTGCATTTCACATGGCAGAGCGAAGGGTGAAGGAGGATTTTGATGAATATGCAAAAGCCCTTGGGAGAGCTCTTCTTGAACCCTTTGTGGAAAGCATATGGGATGTCTCGGCAGGGGAGGAGATTGAAGAAATCTTCACGGTTCGAGTTAAGAGAATTGAAACCGCCCACAGAATGGTCTCCCATTTTGAGAGGCTCGGCCTGAAGATACACATCGAAGAGATAGAAAAGCTTGGCGACTACTGGAGGATAACATTCAAACGCGTTTATCCGGATGCCACGAGGGAGATGAGGGAGCTGTGGAACGGCAGGGCTTTTGTGGATTAGCATTAACCCTTTCCAACCTTCTCAACAAGCTCCTCAAGGACTTCTTTAAATTTCACCGCATCCACCCATTTAATTCCCATCTTTTGTGCCCATGTCAAAATCCCGATGTCCGCCGAAACTATTGTGGCGTCGAGCTCTTTGGCTAAAAGAATCAGCTCAAAATCTTCTTTGCTATCCAGGATTCCCTCCCTAAGTGCTCTCCTATAATTTCTCCTGAGTTTCCGGATTATTTTATCCACATTGTTTATGTCTATAACACTCTCCCTCACTGCAGTTTCGGCAACCCTTAAACCTTTATCAATTCTCCGCCTTATGTCTTCGATGAGCTCATAAACAACAAAAGCCGGGATTCTAATGTCGTGCACATTGGGCGGCTTCCGAATAATATAAAGCTCGATATCCGGAGAAACCTCCTCTTCCTCGACGAAGTTCGTGAGTTCTCTGTATATCCCAGGAGATACATAGAACTCTACCCTTCCAAAGAGCTTCTCTGCATAGCTTAGAAAGCTTTTCATGGCTTCTGTGGGATTATCTCCCAGTTTTCCTCTGACGTCGGGATTTACAAAAATGCTCGTGTCGAGGACAAAGCGGATCATTCCAACCACAAGTTTATTTAAGACTTTGAGGTTTAAAATACTTGGTGATAGCATGAAAGTTGGAGTCGTTTTTGGTATAAGCGAACTGGCAGACCCCAAGATGTTTGAGAATAAATCATCCAAATTTTTAATGGCCATTGCAAAGGATTTTGAAGTTATGGGAGGGGTTTTTCTATCTGAAAAATCCGAATTCAAAAGCATGAAGGAGGAGATTGATTTTAATGAAGCTGATGTGCTCGTTCTCTATCCTCTGACTGGCGGAACGGAAAACGCACTTAAAGAATTCACAATTTACAGGAAGCCGATAGTTCTTTTTGGTGATTCCTTTAACAATTCAATAGCAGCGGCAGTTGAGCTTAGGGAGTACTTCAGGGATAATCTCATTCCGGCAACCCTTGTAAAGGATTTGGACTCTCTCAAAGCTGCACTGTTGGGGTACGAGGATATGAAAGAGCTGTTCGAAAAATTCCTCAAAATGCGTCTTGGACTCATTGGACGAACTTCGCCGTGGCTCATAAATGAGCGTTTCGAACGTCCGTATGTTCATATAAGCCTCAAAAAGTTCTACGAATACTATGATGCAACAACGGAAGCTGAGGGATGGAGGGCAGTGGAGGAGATAGTTGCAAAGGCAAAGAAAATTGAAGAACCTCACAGGGAAGATTTGATAAAGGCTGGAAGGATTTATGTGGCACTGAAGAGAATAGTAGAGGATTACAGGTTGGATGGCTTCACTATAGGATGCTTTGATCTCATAGGCAAGATTAAGGGAACCCCCTGTCTAGCACTGGCGATGTTCAATGCTCAGGGAATCCCTGCGGCGTGTGAGGGAGAGCTCAATTCCCTCTTGGGCATGGTGATAGCCCGTAGATTCTTTAACAAGCCTGCTTTTATGGGAAACATAGCAGATTATAGTGAAAACCATATAATCCTCGCTCACTGCACGGCTCCACTAATATCGAGCTATGTTATAAGATCCCACTTTGAGAGCGGAATGGGCGTGGGGGTTGCCGTCAAGCTTCCAAAAGGAAAAGCATCCCTGCTGAAAATTAGGGGGAGGAAAGCCGTTGTTGCAGGAGTAGAGGTCATTGAGCAGGAAAAGAGCGAGTATCGCTGTAGAACACAGCTCAGGCTTAAAGTGGAGGAAGCAGGGGATTTCATAGATGGAACCCTTGGGAATCATCACCTTCTCATATACGCGGACAGTGAGGAGCTGGCAGACCTTTTAAGCGAGCTCGGCTTTGAGGTTATGCTCTACTGAAAGCCTTTTTCTCAGTAGAGCATTAATAAAATTTAGAAAGGAGGATTTAACGCTCCACTATCGGGAGTTTGTCCCCAAAGAACCATATGCCGAGCACTGCGAGAAGTCCTATGCCAATAACCAAATAGTTAAGTGTGGCTCCAGCAACTCCCACTATAACCAGCAAAGCTCTAATCTCTTTCTTTAGGGACCTCCTGAACCATCCTGTTAGAGCTATAGCAAGTAGATACATTACCAGTAGTGTTGCTCCGAGGTCGTATGCTACTTTTATTGCGGTTCCAGCAGTCCATGGATGCACGGTTATTATGAACATCTCCGGGTGTGTGAAGTATATGTATGGCCCAATGTATCCTGCAAGGGCATATTTCACTGCATTCATCGCAGTTTTCCAGAAGTCTCCTCCCGCTAGAGCAGAGCCCGCATAGGATGCCAGAGCTACAGGTGGAGTTACATCTGCTAAGATCCCAAAATAGAACACGAAAAAGTGTGCCGCCAGGAGAGCTATAGGCGTTCCAAAGCCCGGAACCGGAGAGCTGTATGGCTGTAATCCCAAAACGGCATTGTATATTGCTGGAGCTGCTACAAGGGATGTTATAATATAGTTTGCCGTTGTTGGGACGCCCATACCGAGTATCAGGCTAAATATCATGGTCAATAGGAGTAATAACCATAGGTTCCCGGCAGTGAGGCTGACCAAGCGGTACCCCAAGCTCGTCACGAGCCCGGTCATTGTAAGAACTCCCTGTATCAATCCAGCACTTGCTGCGGCTAGCATAACGCTCGTACTTGTCTTTCCTGCATCTATCATCGATTCATAGGTCGCCGAGTACATCTTCCTCCCTTCCTCTGTCTTTGAAAAGTAGCCCACTATAAGTGAGAAAACTATTCCCAGAACTCCTGTCATTAGGAGTATCTGCTCCTTTCTCATGCCCAGGTATTTTGTCATTGCAATAAAGAGTATAAAGAGCAGACTTATGTAGAGCTTCTCGTTCCTTTTTGTCAGATTTGATACGAAGGAGAGAGCTACAAGGGTGAGGGCTAGCAGCAGCAGGATCAGTGCCACGGGCTTCCCTATCTCTCTCCCGGTGAACATCAACACCGTCGTTAAGAACGCCACACCGACATAGAACATCTCATGTCCTTCTATTTTGTCCTTTGAAATCCATGAAACCCAGATGGCTATTCCAAGGGACGATATTGCCGATATGTGAGGGGCTATGCCCCAAACCAATGCCACGGTGATTACGAGTATTGGAGAGAGTATGTAGAGCTTTCTCACGAAGTATCTAAGGGGGGGAAAGCTCTCCTTGGGCATGCCTTTCAATCCAAGGCGCTTTGTTTCAAGGTCTATGAATAGGTAAACACCGGAGTAGTAAACCAACGCTGGGAGAACCGCGGCGATGATGAGTTTGTTATATGGGACTCCCAAAAACTCTGCCATGATGAATGCCGCCGCACCCATGATTGGGGGCATCAGCTGGCCTCCCGTCGATGCCACAGGCTCAACAGCCCCGGCTATTTCTTTGGGATAACCGGCTTTTTTCATAAGAGGTATGGTAAATGTTCCTGTCGTTAGAACGTTAGCGACACTTGAGCCGCTCACCGTACCCATGAGTCCGCTTGAAACGACTGCTGCCTTTGCAGGTCCGCCCGGACGGGCGCCAAATAGGGATATCATAAACTCCGTGATATAATCGCTCACGCCTATTTTGAGGAGGAACGCTCCAAAGAACACGAAGGCAAAAACGTATATTGTCATGACGAAGAGAGGAATACCAAATATTCCTTCATCAAAGTAGAGCTGCTGGGTAAAGCGTATCCAGTTAAAGCCGACCTTATAGATTCCGTAAATTAGGAATACCATCACTACGGATGGCAGAACCCATCCCAAAACCCTCCTTGTAGCTTCAAGCACGAGAATTATTGCGAGGATTCCAAATATCACGTCCTGCATGTAAACCTCGGCAAACTCTGCATATCTGTTGTAGACTGCGAAGAGGTAAAACATTGAGATCAGACTTAGAGCTACAAGCAGATAATCGTAAATCGGCACTTTTTTGAGCTCCTTCTCCCTTTTCCTGAATGGGTAGAGAATGTATGTGATTAGGAGAATCATTGCCAGTACAAATGCTTCTCCCTGCTTGCTCTGAAATGTGATCTTTAGTATTCCAATGTTTATCCCCAATCTTGAGAACAGATCGTAGAGAGTGTAGTTGAAGTTGAATATGAAGAGTATTTCATAGATACCGATCAAAACTGCTGCGATTCTTATTAGAATCTCCAGTTTGGGTGATAGTGTTCTGGTTCTTTCCAAAACAACCTCTACTTTTTCTTTTTCCAGTTCTTTTATCTCTTCCATCTCAGCACCTCCCTACCATAGCTTGTACTAATAAACATCTCTTCACCTCGAATTTCATAAGCGTTTCCGTTTTTGGAGCAAAGATAAGAGAACCATCAACACTTATTTGGGCCTTGTTTAGGGGGATAAACCAGAGTTCCAGGCTTTTTCCCAGGTATATGTTGATTTCCTTCACGTAGTAGCCGTTTTCCATGTATTGGATATCTTCGGGCAATCCTGCACCAAAGTCCTTCCATCTCATTTCAGTGGCATAAATTCCTGTTCTGTTGATTTTTAAGCCTTCATATATCTCGCTCCTTTCAACACTGTGTATATAGAAAATCGTGACGTTCTTTTCCCCCAAAATGTAATCATGAGATGAACTCCCATCACTAACAATGAGGACATTAACCGGAAAAAATACCACGAGAAGAACTGCTAGAATAAAAAAATAAAAAAGTTTGTTCAAGAAATTCACCCTTTAATTTCACTTGGTATGCTCAATCCTTTCTCCTCGTAATACTTGATGGCTCCCGGGTGGAGTGGTATGCTCATACCATCCAGCGCTGTGTCAAGGCTTATCAATTTGGCTTTCTGATGGACAGCTCTCAGATCTTCCACATGCTCGTAAAGTATTTTAGTCATTTCATAGACGACATCATCCGGTAAATCAGCACTCACGGCAAGCATGGCTTTAACCGCGACTGTTGGTGTATCTTCCTCAACACCATTGTATGTTCCCTTTGGAACAATCTGTCTAACGTAGAATATGTATCCTTCGTCTTTGAGTTTGTTTAGGGTCTCATCCGGGATTGGCAAGACTCTAACGGGTGTTTGAACTGCTATTTGATTAACGGCAGGAGTGGGAATTCCTGCAACTAGAACAGCTGCATCAACTTGGCCAAGCTTTAAGCTTTGGGCTGCTTCACTAAACTTCTGGTTAACCTTCTCGATGCTGTCCCAGACGCCAGCCGCTCTAAGAACCTGCTCGGCTGCAACGGCTGTACCGCTTCCCGGAGCACCGATAGCAACTTTCTTACCTTTCAAGTCTTCTAAACTCTTAATATCACTGTCCGCTCTAACTACAAATTGCACTGTTTCGGGGTATAAAGCAGCAACACCCTTTAATTTCTTTATGGCTGTGCCTTGGAACATGTATAGCCCATTATAGGCATAGTATGCAACGTCGTTCTGGAGAATAGCGGCTTGGGCGTTCCCATCGCCAATTGCCTTTGCATTTGCAACACTTGCACCGCTTGTGACAGCTTCAGCACTTACAACCGTGCCATACTTTGTTAGAAGTTCTGCATACTTGGAACCAAGCGGGAAATATACACCGCTTGTACCACCGGTGTATATTGTAATTTTCGTCTTTTCAACGGAGCTGGTTGTTGTTCCTCCCTGCTGTGTGCAGCCCGAAACAACTAAACCAAGGGCCAAAACAAATATTATTCCCAAAATTTTCCACTTCATTTCTCGTTCCCCTCACAATAGTTCTTGATTTTATCTATGTTATATTTTAATCCCCCACTCCGTTATATATTTTACGGTTGTAAAGTTTTACAAGCAAATAAATGTTATGATTTCGATATGAAAATGCAAAATTTTTAGAATTTTCGAAAAATATTCGTGATTGTTGACAGTATACTGTAAATTTATGAGGCAAACCTTTTTATTATGCTTCCTACTTCAATGTGGGGGTTGAAAATGAACGTGATAATGACGACCAAAGTGGATCTCGCGTCCATGAATATTAAGAGAAAGCTTATAGAGAATTTTGGGTTTAAAGAGAGCGATGAGCTTTTTGATGGGAATCCGGTCTATCAAAACGCGAAAACCATAATTCTGACGACCAACGATGAGATGATATATTACGATAATCTGGATCACGAAATTGAGAAGCAGCTCGGATTTAAGCCAGAGATAATAATCTTTGCCTCAAGGCATTCCAGCAAACAGAAACTTCCTGCGTTAACAACCCATATAACCGGAAACTGGAGAGAGGCAATGTATGGAGGAAGAGATGGGAGTCTGGCAATTGCGGAACCAAATGCCATGAAGCTTGCGCTCCTTAAGTTAAATGAACTGAATGATATGGAGTGGTTGGTTTGTTATGAGGCTACCCATCATGGTCCGAGCGAGCTCGATGTACCATCTCTCTTCATCGAGATAGGTTCGAGCAAAGAGGAGTGGATAAATGATAGAGCGGGTGAGATTGTGGCGGAAACGATAATTTATGTGTTAGATAACTATAAAAAGACTAAAAACAAAATTGCTCTTGGCATTGGCGGTGGACACTATGCACCGAAACAGACGAGAAGAGCACTTGAAGGCGAGCTTGCATTTGCACACATAGCACCGAAATATGTTCACCCATTACCCAAGGAAATGCTTTTAAAGGCATTAGAGAGAACAAACGGAAGAGTCGAGGCGATTCATGTGGATTGGAAGGGAAGCAGGGGAGAAACTCGTCAGATGGCAAGGGCACTTGCTGAAGAGAGGGGCATAGAATTTATTAAGGATTAGCTAAGTTTATATATTGCTTTGCAACAAAATTTACCAGATTTTAAATTATGATTTCCCGTGGAGGGTGAAAAAGATGTTGAAGTTGGTTGAAGGCGTAATCGAAAGAACCTCGGAAGAGGTTAACAAAGTCGAAGCTACAGTTAGCACACAAATTCCCGGTTCCGATATTGATGAGGAGCTTAGAAAAATTTTGGAACAAACACAGGCAAAAATATACGTTGTCGGCGTTGGTGGTGCTGGTTGTAATACTATAAATAGGATGATGGAAGTGGGAGTTGAGGGTGCCAAGATTATTGGTGTTAACACCGATGCTCAGGATCTGCTTAAAATTAGAGCTCATAGGAAGATCTTAATAGGCAAGGAAATCACCAAAGGGTTGGGAGCTGGAAACAATCCAAAAATCGGTGAAGAAGCTGCAAAGGAAAGCGAGAGAGATATTAGAGATGCATTAGAAGGAGCCGACATGGTCTTCATAACCTGTGGATTGGGGGGAGGAACGGGAACCGGTGCTGCTCCCGTAGTGGCTGAGCTCGCCAAAAAGATGGGTGCATTAACGGTTTCTGTCGTAACACTTCCCTTTACCGTAGAGGGCATTAGAAGAATTAAAAACGCTGAATATGGCCTTGAGAGATTGAGGAAGAACAGCGACACCGTAATTGTAATTCCAAATGATAAGCTGATGGAAGTTGCTCCTAACCTGCCAATACACATGGCATTCAAAGTTGCGGATGAGATACTCGTGCACTCCGTTAAGGGGATTACAGAGCTCATAACAAAGCCAGGGCTGGTTAACCTCGACTTTGCGGACGTCAGAGCGGTGATGAAAGACGGCGGAATTGCCATGATAGGCATTGGTGAAAGTGATAGTGAGAAGAGAGCTCAGGAAGCAGCGATACAAGCCCTCAACAGCCCGCTGCTGGATGTGGATATAAGCGGTGCAAAGGGCGCGTTGATAAGCATAAGCGGTAGCGATGTTAAGCTTGAGGAAGCCCAGCAGATAATAGAGCAGGTCACGAGTAAACTTGACCCGGAGGCGCAGATGATCTGGGGAATCCAGCTTGATCCCGAGCTTAGCAAAACGATTAGGGTTATGATTGTGGTGAGTGGTGTGAACTCACCCTATGCCGTTACGGAAGAAAGACCCCTGACATTCGAAGAGGAAGGAGAAAGGAAAATAGTCAGGCTCGACATAGAAGAGCTTTGATCTTCTTTCACAATTTTTGGAGGGTTGAGTGATGGCAGAGAAGAGCTTCATGGAAAAACTTAAAAACTTCATAACGGAGTCCAAGAGGGTTTTGCTGGTTACAAAAAAACCGAGCACCAAGGAGTTTAGTATGGCCGCAAAGATTACAGGCCTTGGAATGATCCTAATTGGTGCCATTGGGATGATAATCAGAATTATTGGAACTCTGGTATCAGGCGGCAGTTAAACACATTTGGGTGGTTGAAATGGGCAAGATATTTGCAGTAAGGGTCACGGTAGGTCAAGAGGAGAATACGGCCAGCTTGATTTATAGCAAGGCCAAGACATACAACATTCCCATATTTGCAATACTGGCTCCAAGCAAGGTTAAAGGGTATATATTTGTTGAGGCTGAGAATAAGAGTGCCGTTGATGAGGCGATTAGGGGCATCAGGCATGCTAAAGGGACTCTTCCCGGAGAAGTTGCTTTTAGTGAAATTGAGCACTTCTTAGAGGAGAGGCCGAGTGTCAGCGGCTTCGAGCCGGGAGATATTGTTGAGCTCATTGCGGGCCCGTTTAAGGGCGAAAAAGCTAAAGTTGTTAGGGTTGATGAGGCCAAGGATGAGATTGTTGTCGAGCTCGTGGGTGCAATAGTCCCAATACCCGTCACCGTAAAAGGTGAATACGTTAGACTTATAAGCAAACGTTCAAACCAATAGCCAGAGGTGAGGTAGATGGCACAAATAGTTGAAGTGTTAGTTGAGGGAGGTAAAGCTACTCCTGGTCCACCACTTGGACCTGCAATCGGTCCATTAGGATTAAACGTCATGCAGGTAGTCCAAAAAATCAACGAAGCTACAAAGGACTTTGCAGGAATGCAGGTGCCGGTGAAAGTCATAGTCACAGATCCAAAGAAAAAGACGTTTGAGATTGAGGTGGGTAAACCACCAGTCAGTCAGCTCATAAAGAAGGAGCTGGGGATTTCAAAAGGTTCAGATGCTTCAAGGACGAACATAGTTGGTGATTTGAGCATTGAACAGGCAATAGCCATCGCAAAAACAAAAATGGATCAGATGCTTGCTGCTGATCTGAAAGCGGCTACCAAAGAGGTCATTGGAACAGCTTTAAGCATGGGTGTTACAATAGACGGCAAGCCTGCGAAACAGGTTCAAAGAGAGATTGATGAAGGCCTCTACGATGAGGTATTTGCAAAGGAGGAGCAATAGAAAAGTTTAAAAATCTCCTCTTTTTACGAAACTTTGATTTTTAATGGCTTAAATCACAAAAAATTTGGGAGGTCTAAGAAATGGCCTACGATAGGCAAAAATTCGTGGAAGCGGTGAAGGAGGCTAAAGCCCGGGCCAAGCCGCGTAACTTCACACAGACCGTCGAAATGGCAGTGAACCTCAAGGATATTGATTTAAAAAAACCTGAGAACAGGTTTAAGCTTGAGGTTTTGCTGCCTCACGGGAGAGGTAAAGAAGTTAATATCGCGGTCATAGCTGATGGAGCCGTTGCCGAGGCGGCTAAGAAGCTCGGGCTAGACGTGATTAGTGGTGAGGAATTGGAGAAGCTTAAGGAAAGCCCAAGGGAAGCCAGAAAGGTAGCTAGGAAGTACGACTTCTTCATAGCAGCAGCGCCATTGATGCCAAAGATTGGTAGATATCTCGGTAGGTTCTTGGGTCCCAGAAACAAGATGCCCCAAGTTGTTCCACCAACAATGACAAACTTGGAACCCATAGTTAACAAACTCAAAAAGACTGTCAGGCTTCAGCTGAAGAACAACCCGGTTCTGCATGCTCCAATAGGTATTGAGAACATGGAAGACGAGAAAATAGCGGAAAATGCCGAGGCACTGCTGAATGCAGTGATCAACAAGCTCGAGAGAGGAGAGCACCAGGTTAGATCAGTGTACGTCAAAACAACCATGGGCCCCGCTGTAAAGGTGGAGAGGTGATGTAGATGGCCCACGTAGCCGAATGGAAAAAGAAAGAAGTTGAAGAGCTTGCAACACTCATCAAAGAATACCCAGTAATTGCCCTAATAAACGTTGCAGACGTTCCAGCATATCCGTTATCGAAGATGAGGGATACCATTAGAGAGCAGGGTGTTCTCAGAGTTTCAAGAAACACTTTAATTGAGCTGGCAATAAAGAAGGCTGCTCAGGAAGGTGTTGAGGGAATAGAAGAGCTTGCAAAGTACATTCAGGGTGGGGCTGCAATTTTGGCTACAAGCATGAACCCGTTCAAGCTCTATAAATTCCTTCAGGAGAGCAAGAAACCGGCTCCAGCCAAACCCGGTGCGGTGGTAAACAAGGACGTCATCATACCTGCAGGACCGACATCATTGGCTCCAGGCCCAGTTGTTGGTGAGATGCAGGCTATGGGCATACCAGCGAGGATTGATAAGGGTAAGGTTAGCATTCAAAAGGACACCGTTGTTTTGAAAGCTGGAGAGACAATCACTCCCCAACTTGCCAACATATTGAACAAGCTTGGGATAGAGCCCCTTGAAGTGGGTCTCGAACTGCTGGCTGCTTATGAGGAGGGATTGGTCTACAAACCCGATGTGCTGGCAGTGGATGAGGAGCAATATATCCAAATGCTTCAACAAGCCTATATGCATGCATTCAACTTGGCAGTTAACGTAGCTTACCCAACAAAGCAGACGATAGAGGCACTTATTCAGAAGGCATTTATGGGCGCAAAGAACGTTGCGGTGGAGGCAAACTATCTCACGAAGGACACAGCTGGCGACATACTTGGCAGGGCATTCAGGGTTGCTTTGCTCATAGCTCAAGAATTGCCGGAGGACTTGCTTGACGAGAAGACCAAAGAGCTTTTAAACCAACAGGCACAAATAGCCGTTGCCGCTCAACCTCAACCACAGGAAGAAAAGGTTGAGGAAGCTGAAGAAGAGGAAGAAGAAGAGGAAGCCTCTGAGGAGGAAGCCCTCGCAGGATTGGGGGCGTTGTTTGGTTGATTCCCTTTCAATTTCCCTCGTATCCTAAATAAGTGAAAAATGAAGATGATTGGAGGTGCAAGAAATGGAGTATGTATATGCTGCATTGTTATTACATGCCGCTGGCAAGGAGATAAATGAGGAGAACATCAAAAGCATCTTGAGCGCTGCTGGTGTTGAAGTTGATGATGCTAGGGTTAAAGCTTTAGTTGCAGCCCTTGAGGGCGTCAACATCGAGGAGGCAATCGAAAAGGCCGCTATGCCAGTTGCAGTTGCCGCCGCTCCGGCTGCTGCTCCAGCTGCAGCTGAAGAAGCACCGGCAGAGGAAGAAGAGGAGGAAGAAGAGGAAGAGGAGAAGGAAGAAGAGGCTCTCGCTGGACTTGGAGCCCTCTTCGGTTGAAGTTTCCTTTCCTCTCTCTATTTCAACTTTTCTGAGCATTTAATCGCAAAGCTTATTATGATGTGCCTGTATTTTCTTATGTGAGAGCTATGGATGAGGTTCTACCACCTGATCTTAAAAAGAGGAAAGGAAGGGGAATTGATGAATACCTCTCGGAAAGTTTGGATATTATACTCTCAAATCCAAAGCTTCTCATACCATTTGTACCAGCCCTTCTGGCGATCTTAATTTACAGTATTTATATTCTCATACCCCTTATTAAAGGAGGTTCTCTTTTCCATCCTCGCCTGGACTTCTTCACCTCAAAAAATTTCATAATTCTATCGATAGCCGTTACGTTAATAATGCTCCTCTTTTCGTTGATTGGCATGATAGGTGTCTCATATTTCATTCTGAAGAAAAGTGCTCCAGAGGAGGCAATTCGCTTCGGGGTCAAAAGACTTCCCTTAGCCTTAATATCCTACACAGTTTTACTCGCGCTTTTAATGATCCCCTATGCTCCGATAGTGGTTGTACGCAATGTTCCCTTTATCATAGTATATACTGTGATCATCTCGATGCTCATAGTATCTCCTCTCTTCATGCTTTCTCCACTCATTGTAGAGAAGAGCTTTCCGATAACAGAATCTTTTAGGGTTTACACTGCCAACTTCAAGAAAGGCGTGATCCTAGCTATACTTTACTCTCTGGCTTCATCTGCCGTGAGCTCCCTAATACCCTTCATAGGCTCCTTCCTCAATATCCTTATAGTTATCCCGATGTTTACAGCTGCCTATACTCTGCTGTATGAGGAGTGGAAAATAAGCAAAGAATCCCTTTTCATGATATTTCATGAGGAGGACGTGGTGAAATGAAGGGCTTGCAGCAAATGGAACTCATGCAATGGCGAGTTATCACATAAAATTTTCGCATTTATTCCAACGGTTCGGCAGTGCTTATAGCGACGAATTATGGTATTTATTCTTACAATGGGAACATTAACAAAATCTCCCCAATGAATGTCCATTTTCTCAAATGGGGTGGGTATTGGATGATTGCTACGGGTAGGGACTCTTCAAATATGATGGAAAAAACCTCACAAAGATTGCTGAT
>Ga0190304_1000313_pt1 | contig 22819 bp, 20 predicted proteins | sample 48700712_MG_FD_161670 | JGI IMG/M metagenome (GOLD analysis project Ga0190304, IMG submission 161670) | Hydrothermal vent sediment bacterial communities from Southern Trench, Guaymas Basin, Mexico - 4870-07-1--2_MG | ecosystem: Environmental > Aquatic > Marine > Hydrothermal vents > Sediment ...
TCGGTTACAAACGCATTACGAATTTGTACGAGGACACCCTCGTAAGCTTCGGCTGAATCTGGCTGATACTCATATAATGATGAAGATAAGCTCGTATCCAAGTGTGCTGCTGAGATGACCGCAACCGGTGGTAAGCTTGTGGTACCACAGCGTTCAACTTGTGTAGTGTCGTCGATCCTTATCTCTGTATTACCATAGTATTCAAGTACCGTACCGACGATGATAAGTGAATCACCAACATCGACTTCGAAGCAACCCGCCGGCTGTTGTGGTACATACACCATAATGCCACTCCATGGGCCACCTTGTTTCATCTCGAGGAAGAAGTTGTAGTTACCAGTAACCCCGTAGTCACACGTAACTATACCAGCAACCCGTACCACGGAGTCCACCCATAGCGAGGCCTGAGTCTCCGGATCCCTCTCTGACTGTATCGCGTAGATGGTGGTATCTATGGGTTGTGCCACACCTACACTAGCCGTCATGCCAGCTACTGCAGCAGCTACCACAAGACTTACCCAATATACCCTGTACATGGACCCTCCTTATTGGTTCATATAAAATTTGATAATTTTGTTACTCCACAAATTCATGTTCAAATATATAGTTTATCACATTGATGGCATTGTTAAACCCGTCCAACCTATGTAATGGCATAGAGAAGAAAATTACAATTGGGTTATCTGCTGGGTATCTGACCGCAACCCCGGGGGTGCCTTCCCATAGACCGGATTCCGGTAACCTGTAGATAATTTCAGCTTGTGGTTGGGCTTCAAATGCATCAAACCGTGACAAAAATATGGATACCTTCAAACTGTCAGGATAACCCGTTACATTTGTATCACATCGTATTACTGCACCTGCAGGTATCAGCTTATCCCATACCACCGTAGCGGTATCTACACCTAAATAATCGTATGGGAACGGTGATGGTATTTCTGGATCATAAAATGCATTAAGTGTGGCGGAGCTTATCAGTAGTAACTTTTTGCCTGCATTAAGATAGCGTTCGATTGGTTTCTGTGCCTCCGACAGATGTGATATGTCTTTCCCAGTGTACCAAAGGATTTTGTTGAACCCCAACTCGTTTATGATGATATCAACATCTATTGGTGAATATGGTAATCCATCCTCAACCCTCCACACGTTGGGGGTGTAACCCATAGATTCGAGTGCATCCAGATAGAACCTATCAGCTTGGTCATCAGGATCGTCATCCACTACGAGTAAATCTGACAGCACGGGTTTAACCCACCACGTGTGGGTTATGGAATCGGATCTTGCATTCGATATATCAACCGCCCACACGGTGAAGGTACGTTGACCGGGTTCAATATCTCTGAGAGTCACGTAGGGGGTATCGCTTGGTGTGAACCTCAACATCGTATCCGTATCCAACTTATAATAGAAGCCAGCTACACTTTCGTCACCATCTATGTCATGTGCTTCAAGATAGAAGGTAGCCACAGGGAATGTGGTATCAGCGGGTAAACTTCCATACTTGAAACTCACGGTGGGTGGACTATTCCTCACAGGGATTATGAGTTCAGCCGGTGTTGTATCGATAGCACCCTCGTTATCTTCTGCCCATACTCTTAGGATGTGTAGGTTTACGGTATCTTCTGCACTTAACACGAAAGTATCACATGTAGCGGTTGTAAACACAGTATCGGGGGAGTTATCCCAATTGTAGTGATAACCGACTACCCAGCCATCGGGATCGTTACCCCACCAGTGTATGATCTGGCGTGCTGGTACGGTATCCACCATACCTTCGACAAAGATATGGGTATCAGGTGGTATATTTGTCACAATAATAGATGGTGGCTTCCTTTCACATCCTATCGTAGCAATTGCTACAAGTAACGTAATCGAGCACCTTCTTATCATTTTATTATCAAAAATTTACCTGTTTTAATTCTACCTGTATCGTGATCTTTAACACAGAATATGTACAGACCGGTAGCAGCTTCCTGCATACCATCAGTGATGAGGTTCCATACACATTCGCCGGTGGATTCGTCTTCGTGTTCGATGGTTTTGACCAACTCACCAGCAAGATTGTATATGTAAATTGTAGCACGTGCGGGTAGGTTATAAAATCTTATAACCCTACCAGTAGGTGTACCTGTATCCCACATCGATCGTACCTTGTAAGGGTTTGGATATACACCTATCTCCAAGTCAGGGTCGGATGTTGGTAGTGTACCTGGTATAACCTCTACCATGTTCTGGCGTAGTGAGGATTCGAGTGATGGTAACCCTATTGCTGGATTACCTACATCGTACGAGGTTACTGAGTAGTAATACTTGAACCCATTCTTTACACCAGTATCTATTATCTTGTACCACCCTTTGTATGGACCTTCTTGTTCGATTTCGGGCATACCGGTGTTGAACCCCATAGAGTGATCTACATCCTGTATGGTATCGTCGGGCGTCTTATCGAACTGATAAAGTAACGTCCATTCGGATGGATCGGCTAACCCCGTTTCGCTTCGGTATATTCGGTAACCTTCGAAATCACGTAAGTGTGGTGGTGCGGGATCGTGCGCAAATTCAGGTGAATTGTCAAAGTATAGGGTTACCTGACGTGACCCGGGTATAGCTACAAGTCTGGGTGATGGCGGTGGTGCCGGTAGAATATAATGTGATTCGTATGCACGTTTGGCCCAACCTACATTTTGTAGTAGTTCAGTCTCCGTCATACCACCCACAAACGCAAACGTTACACAGATGGAGTCACCACGATTTAAATAGTGGATAGGGCCAGCCGACAGCAATGGTATTGGATCAGGGTAGCCGTTCTCCATCACATATCTGTCGTCCACGTTAGGGTCACGGTGACCGTTTGACATTATTTTATAGCGTAAGGAATCTGATACACTACCTTGCATGTCACGCCACGTCCACCAATTAAACGATACTGTGAGGCTATCGAGTGGTACTTCGACTGTATCTATCTGGATACCTAACAAACTTATGCCGAATATTCCCTTAGCCATGAAGTCATAGCCATCGTTATGCTCATACATGAGATATAACGTATCGTTGTAGTAAAGGCGTTTGTGTTGGAAGAACGGTGTGGTGTTGAAATCGTCACCCCAAAAATCTCTATTACCTGATACAAGTTCGGCGTACATACCTACGTAAAGGCTCTCGAGGTCGTACTGACCAATGTTTTTGATGATAAATCGCAGGATGACCACATCATCTATGTATGAATATGACCATACGTGTGAGATTTGGTGCACCTTGAGCCCCAACGGTGTATGATGTACTATGGGTATAGTGTCATAATATGTGGCGTAGAAATCTTGTTCCGATATCGCATCAGGTGCATAGTGGGGTGAGGTCATCAGTATGGATTTCTCTATGACCACATCATTAGGATCACGTGTGGGATAGAATTCAAACCCCTCACTTGAACCCGGTGTTATGGTGGTGGCATCACTTACACCTGTGGTTACACATATGCCGATCGGTGAGATAGCACCCACCCATAGGCCTGCACGGTAGAGGTGTTCAGTACGTGTACCGGCGGGGTATTCACATGAGGGTTGGGGTTCACCTGTTTCAGGATCCCATATTCTGAACCCCGTACCTAACATACCGAAGTTCGTCACCGTAAGCATGACGTTACCTACTGTAGTGTACTTCGTGTAATCCGTCTTTGCCGGTAATATCGCAGGTAGCAATACCAATATTAATGTTAGCCTATTCATTGTGGTTGCGATGGCCGTTCGGGTCTACGGTATTTTTCTATTTTATTGTTGAAGCCTACGTATAAGGTTTTGCCATCGTGTGAACAAGCTACACTGATCGGTGTATCTGTTAGCTTCACTTCGATAACAAAATTACCGTAGCGGTCGAACTTCTGTATCCTTGAATTACCAGCATCCGCCACATATACGTAACCGGAGTCATCAACCGCTACATCAACAGGGTTAATAAAGTAACCCGGTAACGTATCGCCATCATGTGTGGTACCACCGAGATGCAACAGATTAACTCGTGGCGTATCTATGGTGATAGCTTCCACCCAGTTATGTGCAGTAGATACGACGAAAATCCTATCACACCATATACATAGATCGTGTGGGGCAGCAACATTTAGGATACCTGCACCGTATGATGCTACCGTATCCAATATGGTGCCGGTGGAATCGTAAGACAATACCAAATTTCTGTACATATCAGATATAAAGATTGTTTCACCATTGGATGCGATACCGGAGGGTGTTACGAGGTTGGTATCCTCGAAACTATACAATAACCGGCCGGTACGATCAAACACTTTAATAACATCACCATCCACTACACAGATGTGACGAAGTATATCCTGATCCACTGCAGCAGCACTACTGAACCCGGTCACTAATATCTTATCGAGTTGACCATTTTCGAACAGTTTATATAGATCATTTGGTGTCAACACATATATGAAGCCATCCTTACCGACGATAACATCCATAATATCGTGCAACTCGTAGGGGTTATCGCCAGGCCATTCCTCTACTAATACGTAGGATTCTTCGGGTGGCATACCATACTGGGATTCGGGTGGTATGGGGTACTTTCTGCCACAACTGAAAGTTAATATCACACATAGGGTGAACACTATGCGTTTCGTATGTGAAGTCAATTTGTTACCGTTCATAAGCCAAAACTTATACTCATCCTATGTACATAACCTATGTAGCCCAGTTCAGTAAACGCATAATTGAGAATAAGCCTGCTACCACGCCAATCAATATTGAAACCACCACCAAACGAGATACCAATGCTACCAGGCGGTTTGGCGTTCACCCTATAACCCGCACGTAATGCTATCACCGGTAACGGGTTATATTCGAGGCCCAGTTTGAATATCTCCACGTTGTCGGAAGGTTTGTCCATCTCCAAAGCGATAAGCAGATTCTTGAATATATTGCCGGATACACCTATCTTATAAATTACAGGTAGAGGGAACGACTCGTAACGATACTGTATACCAGCAATCGTATACGTACCATATGGATGTACGTCAGGTCCCATGTTGAGTAATGCCATACCTATCTTTATGTTTCGATACCCAACATCGTAGACGCTGCCAATATCGAGTGCCACACCGTAGGAGTGTAAATCTGCGAGCGTCTCCATTATACCCTTGATGGTAGCACCTACTGCAAACCTGTCAGTGATCCTAAACGCATAGGTTAGAGATACAAGTAGGTCACCAAACCTAAAATACCTACCGGTACCAAATGGATGTAACTCATCTGTCTCCTTCATGTAACCGCTGGATAAGCTTGCTACTTGTAAAGCGAGCGCCTTGCTATTTAATCTCACCGCAACCCCCAAATATTCGTATTTTATATCTACCAGCCAGTTAGTATGTGAAAACGTCACACATCTCGATATAGACAATGCGGTGGCAGGGTTAAAGTAGGTACCGGATGCATCATCTGCAGTAGATACGAGGGTTTGGCCCATACCTTCAGAACGTACGTCTACACCTATCTTCAGGAAGACGAACGAGGTTGTACCCACACGTTGGCCACCAAATTGTTTAAATAACTGTGCGTTAAGTGTACCCCATATGCATATGGTTAAACTAACACATAGGTAGTGTAACTTGTTGAGGGTTACCATTTTAGCTCTATGCCGAGTTTGATATTCCTACCCTCTCTATATCGGGCAGGGTTAAGCATAGCTTTGGGTTGCTCCCAGTATGGTAGCGGATCGCCGGGTTCGTAAGCTCTACCAGTTACGGGGTTGATGTAATATACGTTACGGTGGTTGAAGATGTTTCTGGCTTCAACTACGAGGTTGAACTTTAATGCACCCAGCTTTATGCCTTTCTTAAGCTTTAAATCAACCCTACTCCAATACGGGCCGAGGCCTGAGTTTTTCTCCCCCATAGGGTTACCTAATGTATCTATTGGCGTGTATCTACGACCTGATTGTAACGATATAGATAATGCAGCAGCTAAGTTACCGCTAATTGTAACCCCAAACAGGTTCAGCTGTTCACCTTCAGAGAGTACATAGCCGATGGTGGCAAAAAACTTTATGGGTCTATCCCATCTTAGGTACCACTCCTTTAACGATTCTTCTTCACCCTTCCAGTATATGTCTTCTGCGGTGGATGCCCTACCTTTGCTCTGTGAGATGGTGAGCTCCACATCCGCATAGTAATGTGATGATAGCCGTTTCTTTAGGGTTAACTCGAGTCCTAATGAACGTGCATAGTCGGAGTTGAAATACATCCAAAAGTCAGGGTTTGGTGGTTCACCTGGCACTTTGGTTGCAGTGGGATAGTTGAATATATCTTTGTAATATGCGGTTAACATAATTTTAGTGTATGGGGTGAAGAGGTGCTCGATACCTAACTCATATGCAACGGTGACAATAGGGTTGAGGTTGGGGTTACCCACCAGTTCGTAGGTGGAGGTGGCTCTCCTACCGAGCTTTGAATACACGAATTTCATATCGGGTAACTGTGAGAAGTGTCCATAAGAGAAGAAAAACTTATCCCTATCTGTAACAGGATAGGATATACCGATGCGTGGACTTAGGTGTGCCTTGAAATGATATTCCGTAAACGGTACCGTGGGGTTGGTATTTAGGTAACGTTCATACTCCTGCCTTATGATAGGGTGTATGTCCGGGTTGGTAAGCGTGTTTCGGACACCATCCTCGAGATACTTACCAGGTACCCAGAAATCGGTACGTACACCGAGGTTAGCTATCATGCCTGCAAATGATATACGGGTTTGAAGGTATATACCACCATCTATGGTCCTGGCACGATATATGTCATGGTTTAAGCCCAACCCATCGGGTGTATTGAACCATGGGTAATGGATGTCTATCCATTGTATTTCGTGTAGTTTAACCAGGTAGCCGATCTTTAGCTGCCAGATGGGGTTGATGACATGGGTGAGATCACCTTTATTTATGTAGGTTTCGACGTAATGGTCGTGCCAATATGGGGCATCACCGATGTCCCAGAAGCCATCACCTACAGCGATTATGGTATCATAACGTGGGTATATGTCCAGCAGTTCATCGTATTCGGACCAATGCTTACCGGCTACATCTAAGTGGAGGTTAGTGAAGAAGCGTGCTAACTTTAGCTCGAAGAAGGTCGATCTACTCATAGCGTTACGATAGGATATGGAAAGTTGGTTACCATCACGTGTGAATACCGGGTAATGATCCAATATCTGTATATATCTGTAAGGGAACCCATATGCGAATGGATAGTCAGCACGCGATAGGAAATAACCCTGATTTATCTCTATGGATTTGGAAAAGGTTAAGCTAAATTTCTGGTTAGGTGTGACATCCCATGTGAGCTTAAAGACAGCTGACCATACGTTTTCTTCACAGGGCGAAAGTTTTACGGTGTTGAATACGCTTGAGTATAGGTGTGATGTATGTGGGAGATAAGTATCGGAGAATTTCGCATAGAGGTTGGCAAAAAATCTAACCTTACCTGGTACATGGAGGTTAAGTAATGGTAATACATGGGTGGTAAGATATTCAGGTCCTTGCAGCCTGAAGGTGAACGAATGCTCATTGTAGTGGGTGAACGGTTTGCTTGATGTTAGGTATATATCACCACGGTAGGTGTCGGTACCTTCTTTTAGCTTTAGTTCGACAATACCGGACATTGCTGCACCATACTCGGCGTTGAACCCACCGGTTAGCACCTGTACCTCACTTACGGAGGTGGTGGGTATATATATTCCAAATGCGCTACCAGATAGTACATCTCTTATTGGGATGCCATCGATTACCATCAATATCTCATTGGATCTACCACCTCTTATGTGTATGTCGGTACCCTCACCGAATATACCTGCACGTGTGGTTATAGCAGTACGTATGTCACGTGTGGTAAGCCCCTCCAGCACACGGGTATCCATGACACGCTGTGACCCGGTGAGTGATTTCTCGATCATTGGGCGTTTACCTACAACCTCGATGGTGGGTAGCTGGATGATGGTGGGTTCAAGGTAAAAGTCGAGCTTTATGGGTCTGTCATCTTTTATGTTTACTCTGTAGCGTTTGGGTCGATAGCCGATCACTGATGCAGATACCCAATAGCGGCCAGGTTCGGGTAACTCCAACGTATAGAACCCAGTAGTATCCGCACTTGTACCAAGATGGGTACCTTCAACAACGATGTTGGCAAAAGGTAACCCTTTACCGGTAACGGCATCATATACGTGACCGGTGAGCTCCGTCGCATATATGTTGGATGACAGTATAAGCGATGTAAACAAAGATATAGGTAACAGTGCATGTGATATGGGTCTGAGTGGATTAATATCACACACAATAAAAATATCTCATGTGCGATAAAATCAACCCGTGACGGGTGGGTTGTCAGGTTAACTTCGTATGTAAATTTAAAGTATGTTGTGGTTAATTGTATTAATGAGTCTACAGCTGAATGATATCGAGCGCAATGCTATAGTTTCCTATCTGCCAGATATCAATGCCAATGTGGAGGATTTGGGGTTTGACAAGAAATGGGTTGAGGGTAAGGGGTTCAGGCTATCGCGTGTAGAGCAGTGTATGGATCAACCGCTATCGTTGTTGGATTATCCGGATACAGTTGTCAAAGTTTACGAGACCCGTAAGCCGTTGGAGATTGTAAGGTTTGCACTACGTGAGCTGGGGGTTGGAATCAAACCCTATCAGATTGAATACACAGAATCGTGCAAGCTTGCGGATTCATTACCGAGGTGGTTGACGGATTTCATCAATTTCTATAAGTCGTGGCAGCTAACCTATAGATCAGCTATACAGTTTGATTCCTCATTTATTAGCAAAGTACTCTACTATGGATGTGCGTTCTGGTGTGACGAGGATGATACGCTTGATGATACGCTTGAAACATACTTGAACGATGAGCTTGGCTACCCATACGATACGTTGTGGAAGGAAGCGGTTGATACGTTGCTGGAGGTGGCGAAATCGTTCAACAAGGAGAAGGTGTTTTCGCTATTCTACACACTTATGATGGGGTTAGATGAATTTGTTAACTCAATCCCTGATACGATACCGGAATTAAAATCGTTCACAATCGGTGATGACATATTTATTGGTGGTACCGGTGATGATCACATAACGGGTGGCTATTCGGTTATCATAGATCTGGGTGGTAACGATATATACGAGAATGTAGCACGTGGTGTGATGGATGCATCGATAGTCATCGATCTTGCAGGCAACGACCTATATGTGGGGGATAAACCCTATTCGTTAGCTGCGGGGATATTGGGTATAGGGATTATCTATGACAAGGAAGGTGATGACACATATCGTGCGTGCCCGTACTCGTTAGGTGCAGGCTTCTTCGGTATGGGTATGGTTTATGATGCAGCGGGTGATGACATATATGAGGGTGGGTTCTTCACACAGGGGGCGGGTAATTTCGGGTTGGGCTTGTTGATGGAGCTCAACGGTAATGATATATATCGTGCGTATGACTGGGCGCAGGGGTTGGCTGCCACATGGGGTTATGGTGGACTTATAGATTATGGAGGTAACGATTTGTACTACGCAGGTGCACATTATATACATCATCCGCTGTTACCAAGAAATTATCGATCGTTTGCACAGGGGTTTGCTATAGGTATACGACCTGATGCTGGCGGTGGTATAGGGGTGTTGGTGGATTTTGCTGGTAATGATTTTTATAATGCTGAAGTTTATGCACAGGGTACAAGCTACTGGTACTCGTTAGGTTTGCTTTTGGATCTATCAGGTGACGATCATTACAATGCTATCGAATATGCACAGGGTGCAGGTATACATCTGTCGGTAGGATTGTTGTGGGATAGAGAAGGTGACGACCATTATTTCTCACGCTATGGGCCGTCGCAGGGTGAAGGTCACGACTTATCTGTTGGTATGCTTATAGATCAAGGAGGTGATGACTACTACGTGGTGAGTGGTGGTCAGGGTGTGGGGTTAACAAACTCCGTAGGTGTATTGCTCGATAGTTGGGGTGACGATACATATATCACACGTGAGAAGAACATAGGGCAGGGTAGTGCACCGCCGGCACGTGGGTTCACGGGTATAGGAATGTTCCTTGATCTACAAGGTGAAGATACATACGGTAAGATTTCTGTGGCTGAAGATAATTCGATATGGTTACAGGGGTGTACAGGTGTAGGGGTGGATTGCTCGTTAATGGTACGGCCAAAGGAACCAATCATAGAGGTTGAGCGTTCGCAGCTTGAGGCATTACCTATCGATGAGCTGTTCAAAGAGGCTTCGGAGTGGGGTGTGGGTGAAGCCCGTGATAAAGTGAAGCTCGCACGTGAGGTGTTAGCTGAACGTGGTATCGAAGCTATAAAGTATATCTGGGAAAATGAGATGGACACCAGGAGTGGGTTGGCACTACGTGCGATACGTGAGGTAGCTAAGAGGTATCCAGATGAGTTCAAACCTTACCTATATAAAGGGCTACATGACGCTAAACGTAGGGTGAGAGCTAATTCAATATGGTTGTTGGGTGAAATAAAAGATACGGAGGCGGTAGATTCGATACTTACATATTTACGAGACACGGGGGATCCACCAAGATGGGCACTTAGTGCGTTAGGTAAAATAGGTGTATCGAAAGCTATACCAGAGATTGTCAAATACATAGATGTGGATGATTTCAGCACAAAAGTGACTGCAGTAGCGGCGTTGACGAATATCAAAGATACCACATGTGTACGATATCTCATACAGGAGGTTGAGGATACATCGTTACTGATACGGGTGGCAGCTGAAAGGGGGTTGGTCAAGCAAGCTATACTTGAGCCAATAATACAGCGGATGGATGAACCAATAGCTCGATATGCAGTGATACATTTGATAAATGCGTTGGCAAGTATTGGTAAAGATGCAGATATCGAAGATAAACTCAAGATAAAAGAGGTGCTTCTACGATATCTTGATGCAGAAGATCCTATTTTGCGATATACTGCAGCGAAAGCTATTATAGAGGTTAGCCCACCGGGTGCGGATGAGATAGTAGCTGATATAAAAGCGAGGGAAACCGATCCGAAGGTTCTGAAACTCCTACAGAGAATATGGGATATGAAGCAATAATAGCAGCCGCTGGTAGAGGTGAGCGGTTGGGGTTAGGCATACCGAAGGCGCTTGTCAAGATATGTGGTAAAACGGTGGTCGAACGTGTGGTGGATAAGTTTGTTAAGTTTGACAAAATACGTAACATATACGTAGCGGTACCACCGGGTTACGAACCTACCATAGGTGGGTTGTTGAGTAAATACGGTGATAGGGTTAAGGTATATACAGGGGGCACCGTACGTCAGGAATCGATACATAGGGGGTTGAAATACATCAGCGATGAATATGTGCTCATACATGATGTTGCCCGCATGATGGTAACGGATAAGCTTATAGAGCGGGTGATGCATGCAGTGACAAAGTGTGATGCGGTGGTACCCGTCATACCTGTACGTGATACGATCAAAGAGGTTGATGACAGTAAAGTATTGCGTACGTTATCGAGGGAACGTTTATATATCGTACAGACACCACAGGGGTTCCGTACTGAGTTGATAGTGAAGGCTTACGAGAAAGCGCAACAAGAAGGGTATCACGCTACGGATAGCGCATCACTGGTGGAAAGGTATGGGGTGGCTGTAAGTACTGTTGAAGGTGAGGTGTCAAACATAAAGCTAACGTATGGTGAAGATGTGAGGCTTGTTGAGTGTATGTTGATGGTTGACAAACAATGTTGAAGCAATATCTTATCGAAACGAAGGAGGGTAATCCGTCCATATATTGTTGGTGGTGAAGTTTAAAACTACCATAAACAGGTTAGGGAATGAGAAGTGGTGAGTTGACCAATAAGATACAATTGTACTTTTATTAAGGAGGTAATATGGTAAAGCGATGGCTTATCTTAGGGATAGTGGGACTGGTGACCCTATTTCCTATTGTGGTGGATTCACAAACGACGGCAGCTGCTATATTTCTGGCGATAACACCGGGTGCACGTCCTAATGGGATGGCGGAGATATTTACAGCGATTGCGGATGATGCAACTGCCACGTATTACAATGATGGGGGGTTGGGGTTCTTTCACAGTCGTGAGCTACACCTCATGCATGCTAATTGGTTGCCAGGTTTGTGGCCTGATATGTACTATGAGTTTCTTGCGTATGTGCAATCGTTAGGTATAGGTGGTGTTATGGGTATGCATTTCATATACCTGACAACGGGTGAAACAGTGGGTACGAGTGAAGAAGGTACCCCCATAGGTAAGTGGCGTACGTTTGATGCTGCTATGAAGGTATCGTATGGGGTGCGGATTAATCCAAGGTTGGGTGTAGGTGTAGGGTTCAAATTTATATACAGTTTTTTGGCACCTTCAGATATAATATTTAGGATAACGGGTAGAAGAGGTGGTGGTACAGGTATCACGTGGGCACTTGATGGTGGGTTGTTATATAAGATAAGGCCAAACCTTAACTTAGGGGTAGCATTGTTGAACATAGGGCCTGGTATTAAGTATATCGATATTGGAAGTAGCGACCCCATACCACGGATGTTGAGGTTAGGTGTGAGTTACCTTTGGGAGAAGCGTGACGGTGATCGGGTTTCATACTCCATAAGGGTGGCGGGTGAGATCGCTAAGTTACTGATAGGGTTTTACCAAGATTGGCAGGATATACGTGCGGGTAAACGTACATTGCGTGAGGTGCTACAGTATCATTACGACGATACATGGAAAGGTATAGGTGTGGAGGTGGGGTTCGCTGAACGCTTCTATGCACGTGCGGGGTATTTCTCTGATAAAGCGGGTCATAGGGAAGGGCCCACGTTTGGTGGTGGGTTCAAGTACAAGAGTTTCACATTGGATGTGGGTGTGGATAATTTCATATATGATTTCAAGACTGATAATTACCGTATATCGTTGAACTATGCATTTTAGCCCATATGGATGGATTTCTTCTGGTGTGGAAACCGAAGGGATGGAGCTCGTTTGATGTCGTCCGCTACGTAAAGTATCGTACTGAGGTACGTAAAGTTGGGCACGGTGGTACATTGGATAAAGAAGCCGAGGGGTTGCTTATTATACTATTAGGTAAAGCGACAAAGTTCCATTCCTATATCACAAATTTGGAGAAAGAATACATCACGACGATAAAGTTGGGTGAGTTTCGTGATACCGACGATTTTACGGGTAAGGTGATTGCAAGGTTCCCTGTTAACAACGTGACACGACCAAAGGTAGAGGAGGTGTTGGATTCGTTCAGGGGTGAATTCTATCAGATAGTGCCTAAGTATTCAGCCTTAAAGTATCGTGGACGACCGTTTTACAAATGGGCACGTGAGGGTAAAGATCCGCCACTACGTAAACGTAGGGCATACATTAAGGAGATAGAATTGCTGGAATTCAAACCACCCGAGTTACGGTTACGTGTGGTGTGTGGACGTGGTGTATACATACGGGGGTTGGCCCGTGATATAGGACAGAAGCTGGGTACAGGTGGGTATGTGGATTACCTATTACGTACGAGGGTGGGAAATTTCAAGCTCGACAATGCAGCCAGGATCGAGGATATAAGTGAAAGGGAGCAGATAGTAAAACGTATGTTACCGGTGGAGCTACTTGTTAGGGGATGAAGATATTCGATAACCCCAACGAGGCATCTCGGTATGCATGGGATATCTTAACCATAGGAACGTTTGATGGCATCCATATAGGGCACCGCAGGATAATCGAACACTGTTTAAGTAAGGGTAAGACGTTGGTGGTGACATTTGATAAACTGCCACGTCGGGTGATGGGTGAAGATGTGAAGATGCTCACCACATGGGAAGAAAAAATAAAGCTACTCAATAGGTTAGGGGTGCATGGAGTGTTGAGGTTGGAGTTTAACGAACAGCTTAGAAATATGGAGCCAACCGAGTTTATCCACCGGTACATTGCACCGATAGCACCCAAGAGGATTGTGATTGGTGAAAACCATCGATTTGGCAAGAACAGAAAAGGTGATGCGAATTTACTCAAAGCTATGGGTTGGCGTGTGGAGGTTGTACCGCTTGTGAGGATTGATAATAATGTGGTGAGTAGCACTTACATACGGCGATTGCTGATGGAATGTGAAATTGGTGCAGCCAACCGCTTATTAGGTTACCCGTATACTATATCGGGTAAGAAGATAAAAGGTGCAGGTATAGGACGTATGTTGGGGTATCCGACCATCAATCTGGATATATCCGAGGATAAGTTATTGCCAGGTGATGGTGTATATGGGGTGAGGGTGAACCATAGCCATCCGGCATTGTTACACATAGGGGGGAGCCCAACGTTGGGGTTACCGTTTAGGGTGGAGTTACACCTACTTGTATTTGATGACAAAAAAGATGTAGCATATTGGGAGGTGGAAATATTGACCTACTTGCGACCAAATTATACTTTCAAGGATATAGATGCACTTATAAAATGTATAAAAGAAGATAAGGAGAGATTTTTGAAAATGGAGGCATTATGGAAAAACGTACGTCCGGTATGGCGATAGCCAGCTTTGTGCTTGGTATAATGAGTATAACTTCGTGGTGGATTGGGGTGGGTTTCGTGATGTCAATACTTGCAATAATATTTGGGGTAATTGGGTTACGTGAAGTCAAAGGCTCACCAGATCAAGTAACAGGTTATGGGTTGGCATTGGCTGGCTTTATACTGGGAGTAATAACGTTGGCAATAGGTGTGATGGCTATGGTATTTGTGGGGATACCTGCTTGGCATATATGGAAGGAGATATATAAAGAAATATATCGTGAAATTAACATACAAATGTTGAGCAACTCCGTATGATGATCTGGGTTGTAATTGTTTTGGCCAGGCTACCAGGTTACGATTTTATGGATGTACCAAACAATGCATATGCGGGGGTTACACACTTGCACGTGTTTGCATCATCACCATACAGTATGTGGGGTAACCCCACGTATATAGAGGGTGAAGGTGTCGTTACTGGCTATATGAATATGGGGCTCGACATACAAGCAGGTAATGTGGGGTATTATCGTGCACCATGGGGAGTATCGATAAGTTACTGGAATTTTGGTGAGATGCTGAAAGGCGAGCCCGAGGGTATAGTGCCGGGTGAGACTTTCACACCATGTGCGTTGAGGGTTACAGCCGCCTACAGGAGGCAGGTACGGGTGGGGTTGAGGGTTGGTGTTGCAGGTGGTGTGGTTTACCAAACGATTGAGAAATATCGATCAATAGCGGTTATGTGTGATGTTGGAGGCACATATAGGTGGCAACAGTACCCCATAGAGGTGGGGGTGCTCATCCGTAATTTGGGTACCGAGGTGAGCAGTTCAAGTGCCACACGTGAGGCGTTACCTGTATCGATGGAGTTGGGTGCACGTTACGAGTGGGATAAACTCACTTTGTCAGCAGCATATGTGATACCATATTATTATCCAGCGTATTTGTCGATAGCGTGTGATTACCATATACTGAATGGTATAGCTTTACGTGTGGGGTATACTACGCTTTATCGGGGTGTGATAGCTGAGGAGTTAGCAGCGTTATTGTTACCGATGGGGTTTGGGTTTGATATCAGCTATCGCAAGCTGTGTATTAGCTATGGGGTGGATCCTCGTGGCCCGCTGGGTATCGTGCATTACCTCAATTTTGTGTGGAAGTTAGGGGGGTAGATGGTATATAACCTCGAGATAGATACACACACGAGACAGGAGATGGTAGATATCACACGTCAGGTGGAGGAGATCGTTGAGAAGAGTGGTGTCAAATCCGGTGTATGTATACTGTATGTACCACATACGACGGCTGCTATTACGGTGAATGAGAATTATGATCCTACCGTAAAGGAGGACATTTTAACCACATTACGTAGGTTGGTACCGGAGAACTATCCGTATAGGCATACTGAGGGTAATGCTGATGCACACATAAAGGCAGCAATCGTCGGTAGTTCACGTGTGTTATTTATTGAGAATGGGCGGTTGGTGTTCGGTACGTGGCAGGGTATATTCTTCATGGAGTTTGATGGCCCGCGACGTCGTCGTGTGTATGTGAAGATCATAGCGGATGCTGCCGGATGAGGTTGTAACCCTTTACCGTAGGGCAAAAAGGGTGGCTGCATTCACAGGTGCAGGTATATCTGAGGAGAGTGGTATACCTACGTTTCGTGGAGATAGTGGGTTATGGGTGAAGTATCCACCTGAGAAGTTTGCATCAGTTACCGGGTTATTACGTATGTTTATCACGCAACCTGATAGGGTGGTAGATTTTGCGATCGACTTCTACAGAATGCCATTGATGGCGGAACCCAACCCCGCACATTATGCGTTGGCTGAAATGGAACGTACCGGTAAACTGATAGCTGTGATAACACAGAATGTTGATAACCTGCACCAACGTGCGGGTAGCAAGAACGTACTTGAGCTACATGGTAATATGTACAGGTTACGTTGTATGAGGTGCGGGAAACATCGATATATGGCAAACGATGAGATTGAAGGTATGCTCAACCGATTACAACAAGCGAAAGGTAGCCGCATACGGATTTTACGTGTGGTTACGGGGATATTCAAACGATGTGAATGTGGTGGCCGCTACCGTGTGGATATGGTGTTTTTTGGAGAACCATTGCCACAGGATGTGTTGTTTGAAGCTGAACGTATCGTACAGGAGGTGGATCTACTTTTTGTGATAGGGACATCAGGTGTGGTGTATCCAGCGGCTTCGTTACCATATATTGCCAAAGATGCGGGTACGAAAATAATCGAAATCAATCCCGTAGCGTCAGCTGTTACACAGATTGCGGACCATTTCTTGCAGGGTAAGGCAGGTGAAATACTGCCTAAGTTTTTACATGTCTGATTAGGTGACAGCCCGCAAATCGACAGGATGGTGGAGCTTGATGGTTGTTGACCTTGATCCAAATCCAGTAATATTTTAACGATGAAGTGGCAGGATTTGCCGGATGCACCTGGTGTGTACATATTCAAGGATAAAAAAGGTAAGGTCTTATACGTGGGTAAGGCACGTTCACTTAGGAAGAGGGTGGCAAGTTACTTCACGAAGGAGTTACCACCGAAGGTGAAACGATTGATGGAGAAAGTTGCGGATATGGATTACCTGCTTACGAAGTCGGAGGTGGAAGCTCTCATAGTTGAGGCTAACCTCATAAAGTTTCACAAACCCAAATACAATATCAGGTTGAAGGATGATAAGAAATATCCGTATATAAAGGTGGCAATTAATGAACCTTTCCCATATGTGATACCCACACGTGATCTACGTGATAAGCATAGCATATATTTTGGGCCATACACCAACGCCAAGACTATGCGACGTGCATTACGTACGGCGGTGAAGATATTCAAGGTACGTACATGTCGTGGTAAGCTACCCGATAAGGCGTGTTTGAGCTATTATATTGGTAAATGTTACGCACCATGTGAGGGTAAGATAAGTGAATCCGAATACCGTAAGCTGGTGGAGCAGCTTATTGCATTCTTGTCGGGTAAATCCACCTATGTGGAGCAACAACTGGAAGCTGAGATGAACCAGCTGGCGGCTGAGCTTAAATTTGAGGAGGCTGCCCGTGTACGTGATAGGTTGCGTGCGGTACGTGATATTGTTAACAAACAACGTGCGATATTCTCCACACCTATTGATATGGATGTTATTGGTATCAGCCAATCCGGTCATACTGCATGTATCGAGCTACTACGTATACGGGAGGGGCGGTTATTGGGTGGTGAGCACTACTTCATGGAGACGCTACGTGAGTCGACGGCTGAGGTGATACGTGCGTTTATGTTACAATACTACAAGACAGCGTACTTTGTGCCGGATGAGATTGTTGTCCCATGTGTGAACGAGGTTGATACGCTGGCTGAATGGCTATCAGAGAAGAAGGGACATAGGGTTGAGATAAAAATACCGGATAGGGGTACACGACGTGAGCTGCTGGAGATGGCGACTGAGAATGCGATCACACATATGGAGGAAAGTAAGTCACAGGTTAAGGTGAGGCCATCGATTAGCGATTTGCAACGTACGTTGGGGTTGGCACAGCCGCCACGTAGGATAGAGGCGTTTGATATATCCAACATACATGGTAAATATGCGGTAGGTTCGTGTGTGGTGTTCGTTGATGGTAAGCCTGACAAACGTAACTACCGTAGGTTCAGAATACGTACGGTGCAGGGGATAGATGATTATGCGATGATGGAGGAGGTTGTCAAACGTCGGGTAGCTCGCCTACAGAAGGAGAATAAAAAGTTTCCGGATCTGGTGCTTATCGATGGTGGTGTGGGTCATGTGCGGGTAGCACGTAAGGTGTATCCACCTGAGGTGCCGGTGTTTGGGTTGGCGAAACGGTTTGAACAGATTATAACGCCTGAAGGTAAGATTTTGAGTGTACCGTTGTCATCACCGGCGTTGCGGTTGTTACAACGTATACGTAACGAGGCACATAGGTTTGCAATCGAATATCATCGTAAGTTGCGTGAGAAGCCCGAATCCATACTTGATGCGATACCGGGTGTGGGGGCTAAACGGCGGCAGGCACTCATTAAATATTTTGGTAGCCTTGAGCGACTCAAACGCGCATCTATTGATGAGATAGCCAAGGTGCCCGGCATAGGCCGCAAATATGCCGAACGTATATATGAATTCCTACGTAGTGCATGAGCTGGAATTCTTGAAGGAGTTGAACCCATCACAACGTACAGCGGTGGAGCTTACCGAGGGTCCTGTACTTGTGATTGCAGGTCCTGGTAGTGGTAAGACACGTGTGCTCACATATAAAGTGGCGTACTTGATAGCTACGAAGAGGGCATCACCTATGCAGATAGTGGCACTTACGTTCACAAATAAGGCAGCTAACGAGATGAAACGCCGTATTGTTGAACTCATAGGGGTGGCGGGTGAGGCAGTTTTTGCGGGTACGTTTCATGCGTTTGCGGCACGTGTGTTACGGATGTTTGGTGATAAGGTGGGGATAGAGCGTAACTTCACGATATATGATGAGAAGGATTCACAGGCATTGATTAAGGACATAATCGAGGAGCTGGGTTACCAACACGAGAGGGTTTTGACACCATCCTACGTGTATGAGCGTATTGAACGGCTGAAGGAGAGGTTTGTCACACCAGAGGATACACCGATATATGAATACCCCGATAGGGAGGTACGTAACATATATCGTGAATATAACGTTAGGTTGCAACACAATAACGCGCTCGATTTTGCCGACCTACTATTCTATGCGTGGAGGGTGTTGCGTGAGTCGGAGGTTGCACGTGAGCGGTTCGCTAAGAAGTACATACTGGTGGATGAGTATCAGGATACCAACCGTGCACAGTATGAAATACTGAAGGTGCTGGCACAAAAGTATAGAAATATTACTGTGGTGGGTGATGAGGATCAATCCATCTATCGGTGGCGTGGCGCTGATATACATAATATACTGGATTTTGAGAAGGATTTCCCTGATGCTAAGGTTATAAGGTTGGAGGAGAATTATCGGTCGACCAAACGCATATTGAGGGTGGCAACACATCTTATAAGTTTCAACATCCTCCGTAAGGGTAAACAGTTGTACACAACAAACCCTGAGGGTGATAGGGTGAAGATTATCGAAGCTTACGATGAACGTGACGAAGCCCGTAAGGTGGTGGATATCGTTGAGAATGCAGGTCGTAACCTGGGTGATTTCGCCATCCTATATCGGACACATTTTCAGAGCCGTACGTTTGAAGAGGAGCTACAGCGACGTGGTATCCCATATGTTGTGGTGGGTGGGTTAAGGTTTTACGAACGTAAGGAGGTGAAGGATGCACTCGCTTATTTAAAAGTGTTGATGAATCCACGTGATACGGTTTCACTTATAAGGGTGATCGAGAACCCGCCCAAGGGTATAGGTAAGGTTACGCTCAAAAAGTTACAACAATACGCGGAGAGACACGGCAATAGCTTGTATGGGGTGTTACGTGAGGTGGAAGCTATACCTGATATACCTGCACGTATTAAAGGTCATATAATTACGTTATATCAAAATATTGAGAGATGGCGTCACCTGGATGTGAAGCCGGCGGAGCTACTCGATAGGATATTGGGTGAATCTGGATATTGGGAATGGATTAGTGACGATGAGGAACGTATCGAAAACCTACGTGAGTTGATAGCCAGCCTACGTGAGTATGAAGAGCTGGAGGATTATTTACGTACTGTGGCATTGTTTACGGATATAGATGAGTGGAGAAGCGATCGCCAGAAGCTGAACCTTATGACATTGCATAGTGTGAAGGGGCTCGAATTCCCGATCGTCATACTTACGGGGTTGGAGGAGGGGTTATTCCCACATTATAAGTCACTTAATGAACCGGAGGAGCTCGAAGAGGAGCGTCGGCTGTTCTATGTGGGTATAACACGTGCAAAGGAGCGTGTCTACATAACGTATGCGATGAGTAGGCGTCGACGTGTGTGTATGAGGTCGCGCTTCTTGAATGAGTTACCCAGCGAGGAGATAGATTTCGAATGGTAGTCATATTTGTTATCTAAACAATGATAGCATTGCTGTTCGTTATCGGGTTGCGGGTGGTGTCGTTGGCACCCAATATCACGGAGATAATCTATGCGATAGGTGCAGATAGTGAGTTGGTGGGTGTGGTAACGCCTTGCGACTATCCACCAGGTATTGATAAGCCGATCGTGGGGTCATTTATGGTGCCAAATTACGAGAAAATACAGGTATTGAAGCCGGATATTGTGTTGATAACAGGTGGCGTACAGGAGAGGATAGCGGAGGAGTTGAATAAACTGGGTTTACATGTGGAGGTGATACGAACGGAGAGTATTGACGAAATATTTACGGCTATCGATACCATAGGTAAGCTGTTGGGTCACGAACGGCAGGCAGATTCATTGGTAAAGGTATTACGTGAAAAGCTTGGTAAGGTGTCTCAACCACCACATAGATGGCGTGTATACGTGGAGGTATGGTATAACCCGATAATCACGGTGGGTAGAAGGAGTTACATAAACGAGATGGTGCAGCTGGCGGGTGGATACAATATAGGTGATACAATAGATGCAACGTATCCGGTGGTGAGCCCCGAGTGGGTGGTGACACAAAATCCAGAAGTTATACTCATGTTGTGTGAGGATGCACCACCACCGAGTGATAGGATAGGTTGGCAATCCGTGCCTGCGGTTAGGTACAATAGGGTGTTGATGCCAGAGGATCTCAACATATTTCTGCGACCGGGCCCGAGGGTGGTAGATGCTATCAAGTGGCTGAATGAAAAATTGTGTGAGATGAAGCCTTAGATGCCAGCTGTTGACATTTTATAACGTTATTGTGGAGCTCGATTCACGAATAGCCTAAATTTGTGCCTTATATATCGCTCTGTATAATCTTTCACCCAATTCTATTATGTCTTTGGCTCTTGCAAGCCTGGTTACCCATTTTTGAGGTAGTCCATCGTAACCGTAATATATGCCTGCTAATCCACCGGTGACTGCTCCCAAAGTGTCGGTATCACCACCAAGATTTACTGCAGTGAGCACAGTATCTGGATAGGAATTGCTATTGAGGAGACACCACAAACTTGCTTCTAATGTATCTACTACATAGCTGCTTGACTTGATGGCAGCCTCTGGTAACCCTGATATGTCGGATTCGATGATCCTGTTGAAATGGTGTAATTCCGTGATATATGGCCATTTTGAATAGTAATCTGAAACGGTACACTTCATGCTTTCATATGCTTCTTTTGGGGTGTTACCTTTGAGGAGGTTGATTGCAACTTGAATATAAATTCCACACGCTATCTGTGAACGTAAATGTCTATGCGTTAAACAGGATACTTGGTGGGTGATTTCAAATTGCTGTTCTATATCGCTTTTCTCTAAATAGAATGCTAACGGTAGGATTCTCATGAGTGAACCGTTGCCGTTGCTAAATTCATCGGCTGAACCTGCTTTTAAAGGGTTAACGCCTTCTTTCAACCTGGTGATAGCGGTACGGGTTGTATTTCCAGCGTCGAAAACCTCACCATAGGGTGTCCAATAGCCTTCGTATAGCCATTTTACGAATTTAGCCGCAATATCCCGGAGGTTAAACCCATTACAAAGAGATTCAGCCAGACAAAAAGTAAGCGAGCTATCGTCAGACCAGGTGCCTGGGGGTTGGTTATGAGTACCGTAGCCGATCATGTCAGTTACTGGGGTTGCTTTTAAAGCGCTTCTGGGTTTGAATTCCACAGGGAGGCCGAGTGCATCTCCAATACATAACCCTAAGAGGCCACCGAGTAGTTTGTTCCTTTTCATGATTCCCTTAAGTACGATAGTGTTGCGATAAGTTATCGTCTTTAGCAATTTTTAGGTCATTTTCGGCTTTTAATATCCACTTTTTTGATGATTCAATGTTCATATCTCGACACCCTCTTTTAAGACATAATAAGTAAGGTAGCCGACATCGGTTTTACGTTTTTCAAAGGTAGCAGAAGACTGTATAATTATGTCGTTTGGTATCTTCAAACGGGCAAATTCCATTCGTATTCTTGCAATAATTTTTCTTTTTTTATCGCGGTCTAATTCGTCATCCACAATCACAAAGCAGTCCCAATCGCTATCCTCTTTGTGATCACCTCTTGCCCTTGAACCAAAAAGAATTATTTTTGAAAGCTTAATATTGTACTGTTTCAAGACCTTCTTTATTGTCTCTTTTATAATGTTTCTGATTTCTTTGTCTTTCTTGTTTACTTTCATCGGTTAAATTAATTTTTT
>Ga0190304_1000314_pt1 | contig 22749 bp, 24 predicted proteins | sample 48700712_MG_FD_161670 | JGI IMG/M metagenome (GOLD analysis project Ga0190304, IMG submission 161670) | Hydrothermal vent sediment bacterial communities from Southern Trench, Guaymas Basin, Mexico - 4870-07-1--2_MG | ecosystem: Environmental > Aquatic > Marine > Hydrothermal vents > Sediment ...
TTCTATCATCTTTCCCAGTACTCACCTGTCCCTACAATACACCATATCCTATTACGTACATCACGTACTTGTGGGAACCACATGTATGAACATGTTACCCAGTAATTTGAGAAATGCTCCCGATATATGAGTGACCCCATCGTCTGTAGGTTGAACAACCCACGCCCCTGTGCTCTGGTATATGCGATACCTACCCCCACACTGCCAGATATTCTATCCTTACTCTGTATGTAGAGATTAGTTTCACACCTGAAGAACCAATCCTTACCCACCTTGAACCCACCAACCGAAACCTCTGCCACTGTATACTGATGATGATACATCACACATACCTGTGGCAGAATAGCACCCATCCACAAGATCTTAACCCCTAACCCAATTGTTGCAAGCTCCATTTACACCCCTTTCCATAACCTTATACCATCACGTATACCTTTATATCGGTAATGTATTTTTAACAATTCCTTAACGATCGGTGTAACAAAAATAAAAGGGCTATCACGGTAAGCTAACGCAAACCGTACCGCCTGTTCCTTCTCTGCCCAGTATCTGGTGAGCATCAAATAACTCAACATTGTCGCCTTCCAATACTTAAGAAACCGTTGCCCTACCCTATTGCCATGTTTCATCGCTAAGTAGTATGCGTTACGACCACGTTCGTACGCTTTACGTAATATATTGCTGAACCGCTCCTCATCAGGATAACCATCCACATGATATGCGATACATCTACGCCATGTATATACGGTTTTTAAGCCCATCTTACGTAACCTCAACCCCATATCTACGTCGATATACCCCTCAGTACTACCTATTGACTCATCGAACCCACCCACCTCCATCAGCCATCTCTTACGTACCGACATATTCTGTGTGATACAGGCTACCACACATATGCCATCGACACGTAACGTAAATCTACCAAAATCGTGCGGCTTACGTATGTGACGTACCAACCCCTGTACTATGAGTTTATCATCTCGCATATGGTACCATACGTGGTCGCTAATGAATCGCCTATCCACCAGTACGTCTGAATCGACAAACACTATGAGCTCACCGGTTGCTATCTCCACACCGCGGTTACGTGCGAATGGTTCACCCTCCCTCTTCGGCAACCGCATATATCGCACAAACTGTAATTCAGGTAACTTCTCCGTACCATCAGTCGATCCATCATCCACCACTATTATCTCCATATCCCGATAATCTTGTGCCAAAAGCCTACGTAACGTATACGGTAGTACCCATTTACGGTTATATGTGGGTACAATCACCGATACCTTCATCCACTATTGTTACGTAAGTCTTCGAAATACGTCACAAACTCCGGCAACTCCCATGCAGTTGGGTCGTCCCGTTTGCGACGTTCAACGTATTTGTTAACTTCCCAATAGCTGGCGATCGAACTACCTGCATCACCCCACCATCCATCCCATATCTCGTAGTCCAGAAGCCCCTCCTTCGCATAGCGGTCGTTGACATCCGATATCTCCAGCTCACCACGTGATGAAGGTTGCAACCCCGCTATTATCTCGAATACTGTAGCTGGATAGATATAAACACCCATCACCGCGTAACGTGAGGGTGGGTTAGCTGGTTTCTCTACAATCTCTACGATTCGATCAGCCTCAAACCTTGGCACCCCATATTCGGAAGGATTATCGACCTCTTTTAACAAAATCTTTGCCCTACCCTTCCTGTATGATTGGACAAACCTTTTTATGCTACCATCCAGTATGTTATCACCCAGTATCACCACCACCGTATCATCTTGCACAAAATCCTTAGCCAACCACAACGCATCCGCTATACCACGTTCCTTTTCCTGGTATGCATATGCGAGTAGATCCAACCCCAACTTCCTGCCATCACCCAATAACCGCAAGAATTCACCCGCGAAGTTACCCCCTGTTACCAACAGCACTTCCTTTATTCCAGCTTCCACCAACGTATATAGGGGATAAAAGATCATAGGCCTATCATACACTGGTAAGAGATGTTTATTAGTGATCTTCGTCAACGGATACAACCGCGTACCCAATCCACCTGCAAGTATCACACCTTTCATTCACCACCCGTTTTCTTCATTATCTGTGCCATCTCACGCAACCGCTTATCCACAAGATAGTTTATCGTACCTTGTGGATATCTACCGGTTTTGGTAAGTTTACCCGCCTTCATACCGGTAAGTATTTCGAGCCCCTCCTCAATATGGTCTATTGCATACACATGGAATTTACCCTCTTTAACAGCTGTACGTAGTTCTTCGCTGAGCATCAAATTCTGTAAGTTACGACGTGGTATGATGACACCTTGCCCGTTCAACCCTTTGCGTTTACATAGCTCGAAGAACCCTTCTATTTTCTCGTTTAGACCACCCACTGGCTGTATCTCACCTATTTGGTTGACAGATCCGGTCACCGCAATATCCTGACGTAACGGTATCCGTGCTATACTTGATATCAATGCATACAGTTCGGCACTCGATGCGCTGTCACCTTCGATCTCCTCATACAGTTGTTCAAAACATAGAGTAGCTACCAACGACAAATCTTTATCATATCCATATTTACCGGTTAGGTATCCCCCAAGTATAAGTACACCTTTTGAATGTATGGGACCACTCAACTCCACCTCACGCTCTATGTTGATTATACCCTTCTTGCCCACCCCCACACGTGCAGTCACCCTGACCGGTTTGCCAAACGTGTAATCGCCCAACTCTATCACCGACAATGCATTCACCTGCCCAATACGTTTACCCTCAATATCAATAAGGAATACACCTTCAGCGAACAGCTCTTGGAACTTCTCTTCTGTGAGGTTAACCCTATATCTCTTTTTCTTGATAGCGAGCTCTACATCATCCACCTCAACGTACTTCTTATGGTTTTTGGTCGCCCAGTACGAAGCTTCAGTTATGAGGTCGACCAGCTCCGCAAACCTTGTCGATAACTTACGTTGGTTTTCTGCCAACCTGCTACCATACTCAACAACCTTTGCCACTGCCTCCTTCGTGAAATGTAACAGATTGAGTTGCTCCACCTGAGTACGTATGAATTGCGCATATTTATGTATGTTTTCGGGTGTACGATCCATCTCAGTCGAGAATTCCGCCTTCACCCTAAAGAACTTACGGAAGTCCTCATCCATACTCCATAGCAGCTCGTATACCATCGGTGTACCTATCAATATGATGGTGGTGGTATCGAGTGGCACAGGTTCGGCCCTCAACGTCGACATCGGTATAGCTCGCGGTATCTGACCCTCCAGATTTTCGATCACTATCTCCCCAGTCCTAAGTATCTGCTTAAGTTTGTTCCATGCAAATGGATCACGTAACATCGAGTCCGCTGATATGATGAGGTAGCCACCACGTGCTTTATGTATGCTGCCAGGCTTTATTTTACGGAAATCCGCACGTGTAGCACCATCCTTCACTTCATACTCGATCTTTCCAAATAGATTATAATACGTGGGGTTAGCCTCCAACACCACCGGTGCACCTTTGAGCTTTGAGTTATCAACGATTAAGTTAACACTGAAGTTATCGATAAACGTAGCTGATACCTTCTTTTCTGCAAATAACTCGCTATTCCTCACGAATTCGTGTTCCACCGCATCGAGGTACTCATGTACCTTCTTATATACCCCATAGCGTTCTTTCAATGTAGCCATAAGCTCACGTACTATGGTACGTACACGTGTCTCTTGCAGTTCAGTAACTTTTTGGCGTTCCTCTTCTTCGAGTTTCACCAGCTGCAGTTTTACTTTATCGAGCTTATCCTCCAGCTCAGCGGCTATCCTTTCCAGTTGCTCACGTTCGTCAGCGGGCAGCATGACAAACTCTTCTGCTGTCATAACCTTTCCATCTTTAACCGGCACCAACGTCACACCCGTAGCCGTACGTTGTATAGTGAACCCTTTACTTTGTGCTTCACGCTGTAGACGGTCGATCAAATTGACGCGTTCAGTCTCATATTTTGATCTTATCGATTTCAACTCCTTATGGTACTCCTCGCTTGCAAATAGCTTCACAATTTTATCGTAGATCGACTTCACCTTATTTCTGAGTGCGGTCGCAAACTTCTTACCCTCACCTGCAGGTAATAACAATACAGTTGCATGATCGGGTTGCGTGAAGTCCTTCACGTATAGTATATCGTCAGGTATTTTTTCGTCACCTGCTATTTGTTTTGTAAGTGCAAGCGTGGTACTCGTCCTACCCGTACCAGGTATACCGACAACAAATATGTGATAACGTGGCAACTTATTATCAAGGCCAAATCTTATTGCCTCAACCGCACGTTCCTGACCTATTGGCTCATTAAGAGGGGGTACTTCCTCCGTGGTGCTAAATTTAAGTAGCTCAGGGTCACATTTTGCGTACAAATCGTCAGGACTAAGTAAATACTTTATTTTCATATCTTCAAAATAACATAAACTCATTATCGTCAACGTTCCATCCTGTAATAAAATTAACCAATTGTATATCCCAATGCTACAGTTGGGTCAACCTTGCTGTATTATGATCTCAACAACTGGAATTGACAAATCCGAATTATGGTTAACTGTTTATAATGCGGTGGATTTCCATATTCGTGGTCTCTGAAGATACGAATCAGCAGATCCAACGTTATAAGATACCCTTCATCTTCTGGTATTTGCTACCCATCATCTTCGTTATCGTGATCTTTCTACAAGGCTTTATACTTGCACGCCTACGTACGGGTATGAGCTATTTGCATGGCTATACGGAGCTTAAGCTTAAGAATGCTGAACTACGTCAGAAGCTCAACGATTATGAGCAACTCATCACTTTACTTGAACAACAGAACCGTAAGGTTCAGCAGTTAGCTCAGCTTATGGGTGTTGATACCGATGCATCTGTAGCTGCTGACATAAATTCTACTAAAGATAAGCCACAACCTCTCACCAACGCGATGGGAGGTGGTGAAGCCATCATCGGTAACATACCACGTGTAGTACCATGTAGAGGTAAAGTATCACTTGTACCTGGTAACATGGGTGTAGAGATAGTAACACGTGCAGGTGAACCACTCTTTGCGATCATGGATGGTATTCTAAAACATGAACTTGATAAACTCGAAATCACCAACGAGAAAGGGTTCAGGGCCATCTACCAAGGTAAATTCAGGTTATTGATAGAAGATGGTCGTCGCGTGTATCAGGGACAGCTATTGGGGTTCGTGAAGGAAGATTCACCTGTAGATATTATGCTTTTTTATAAAGGTGAACCGCTCGACCCACTTATTTACTTTTTGGGTAGGGCCTTCTAACAGGAGGTAATAATGAAAGAGAAAGGTATTGAGATTACGGAATTCATTGGCCGTCGTAGCTGTGTCAAAGGCACGCTTACGGCAGAAGGTAGCATCCGAATAGATGGCACTATAGATGGTGAGATCAAAGTGAAAGGCACCCTACTGCTTGGCAAGGAAGGTTACATAAAGGGTACCGTAAATGCATCTAACGCCATAATTCGTGGCAAAGTAGAGGGTAACCTTTATGTAACGAAGAAGGTTGAACTACAGGCAGGTGCCAACATCAAGGGTGACATAACGTGTGCAGTGTTGGTGGTTGAAGAAGGTGCCACCTTTAATGGTAACTGCAAGATGGGCGAACCCACTCCAAAGCCTACAGAGAAGCTACCTACCAAATCCACCTGAATGCAAATACTCTTTTTGGGTGATGTCGTCGGTAAGTGTGGCCGTACTGCTATAGCTAAGGTTTTACCCGAACTTATCTCACGTCACAACCCCCGATACGTGATAGCCAATATCGAGAATGCCAGCGATACAGGATTTGGTATCACTCTAAAGGAGTTACGTGAGCTGGAGGCTGCCGGTATCAACATATTTACGTCTGGACCTCATATATGGCAAGATGCCTCTCTCGTATCCAGTCTATCTACCTTACCTAATCTGTTGAGGCCACTGAATTATCCACCAGGTGTACCCGGATATGGGGTTTTTGACAATGGTGAGCTTGCGGTTATCAACCTCGTGGGTAGGGTCTTTCTTGTGACAGTTGATTGCCCCTTCAGGGTGGTGAATGAACAGTTACCCAAATTACGTGCCAAAATTGTGATCGTTGACTTCCATGCGGAGACCACCTCCGAGAAACGTGCTATGGGTTGGTACCTCAACGGTAAGGTTTCCGCAGTCATAGGTACACATACCCATGTACAGACACGTGATGCAGAGATACTTTCCGAAGGTACTGGTTATATTACGGATGCAGGTATGGTAGGTGCAGCTGATTCAGTTATTGGGTTCGACAAACAGCTCTACATAAAGTATTTCCTCACTGGTATACCACAGAAGTTAAAACCTGCCACCGGTACAGCTATCGTTCAAGGTGTATTACTTGACATAGATGACGATACCGGTAAAACAGTTTCTATCACCCCTCTATCACAAACGGTTCAATAGCGTAGCTTTTACCTGTACGGTCGTCGATATCTATAAGTACACCATAACCTTTCACTTCTTCATGTGCATTGTCAAACCTTTTCGGTAGCCCTGTGATCAGGTGCTCTACGATGATCTCTTTCTTCACCCCAATAACGGAACGGGTTGCACCTACCATACCCACATCCGTGATATATGCGGTACCGTGCTCCAATATCCTTGCATCGTTTGTCGGTACGTGCGTGTGTGTACCAATCACTGCACTCACCTTACCATCCAGGTAATACGCAAGTGCTATCTTATCAGCTGCCATCTCACCATGTACATCTACTATTATAATGGGTGTCATCTCATGTAAGCGTGTCACCTCATGTTCGACTATCTTAAACATGGGTTCAACCAGGTGTGGTGTCATACCAATCGGTGATAAGAGGTTGATAACAGCCACACCATTGAACACACCGCTACCCTTACCTGGTACGTCATTGTAGTTAAGTGGCCTAATCAGTGGAAATTGTTCATCTTCCAACAGCGGTATAATCTGGTCAAACTTCCATATGTGGTTACCTGATGTTATGACATCTATCCCATATTTGAGCACCTTACGTGCAAGGTTGGGCGTTATCCCCCTACCGGCGAGATTCTCACCATTCGCTATCGTGAAATCCACGTGATGGTTGAGCTTCCACGTCCTCCATTTGTTAGCGAGCAACCTCCTACCACCCTTACCCACTATATCGCCCAAAAAGGCAACCCTCATTTAGCGTATTGTACAGCTTGTACTTCACGTAATACGGTAACCTTTATCTCACCGGGATACTTCATTTCACGCTCTATTTTCTTCGCAATCTTATCTGCAAGCAACACGAGATCGTCATCCTTCACCTTATCAGGGTGTACAATTACACGTACTTCCCTACCCGCCTGTATAGCGAATGCACGCATCACACCATCAAATGATTGTGCAATCTCTTCGAGTTGTCCCACCCTCTGTATATATGCATCAAGTGTCTCACGTCTTGCACCCGGTCTCGCACTACTTATTGCATCAGCCAGCTCCACCACTACTGCTACCTCGGAGAGTGGTTCAACATCACGATGATGTGCCGCTATCGCGTTGACGATAGTTTCAGATTCACCATACTTACGTGCTATTTCAGCACCTATCTGCTGGTGAGACCCTTTCTCCTCCTGACTTATGGCTTTACCGATATCATGTAATAACCCCGCACGTTTGGCTTCCTCAATCTTATTATCATCGAGCCCCAATTCAGCCCCCAATAGTGCTGCAATATGGGCAACTTCTTTCGAATGTTGTAGCACGTTCTGTCCATAACTTGTACGGAAATGCAGTTCACCCAACAACTTTATGAGCTCCGGATGCAATCCCGATATCCCCAGTTCAGCTACGGTTTCTTCACCTTTCTCGATTATGAAGCGTTCCACCTCCTCACGTACTTCCTTAACTACTTCCTCAATCCTCCCCGGGTGTATCCTTCCATCAGCTACAAGTTTTTCGAGTGCCCGCCGTGCAATCTCACGTCGTACGGGATTAAATGATGATATGCTTACCATCAACGGTGTGTCATCGATAATAAGGTCAACCCCAGTTGCTTGTTCGAACGCCCTTATGTTACGACCTTCACGTCCTATGAGTTTACCTTTTAAGTCGTCTGATGGCAAATGCACAACGCTCGTAGTTTGTTCTGCTACAATTTCGGGTATGTAGCGGTTCATTACAGTGGTCAATATCTGGAAGACCTCCGCTTTGGCGTTACGTTCGACTTTCTCCTTCAGTTCCAGCAGGTACTGCTTAGCTTCGAGTTCAGCTTCCTCCCGCATGTTATTTAGTAGCTTCTGTTTTGCCTCCTCACGCGATAACCCAGCTATTTTCTCCAATATCACATTCTCCTGTTGGATGAGGTTATCCAACTCCTTCAGCTTTTCAGCTACCCGTTTATGGCTGTGGTTGATATCGCTCTCCTTTTTAGCCAATAGCTTCTCACGACGTTCGAGCAGCTCAAGCTTACGGTCAAGTTCACGCTCACGTATCGATAGCCGACGTTCACGTTCCTCAACCTCCCTCTTGCGGTTGGCGAATGACCTTTCGAGTTCACGTCTCTGTTCGTGTAACTTACGTTTAAGCTCACTTTCTGCCGATACCTTTATCTCACGTGCTTCCTTCTCCGCAGCTTCTATTATTGACTTAGCTTTCTCTTCGGCTTTCTTCAAACTCAACCTATATTTACGTCCCCATATCCCGTATGAAATCAACACCCCTATTGCTAATCCACCAATTATGCCAATTAGTGAGTTTACAATACCCATATCTACCTCCTTTTACAATGGGCTTATATAGGCTGAAATCCTTATAGGGTGGATTCGAGCTTCGCGATTATCGAATCGAGCCGCTTCACAGCTTTCGCCCTACGTTGTTCTTCCTGTATCAACAGGTACGCAAAATTTATAAGCCCATAACAAAGGATATCAGATACAATAGAGGTATCGAGCTCCTTCTTGATCTTTTCTAACATATCGTTGATGGTGGACTCTATCTTTCTTGCCACCTTCTCCGGTAAATCTACCGGATAGCTTTTCTCTAAAATCTGGATTTCAGCCATATATAAGCCCTTTTATTTATAACCAAAATCTAACAGTTTCAACGTATCACCCCCTATCCTTGCCCAATATATACCAAAAATAGGTATATCAGGCGATTTTATCACATCAGGGTATACCAGTAATCGCAGTTTCTTGCCATCAACTCGTACAACCTCTCTACGTACCAATGTACTGGTGTCATAATCAGGGTCGAAATCGAACATATCCAACCACCCAGTTGCCTTCATTGCTATACTGTCATCTCCCTCTATAAGCCACAACTCGGTAAGCATCCACTGGCCAATCGTATCTCGTACATACGATGCGTTAAGTTTCAATCCATCACCCAACACACCACGTATGTGGAGCGACTCCTCTGTCAACTTTAATACCTGCCACTTCATCTCTTCATCACCCATACGGTAGCGTACCCATGTACCTTCACGTAGTGCACATCTTCTACCCTTACATCCCATACTGTAAAGAACCATCACACAACAGATTAGACAATCCCATACAAATAAATATAAGGTTGACCTACGCACGTCAACTTACCTTAGTGGATATCACTCTTGCTCTCTTCTTCTACTACAGCCTTTGCAGCCGCTAACCTCGCCACAGGTACACGATATGGTGAGCAGCTCACATAGTCAAGTCCTACCTTGTGACAGAATGCGATTGAACGTGGTTCACCACCATGTTCACCACAGATACCGACTTCGAGGTCAGGTCGTACCTTTTTACCACGCTCTGTACCTATGCGAACGAGTTCACCCACACCTACAATGTCCAGCGATTGAAACGGATCATATGGTAATATACCTTTTTCTATGTATAGGTTTAGGAATTTGGCAACATCATCACGCGAGAACCCAAACGTCGTCTGCGTAAGATCATTCGTACCGAACGAGAAGAATTCCGCATACTTAGCAATCTCATCACTTGTAAGTGCAGCACGTGGCAATTCAATCATCGTACCCACCTTATATTCGATTTCTACTCCATATTGCTCCATAACCTCTTTCGCCACTCTATCTACCACCTCACGTTGGTGTTTGAATTCTTTCGCATCCGCTACCAACGGTATCATTATCTCAGGTATGGGATTCTTACCCTCTTTTTTGAGCTCACAAGCAGCTTCAAATATTGCACGTGCCTGCATCTCGGTGATTTCAGGGTATGTTATACCAAGTCGACATCCACGATGTCCCAACATTGGGTTGAACTCCGCCAGTGATTCGACCTTCTTCTGAAGCACATCAGGGTCGATACCCAACTCTTTTGCAAGCTCCTCAATCTGTTCCTGTTCCTTAGGTAAGAACTCGTGTAGTGGTGGGTCAAGCGTCCTTATAATGACTGGTAGCCCGTCCATCACATCCAATATCTGTTTGAAGTCTTCCTTCTGCATGGGTAGAAGCTTGGCAAGCGCCTTTTTGCGGTCTTCGGGTGTTTCCGCTATTATCATCTCACGCATCGCCTTAATCCTATCCTCAGCGAAGAACATATGTTCAGTACGGCACAACCCTATACCTTCGGCACCGAACTCACGTGCAACTTTGGCCTGTTCCGGTGTATCCGCATTCGTACGTACACCTAACCTACGTATTTTGTCTGCGTATCGCAAAATTTCCTGGAACTCCGGCACAGTAGCTAACCTCACTTTGGGTAGATCGCCAACGTATACATTACCGGTGGCACCATCGATAGTGATTACGTCACCTTCACGCACTGTCATGCCAGTAGATGTGACAAACTCCTTCTTGTCATAGTTTATGTTGATATTCTCACATCCAACCACACAGGGTTTACCCATACCCCTGGCTACCACTGCTGCGTGTGAGGTCATACCACCACGTTGGGTTAGGATACCCTCCGCTTTTTTCATACCTACAATATCTTCCGGGGAGGTCTCAAGTCGCACAAGTATAACGGGATCACCTCTATCAGCCCATTCCGCTGCTTCTTCCGATGTAAACACCACCTTACCAGTAGCTGCACCCGGTGATGCCGGTAACCCCTTAGCAATGGGTTCTGCCTTTACATTTGGATCGATCACTGGATGCATGAGCTGCTCGATATCTTCAGGGGTTACCCGTCGGATGGCTTCTTTCTCGTCGATCAACCCCTCCTTAACCATATCGACTGCTATCTTTACGTTGGCAAGCGCAGTACGTTTGCCACGTCGTGTCTGTAACATATAGAGTTTACCACGCTCTATCGTGAACTCAATATCCTGTATATCCTTATAGTGATGTTCTAACAAATCCCTTATCTTCATAAGCTCTTCGTATATGGTGGGCATCTCCTCCTTGAGCTTATCGATAGGTTCCGGTGTCCGTATACCAGCGACTACGTCTTCACCCTGTGCATTACGAAGGTATTCACCGTAGAAGGTTTTATCACCGGTGGCTGGATTCCTTGTGAATGCCACCCCCGTAGCACTATCTTCGCCAAGGTTACCGAATACCATCGTCTGTACATTAGCAGCTGTGTAGAGATCTTCCGGTATACCATGTATCTTACGATATTCGATAGCACGACGGTTGTTCCACGACTTGAACACAGCCTTGATTGCACCCCAAAGTTGTTCCCACGGATCTTGTGGAAACTCCTTACCTGTACGGTCACGTATAAGTTGTTTGAACTTACCCACCAAGTCACGCCAATCCTCTGCCGTCAACTCTATGTCCTGGGTGACACCCTTTTCGTGTTTCTTCTGTTCGAGCAGTTTCTCAAACTCCTCATGTGGTATACCCATGACCACATTCCCATACATAGAGACGAGCCGCCTATAGCAGTCATATGCGAAACGTGGGTTGTTAGTTAATTTGCTTAACCCTTCAACACTCTCATCGTTTAACCCTAAATTGAGTATGGTATCCATCATACCAGGCATCGACACCGGTGCACCCGATCGTACCGATACAAGTAACGGATTGTTGGGATCGCCGAACTTACGTCCCATGAGGGATTCGATTCTACTCATCGCTTCACGTACTTGGGGTTCGAGCTCCGGCGGAATCTTACCATCATTCTCATAGAAGTAACGGCATGCCTCCGTAGTTATGGTGAACCCCGGTGGCACAGGTATGCCGAGGTTCGTCATCTCATGTAAGTTGGCACCTTTACCACCTAACAGGTTAACAAGCTTAGCATTACCTTCAGCTTTACCGTCACCAAAGAAATATACCCATTTCTTCGCCATCTTACCTCCTTAATCTAACGCAAAATCGCCATGCTTGATCAGATGTGGCAACAACCCACCATCACCCAATATTTTCAACATCACCGGTGGTAATGGGTTGCTTTTGAGTTCAACCCCACGCGTGAGGTTACGTACAATACCCTTAGCGAGGTCTACTTCAAGTTCATCACCCTCATGTATTGCATCGGTATCACATTCAACCAATGGCAGCCCCACATTGATAGCGTTACGGAAGAATATGCGGGCAAAGCTCCTCGCTAAGACAGCTGCCACCTTGGTCTCACGTAACACCAACGCTGCATGTTCACGTGATGACCCTAACCCAAAATTATAACCGGCGACAACGAAATCACCCGGCTTGAACTTCTCACGAAACTGTGGATCCGCATCCTCTAACGTATGTTTGGCCAGCTCCGGTAGGTTAGACCGCAGATGAAAGTATCTACCTGGTATTATCAAATCTGTTGATATGTTGTCACCAAACTTCCACGCTCTACCTTTGAGCACCATTTTGTACCTCCAATTTGCTTTTTATAATACGTGCAAATTGATGGAGTCAAGTGATTTATGGATATTGTGCCAGCTAACGTCGAACACATTGACTGTATCACACTATACCACATTTTACAGGTACTGAGTATTTTAAGGAGGTACAATGAAAAGCTTTCACCAACTTGTGGACGAGATTTTAGAACTCAGGTGGCAATCCTCACCTGTTACCGCCACATTTGATGGTATACACAAATACGATCATGAGCTTGATAGGTTGGACAGAGATTTCTTACTCGACGTACATGAGAAAGAGAAATATTACCTGAGGGAGCTCAAGAAGATCGACCCCACGAAGTTAACAGAGGATGAGCAACTCGATCACAATGTGTTGACCAACGCACTTGAGGTGAAGCTCAAGGAGTTCGAACATCTACGGATGTGGGAGAGGGACCCTTCCATATACATAAATATCCCGCTATATGGGGTGTTCACCCTCATATTGCGTGAATTTGCCCCTGTTGGTGAGCGGCTCGAATCCATCCTGAAGAGATTGTATCAGATACCACGTGTTATAGATGAGGCTAAACGCAATCTGAAGAACTCGCCCGCAATCTACACCAAGATAGCTATCGAGAAAGCCGAAGCGAGCATAAACTTCTTCAAGCATTTCGTACCCAAGTTTGCGGAACAGGTACCAAAATTGAAACCCCACGTCACAAAAGCGAGCATGGCTGCCGCTGAATCCTTCGATAGGTACCGTAGATTCCTTAAGGAGGAGTATCTGGCCAACTCGAAGGGCGACTTCCCGATAGGTAGGGAGCTGTTCGACTACAAATTGAAGGTAGAACATATGTTGGATTGGGATGCCGACGATCTGCTGGAGATAGGTGAGAGCACCCTAAATAGGGTAAAGGATGCGCTCCGTAAATTAGCACACAGTATTGCACCTACCAAGGATTGGGCGACAATTGTTGAAGACCTGAAATCCGCACATCCGTCAGCTGATGAGTTATTGGATTACTATCGACGTGAGATACAGCATACACGTGAGTTCACGATCACCAAAAACATAGTGACCATACCACCTGAGGAGGGGTTGGAGGTTATTGAGACACCACAGTTTGCACGTCCCACCATCCCATATGCAGCATATATGCCACCAGCACCGTTCGAGAAACAGCAAAAGGGTTTCTTCTACGTGACACCCGCAACCACTGAGGAGCAACTTCGTGGCCATTCAATATATAGCATCCCCATAGTTACACTACATGAGGGGTATCCAGGCCATCATCTGCAACTATTGTGGGCTAATCGGGTTAACTCCAAAGTACGTAAGGTTTATAGTACATCGGTGTTTGAGGAAGGTTGGGCCCTATACTGTGAGGAACTATTCTACGAGCTGGGTTACTACACGGATCCAAGGATAAGGTTGATGCAGCTAAAGGATGAACTATGGCGTGCATGTCGTGTAATCATAGATGTTAAGCTACACACAAGGCAGATGAGTTTCGGCGATGCGGTTAAATTTCTTGTGGATGAAGCCAAACTCGAACCCGTTAACGCAGAAGCTGAAGTCAAACGCTACACGAGTTCACCAACACAACCCATGAGCTACATAATTGGTAAGAAGCAGATCATGGAGCTACGTGATAAATATTCGGGCAATTTACGCGAGTTTCACGATAAGTTATTGAGTTTTGGCAGCATCCCCGTAAAACTGATAAGGGAACGACTATAATCCATACATCACCGTAGTATCAGTTTACCATAGTAGGAGGGCTCACCTTTCTCCATATAACCAGGTGTCCACTGTAGCCAATCTTCTCGCCCTTCACCATCGTTATCTGTGAGCACGATATCTAAATTGATGATATCACCAGTTGCGGGTGTAAACCCTTCCTTTAATGCAGCCCATGGCAGTTTGGCCTCATATATCTCCATGGTGTGAACCCTTTTAGCCGTAAATGCGATTTCTGTGAGGTCACAGACTTTTGACCGATCGGTTGCATATCTACGGTAGATAGTGGGTCCATCCTCGGTCATCGTGAAGAAGTATGTGGTAAGAAACTTGTCCAACTTACCCACACCTCTTGGGTCATCACCTACATCGAACGCCAGTATAATACAATCACCATGTGATAATGTCACACCATGTTCGGGTTGACAAAATATGTCATCGGTAACTTCAGCCCCAAAGTACAAGCAGGTATCATCCCAACCGAAGTAGATTTTGCCACTTTTATCTGATGGACCTATCCATTTGATGGAATCACGTGAAGCCACCTGATACCTCTTATCCAGTACTATGGGATGGATGGCTTGCCAATCTTCAAGCTTACCATCTATTATGGGTGGACTACTGAACCTTTCACAATCATAACTGGGTATCAACCTAATCTCACGCTTGATAGGTATGGGTGCCTTATCTTTTGCGTATGGGTAAAGTACCTCCACAATGGGTGTGGGATACCATACCTGTGGTGAAGCTGTGCTCACCTTGAAGCTAAACGCTTGTTGAGTAGCTGGAAGCAGCTTGAAGGTTTGCTCGATAGGAGCTACTTGCCAACCTTCGAACCCCTCCAGTTGCCACCTAATTGTGCCGCTTATCGTATCTGTGAATGGATTATCGAGCATCAACATGAGCTCATGTTCGGTCTCCAGCGGTAGATCAATGTAGGGGTAGCTGATACATTGTGTACGTATCCTATGGAAGCGCGATGCAGCTTCAAACTTCACGATGGTTTCATCAAAAATATTACCGGGTTTGATGACCGCTATTTCAACCGATTCGCCATCCACCGTACATAGTAGGTAGTGATGGAAATCGCCCACCTGTGGATACTCACCGATGGGTGCACCTGCACCACCTGTTATGACATAACGTATACCGTCACGATAGTCAATCTCATACACATGCCAGTGACCACTGAACACAATATCTACCCCGTATTTAACCAACAATGGATGGATATCGTGCATCCATACCTTGCCAGGTGTACCCTCATACGCCCATACAGGACGATGCATGAACACAAATATGTGTGTAGCATCTTTGTGACGTTCGAGGTCGTCCTTCAACCACTGTAGCTGTTCACCTGTTATATAGTTGACCTGCCCCGGGATCTCTGTATCCAAAACGATAAAGTGGCACCCCTTGTAGTCGAACGAATAGTATAGGGGGCCACATTCTTCCAAATAGATCTGCTGTGACACCTCATCCCAAACGTCATGGTTACCTACCACTAAGTAGTAAGGTGCATCGAGCTCACTTACGATGTGTTTGAAATTCTGCCATTCCCGTTTTATAAGTCCAGTATCTGAGGTGTAACCATATATGAGGTCACCCCCTATGATGACAAGGTCGGGGTTGAGTAAATTAACTTCACGTATGATCTGTTTGAAAACTTCTGGTTGCTCCAAAGCCTTAGCACCGCGGTTGTCACCCATCACGATGAAGTAAAACTTATCCGCAGCGATGTTACCTACCAACACGATAGACAGTGTTAACGTGAGCATCAACCGAATCATGGTCACCCCTTCTGTTGTTTATGTTGGTCTATCCATTTGCTGGCTTGTTGAGAAGACCACCCCTTTATGTCGTCTGGAATGAGTTCGATACCCTGCTGACGTGCGAGCTCCATAATGTAATCGAGCTGCTTCTGTGATATGGGTTTGTAGCGTCTCACTGGATATGCTATATCCTTGAGTTTTAGGTATAGTTGTTCCGTAAGCATGATATCATACTCACAGTGACGTTTGATCCCCTCGATATCGTTACGTTTGTATGCACGTTCGACATCTTTACCGGTGAGGATATCGTAATCACTGGGCACCTCTATACCGAATATTAGGCATGCTACTTCTAACGATATGTTGGCAAACTCGTCATTCATACCTGCCAGCGCCCATAAGCAATCGAAGTGATTAGATTCTTCATTCAACATGTTCCAGCGATTACGGTCGATATCGAGTTGTGGCCGTACACCATTGATATACGAACGTATCATGATAAACGGTATATCAAACTTATACCCGTTGTATGTGACTATACGACGTGGCTCCTTATCCCGTAAGTGGGTCCAGAATCTCTCAAGTAGCTGCTTTTCATTGGTGTCCACAAATACTATAGGTGGTGCATCTGGGGTTTTCGTGCCAATGGCAACAATCTTCGAGAATGCCGGATGTAAGCCCGGAGTGAACCGCTTCCGTATCAGGTAATCCACCACTTTTCGGTTGTTAAATACCATCGGTACAGTTTCTATATCAACAACCATATAATCTACCATAACACCCCCTAAAGTTAAAATCCATGTACATGTTACTCCCTGTAATAGATCGATACACGTGTATCACCAAATGATAACGTACGATCGGCAAGCTGCCATGGTTCGCGTTTCGAGTGCTCAACAATAAGGATATAGGGTAGGAAATCTTTTACGATTGGGAAAATCTCACTCAGATAACCGCTCTCGTAAGGTGGATCAATAAACACTATCGCTGTACGCCAATCGCTATCTACGTGTTCCTTCAAGTCTTTAATAAAAGTGATCGCATCCTCTCTTATGATATGTGCACATCGGTTGTAACCCAAGCTTTCGATATTACGACGTAATACATTCACCGCAGCACGTGATATCTCGACAAAGAATGCCTCTTTGGCACCCCTCGATAGTGCATCCAACCCGAAGCTACCCGTACCCGCAAATAGATCGAACACTATGCGGTCTATTACTTCGTCACCAAGCACATTGAAGATAGCTCCACGTACCTTATCCTGTGTCGGTCGTAACCTTAACTTTTTCGGACAATAGAGTGGATGACCACGTAACTTACCACCTGTTATCCTCATCCTCTGGGATGGTATAACCTAACCGCTTCTTTGAGCTTCTCCTGTGATATATGTGTGTAAACCTCTGTGGTTCTGATACTCGCATGTCCGAGCAGTTCCTGCACTACCCGCAGGTCGGCACCACCCTCCAACATGTGGGTAGCGAATGAATGTCTAAACGTATGTGGGGTTACTGGCTTTTTGATACCTGCACGTTTAGCGTATTTTTGAACTATTTTCCATACCCCCATACGGGTGAGTTTATCACCGTTACGGTTGATGAACAGGTACCCACTATCATGGTGTTGTTTGAGATACGGCCGTCCACGTTCCAGATATATGGTTAGCCAGTCCATCGCCAGCTTACCTATAGGTACGTAGCGTTCCTTACCACCCTTGCCAGTGATACGCAAGAATGCCTCATCCAGAAACACATCCGTTAACTTGAGGTTGATCAACTCACTTATACGCATGCCAGTGGAGTACAGTAGTTCGAGCATCGCCCTATCTCTAATACCTAACGGTGTATAGCTATCGGCAGCTTCTATAATACGGGATATTTCGTCCTGTGTCAACACGTTTGGTAATTTTAGTTCCCTCTTTGGATATTCCAGTAGTTCCACCGGTGAAGTATCGAGGTACCTTTCGATAACCAAAAACCTGTAAAACGATTTGATAGCAGCTACAGTACGTGAGATTGAGCTATTCAAGTAACCCTTACGCCGCAGATACGTTATGTAACTACTTACGGTGTTGAGGTCAACACTATCCCAGCTTTTATGTCGCTGGTTCATAAACTCGATAAACCTACGTATATCGTGTACGTAAGATGTACATGTGTTCTCTGTGCAACCACGTTCTACCCTCAAGTATGTAGCGAATCGATCGATAATATCTACCATCCCTCTATCACACCATGTACTACATCGTTACCCAATTCAGTACATAGTTGTTCAAGTACCTCATCCTCATCCTTATCAGGTGGATAGTTCACCCATTTCGTGAGCGTATGTTGCCATAACGTGACAGTATCTTGTAATAAGGTGAGCTCAACCTTTACGGTTAACCGATACTGTTCCACTTCATCCGTACCGGTGTACGAGAATACGGTACGTTCGTAACCAGTGATCACACCTTTAAGTTTAATCTTCGCTTTATCCTCGGATACGAGTTTAACCCTACCATCACTTATGAATGCAGCTTGTATCTTTTCCAAGACGAGGTTTTCTAACCCATATCGAGTGGTCTCGTTTCCAAACGGATATATGTAAATAGTTTCACGACCAGGTGGTACAAACCCTGTAAAACTATACACACATGCAGTCACAAGTATCGTAACCAGTGTGATACTTTTTGTCACCTTATCGTGCATCACATTTTAATTTTAATTTAATTGCATAAATTTCAACCACCAAGTTAGACACGGCCGATAGGTTACCAGCTGTTGAACGTAGGTTATTGCTCAGCGGTAGATGATCGCTGGTGTTCACACGTGGTGCGGTTCCAGTTTGCCCCACATATGGGGCATAATCCTTTACAGTCGGGTTTACACAGGGGTTTGGTAGGTATCGCCAGTATTATGGTCTCACGTAATACTTGCCAGAGATCGATCTCCTCTCCATTGTATGGTAGGACACGAAAATCCTCCATCGTGAGCTCCCTACTCCTACCGTAGAAGCTGGGATGTTCAACAAAAAAGAAGAGATCGAACGACTCCTCGTTCTCAGTTGTAAACGGTTCACCACACCTGTAGCATTCCAACTGTAGCTTGAATTTCATCCTACCCTTCACATGTACGCGGGTGCCACGTTTGACAATCATAAGTGATACCGCAACATCGCTGGCTAACAATTTCAGGTTCCACGCTTCCTGTGATATGACAAAGGAGAACCGTTCAACGCTACCGTCTTTTAGCTGATTAACATGTAATTTCTTATCCCTTTTTAGGTCTAAGACCACAGCTTACCTCCTCTGGACAATAACCTAATCTTACACATCTGGGTACAAGTAGCTCACCAAGAAATTTGTCCACCTTCTTTACCTCCTTCTTAATAAGTGCGAGCACGAATTTTATCTCCCACTGTGCACGTGCACATAACCGTAACCCCGCCACATGCATTAATTCACGTAGGTTCATCGTCACAACAATATTTGTAGGTGTAGCGTTGGGTAACACAAAGCGTGCATCTTCTTTCGGTATGCCCAAGGTTAGCATCTCCTTGTAGGCTGTCATGCAATGTTCAACTGTTTTATAGAATATATCATTAGCTTTATCGTGCTTCCTTATCGTATGGGGTATGACGAACTCAGCTGATGGTTCCACATACCGTTGACTTTGTTGTGAGTAGCTGGCCACCCTGTGACGTACGAGTTGATGTGAACACGTTCGTGATATACCGGAGATAGCGAACGTAAAGTTTACATGCTCCAGTACAGAATGGTGGCCACGCTCGACCACCTTACGTATGAGGTGTTCCATAGTCTGGCGTGTAACCGCTGTTTGGAATATGGTTTCTGGTTTGGCCCCTGAATAGCAAGTCTTAGCTGCTGTATAGATCACACGTAAGGGTTGAGGTGTATGAGCTAAGAGTGTAACGTTTATCATTAACTTATGCCCCCGGGTGTCTCAAGCGGTACACCCTGCTTACATAATGGACAGCTTTCGGGTGTATAATTTGTAACACGTTTTGTGATAACCGCGAAGAATGGATAAGGAAAGTTTACCCCATCACTACGGTCGATTAACACCCCAATACCTGCAATCACACCACCGTTGGCTTCTATCACATCTATCACATTGGATAGCGATTGCCCCGTTGTCATCACATCATCTACTACGAGGATGGGCTCTCCCTGCTCGATTGTGAACCCACGTCGTAGTACACGTTTGCCGTGTACTTCTTCAACATATATTGCACGTGTGTTTAGCTCACGTGCCACCTCATATGCGATCAACATACCACCAAGTGTAGGTGCGGCCACCCTTGATATACTATACGATTTGAAGTGTTCCGCTATCTCATGCGTAAAAACTGGCAGATACTGGGGGTTTTCCAGCAGCCTGAACTTCTCAAAGTATATCCCGCTGTGTAGGCCGGAACTCAATAGGAAATGGCCCTCACGTATCACACCCAGTTCCTTTAATAGTTGCTCTAAATTCATTGTTACCTCGTTGTATGTCGGATAACATACTTTCTACCACCCTACGTGGGTTATCTGCATTAAGTATTGGTCTACCCACCACCAGGAAGTCGGCACCCTCTCGTGCTGCCCCGTAGGGTGTAAGTATACGGGCTTGATCATCCTTGCTCGCACCTGTAGCCCTTATGCCAGGCGTCAGTACTAACAAATTATCTTGCCATTTCGATTTGATCTCCCGTACCTCAAGCGGTGATACTACCACACCATCTAAGCCACACTCATACGCAAGTGATGTAAGTAGCAACACTTCCTCTTCTAATTTGCGGTTAAATAAGGGTTTGGCTTCAGATGGCGACAATGAAGTCAGCACAGTCACCCCCATGAGTAATGGCTTATTGGAATCACCACGTGCATCTACTGCTGCACATAGCATGTTGGTGCCACCCAATGTATGGAGGGTTAACATATCAACATCGTATCGTTGTAGGTTTTTCACTGCACCATGCACTACCTTTGGTATGTCGAAAAATTTCAGGTCAACAAACACACGTTTACCTTGGGTTTTAAGGTGTTCGATAACTTCAAACCCCATCGCAGTTAGTGGTTCGATACCCAGCTTGAAGAAATCGACGAGCCCATCGAGTTCAGCCACTATTCGGTTGAGTTTATCAATAGATGTCAAATCCAATGCTACTATGAGTTCGGCCATTAAAATTTATCTCCAAAGAAGAACCGTATCTCACGTACAGCACTTTGGGGTGAATCCGATGCATGTACTGCGTTTTGGGTTATGTTAGTACCCCACTTACGTCGTATAGTACCTGGTGGTGATGCAAGCGGATCGGTTGCACCTACTATCGTACGTAGTTTCTTGACACCGTTTTCACTCTCCGCACTTTCGAGCAATACGGCTACGATAGGACCAGAAGTTATGAAGGTTACAAGCTCGTTGAAGAAAGGTTTGTTACGATGTTCGGCATAGAAGGTTTCTGCCTGTTCACGTGTGAGTTGCACCATTCTAAGGTCGAGTATCTTGAAGCCTTCACGTTCCACCTGTGCAAGTATTTCGCCAATCACACCCATACGGACTGCATCCGGTTTTATTATAAGCAATGTGCGGTTCATTAGAGTGTTTTTACCTCTTCGATTATGTAATTGAGTGGATTCTGTGGTATACCATAAAGTCGTATCTCGTAATGCAGTTGTGGCCCTTCGGTTGACCCCGTTGTACCCACTGTACCAATGATTTTGCCACGTTTGACGAATTCACCCAACCCCACCTTTATATCATCGAGATGTGCGTATAGGGTACGAAACCCGTGTCTATGTTGTATTATGACCATTTTGCCATACCCCTTTTTGTAGCCACGGAATACTACCCAACCACTTGCGGTTGCACGTACGGGTGTACCTACTGGTGCGGCAATATTTATGCCCTGCGAAACACGGTATTCACCCGTGAATCGATCCTTGACGATACCAAACCCCTTAACCAGCCACCCATCTACCGGCAGTATACTGGGTAAGTAGTCGAGCTTCTGTGGGTCTTTCGATACTTCCTTCTCAACCAGCTCCAGTAGCTTCTGGTTAACCTGTACACGTTCGAATATGTCTTCGAAGTCGCTAACAGATGTGGCTGTGGTATCACTATAGTATATTAGATGCGAACGTAACGCATCAGCTTCCAGTTTAAGTGCTTCATTACGACGTTCGAGCACCGACAGGCGATGCTCGAGGTAATTCAACTTATGCAGTATTTCATAATAGTCTTTCTCCCTCCTTATGAGGCTTTCGTCTACCTTGGGTTGCAGTAAATACAATATCACGGGCAACAGTATGATACCAACAAAGATGGCAACCAAGCTGATCGGGTGAATTTCACGCACTTCACCCGTATTAGGTGGTACGATGATGACCTTCTTCATGTATCATCTGGCGCAACTTACGTAATGCACGTTCCTTTATCTGGCGTACACGTTCACGTGATACACCCCATTCCTCGCCTATCTCCTTGAGTGTCTTCGGTGGGTTACCACCTAACCCAAAAT
>Ga0190304_1000315_pt1 | contig 22618 bp, 26 predicted proteins | sample 48700712_MG_FD_161670 | JGI IMG/M metagenome (GOLD analysis project Ga0190304, IMG submission 161670) | Hydrothermal vent sediment bacterial communities from Southern Trench, Guaymas Basin, Mexico - 4870-07-1--2_MG | ecosystem: Environmental > Aquatic > Marine > Hydrothermal vents > Sediment ...
AAACAGGGGCTGAAACAGGGGCTGAAACAGGAGCCACAGGGGTGGTGACCACCTCCGGAGGAGCAACGGTCGTGGGTATCCCTAAATCCTTTGCCTGAACTTCGTAGCTCTCGCCTTCAAAGCTTACTTTGAACCTTCCTCCACTCAATTCCTCAACTTCAACTTCGTATGGAGTCCCATCCACAATGATCTTAACCTTTCCCTTCATATTCACCACTTCCCCAACTCATAGTTAAAGTTCTCAACTTCATCCATCTGGCTCTGCAGGCTATATAGAGACCAGTAATCATGAACTTTCTTTTTAAATGGAAGGGGTCTCAGCTGGGCATTTTTCTCCCCTATGTATGCTAAAATAGCCGCGGTGATTATTGCGAGCTTTCTTGGTTCTATCTTAACCTCTTTCGCTTCGACCCGTTCCTTCACAACTTCCTTGGCTTCTTCCTTCACGACTTTTTTAGGCTTGGGCTTCTCTGGGATCAGGAGCTTCTCAACGTACCCTATGCCGTACATTGCGAGTGCCAAAATAATGAGGACGAGGAAGACCACGGTGACACCGAGTACCGTGACATAGAGGCCTTCAATGAATGCCTGCATTGAAATCATCGCTCACACCTCACAATGGGATGTTCCCATGCTTCTTTGGAGGTAGCTTAACACGCTTGCTTGAGAGCGCCTCGAGAGCCATTATTATTCTCCCTCTGGTTTCTGCAGGGTCTATTACATCGTCAATGTATCCTCTTCCCGCCGCCACGTATGGGTTGGCAAACTTGTCCCTGTACTCTTTGATCTTCTGCTGTCTGAACTCCTCAGGGTTCTCTGCCTTTGCAATCTCCTTTCTAAATATGATGTTTGCTGCTCCTTCGGGTCCCATAACCGCAATTTCTGCCGTGGGCCATGCATAGACAAAATCGGCACCCAAGTGCTTGCTTCCCATAGCCAAATATGCTCCTCCATAGGCTTTTCTTAGAATTATAGTCACCAAAGGAACCGTCGCCTCTGCATAGGCATATAAGACCTTGGCACCGTGCCTAATGATCCCTCCGTACTCCTGTTGAACTCCTGGTAAATAGCCGGGAACATCAACTAAGGTTACAATTGGTATGTTATAAGCATCACACGTTCTCACGAAGCGTGCTATCTTATCGCTTGAGTCTATATCGAGAACTCCTGCCAGGTGTATTGGGTTGTTCGCCACAAATCCAACTGTTTGTCCATTCATCCTTCCGAATCCAACAACCGCATTTGGAGCATAGTATGGGAGTATTTCTAAGAAATCTGGGTTCCCATTAGCATCTCTATCCACTATCTCATAGATGACCTGTCTTACGTCATAACCTTTATTTGGATCATCCGGCACTATTTCATAGAGTTTCTCGCTCTTTCTAAATGGAAGGTCGCTTGTTGGGAGTTTTGGCGCTTTTTCCATATTGTTTGATGGTAGATAGCTTACCAAACGTCTTACCAGTGCCAGAGCTTCTTCATCGCTGTTGGCAATTAAGTGAGCCTGACCGCTCTTTTGAGCGTGTACCATACCTCCTCCAAGCTGATCAGAGGAAACCTCAATGCCTGTAACAGCTTTAACTACCTGAGGCCCTGTGATAAACATGAAGGTTGCCGGATTGTTGACCATAACTATAAAGTCCCCAATTGCCGGGCTATAAACCGCTCCTCCTGCACATGGACCCATAATAACCGTGATCTGAGGGACAATGCCGCTCATAATGGTATTCATCTTGAAGATGTCGCCGTATCCCTTGAGGGAGTCAACGCCCTCCTGAATTCTAGCTCCTCCTGAGTCATTTAAACCTATTATGGGCGCCCCAGCTTCGAGTGCCAACTCCATGACACGCTTGATTTTCGCCGCGTGCATCTCTCCAAGAGAGCCGCCCATCACCGTGAAGTCCTGGGCGTACACAAAAACGAGCCTTCCATCAATGGTTCCATATCCTGTTATGACTCCATCGGCTGGAAGTTCCTTCTCCCCCAAACCGAAATCCGTGTTTCTGTGCTTGATAAACATCCCTATCTCCACAAAGCTTCCGGGATCGAGGAGCTTTTCAATTCTCTCTCTCGCAGTGAGCTTACCTCTGGCGTGCTGCTTTTCCACTCCCTTCTCTCCACCCATCTGGAGAATCCTTTCCTTCATTTCATGCAACTCATTAACCTTTTCTTCCATGCTCATAAGAACCACCTGTCAAGGTATCTAAGCCTTTGTAGTTTGTAAAGTTTAAAAGCGTTTTCATGGCGATAAAATGCCCAAAAGAATACAGTATATCATGAAAGGAGATTCATTCAAGGCTCAGCCAACCTTTTTAATAACCCTGATTTTTCTCCCCTCAACTTCAAAGACCTTTCCAAAGAACCTCTCAACGACCCAGATATTCGTCAGCAGGTGCTTTGTAATCTCACTTACCCATATTTCCCCGCCTGTAAAGGCGAGAAATGGTATGAGCTGGTCTCCCAGGAATCTGTCCACTGCATAGCCCGATTTTAGCTCTTCTATTAATTCTTCCGCCGCTTCCCTCCCAACAGCCTCGGCAGGCTTTCCCTTTTTTCCCAGGGCATCACCTCCAATCCTTAGGACGTCCGTATCAGCCCAGAGAACTATTCCACTCCCCGGCCCGGCACTCCTGCTAGTCTCCCTATTTATTCCGACACTCAAATTTGGAAAAATTTTCTCAAGGATTCTCCTTGCACTCTCCGCCTGCCTCTCGGCTATGTGGTGTGGAAGGTTTGTGGCATGGCTCACACCTTCAAATCTGTTTATCTTTCTAAATTTTCTGGCTACAAGTTTTTTCTTTTCTTCCCATGGCTCCACTTTTCCAGAGACCAAACCCCCTCCCCTTGGATAGTGTCCCCTCCTCTTCACTTTTATCTCCACATTTAAACCCATCTTTTGCAGCGCGAAGAGCGTAACATGCTTTATGTAGTCTATGGGAGGTGACCATGGAACATCCGTCCCTCCAGTGATTTCAAAGGTTATCTCTTCTCTGGAAAAAGCCATAGCCGGGAGAAGAGCTTGGAGCACCAGACTTATGCTGCCGGCAGTTTTTATTGGGATCTTAACATGTTTTGCGCTTATCTCCCCAGGATAAAACTCTAACGTCGTTGAGCCCAGCTTTGCTCCTTTAACCCCTGCACCGCACAGCTCTTTGACTCCCAAAATTGCATGAAGATGCTGATTGCTCAATCCGGGCTTTGGGCGATTCGCTCTGATGTTTATAATTTTAATTGGTTTTCCGCTTATGGCAGAGAGCGCCACGGCACTTCTTAGTATCTGTCCCCCTCCTTCCCCATAGCTTCCATCTATGATTATCATATCTCTTCCCAAATTAAGATTTAGATGAAGGGATTATTAAATTGATGGTGCGACAAAGAGCAATTTTTCCTTATAATTCCCTGTCATTATTAAGTATTAAATACAATTTAGATTTTCGGCATTTTTATATATTTCAAGGACTAATTATATATTGAGGTGAGTTGATGGAACCCGGGGTGTTTTTTGAGCTTCCAATCCCCCCAGAACCGGACAAGAGGATTGTGGAGAGAGAATATGATAAAGTGGAATTTATCTCAAGCTATTTATGGAACAAAGCCGAGATTTATGACTTTTTAGGACCTGCAGGCATTCATTATGGAGAGTTCAAAACTATTGTGAGGGAGAATAGAGAGAAAATTGAGAGATGGCTTCGGGCGGAGTGCGAGTGGAAGAAGCTTGTGGAGCAAATATATTATGATCTGGAGGAGCTCGTTAGGCTGAAGAACATATGAAAATAGAGCTCTAACTTCCGGAAAGATTATAAACCAATTCTTGCTTAACTTGGAGAGGGTGCTACATGAGAGTAGTGTTTGATATAGGAGGTTCTGTTCTCATTCCAGACGAGCCGGACATTGATTTCATAAAAAAAATTGCATATCAGCTCACAAAGATAAGTGAGGATCACGAAGTAGCCGTCGTTGTAGGGGGCGGAAAAGTTGCCAGGGAGTACATAAAGGCTGCGAAGACATTCACACCAAACGAGACATTCAAGGATTACATAGGAATACACATTACGCGGGCGAATGCAATGCTCCTGATAGCTGCTCTAGGAGAAAAAGCATATCCTTTTGTTGTTCAGGACTTCAGGAAGGCATGGGAGGTCATGCAGGTTAAAAAGATCCCCATAATGGGGGGGACTCATCCGGGGCACACCACGGACGCCGTTGCCGCTCTTTTGGCGGAGTATCTTCAAGCGGATCTTCTGGTTGTTGTAACAAATGTGGATGGGGTGTACGACTCTGATCCAAGGAAGAACCCAAATGCCAGGAAGCTGGCCAAGATAACCACTCAAAAGCTGGTAGAGATAGCCATGCAGGGTGAGAGCAAAGCGGGCGGAAGCGGGGTTGTTGATGCGCTGGCGGCAAAATTCATTGAGAGAGGGAAGATCAAAACAATCATAGTTGGGAAGGAGGATGCCATCAGGCTCTTTGATGTAATTAAGGGAATCCATAATGGCACTCTCGTTGTTCCCTAATTTTAGACAAGCAGAACTGCCAAAATCCCGGCCAGGAATATCCCATCAAATGTTCCGGCCCCTCCTATGCTGGCCATCGGGGCTCCGAGCTCTTTTATTTTCTTCATGTTCATAAGGTCGGCACCTATGAGGACGCCCATCGTGCCGCTCATGTATGCTATCAGAGGTTTATTTCCCCCGAGTATCAAGGCAAGTGCTATGGCGATTAGGGGAGGTATTAATGTAGGTACGGCGATTCCCAGCCCTCTTACGGGCTTTGCAAATGAGTGGATTATGAGAGCGGCTATTATGGTTGCCAGGAATGCCTTTCCAAGGAGTTCATAATCACCCACCGTGCTCAGTCTGACTATCTCGTATGAGACTATGCTTAAGGGAACCAGCGCCCCTCCCACGTTCACAGCTATGACCGTCTTTTGCTCTCCCCAGTCCACGTATGGAACGGGATAAGTAACCCCAAAGAATGAAACCTCCTTAACCCGGGCTATCGGTCTGTAGCTCGTTACCTCCTTCACAGGAATATTGATGAAGCTTCCTATAAGAGATGCCCAGAAGAGTGTGTATGCAACAGATAGAGGAAGCCCCAGCTTTCTAAATGCTAGAGTTATTGTACCCGCAAACAGGATGAAGAGCAACGGCAGTAGGAGAACTAAGAGTATTATGAATGGAAGTGCCAGTGGTGGGAATAAATAACGCCTCATAACATCACCTTCTCACATAGAATAACATGGGAATCACCTTTTAACTTTAACCTTCAGATTGCTCACAAGTGAGCGTTAGATTTATAATTCATGAGAGTGGAAAGTAGGTGGGGAGGGAAATGAACGCCATTGAGGTCAGGGAATTGAAAAAGAGCTATCCAAAGAAAATACCCCTCCCTCTGAGGAGGGTTGAGTGGATTGAAGCCGTTAAAGGCATAAGCTTTGAAGTTAAGAAGGGAGAGCTCTTTGGACTCCTCGGGCCCAACGGTGCGGGTAAGACCACGACGATAAAGATGCTTACAACCCTCCTGGAGCCAACGGGAGGAGAGGCTAAAATCTTGGGCTATGATATTAAGAGGGATGCGCGGGAAATTAGAAAAAGGATAAATCTCGTTGCCGAGGGGGAGAGGACATTATACTGGCGTCTTTCAGCCTATGAGAATCTGAAGTACTTCTCGAGAATTTATTATGTTCCCAAAAATAAGGAGAAGGGGAGGATAGAAGAACTTTTAAAGCTTGTCGGTCTGTGGGAGAGGAGAAATGATCTTGTGATGGGCTTCTCAAGAGGTATGAAGCAGCGTCTGGCGATAGCGAAGGCATTAATAAACGATCCCGAGGTGCTCTTTCTCGATGAGCCCACACTGGGCCTCGATGTTCAAAGCGCGCTCTTTGTCAGGGAATTCATAAAAAAGCTCGTTGAAGAGCACAAAAAAACCGTCCTCCTTACAACGCATTATATGGCGGAAGCCGAGGAACTCTGTGACAGAATAGCCATCATAGATCACGGTAAAATCATAGCCCTGGATACCCCGGAGGGGCTTAAGAGGATGATTACCGATGAAGACGCCGTTGAGATAAAGGTGAAGGACTTTGCTCCATCAAAACTTGAGCGGAGCCCTTTTAGAATGGCTGTTGTTAAAGAGGATGCGAGCACAAACATGCTGCTCTTAAGGGGTCAGGTGGTCGAGGAAGAGCTACCAAAACTTGTTGAATGGCTCGTAAGAAGGGGTGCAAAAATTTTGAGTGTCGAACAGAAGGAACCCACGCTTGAGGATGTTTTCATAAAGCTAACGGGGAGAGCAATAAGAGATTAGGTGATGGTATGCTCGCCGTAATGGAGAAGGAATTGAGGATGTTCTTCAGGTACCCTCTGAGGGTCGTTAGTTCCATAATCGTCGGCATAGTGTTTCTTGTGCAGTTCATCTTTTTTGGACAAGCTGTTCTTGGAGGACGTTATTCAAGTATGCTGGCGGCTTCCACAGGAATGGGCGATTATCCCACTTATGCTTTAATTGGCTATGTTCTATGGTGGCTCTTCACATCTCCGATAGAAGCATACATATTTGGTATTAGAAGGGAACTCCAGCGGGGAACTTTGGAGATCAACATGTTAGCTCCATTACGAACCATAAAATTCCTGATAGGGCTCTCTTTGGGCTGGATACTCATAGACAATGTCCTCATGGGAGTTGTGTTCCTTTTTGGGGTCTGTCTCTTTAAAATACCGCTGAGCTGGGGGATTATTTTAAAGGCTGTTCCCATCTTCATGCTGGCATTTGTTGCATTTCTGGGCTTTGGGATGATTTTTGCAGGTTTGGTGATGCTCTTTAAGAATATAGGAGCCCTCGGACAGATATTTGAATTTCTGGTAATGTTCCTCTCAGGCGTCTTCTTTCCTCTCAATGTCATGCCATACTGGGTCAGGGCAGTTGGAAATGCAATCCCCCTAACCCATGCTATAAACATAGTTAGAGGTGTTTTTGTGGGGAAGAGTTATGCTGAGATGGCCCCGAGCCTGCAGGCATTGCTTCTCTTATCCACCGCTTATTGGCTCATAAGCTACGGTATATTCAGGTGGGCCGAGAAGATCACGAGGGTGGTGGGTTATGGTGGCTACTGAGCTGAGGCCCCTATGGGCGGTTATGGTCAAGAACTGGCGTATCTTCCTGAGCTACAAAATATGGTTTGTGAGCGATATACTAATGGGGCTTTTCTTTGTGGCTCAGGCTCTTCTTATAGGCATAGGATTAACGGGGGAGAGAAACTCTCCGGCACTGCAGAAATTAACGGGATACTCGGACTACGTAGCATTTGCCGTTCTCGGCCTCATGGTCCTCTTCTTTGGACTCACATTTTTAAGCGGTTTTGTCTGGAATGTTGTGGACGAGCTTTATGCAGGAACTTTAGAATATAATTTTGCCGCCCCTATGAGAAGGCCGACTTTTTTCCTCGGGAATGTTCTCCTGAGAATAGTTATGACACTCATATACCTCATCTTTTATCTAGTACTCTTCAAGTTCCTCTTTAACCTTCACCTGAACTTTTTGGCATTTATCAAAGCCGTCCCCGTGCTTCTAATTGGCGCCCTTGGAATGATAGGGCTTGGAATGGCAGCTGCTGGTGTGGTTCTCTACCTGAGAGATCCGGGACCGTTTATAACAGTCCTTGAGATGCTCGTGTTTGCCCTGAGTGGGGCAATGTACCCCCTGAGCATCCTTCCAAAGGGCCTGCAGATCATGGCTAAAGCGCTCCCATACGCACCAACAACGGATGCCATAAGGAAAGTGGTGGCCTTTGGATACGGAAGTGCTAAAAACGAGATTGTATATTTGATTGTGATATCATCGGTTTACGTCCTGTTCGGTTATGTGGCATATAAATGGAGTGAAAAACAGGCGAGGGTAATCGGTTTAAAGAGCTATTGAGGTGATTAAAATGAGGGCTGTTGCCTTTGTTGGCTTCAAAAAGAGTGGAAAAACAACTTCACTTGAGGCTGTTGCAAGGGAGTTGAAGAAGAGGGGCTATCGCATTGGTATAGCAAAGAGCATGCATGCAACTTTCGATAGGGAAGGAAGCGATACTTGGCGCTTCTCCGGTGTGGCGGATTATGTTCTGGTGAAAGCAGAGGACACGGACGCTTTCCTCTTCAAAGCAAAGGATCTTAACGCTCTGCTATCAATGATGCCCGATGTGGATTTCCTACTTCTTGAGGGTTTCAAATCGATAAAGCACGTTCCCAAAGTAATATGCGCAAGGGAGGAGAGTGAGGTTAAAGAGTTAAACGATGGGCTGGGAATTGCTGTGAGTGGTGTTATAGCAAATGATGAAAGCGACAGGATTGAAGGACTTCCCGTGATAAATGCCCTCAGAGATGTGGAGAAGCTTGCGGATTTAATCGAAAGGAAGGCTTTCATGCTTCCAAATATAGACTGCAGAATGTGCGGCTTCGATTGCTATAACATGGCAAAGCTGATAGTTAAAGGTGAGAAAACGCTCAAAGACTGTGTGGTCTTGAACCAGAGGGCAAAGGTAATTGTCAAGGTCGATGGAAAGATTCTACCCATGAAGGACTGGGTGCAGGAGCTTGTGGAGAAAACTGTTAAGGGAATGCTATCGGCGATGAAAGGATACAAAGAGGGGAGGAAGATTGAGATTATAATCAGGGAGTGATATTGGAGTGCCATTATGGGTGATTGCCCCGACCAGCAAAAAAGAAGGACTTCTTTAATTCCCTCTCACTCCTCAGTTCATTACCCTCTAATTGGGTTCACGTTCATCGGCGGAAAATCAAGAAATCAAAAATTAACCCTCCCCTTTTTTCTTTACATGGTATCTGTCATAAATCTTCTTTCCGACGATCAGGAGCAATGCCACGGGTGAACCTACTATTAAGAGGACTATCCCCGCATTTATCATGCCCAGGAGGATTTCCAACGCCCTGTAAATCGTGGCTTTAAAGTTCGTATCAACTTCAAAAACGGGCTTTTCCTTGCTCTCTATTGTCACGTGGTACGTTATATAGTTCGTGGTTTTCTCGTAATAATCCTTCTGGAGGTAGAGGTAGTTGAGGCGTGAATTTATTGAGGCAATCCTGTTCTCAATCATAATCAGGTCATTGACATCTTTGGAGAGATTATAGAATTCCAGCAGCTGTTTCTTCTCCGTCTCAAGGCTCTCTATTTCCGCCATTATTTGATTATACTGGCTTGTGACATCCTGAGTTTCCAAACGAAGGTTCTTGACATTATATGCATTTAAAAAGGAGCCGAGCTTCTGCTCATTCTCGAGCGTATTTGGGATTCTGAACTCCATGTAATACACAATTCTCCTCTCACTTCTATCGAGGTTTTCACTCACCACATAACCGCCCATAGAAGAGATCTGACTCTTGATATCAGAGGCAACTTTAATTGGATCATCATCTTGAATTGTAATATAATAGTCCTTTTTAAGCCTTTGAACAACTTCTTTCACAGTAGTTGCCGTGGGCCCGGTTGCTGTAGGGATAGATGCAGTTGCCGTCTCAGTTGCATATAAGGGTCTAGAGGATGGTTTGGAATACCCCCTCTGATAAGTCGCTCCCCCGGTTTTGAAGAGTCCTCCTATGTAAATTATTCCCGCAAGAAAGATTAAAACCATAACTATGAGAACACCCAGCAGCTTCATGTTCTTTTTCATGACACCACCAAGAAATACTAGACGTTTATTACATTTAAGGGTTGTTAAAGCTTCAAAATGAATTGAAGTGAAAAAATAAAAATCACTTCCCGCACCTCTTGATGATGAGGGGCAGTAGGGTCAGCGCTGCGATGAATGATGTACCACATATTCCCTCCCGTGGCGAGGGAGTGCTTGAGGAAGAGGGAGTGGGAGTAGAAGTGGAAGTGGGGAGTGCTATCTTCCCTTTGGGCAGGGAAACATTATGAGGTGCCACTGCACACTTTAATAAAAGGGGATTCTTGCTTTTATAGTAGGGGATCCACGCCATCTTTCCCTCTTTAGTTTCATACCATCCAATTTGAGAGTTATAACCTGCTTTACCTCTTTCAGCAACACTTGTTATGGCTTCGATATCATCATCGGTTATATTGATTATTTCATTCTCTTTGAGCCATTTGAGTTCTTCTCTTAGGGCCTCTTTGAAGTTGAAGGAATATTCATCCACAATCCCCTTTGGCATGTCGATTTTTTCGGTTTTAAACGTCAGGTTTTCAAAGGCACATGAAATTCCAAGCACATTAAAGAGCTCTTTAAGTTCTTTTAAATCCTCCTCACCTAGCTTCTCTCTGTTGTAAGCGGCTATTAAAACCTCCCCATTGGCAACTTTGATGATTTTACTGGGATCCACACCATGAGATTTCAAGCATTTTTCGAAGTCCTCATTTGGCTTCCATGTGCACACGCCATTCACACAGCCGCAGCTCGTCATTTGAAGGCACTTATACCAATCCTTATAGACGCATATTGAGACTATGTTCTTGGCATTCTCTCTCGTGGTGCATATCTCTCCCGAACATCCTCCCGTGGCACATTCATTATCACTCCTGCATTCGTTGCCCTTTAGGGAAGAGATTTGAACAAGCAGATTTTGCTTCCTAAAAACGTAATTTCCTTCAATCTTCCAGCCCAGCTTTTCCGCATTCTTTAAGCTTTCATTTGGGAATATGAATGATAAATTAAACCTCGTGTAGGTATAGCTCGAATTAAAGCTTTTCGCGGGTATCTGAATCCTCAGGTGTAGCCCTTTTGCCTCCCTTAAAATGATAGCAACCCGTTCATCATAATGGGAGCGGTAGATTATTGTGTTATTCTCTATCAGCACATTCTCCGCACTTTTCAAGGGTGTTAAATTGTAGGATATGCCAGGTTTGTTGAGATATACCTCCACCGCAAGGTTATCCATCGGGCTATAGCAGGCGCTCGCCAGCGGAAGGAGCATCAAAAATATTATGAGGATTATCCCTCTCTTCATGTTTTCACCATTATAAATTCCCATTCCGGATATATACGGCTATCGACAGCTTCGAATGAAGTTGAAGCAAAAATTTTAAGAACATTGCGTTACTATAGTTGAATAGGGGTGGTGCCAATGGATCCATTGAGCGGGTTCTTTGGCTCATTGATCTGGTGGTTGTTCTTCCTTTATCTGTTGCTCTGGCCTCAGATGCAGTTTAAAAGCCTCCAAATAAGCAGGGCAAAGCTACTCCAAAGGCTCTCCCGCAAGAGGAACTCAACGGTAATTACACTAATCCACAGGCAAGAGAGTGTTGGGCTCTTTGGAATCCCCTTCTACAAGTTCATCAGCGTTGAAGACAGTGAAGAGGTTTTAAGAGCGATAAGAATGGCACCAAAAGATAAGCCCATAGACTTAATAATTCACACACCGGGAGGGCTGGTTCTCGCAGCAACCCAGATAGCCAAAGCTCTTAACGATCATCCGGCTGAGACAAGGGTTATAGTTCCCCACTATGCAATGAGCGGTGGAACTCTAATAGCCCTGGCGGCGGATAAGATAATAATGGATCCCCACGCTGTTTTGGGACCCGTTGATCCCCAATTGGGACAATACCCTGCCCCAAGCATAATAAAAGCCGTTGAGCAGAAGGGTGTGGATAAGGTGGATGATCAAACATTAATTCTAGCGGATGTTTCAAAGAAAGCCCTCAGACAGGTTAGGGAATTCATATACTCCCTCCTCAGGGACAAATATGGCGATGAGAAAGCCAGGGAACTGGCTGAGGTTTTAACCGAAGGCAGATGGACCCACGATTATCCAATAACCATAGAACATGCCAGAGAACTTGGATTGCACGTAGAGACGGAGGTTCCAAGTGAGGTTTACACCTTGATGGAGCTCTACAAGCAGCCCATGAAAAATAGGGGAACCGTTGAGTTCATGCCATATCCAGTAAAGCAGGAAAATCGCAGGTGATTAGAGATATCCAAACTTTTTGAGGATGTGCATTATTCCCTCCGCTCCTCCTTCCCCATAGGGCTTTTCCGTGATGTAATCCGCTTTTTCCTTCAAGCTCTCCGGTGCCTGCGCCACAGCAACCTTATAACCTACAACCTCAAAGGCATCTAAATCGTTCTCCCCGTCTCCTATATGGGCGACTTCTCTCGGTTTTATACCAAGCATCTCGCACGCCTTTTTTATTCCATTCCCCTTGTTCACCCATGGTTGCTTCACATGAATTGCATATCCACTGTCCACAGCTACCAAGTTTAAGCCTAGCTCCTCAATTAGCTTTTTAACCTCTTCAACGGGAACCTTTCGGGTTAAGACGAGGCCTGCTTTTCTTTCACCATATCTCATGGAATAGCTCATTTCAGCTTCAGGATAGCGCTTTTTAAGCTCGCTCCAAAGAAGCATGGTCTCTCCCATATCCCCAAGATATATGCGATTATTTCCCCTATGATCAGCCACTACTCCACCATCCTCCGCTATTATGGGGCCGCTCGTTCCTATCAAAATGCTCGCCCCCATTGCAAAGCCAGCGTGATTTCCCGTTACAAGCATTATCTTAACTCCAAGGTTCTCTGCAAACCTTATGGCCCTTAAAGCTTCCTCATGGAGCTTTCTGTCCGGGTATGTTATGGTCCCATCTATATCCGTGGCTATTGCCTTTATCATCACCCACACCCAAAGCTTAATTTCGGTGGAGAGTTAATAAACTTTGATGATAAGAGATAAGAGATGGTGATAAAAGATGGAAAAAATCGAAGAGAGCCTTAGGATTATAGAGGAGAACCTCCCCAAGACCCTCGAAGAGTTTAAATCACTTGGATTGATTAAAGACGGGATCTATAAACATCTGGAGTTTGCAATTCAGCTTTTAATAGATGAGCTCTCGGAACTCACGGAGGGTGCCGTTTTCAGCTACGGTGATATAGTATCCGAGCTTCATGAGAGAGGGATTTTGAGTGATAAGGACAAAGAAAACATGGAGTTTCTTCTCCAGCTTAGAGAGATCTTTATCTACAATTATGATCTGGTAAATGATGAAATAGCTTTTAGAAATATGAAAGAGTACACTGAAATGATTAGAAGTGTTTTAAAGACTTTAAGGAGGAAGCGGAATGATAGGGCTGCTTCCGATTAAGGGTTATGGGCTCCCACAGGAGCTCATTGAGGATTTGAAAAGGAATCTGGACGCATATTTTGGAGAATTTGGCTTAAATGTGGAGCTCATGCCGGAAATTGATATAAAGCCGTTCTTGGATTCCTATGATGAGCTTAGAGGGCAGTTTCTGGCAAGCACGATTGCCTATCGCATAGCGAGGATAAGGGGGAATTTTAAAGCTCTCCTCGGTATCACGGATGTTGATCTCTATGAGAGGGGAATGAATTTTGTATTTGGGGTTGCGATTCCACCCCTGAGGAGCGCCATTATCTCCATATACCGCCTGGATCCACGCTTCTACAGGGAACCCTATAATTATGAGAAGCTCGGAGAGAGGACTCTTAAAGAAGCCTTTCACGAACTTGGCCACGTTTTTGGACTTCCCCACTGTCCGGACCCCAAATGCGTCATGCACTTTTCAAACTCCATATTTGATACCGATTTTAAGGGGTGGAGGTTCTGTGAAAAGTGCGAGGAAAAGATAAAATACAACATAGACAGACTAACGGAGGGGAGAGGAAATGATTGAAGTTGAGCTCAAAGGATACGCTGACGATGAAATCTTTAAGGAAGTTAGGGAGAGGTTTGAATTCCTGAGGAGGGAAGTTCACGAGGACACATACTATCAGCACCCTTGCAGGGATTTCTCCAAAACGGATGAAGCCCTGAGAATCAGAATAAAGCGTTTTGATGGCCATTTTGAAGCGTTTTTAACCTACAAAGGGGCAAAGCTCGACGAGTCCTCAAAGACCCGCAGGGAGATTGAGGTCCCAATAGCCGAGCCCGATAAATATGAGGAGATTTTAAGGGTGCTGGGATTTAGAGAGGTGATTACGGTTAGAAAGATTCGTGAAAAGTATTTCGTCAAAAAGGGCATCATAATAACCCTCGATGACGTGGAAGACCTTGGAAAGTTTGTGGAGATTGAGGAGCTCGTGGAAGAGGGGGATATAAAGGAGATAGCAAGTGAGCTAAGAGAGATTCTCAGAGATGTTGGTGTTAAAAGATTTGAGAGGAGATCCTATCTGGAGCTTCTCCTGGCTAAATGAGGGCCGATGAAGAATGGAACGCCCTTATATCTCCCCCTCTATCTCCCTTCTTATTCTCTCCACGAATTTCGCCGTAAATCTGTGCCTCTCAAGCGCCATCTTTCTTGCAGTCTCCGTATGCATTAAATCCTTGAGCTTCAGTATCTTCTCCTCAAAGTGCTTGAGCGAGTATTCCATGCTTCTTCCATGCTCTCCGGAGTACATAAAGACTCTAGCAACTCCTATTGCCCCTATTGCATCCAGCTTATCCGCATCGCTCAAAATCTTTGCCTCAAGGGTTTTGGGAGGCTTCTTCTTCGAAAACCTGTGGGTTTCTATGGCATGCACAACCTCCCCGACCTTGGGATATCCCCGCTTTTCAAGGAATTCACGGGCAATCCTTGCCCCTTCCCTGGCATGATCCTCTATGATTCCCCGCGATTCCAAGGGGCGCGCAACATCGTGGAGGAGCGCTGCAAGTGCCAGCACCTCCAGATCAGCTCCTTCCTGCTTTCCTATGTGCATGCACAGGTTTAGGACCCTTTTAACGTGGGAAAATCCATGGGTGCCCTCACGCTCAAAGAAGCCCCTTGCAAAGTTCTCCGCTTCCCGTATCAATGCTAGGCTTTCCCTACTCTTAATGTAGTCCTCCAGCCTCAAACCCTTCACCTCACGGGGAAATTTTTTCCACGATTATCTCCTTCAGGAGCTCCACAAAGCGCTCATGAATGTCAACGCTCAAACCATCAACGCTCATGGCTTCCTTTTTCACGACTCCATCTATAATTCCGGCGCTTACAAGCCTTTTGAGGTTCTCCCTCTCATCCCACCCCTTTAGGAGGTTTTTCCCGAAGTCCAGGGAGAGCTGGGCTACCAGTCCATAGGCACCCCAGTTCGAGACCGCGGAGAGTATAAGCTCATCCGTCTTCACTATGCTGGCAACCTTTTCTCCGAGGGGCACATATTTTTCCACGAGGCTTCTTATATTGCCCATGCCGACCTCGTTTCCGCCATCCCCGATCCCTATTGTGGGTATGCCTCTTTCCCGGGCATCTATGAAAAGACCATCAAAGGGCTTGGCTCTAACCCTGTGAGCGCTCATTGAGTAGTAGCCCCAGTCCCTGGTTCTCCCGGGCAGTTCAACCGCTATCAGGAGGGAGTAGGAATTCAGTATGGGAGCATCATTAAAGCGAATCCCAAAGGGCTTCAATGCCTCTTTTAGCTCGTCATATGTTAGGATCTCAGCCCTTCCTCCGAGCTCTTCTATGGCTTGATAGATGGCAAGAGCCCCAAGAGGACCATCGGTTTCACATATGTCCATGGGCGGGATCGGGAATCCCGTAGCTATGAGAACCCGATCCAGATTTTCCAATACCATGCTTGCAGCTCTCTTTAAAAAGTTTGGATTCTTTTTCCTGTACGCGAGGTAAACATCTATTATCCCCCTATTCCCGAGATCGGTATTAATCAGGTGTGCTATCATCTCACTTCCTCCTCAGTACATCCAGATAGGAGTTTTCCTTAATCTCAATGCTCTCCTCCCTTACAAAGTAGAGCTTTGAGAGCAGTTCCACGGCGGTTTTTCCCCAGAGGTTGAATTTAACCTCGAACTTCCCCTTTGGAGACTCAAAGACGGCTATAAAATACTTCTCCTCTTTGTCCTTGCGAATTTGACTCACCCAGTACCCATCGGCGATGACCTCACTTCCTTCCAGGATCGGGAGGAGCTCTCTCATGTCATTATAGTGCAGCAGGAAAAGGCCATGAGGCTTTAAAACCCTGCGAACTTCCTTAAACACCTGATTCAGCTCAAGTGGCGTGAAATGCACTATGCTGTTGCCCAGAAACACAACGTAGTCAAAGGTTCCCCCTTCGAAAGGCAGTTTTCTTGCATCACCCTTCACGAACTCAACCTCCGAATCTCTGGTATCTCTGTAAGCTCTGGCTTTCTCAAGGAGAAAATCGCTTATATCGAGACCTACAACCTCATGTCCCATTTCTTCCAGGAGAAAAGAGAAACCACCCACCCCGCATGCAAGATCCAAAACCCGTCCTCTTTCCCTCATTAGGGAGGTTAGATAGGGTTTGAGCTCTTCCAGGCGCTTTTTGTACTCGGGGGATTCTATATCGCTGTAGGCTTTTGAGTAAAGATAATACTCTTCAAAGTCCATGACAACACCCAGAGGTATATCCACAAACTCCTTAAAAACACTTATCAACCAAAGGCTTTTAAGAGCCTGTGGTAAAGGGAAATTAGGTGAAAGAACATGGCAGTGTTGGGAATAGATATTAGAAAGATTAGCTTTGAGAAAATTAAGGCGCCAACTTCTCAGGTGGAAGTCGATTTAACACCCAGGATAAATGAGCTCCGGCTGGGAGAGCTCAGAACACCGACGGGAAAGGTCAATGGGATAGAGGTGCTCTTTGAGTATACCGTTAATTACAAGCCAGATATTGCAAAAGCGTCCATTGAAGGGCGCGTGTTCTATCTCCCGAGGAACAAGGAGGATGTCGACAAAATCCTTGATGTGTGGGAAAGCGAGAAGAGGGTTGATCCCTATCTCTTTGCCGAAGCCGTAAATGCGATTACGAATGAAATAATGCCAACCCTTCTGAACCTTTCAAAGAGGCTTCAGCTCCCATACCCAATTCCTATCCCAAGGGTAAACGTAGGTGTTAAAGGGGAGTGAGTTTCCTTCACCTTTTATTTTCCTTTTATAAATGAGCTCTTACCTCGGTGCTGTCAGGAGTAGAATGCTTTTGATAATGTCCCTCTAAAGAAACTAAAACTACACCAGTTTCAAGCACATCATAATTATCCTAACAGTCTCCTTACCTCATGCGAAAAGCTTAAATACCCTCCTCTACCTCATCAATGTTGGACACGTGCCGCGGTAGCCTAGCCTGGTATGGCGCCGGCCTGCTAAGCCGGTGGGCATGGTCCCTCAGGGGTTCAAATCCCCTCCGCGGCGCCAGAATTTTCTTTAAGGGCTTTTGCCGGGATAGCCTAGAGGCGAGGCGGCGGACTGCAGATCCGCTTTACGGGGGTTCAACTCCCCCTCCCGGCTCCAAAATTAACAAAACCTAAATACTTTCTTTGCCAATTTTAAATGGTGATGGGCATGGAACTCTATGATGTGGAAGATTTCTGGAAGTTTGATCTCAGGGTTGGTTTTGTGAAAGAAGCTGAAAAAATTAAGAGGACCAGGAAGCTGATAAAGCTCATTGTGGATTTTGGAAAGGAAGAGAGGACGATTATAAGTGGGATAGCCGATCAATACAACGAAGAGGAGTTAAAGGGGAAAAAATTTATCTTTGTTCTAAATTTAAAACCCAAAAAGCTCTCGGGAGTGGAAAGCAGGGGAATGCTAATAGTCGGTGAAAATGAAGAGGGAAAGGTGTATTTAATCCCTGTGCCCGATGAAATACCCGCAGGAACAAAGGTGTGGTAAATGCTCTTTGGAATTCCTCAATCAGAGAAACCGAACCTATATCTTCTCGGAATTCCCTGGGATTCCTCCTCATCTTTCAGAAGAGGCTCAGCTGAGGGTCCAAATGCCATAAGGGAAGCCACATCGAGCAAACTTTACAACAGCTTTAACGAAGGCCTTACCAACCTTGCAGAGCATTGGAGATATAAAGATCTGGGGGATATCAAAGCGGACAGCTTCAAAGAACTTGTTGAAAGAGTTAACAGCATGGTCAAAGCTTACTACAAGGGAGAACTCTTTCTCTTCCTCGGCGGTGATCACTCTATAACCTACGCCACATTTAAAGCTATAAAAGAGGCTTTTAAGGAGCGCTTTGGGTTGATCTATTTCGATGCTCATCCTGATCTGTACCCCAAATATGAAGGAGATATGTACTCCCATGCGTGCACGGTGAGACGGCTGGTGGAGGAGGGGCTCGTTGAAGGAGAAAATGTCGTGCAGATTGGTGTTAGAGCACCCACGAAGGAGCAAATAGAGTTTGCAAGGGAGCACGGGATAAAAATAATATCCGCCTCGGAAATCTATCGCTCTCCGGAGATAGAGATTCCCTTTGGGAGAGCTTATCTATCCTTCGATATGGACGTTCTTGACCCTGCTTTTGCCCCGGGAGTTGGAAACCCCGAGCCGGGAGGATTAAGCACAAGGGAGCTTGTTGAGGTGGTAAAAAATCTGGATGTGAAGGTGATGGCATTTGATATCGTCGAGCTCAATCCGGGGTATGATTACAAGGGCATAAGCGCTTTTGCTGCGGCAAAGATAATCAGGGAAGTGCTGGGAAAAATGAGGGAGTGATTTCATGTTGAAGTGTACACGCTGCGGAAGGGAGTACCCCTTAGATGAACCCTATCAAAGGTGTGAATGCGGGGAACCCCTGGAGCTGGAACTCTTTAAAGGTTTACCTGGCATAGGACGAAGGGTATGGGAGCGCTTTTCTCAGTTCTTTCCCTTTGAACTCGACCTTGAATTGAGCCTGGGAGAGGGGGATACACCCCTCACGAAAGCGAAACACCTCTCAAAAGAACTCGGCGTTAGGCTATATCTAAAGAACGAGACCCTCAACCCAACATGGAGCTTCAAGGATAGAGGAACGTTCGTAGGAATTCACAGAGCTTTGGAGCTTGGATTTAAGAGAATAGGCACGGTCTCGACGGGTAACATGGCTGCGAGCGTTGCCGCTTACGGTGCACGCTTTGGATTCGAAACCTTCATCCTCCTCCCCTCCAACATAGCGGAGGAGAAGCTTAAAGCCCTTGCACTCTACGGAGCTAAAATTATCAAGGTTCGTGGAGATTATGGCGAACTCTACTACAAGAGCTTGGAATTTGGACGGGATAGAGGGATATACTTCATAAACTCTGATGATCCCTTCCGTGTTGAAGGCTATAAAAGCATAAGCTTCGAAATCATTGAGGATGTAACACCCGACTATGTTCTGATTCCAACGAGCTCCGGAGGTCTCTTTAGGGGCATTGTGAAGGGTTTCCTTGAGCTTAAAGAAAGCGAGCTTATAGAAGAGCTTCCAAAGTTCGTTGTCATTCAAGCCGAAGGATGCTCTCCAATATGCAGTGCCTTCTACGAGGAAAGGCAAAAAATCGAGCGTTTTGAAAATCCCCACACCATAGCCCATGCCATAGAAAATCCCTACCCACCGAGCGGGAATGCTGTTCTAAGGCTTTTGAGAAAGCTTGAGGGGTTGTGCGTGAGCGTGGATGATAAAGAGATTTTGAGTGCTCAAAGAGCCCTTGGTGAGGAGGGCATCTTTGTTCAACCTGCTTCTGCTACGAGCATAGCAGCACTGAAGAAGCTTAGAGAGAATGGAACAGTTGAAAAAGGTGCAAAGGTGGTGAGCATTCTAACAGGTTCGGGTATTAAAACGCTTCATCAGGTGAAGGCACCAAATGTTGAGGATGGTGAACTGAGTGAGTAAAGTGCATGATTTTTAAAGGACATCAAAGCTTATTTCGAGCAGCTCTTTGCTTTTCCTGAAGCGGACTTTTCTTATCTTTATCTCGCCTATCTCTCCAGTCGTCTTCGTGTGCTCCTTATTGCACGCGTTGATATTCCATCCATCTATGACCACAACCCTAAGCGTTTTGATCTCGGGCGGGATTGGAAAGAGGTCGTACATTTCATCGCCAAAGCGCCTCTCGGCTTCTCCCCTGGGAAGTTCATAAACTTTGATGGGTACGTTCTCCTTCACCTTTTCATTGGCAAGGCGCTCAATTTCATTTATCTCTTCATTTGTGGGCTTCCTATTGAATTTTACGGTAAGTCTTCCGTGATTTCCGTTGGTGTAAACGCTGGCCGTCCATTTTGCACCCAAAACTTTAACCACAGCACCCTTCACAACATGGAGGGCGGTGTGTGTTTTAACCTCCACATCCCCTCACCCCCTTTCGACGTTTATCTCCACCACTCTTCCATCCTTCAGCTCGATTTTCACTCTATCGCCTTCTTTTAGTATTAGGAGCTTGTAAATTAGCTCTTCACTGAGATCCTCAGCACTTGTTGAGATTGTTTGGTTATCTATAAGGAGTATCCAGTGGGTGTTCCCATTTTGGATGTAGGAGTATTTGGCCTTCAGCACTCCTTCTATTGTCTGCGTTTCATTGGAGGGCTTTACCCGTCCGGTTAGTATGAAGTCCTTCACATCCCCTTCTTTTTCGAATATCCTCACATCCTTGCTCTCCGCATTTACAAAGGCTATCTTCGCCACTCCCGAACCCGTATTCGGGATTATTGCAATCCTCCACCATAGAGTCCCCTCCAGGAACACGGGAATGGGCTCCACGGCTCTAAACTGGCTCCAGTCGAAGGTCGGGAGAGCTTTTTTAACGTAGTCTATTGCCTTTACGGGCCCCGTTAATGGCGTTTCAAATTTGACCTGGGTCATTTCACCGCTCTGCGCATCCATTAAGTATATTGCAGCCAATCCATGTGCCCGTCCATAGGGTTCCACGGCTGTCATCCAGTATTTCCTTCCATCATTTGCGATAACCAAAAATGGTTGTCTGTTTCCTTGATTACTAACATCTATGAGTTCAATCTGATTTTTATGATAGAGCCATAGGTTCTTTATGTTACTTAAAAAGCTGTCCATCCAGTAGTTCTGAGCTTCCACAATATCACGCGTCAGGCTTTCGGGGAAAAGCGGGAAGTCCTTGAGACGCGGATCTTTTAGAGCTTCTTCCGGCTTTAGATCCTCTATGTTTCCGTCCTCATCAATGATTATCACGCCGCCCCACTTGGGCACAGTGTAAAAGACACGGAACCTGTAGGAGATGTAAGGCACCACTATGTAGATTTTCCCTTCATAATGGAGTACTCTTGGGAGATCAGGGTCAATTAGAAAATGCTTCTTGTAAATCTTCCATTCAAGATTGTCAAAGATCTGCATGTTCGGGCCCACCTGGAGCTCATTTTCTACGCGCTCGATATCCGCCCTCGTGGTATTCATGGAGACGAAGAGAACTCCCTTATCCTTGAGCCTGATGGCATTCCATGCGCCGTCGGGAACTATGTAAAATGCCCATACCGGGGAGCCGCTCTTTATGGTCAGGTGGGGAGCTCCCAAAGTGTATCTGGCATACTCTATGGTATCGACGGCATATCTGTAGGCTGTAGCCTTTGGGAGGATTCTTATGTTTGTGGTGGAAAGGGCGAGAGCGCTTGATACTTCCTTTGGATGATATTCCCTGTACAAAGCGGTGTTTGTAAGGGCTCCTGTGAAGAATGACACAAAAATCAGAATGACTAAGAGCACTCCCAGAGCGGAGGTTACCATTTTGTCCTTTGAAGTCCGGGTGTATTTTGCCTTGACTCCATAGAGCATTGCTGCTATGAGCAGTATCAAAATGTAAGCTGTTATGGGATATCTGTACAGTCCGAGGATTATTCCATGGAGCCATGGTCTGAAGAACCATGCTAAAAATGCGAGCACCAACAAGAAGCCCACTCCAAAGGATTCCCCTTTGCGGATGTTAACTCCAGATAATCTTTCCATCTTTATCACTCTCATGCATAAATGCGTGGGAGGGAATATAAACCCTTCGATTGGGAAGGAAAGTTTTTAAATTACCCCATAGAAGCCAGAAACATGGAGGTCACCATAAAAGTCACCCTTCAGGAGCTCATAGCCAGTATTCTGTTGGATATCGAAGAGCTCAACCTCTCGGCCAAGAATGCTCTGGAGAGAGCGTTTAGAAACGTTATTGAGAGGGATAGGGAGAGGTATAGGGGTTTGGCTCACTCCTACGTTTTTGAGATTCTCAAGTGGAAGAGGAGGATAGACTTCAACATAAACTCCGTTTTGAAGGGCAGCCAGCTGGAGGATTTAAACCCCCTGCTTGCCAATCTTCTCCGCATAGGAACCTACGATTTGAAATTCAAGAACACCCCCTCCGCTATTGCGACGGATTCCATAATAAGGGTGGTCAAAGAACGATTCAATATAAAAACAGCGAAGTTTGCAAATGCCCTTCTGAGGGGTGTCGAGGAGTTCGATGAAAGGAAAGCCCTCCAGAGGCTCAGGGAAAGGGATAAAATTGAATATCTGAGCGTCAAATTCTCGCATCCCAGATGGTACGTGGAGTATGCCATTGACCTGCTCGGATATGATGGTGCCATCCGTTTGATGCATTCCAACAACAGATCGCAGAGGTATTATGTGAGGGTTAACCCCCTAAAAACCGACATTGATACATTGAGGGACTACCTCGAGGAGAAAGGCGTGAGAACCGCAAGGACACCTCTGGATGATGTTCTCAAAATACTGGACTATAAAGTGCCATTAACCCGTTTAAGCTGGTATTCAAAGGGGTATTTTGTCATTCAGGATCTTGCAAGTGCATATGTGGCACACGTTTTGAGCCCGGAGAGAGGGGAGAGAATTCTTGACATGGCTGCAGCCCCAGGAAGTAAAACCTTCCATGTCGCCCATCTAATGGAGAACACTGGTGAGATTATCGCGATTGACTATTCACG
>Ga0190304_1000316_pt1 | contig 22602 bp, 35 predicted proteins | sample 48700712_MG_FD_161670 | JGI IMG/M metagenome (GOLD analysis project Ga0190304, IMG submission 161670) | Hydrothermal vent sediment bacterial communities from Southern Trench, Guaymas Basin, Mexico - 4870-07-1--2_MG | ecosystem: Environmental > Aquatic > Marine > Hydrothermal vents > Sediment ...
CACGCCTCGAGGAGCCACCGCCCCGGCACGAAGACGCTCCACGCCCCGCTGGGCCGCTCCACGTAGGCGATGGGGAGGCCCCAGTCGCTGAGCAGGATGTCGGTGCCCCACACGCTGGCGTTGTGCTCGGCGCTGACCAGCACGTAGCTGTCGGCCGCTACCACCTCCATCCTCCCGCCGTGGTTCGACCCGGTGCCGAGGCCGTAGGGGTAGCCCGACAGCACGTCGCCGGGGTCGCGCCCGAGCACCGGCTCCCCGTCGCAGCCCGCGGGGTGGCGCCCGCTGCACACACCGGCCAGGTCAACCATGGCCGCGGCCTCCACGAGCCTGCGCCACGCGGCGTAGAGCGCTGCGGATGCCGACACCGCCCCGCCGTGGACGGAGACCTCCAGGGTGCGGCGGTCCCGGTAGGGCGACCCCATCGAGTACCCCCTGTACTCGAGGAAGGCGCGGCCGAGAAGCATGCCGGGCCCCCGTGGAAAAGGGCGGGCGGCTCAGCCGTCCGGCAGCAGGTGGAGCTGGGCGTAGATGTACGCGTTGTCGTCGTCTGAGAACACCAGCGAGAGGGTGCATATACACACGCCCGCGTCGTCGGTCATCGTGCAGACGCCGAACCGGGCCAGCAGCGTCTGTATAGGTGTGTAGTGCTCGACGCCGAGCGCCAGGTACGCCAATCCCCCCACCTAGCCCAGGTGCTCCTCGGCCAGCCTCCTCAGCTCATCGAGCTCGACAACGTCGGCGCGCTCAACATCATCGGCGGAGGCGATGACCGTGGTCGGCGCCCCGACGTCGTTCTCAACGAGCACGAGCAGCGGCTCTCCGAACACCACGACCCTGTACACCGCGACGGCGTAGCCCGCCGGGCTTGTGAGCTCGCCGACCTTCTCCTTGCTGAGGCCCGCAGCGCCGTAGACATCCACAAGCACCTCTAGGAGCGCCCTGCGGTCGCCGCGGGCGACAGCGGCCCGCACCCTCTCCATCGCCCTCTCCATCGACTCCAGCCTCTCTTGCAGCGCCTCCACCCGCCTCCTCAGCTCCTCGACTCCCCCGATGAAGCCCCTTAGGGTCTTCAACACGCGATCGAGCTCGGACATGCCGGGCCCCCGTGGAAAGGGGGTTAGGCTGGGCAGAGCTCCAGGAGCCTCTCGGCCTCCTCGCGCTCCTCATCGACACCGGTGTTCAGCACCACGACGTCGTATCCCTGCTCCGCTAGCTCCTCGGCCAGCCGATCGGCGGTCTCAGCAAAGCCCGGCGACTTAATGACGTATACCCTGTTCCCCGGCATGAACACCGCCTGGGCCACGCCCCACTCGCACCTGACCGGGATGAGGTTGTGTCCGGGCAAGGCGGGCCCCCGTGGAAAACGCTACTCAGCTTCCTGGAGATGCTTGTAGTATCCTATCCTCGCGAAGTAGTCGAACTCGCGTTCGACCTCATCGTAGTCCCCGAGGGCAATGAGCCACGCTATCCTCAGCGTCGGCTCGCTCGTGTCGGGGCACATAACATCGTCGCACAGTACGCCCGACACCGTCACAAGGTACTCGAAGCGCTCCGCTATCTCGAAGGCCTCGCCGGAATAGTTGAGGAGCTCTAGAAGCCGCGTGTAGTCAACCATCCCCCACACCGAGGAGACACGTTAACGCCGATGCTATCCGCTTCACGCGGTGCAACCCAACCGCGCACGGGCCTACCTCCACACGAGCCAAGGCCGGCCCCCGTGCGTACCCCGTGGAACGGGGCGTGCATACGAGGCTGGGCGCCGCGTCGCGGAGCACCGGCTAAAAAATATATGGCTAGGGCCTGAATCCGCGGGGGCGATACACCATGTGGAGGTAGCGGAAGACCGCGCGCCTGTAGACTGGGTCTCTCCTCAACCGCTCGCCCGCTAGCATCAGGGGGTGGGGCTCGGTATCCGGGCTCCTCGGCGGCTCCTTAGGGGGTATAAGCATTATGTAGTGAGTGCGGAAGTAACCAGGCTTCGGGTACCACACACCGTGCTTCCTAACGAGGTGACGGATCATGTGGTGCTCCGCGTCTGGGCGCTCTCCATAGGTGATAAAGCCGCAATGACGGCATATACATAAAACGAATACCACAGCGGCCCCCGTGAAAAAGGTGAAGGGAGTTGAAAAGGGGTTACTTGCCGGGCTTCTTAGCCTTGCTATCCTTCTTTGGCTGCTGGGGCTTCTTGGCCTCGCTTGGCTTCTTCTCCTCCTTGGCCTTCTTCTCCTCAGCGGGTTTCTTGGCCTCGGTGCGCTTCTGTGCGGGCCTCTTCTCCTCGGCCTCCACAAGCTTTCTGATCCACTCCGGGAGCTCAGCGGGATCAATCACCTCGGCCACCGCGAATCCAGCGGCCCTCAGCTCATTCGCTAGTATGTTGAACGCTAACACCCGCTCAACCCTAACCACCTTGGATAGCTGCTCGTAGAACGGCCTGACCTTGACCATCCTCTTCTCCTTAAGTGCCTTTATCTGGCCAAGTATCTTCTCCTTGCGCTTCTTGTACTCCTGGGGGCTGATCTCACCGTTCTCAAGCTGTGCTAGCAGCGTGTCTAGCTCGGCCTTTAGCTGCCTTATCTCCCGCATTTCATTGGCACCCCTTCTCATAATCTCGCGTCGGAGCACACGCTGACCCAGCCTAAGCCCGATGTCGGCCGCAGCGATATTTGCGATTTCCACCAGCGCTGCAACATCGACGTTGTTAGAATTGGACGGGTTGGGGGAGCGGGAGGGCATGGCTGGGCCCCCGTGGAAAAAGGAGGGGATGGGGCTAGAGGTACCACACGAGCCAAACCTCGATGTCCTCGGGCTTGACGCTAGCCACGTCCTGGGGCTTCGCTAGGCGCTTCTTCAGCCGGAAGACCAGCGCTACATCGAATTCTCTCTGCAGCGTCTCTTGGTTCTGCTTGCTCGGCATTGGTCGGTACATCGCCCTGTTCACCGGCACCTCTATCCCCAGCATCTGCGTTAGCATCGCTGCAGTAGCTGGGTGCCCGATGAAGGACAGTATCGGTACTCCCCCCTGCTTAGCAGCGGCCACGATAGCGGCCGCGGTATCAATGGTGATGGGCTGTAGGTGCATAAAGCCGTTGTGTGGCACAACCGCGTTTAACAGAACGACCCTCCTCGCAGCCTTGGCAACATCCTGGGGTGTCCCAACGTGATAGTTCCACCCAGAACAGAAGCCATCTGCCGACCATGACCAATAGGGGATGTAGATCTTGGGCTCGGGCATAGCGGGCCCCCGTGCACAGCCCCGGGTGGGGAGAAGCGGAGAGCCCCCCGTACCTATATAAAAATAAATAGGTATAGAAGCCCCGGGCCCGGGCTCACTCGAAGACCACGGGCACGTTGTTTTGCCTGAGAAGCGCTATAGGCACTAACATCCCCGAAGGCATCCTAATCCGCGGTGGTTGGGAGTCCACCACGAAGGCATCGCGCGGTAGCTTGATACGGCCGCGGGAATGGTAGATGATGACGTGCCGCTTCGTGATCCGCACCATTTCAATTCGGCCTAATCCGGGCTGGGGAGACCGGAGTTCATCGAGCTGTTCACGGGATAGGCGGGCCATGGCCGGGCCCCCGTGGAGAAGGGAAGGGATGGAAAAAATCAGTTGGTTTGGCTGGATTCGGATTGTAGGCGGGCGAGAACGTCGCGGCAATAATCCGGGATTTCAGGATGATAACCGGGCTTGTGATTCTTGTACCACATGCATATTTCAATGGGCGTGCGAATCCGGATGTACACACGCTTGGGGCTCTTTCGCTTGGGACGCACCCGCCTAACGCGAAGGCGCACAGTCATGATGGGCCCCCGTGTCCGGGGCGGGTGCTTGGCCCCGGGGGCCCGTGGCCCCGTGCATCGCCTTGGCCCGCGGGGGCGGTGCTAGCGGGTTCAATTGTATAGCGTGCACCACTGCCGCCCCCACGGGCCTTCGGCTCATCACCCGGGCACACCACCCCCACCCATGGAAGGGTGGAGGGTGGGGGGAAGCCGCGGGCCCACATGCCCCACGGGACGCACCCCGGGCCACGCCCAGGGCGCCCCATGGGGTTCGGGGCCCGCGACCCGCCTAGCCGGGGGCCCGCCCCTAGGCTCAGCCCCCGGTGGCCGTGGGTTTGGGCCGGGGGGCGCGCGCTGGGCACAACGGCCCCCCACGGCCTTCCCGGGGGCATCATCCCCCTACCCCGGGCCACGGTCGCCCGCGACCCGGGTGCCACGGGCCCAGGGTTCATCGAGGCGCCCATCTACGCCTAGGGCGCCCCATCCCCCTCTTGGGGGACGGCCCCCGTGGCCGCCCCCGCATCTAGCCCCGCGACCATCGAGGGCCGCGGGGTGCACCCCCATGGGGGCATGGGGTTAGGGGCCCATGGAGCCCCACGGGGGCGGGGCCCGTCGCCGGGCCCCAAGACCCCATCTGGGGCCTTGGGCGCTCCGCGGCTTGGGCGTTTATCCCAAGCCGCTTCAGCGCGCCGTTAGATACTTGGGCAAGCGCCCTAAAAAGCTTTTCGCTAATTCTTTTGGTTTGCAAATTAAAAACTTTTTTGCTTTTCAAAAAACAAAAAAGAATTGAAAATGCCTCCCCCTCCGGGGGTGTTGCTAGAAGGCGCGTTCTAGCAACAGGCAGGGATGGCGAAAGGGTTGAGGGGTCGGGGGAGGTGAACAATTCACCTTTATATAATAATTGAAAGAGCTGCTAGGGGGCGGCGCTGAACCACACGAGGTACCTCCTGGCCTTCGCTGCGAGCTCCCTGCACGCCGCTGGGGTGAGCCTCGCGGCCTCGACGACCCTCCTTAGCCTGTCCCTGACCTCCTCGGCGGTGTCGGGGGTGCACAGCGGCGGGCGGCAGTCCAGGAGCGACGCTGTGTCGGCCTCTTCAGATGGGTCGACCCTGTACGTATCGCACTCGCTGAGCGGGTCGTAGCACTTGAGCACCTCTCCCGGGTCCCGCGTCACGCAGATGAACACGGGGTACAACCTGCCCTCGGACACGAAGCGAGCGGCCCTTGCACACACCGTGCCATCGGGGCCTATGTAGCCCGCGATCTCGATCTCGCCTCCCTCCCAGACGTAGAGCACGACGCGCTCAGCATCTATCGTCGTCTCCTCGGACCTGACGACCCTGACACAGCACCCCGTGTCGTGCACGATCCCCGGGAAGTACTCGACCCTCTCGCCGCCCACCTCGGCCGAGCCCTCAGGGGTGCACCAGTCCAAGGACTCTCCGCACACCGTGGCGTGGTACGCACCACACTCGGGCGCCCCCGCCTCCACAGCCGCCCCGTAAGCCTCTTCGATCAGCCTCTTCCCCTCCCTGCCGAAAGCGGTTAGCTCGCCCCACCTAACCAACGCGCCCACCCCTACGGCCCCGCCCTCATCCACACGAGGATCCTCCTGCCCCTAGCCACGTACGGGGCGCAGAGCCCGGGGAGCCTCCTCAGCATGTCGAGCGCCTCCTCCATCCGGGCCTCGATCTCCTCGGGGGTGAACAGCTCGGCCCTGCCGCCCACAGCCGCCGCGATCCTCTTCGGGTCCACGTCGTCGTCGGGCCCCGGCCCGGGCTCGAGAGCGGCGCACCAGAACGCCCCCGTGCACGCCATTGGCCTCACCGCCCCGTCGGTTATGCGGAAGCCGAGGTACACCAGCGACACGTTCATCCCCTTCCTGGTGAACCCGGCGTACACCGTGACGAGGCGCCCCTCGTCGGCGACGTACACCGTCATGATGTCCTTTCGCGGCGATACCCTGTACACGTAGTCGCCATCGGCGTTTAGCGCCGCCCTGCCCATGAAGCCCACGTGCGCGCAGCAAGCCTCGTAGTCGACGTCGTATCCAAGCGTCACGTCGTCGGCGTACACGTCCTCCTCGAGGTCGTAGCACCACGTGGCCCCGTCGTCGCACACCACCGCACCGGTGTCGAAGCACTCAACCGCGCCGAGCATGTCCACCTCCTCCCTCGCCCGCCGCGCCCCCGCCGAGAGGGCCCTGGCGAGGTCGAAGAGCCTGCGCCACTTGACGGCCACGCAGCTCCCCAGAAGCCGATGGTCTCCAAGCTGGAAAAGGCTTGCGGTGGGGGTAACCCACGGATCAGGTGCGCCTCTCTCACCAACGCGCACAGCCCTACGGCCCGGCCCGCAGCCACACCAGTAGCCTGCGGGCCTTCCTCTCGCCCTCTGCGCAGCTCGCCCTGGCCTTTCTGAGCACGCGGCTCGCCTCCTCGAGCCAGCTGGGCAGCCGCTCCACCTCAACGGGTGCGAAGTCGGGGAACCCCCTGAACAGCCTCCTGAGGTCGGGCTCCTCGTCAATGCTCGGCTCGCCGCGGAGGCGGCAGTACGCGTTGGGCGGCAGGTCCTCGCAGGCGTAGGCCGATCCATCCATCGCTAGCCCGAGGTACGCCGGCCACGCCCCCTCGCCGAACCTCCCCGCCATGACGTACACGGTGTCCCACGCGGGGGCGCTGCCTAGCTCGGCCGCCACAACCACCTCGCCGCGTTCATACATCTTCATTATGCCGGAGCTGTCCACGGCCAGGCGGTCCCCGGAGCCGTAGGCCACGCAGCACATGCCCGCCGGCGCGCTCTGAAACAGCAGCGCACCACCAACGCGCATACCACCGCCTATGTACCGGCACCACGACGCCTCGGGGTCGCAGACCGCGGCGCCGTCGTCGTAGCACTCGTAGATGCCGCGGCGCGCCATCCAGTCGCTTAGGGCCCTGAGCCCCGCTATGACCTCCCTGGCGAGCGACAGAAGCCTGCCCCAGGTGACGCGGGCCAAACCCGTCTCCCAGGACACGATGGTATCCAAGCTGGAAAAGGTTTGCGGCGGGGAGAACCCACGGGGTCGGGAGGGGGGCGCGGCAACCCCCAGTATCTTGGCCTGTTGAGCCGCGCTGAACCCCGTGGGGAGCGCCCGCCGTGTACAGCCTGCGCATCCGGGGTATATAAATGCTTCGTTCGTTCCGTGGCTAAGCGGTTTGGGGCGGGGGAGAAGCCGCGGCCAGCTCCCTCCCGCCGCGTGGGCGGGAGCGGGGATTCGAACCCCTGCAGGCCGCTGAAGGCCGCGGGGGCGCCCCGCCGGGGGAAAGCATGTGCCTCGGGGTATAAAAGCCTTTGCCCCTGGCTAGGGCGCCCTGAGTATCTTCTCCACGACGCTCTGCGGCACCACGCCCTCGCTCTGCGCCGCGTTGAGCTGGAGCAGCGCCACGCCGGCCCTCGCGGTGTCGATGCTGGCCGTGGGGAGCCCCACTACGCGCCCCGCGTCCTTCGGTATGTGCTCGGTGGGGTACGGCGAGACGTTGAACACCAGGGCCCTTACGTCCCCCGGTATCGACGCTATGTTGTCCTCGGCGAAGATGTTGCCCATCTCGTCGGTGAAGACCCATAGCTGCGCACCGAGCCTCCTCGCCTCCTCCGCGGCGTGCCTCACCGCCTCGACCAGCGGGGTCCCGCCGCTCGGCATCTCGTAGATCCTGAAGTAGTCGTCGATGCTCCTCAGCTCGACGGGCCTCGGCGGCATGATCCCGCTGTTGAACACCAGCACCTCCTCGGCGAGCCCCCTGAGCGGGTATGCTACGGAGAGGGCCCTCCTTATCCCGCCCCCGCTCATCGACGCGCTCACGTCTATGAGGAACACGGCCCTGTCGGGGACGCCTCCTATAGGCAGCGACACCTCCTTAACGACCTCGCGGAGCCTCGGCTGCAGCAGCTTCTCGACGCGCCCCGCCAGCTCCCTGTGGCCCTGGGCCGCGAGCCCGATCACGGCGCGGAACCCGTAGCTCGCCGGCACCCTGTCGGCGAAGCGCCTAGCAAGGTCCTCGGCGAGGTCGGGCCTGCCGCGCGCGGCGAAGGTCGATAGCATGGAGTAGGCCGCTATCGGCGTTGCGAGCCTGGCGTAGGCCTCGTGCAGCAGCTCGATCGGCACCGCGTCGTGCCTCACGTGGCTCCTGACGACCTCGAGGGGCACGCCGCCCTCGATCGCGCACCTCAGCGCGGCCTCGGGGTCCCTGGGCGCAAGCCTCCACACGTCGGCCACGGCCCTGGTCATGTCTGTAGGCGGGTCGCCCTTGCCGAGGGCCCATCTCCACAGCGCGGAGACCTCGGGGCTAGGCGGCCTCGGGTGCACCATCCTGAGCAGGTCCCTCATGACCCTGCGGTACCTAGCGGCGTAGACCTCCTGCCTGCGGATGGGCCACGACGCCATGACCTCTGCGATCGCCCTCTTCTTCCTGGAGCCGAGGCCTCCGAGCAGCCCGCGGCGCTTCCTAGCCAGCTCGGCGAAGCGGTGTATCAGCGGGGGCGGCGACTCCGCGAGCACCCTCGCTACCTGGTCCCTCGGCGCGATCTCGGCCACGAGGATCGGCGGATCCTTCACCAGGCCGGCGCGCCTAGCCGCTACCGCCACGTCCCCCACGAAGCCCCAGCCCCTCGACTCGGCAACGTCCCTCGCCGTGGCCAGGAGGTGCTCGACGTACTCCCCCAGGTCCATGTAGTAGAAGCGGCCGCGGGACACCTCCTCGGGCGAGGGGTACACCATCACCATCTTGACCAGGGTCCACTCCGGGGTTGGCTGGACGTAGCTGCTTGCGAAGCCCTCCTCCCGCATCCTCCTGGCGTGGAAGGCCGCTGCGCGCCTGACGTGCGGCCGGCTCCTCAGCATCCAGGACACGGTGCCTCACCGCCACTGCTACGCCTCCAGGGGTTATAACCGTTACGGCAGGGCCTTGATCACCGCGTAGGCGTAGCCCGCGGCCGGCCAGCACCCCTCGACGGCCCTAACGACCGTGCCCAGGGCCTCCTCCGCCTCCCGCAGCAGCGCTATGACCTCCTCCCCGCTCATCGCCTTCGCGACCTCCGCGCCGGGCCCGGCCAGCTCCTCGACCGCGCGGCGCACGTCCGCCTCGGCGTCCATGTCGAGCGCTCTCCTGCTGTTCATGAAGCTCAGCTCTAGCCCCTCCGCATCGGCCCACAGCTCGGCCGCCCGGCGCACCTTCTCGACCATGCCGCCGATCGCCCCCCACTCGCAGATGACCTCGGCCACCGCAACGACGACCCTGCTGCCGGGGAACACCGATACGGGGCCGTACGCGTACACGTCGTACTCGAGCTCGGTCTCCCTAGGGAGCCTCTCGGGGCACATGACCTTGAAGGTGCACGCGGCGAGGATCCCCGGCGCGACCTCGACTGCCCTACCCCTCAGCACGAGCCTCGCCGGGGCGCACGGGCCCTCGGCGTAGAACCCGACGAAGCACCTGTCGGGGCCCACAACGGCTATCTGGAGCGCGGGCTCGCCGGGGCGGAACAGCCTCTCGATTACCTTGCCCACCTCGCCGAGCAGCTCAATGGCGGCGGCGTGCACGTCGCGCCACTTCACACTGTGCAACCGCGGCACCAATGGTTTTTACCCTGCGGGGCGGAAAACGCTGTCGGTGCGGGGCTTGGAGGGCTGGGTGAGGGAGGTTGCCGAGGAGCTGAGGAAGCTGATCGGGAAGCGCGTCGTTGGCTTCGCCGTGGGGGAGGACGGTTTCGACCTCGAGTTCTGCGACGGCACCGTGCTCGAGCTCTACGTCTTCCCCGACGAGGTGTGCAGGGAGGCAGGGGTCGACCCAGAGACCATCGAGCGCGCCGGGTGCTGGGGTATCTGGGTCGGGAAGCCTGAGGATGGGGGATAGGCCCTCCGCCCGGCCGCCCCTGTAAACCTAATATAATTAACTAGTACAGGTACAGCGCGGGGAGCCGTGTCCAAGGGGACGCCCTGCGGCAGGATCGCCTATCTGCTCGCGCAGCTGAGGAGCAGGGCCGACCTGCGCGCACTTGAGGAGGGGGCCGTGCGCGTTGGCGAGCGCCTCCTCATCAACATGCTGGCGGCCGCCGGCTTCAAGTACGCGCTCGGGAAGTGCGTCGATGACCTGGGCGAGGTCGCGGCGTTCCTAGAGGACCCGTTCAGCGGGGTCTGCAAGCTGTGGATCCCGTGCGGCGGCGGCGGGTTCTACGAGGGGCTGTGCCTCTTCGGCGACGGCTGCCACGCATGGATCGAGATCGACGGGGAGGCGAGGACCGTAGCCGTGGCCGTCGTCGACCCCAGGAACCCGTGGAGCTTCATCTGCGCCGCGCAGGCCGGGCCGGGCGGGGCGAGGGTCCTTGACGAGAGGCGTGGGTGCCCCGAGGCGGTGGAGCGGGTCGAGGAGCTGCTCAGCGACGCGGTGTCCTCGGAGGACCCCGCCGGGGCGCTCGTGAAGGGCCTCGCGTCGATGTGGCGAGCCCGGTTCAGGGAGGCGGCTAAGATAGGGGTCTTCACGAGGGCCGCGCCGTGAGGTGGGACCGTGGAGTGGTACAGGCTCATCGAACGGGAGCTCGGGCCGCTGTGCCCGCGGATCATGGAGGCCGCGGAGGGGGTGAGGAGCGCCCTGCTCGACGAGTCCTCGGCGCTGCGCAGGGCCTACGAAGCTGTTGACAGGGCGATAGACGCGGCGGGCGGGGTCGACGAGCTGTTCTGGACCGGCGCTGCTACCGAGGCGTTCGTCCCATACCTCCCGGGCCCGGACGACGAGGTGTTCGGCGCCGTGGCGAGCGCCGTCAACGGCGCGCCCATCGCGCTGTCGGTGGAGCTGCACCGCGGCGGCGACGCGTCGATCAACGCGTACATAGGCGGCGGCCCGGCGGCGTACCTGCTCTGCTCCAGGGCCGGGTGGAAGCCCGTCGCCATGTTCGACGAGGGGGCGTTCCTCGACGCGGGCATCGACCCGGGCGAGGCGTACCGCGCATTCGCACGGTTCGCGAGGTGCGTCGCTGAGGAGGGCGTGGGCTGCCTCGTCAGGAGGCTGAGGTACGCGGCCGAGGCCCTGCTCTTCCTCGCCGCCGCGCCCTAGCGCCTCTCGGAGAGCCAGCGGTGCGCCGCGCTAAGGATGGCGAGCAGTATGATCATCAGCAGGAAGTCTATGAGCATCAGCCTGATCCTGAGCCTCACGTGCCTGAGCAGCTCGTCGAGCAGCGGCACCGCCACCACCGGGTATAGTGTGCCGCTCGAGGCGGATAAGGTTCACGGCAGGGCCCTGAGCAGCGCCACCGCCTTCACGTCGGCCGTGTAGCACCTCCTAACCGCGGGCTCTACCAGGGGCCAGCTCTCCACGAGCCTCTCCGCTGCCTCGGCGGCGCGCTCAACGCACGACAGGTCCGGGGTCTCGGCGACGCTGCACTCAGTGCCGCTGATCGCCTTCTCCGCAAGGCCCCGCTGATCCAGCGGCGCCGCTATCCTCGCAGCGGCCCTGGCCAGCTCCTCGAGCGTCGGTGCCGACGCTATGTCTACGTAGCCCTTCGGCGTGAGGAGGGCCGCTCTGTACCCGGCGCCGCGCCGCTCGCCGGGCATTATGTGGAGGGTGATGCCTACCTTGACCCCGTCGCACACTGCCCTGGCTACCGTTACGTACACGTCGAGGTCGCGCCTCCCCAGCCTGGCGACCAGGTCGCACGCGAAGCAGTGCCCAACATTGACGTCGGGCTCGATGCCGATCTCTATCGGTATCTCGACAGGTGCGCTGCAGTACGACACGGCCGATAAACCCGTTGTGTGGACCCGCACACCTCCTATATCGATGGACGTCTCCGGGACCCCGCGCGCCTCAACACTCACGCTTACCGAGCAGCCCCGGTCACGGGGCCTGAAGTACAGTGTGCCAGCGCTGGGCGCGGCGCGGCGCGCCAGCTCAATGAGCCTCTCAACCGCCTCGGCGAACCTGATCATCGCCCTTACGAGGTCGCCCAGGGTCCTCAGCGCCATGACCACCACCTAGGGCAGGGCCCTTACCAATGTGTCGACCTTGACCAGCGCCATTGCGCACCTCGTGGCCGCCGGCCCGTAGACGCTGCCCCACCTATCGACAATCGCCGCCACTGCGTCGGTCGCCACCGCGTACCGCCCCGCATCCATGGTCTTGATCGGCTCCGCGCCGGTCCGCGCGATCGCGTCGCGGGGGTCGAAGGGGCGGTCCATCGATCGCGGGTCGGCGCTGCACATCCTCTCGCCCCACGGCGCCTCTATGCAGTACTCGCCGCGCGGCCCGCGCGCGACGCAGGCGTGCACGTCGTACTCGTGCTCGTCGCTGCCGCCCGTGCCGAGGTACACCCGCACCTCGCCGCTCCTATGTATCAGCTCGAGCGGCCCGGCGATCAGCCTGTCGCCAAGGTGCCGGTCCCTCGTCACCTCCACCTCTATGTACGCGTTTACGGGGAGCGCCCCGGCCTCCACCGACGCCGCTATCCAGTGGTGCAGGAAGCCCCTGCTGCACCGCACCGCCACGCCGTCAACGGCGGTTTCGAGCTCGGCCCTGGCAGGGGTCGTGCACCTGACGGACACCAGGTCCCTTACGCTGGGGATCCGCGCCCTGAGCGACCCGCGCACCTCGACCTTCACCAGCGAGATCTCCCTCTCCCCGAGCATGTCGAGGACCCGCCCGGCGAGCGCGATGAGCCTGCGCGCCGCTGGGGCGAACACGTCCAGCGCCAGAACCGCGAGCTCGCCCCACGTCCTGGGAGCGGCGGCCATCCCGGCCACCTAGGGCAGCGCCGTTACGAGCGCGGCGTACCTGAAGGGTTTCCTAAGCGCCTCCTCCAGTGCGCGGCCCCTCGCCAGCCTCGCCAGGACCTCGGCCGCCGCGTCTATGTCTGCCTCTATATCCTCGTCGCCGGGCACCTCGGCGTAGGGGAACACGTCCTTGAGAAACCCGGCCAGGTCCTCGTCGGGGTCGGCCGCCAGCAGGCTGCTGTCTAGGTACACGTAGCACGCGGTCTCGTCGCACCCGACTATCCTAACCCTGAGCTCCGCGCCCGGGATCGGCACCTCGTAGATCGGGGCGCCGGCGGCCTCGACGCCGACGCCGTCGACAACGATCTCGGTCGGCTCGCCGTTGCTGAACCCTATGCTCACGACGTGCATCGGCGCCGCCGGCTCCTCGCCAACCGCGATCACGAGCACCTCGCCGCCGATGCACTCTATCGAGGCCTCCCCAGCCGCGTAGCTCCCCGGGGTGCACCTGGCCCTGACCTCGACCTCGACCCTCTCTACCGATCCGTTGACCGTGTACAGCGCCGCGCTGACAACGTTTGGGGGTGCCCGCAGCCTCTCGGCGAGCTCGGAGGCGGGTGGCCACACCCTATCCATTATCCTCCTGTACAGCTCCGCGATCCTCAACCCGGGCCACCAGCTCCTCGAGCCTGGGCACGTCTATCGACACCTGCGCGGCCGCGCCGGCCCTTATCGATCCGCCGCCGAGGATCGCCGCGACGCGCCTCCTGGCCTCCTCCGCAGCGGTGGCGACGAGCTGCTGCACCGCGTCCCTCACCTCGGGGCTGCTCACCAGCCTCTTCACGTCGCGCTTCACCATCCACATCATCATCTTGGAGCCGATGAAGCTCCCTATCGCCACCCCTATCACCAGCTTGACGACGTCGAGGGCGAACTGCTCGATCACGCCTGGCCCACCCCGCCGACCAGTATGTCGACGAGCCTGTCGAGCATCTTCGGCAGGTACCTGGACTCCTTCAGTACCTCGACCTTGGCCTTCGTGTACCTCCTGGTGCATATCGGCAGCAGCATCGTGCCGACGATGTTGACCATCCACGGCCTGGGCTCGCCGCCGAGGAACTCGACGACGCCGTCTATCACCTTCGCTATCTTGGGCGCCAGCCTAATGGCCTCCTCCTCGCTCCCGACCCTGTTCTCGAGCCACGCGGCGTACTTCGCGGCGAAGGACCTGGCCAGCCTCTCCCTGGCGCGCGGCGTCTTCGCCCTGAACTCGCTGAGCATGGTCTCGACCAGCTGGGCGCCCTCCCTCGCCAGCGACTTGACCCTCTCCAGCGCCTCGACCACCGTGTCCATCGCCTCCTCGAGCGCCCGCCGCGTCCTGTCCGGGTCCTCCATCACCTTCTCCGGGTCCGGCGCTGGTATGCCGAGCTCTATGCTCAGCTGCTGCGCCACGGTGGAGCCGACGAAGCCCGCGAGGACCTCGCACACCTGCTTCGCGTCCCTCAGCTCGTCGTAGCCCGGGTCGCCGGGGAGCAGCGACCTGACGGCCTGGCAGCCTCCCCTGGCGAACGCCTTGGCGAGCGCCTCGATCACCGCGCGGTCCCCTCCCCTGCCCGCGAACATCGAGTGGAGCTGCACCGCGGCCCTGGTCCAGCCGCGCGGGGTCGGCACCTGCTCCTCGGGCCCCAGTATCACCGGGCTCGGTATCTTGGCCGCGACCCAGTCGCCGCGGTGCCCCGCTATGTACATCCACACGACCCTGCTCCACGCGCTGCCGTACCTCCTGTTCATGTACCTGAACCACTGCTCGGGCTTCGGCGCGACCACGTTGAACACCTCGAACCTGGTGTGGAGCGGCGCCGGCAGCTTCCTGGCGAGCGGGCTGTGCTCAGGGGCGTTGCCCGCGGCCACCACTATGACCCCGGGGTCGAACCTGACGAAGCCGCTCTTCCTGTCGAGCACCAGCTGGTACGCGGCGCTGAGCACGTCCTCGCGCCTCACGTTCGTCAGCTCGTCGAGGAACAGCATGCCCGGCCCGGTCGAGAGGAGCTCGGCCCAGTCGAACGGTATGTACCTGCTCACCTCGCCGCCCGGCACCTCGGCCCTCCTCGGGATCCCCATCAGGTCGGCGGGCTCGACGCTCGTCAGCCTGAGGTCCACGAAAACGAAGTACCTGTGCCTAGCCTCCCTGACCCTCCTTAGCATCAGCTCGTCGGCGGCGGCGAGGTCGACGAACTCGAGGTGGTTCTCCCTCGCTATCCTCCTGGCGGCCTCGACGACGCTCTCGCTCTTCCCTATCCCGGGGGGCCCTATGAACAGCATCGACGGGACGGGCTCGACGACCCCGTACCTCCTCACGGCCTCGAGGAGCGCCGACGGGTCCTCGCTCATCACCCTGGAGACGCACTCCTCGCGGTCCTCGGCGGACGCGCACTCCACCGCCGCCACCGCCTCCCTTATCGGCCTGAGCCTCTCCTCGCTGCACGGCTCGACGCCGTTCGCGCATAGCAGGAGGTGGTAGTACGGGCCGAGCGCCGCGCTCGCCTTGTACGAGAGGAGGTCAGCGAGCTCGTCGGGCGTGAGCGACCTGACCTCGACGGAGTAGCCGCCGCCAGCCAGCCTCTCGACGATCAGCGCCATCGCGTACCACGCGGCGAAGGGCACCGCTGCGGCTACCGCGTGGCGCAGCCTACCCATCCCGGGCACCGGGATATATACCTGTACTAAGGAATATATAGCTCTCGGGCTCACCGATGCCGTCCTCCGCGAACCCGTTCAGGGAGGCGGCTAGGAGGGCGAGGGAGGCGGGGGACGAGGCGGCGGCGGAGAGGCTCGAGCGGTACGCCGAGGCCTACGAGAGGGGCGAGGCCAGGCCGATCGAGGAGCTGGCGAGGGGGCTGAGGGACAGGTTCGAGGCGCTCGTGGTGAGGAGCAGGAGCCCGCTGTTCACGCACATGATCGTCAGCGAGGCGGCCGATTACGTCCCGTGGCGCGTGCAGGCGAGGGAGGACGTCGAGACCGCGGCGACGGACGGTAGGAGGATAGGGATCAACCCGAGGTTCGGCGGGGTCCTCGAACCCGACGACTTCGCCGCCCTGGTGTTCCACGAGGTGATGCACGCGCTCCTCGCCCACCCCGAGCGCGGCGCCGGGAAGAACCACAAGATCTGGAACGCCGCGACCGACATCTACATAAACGAGCTGCTAAGGAGCATCGGCATATCGCCGCCGCTGATGAACCACCTCGCCCTGACGAGGGACTCCCTGGTGCGGTGGGCGAAGGAGATCGGGTACAGGGGCCGCGTGCCGTCCACGGACGAGATCCTCGGGGAGCTGGGCGACGAGGGGCTGTACAACTGGATAGTCTCGGTTATGAGGAGGACCGGTAAGTGGGTGCCGCCCGAGCCCCCGGTGGTGGTCGACGTTGCCGGGCCGGGGAAGCTGGGGCCCAAGGGGGCTGAGGAGGAGGAGGAGAGGCGCAACGCCCCGGCCGAGGCTAGGAGGAAGCTGGCCAGGGTGGCCGATGCGGTTAGGCGCGCCGGCCTGAGCGGCGCCGCCGGCTCCCTGGCCGAGATGATAAGGGCGGCGGCGATAAGGTGGGACGAGCTGCTGCGCCAGGCCTTCTCCGCGGCGGGGAGGCAGCCGCTCTCGACATGGCTCCGCCCCTCGAGGAGGCTGCCGGGGGAGTGGCCCGGGACGCGCTGGACCGGTGTGCCGAGGGTGCTGGTTCTGCTCGACGTATCGGGGTCGATGGTCTACGACGCGAGGGTGCTGCTCGGCGAGGTCTACAGGCTGATGAACGAGTACGCCCGCGACGTCACGATAGTCGCGTGGAGCGACAGGATCAACGCGGTTGTGGACGCCTCGGTTGTGGGCCCCGAGCGCGCGGTCGAGGAGGTGAGGAGGCACGCAGGGGGCGGCACCGTTATCAGGCCGGCGCTCGAGTACGCCGCGAAGGAGGCGGGGCCGGACGTCGCCGTCGTGGTTATGACTGACGGCGAGATCGCGGACATCGACGAGCCGGCGGTGGCGGAGCTGGCATCCAGGGTAGCCGCCGTGTCGGCGGCCGCGGCGTACATCTACACGGTCAGGCCGAACCCCCACGTCTTCCGCGAGCCCTGGGTGAGGACGCGGTACGTACTGCGAGCGCCATCATAGCGAGCATCTTGACGGTTGGCGAGTGCGCGGCCCTTATGTGGTAAACGGGCCTGCGGATCCTCGCGCCGCACATGCCGCAGACCCAGCCCCCGAGCGGGTCCCTCGAGACGACGGGCTCGGCGACGGCCTCGGCCGCGCTGCACAGCCCGGGCGCGAGCCTCTCGACCGCCCTCCACGACCCGAGGAGCTCCCTGGCCCTCCTCAGCATGTACTTAACCGTGTTCAGCCCAATGCCCAGCTCCCTGGAGATCTCGCTCGGCGACCTGCCCGACACGTACATCGTCACCGCTTCGCAGAAGCGCGACGCGGCGAGCCTGTGCGCGACGGCTACCTCGAGGAACGCGAGGACCTCCTCCCCCAACCGCCTGCCCCTCTAAACCTCCTGCCTCCCCGGCTATAGCCTTTTCCCTCTCCACCTCCAGCTCCCTGCTGGGTGTGCCGCCGCCTCCTCAGGGTCTCGACCATCTCCCTGTACTTCCCCGAGACGCAGTCGAAGTAGAAGGGGCATCCGTGGCAGTTGTACGGCGCTCGCTCCGGCCTCGGGGGCCTGAGGGCCTCGAGCGCCCTCCACAGCGCCCTCGCCCTGGACCTCAGCTCGGTCATGTAGCCCGGGTCGCGCTCCAGCTCGAAGGCCTTGACCCCGCCGCGCTGCACGTCGATGTAGACCACGGCTCCCCTTGGCGCGCCCAGCGCGTTCATGTAGTACTGGAGCTGCCTGACGTGCGGGGGCATCGGCTCGTCGAGCCTCGCCGGCTTGCTGTACATCGTCTTGAGCTCGACAACGTACCTCTCCCCGCCGCACTCCAGCACGAGGTCGGCCCTGCCCCTAACGTCGAACCCGTCGATGGGCACGACGACCTCGCGCTCCACCTCACCCCTGCAGCCGCGCACCGACTTGGCGACGAGGGGGAGCACGGTGCGGTGGAGGGCGTCGCCGGCCAGCATCCTGGCGGCCTGCCCAACGTCCTCGACGGGCCTCGGGAAGAGCCTCTGGAGGAACGACCTGAGGAGGCATCCCGACACCTCGGTGACCCACAGCGCGTCGTCGGGGCGCTGCGACCCAGCGTTCGCGGCGTTGAGCACCGCGTTCCTAACCGCTGCCGCTACGCGGTCCGATACCCGCAGCCTGGGCACCCGTTCTAAAAAGCGTGTCCACGCTTATTTAACCGCTCTCCGCGCGAGCCTGAGGTCGTGGATGAAGTGCCCCATTAACGCGGAGAGCGCCCTGCCGGAGGCCTCGGGCCTGAGCCTGTCGGGGCCGGCCACCCTGAGGAGCCTAGACGGCCTTATCGCCAGGCCGGGCCCGAGCTCGGCGAAGCCTATGCCGAGCCTCCTCGCCGCCTCCTCCGCGACGCGGGGCCTCCCGCCGCAGATCGAGGCGTAGACCAGGTTGAACGGGTTGTACCCCGCCGCGGTGTAGTAGAAGAGCTTGTCCCTAAGCTCCTGCAGCGCGGCGCCTAGCGTGTCCTCGCCGCGGTACACGAACCAGGGCTTCACCTCGAAGGCGTAGAGCGAGCCGTCCCGCGCCTCCGCCACCACGTCTACGTCGCCCATCGGGACCCTGACCTCGATGTACGCGTCCTCCGCCATGCCCTGCGCCACGAGGAGCGCCGCGACCACCAGGTGGGTCACGTGCTCGTTGCAGAGCAGCCTCAGGAGCCAGCCGCCTGGAGGGGGGCCGGGGAGCAGGATGCGGTAGGTCCTCGCCTCCGGTATCGACAGGTCCGCGTCTATCACCCTCGCCCTGAGCCTCAGCACGTCTAGGGGCTGGGGAAGGGTAACGGCCCTGACCACGAGCACGGCCCTGGAGCCCACCGCCTCTAGCCACAGCGCGCCGAAGCCCCTGGCGGACCTCGGGACCCTCTTCACCAGGGACCTTCCGCGGCCCCACCTCCCGAATATGAACCCCGTCGGGCCCATGACGAAGCCGCGTATCGGCGACGGCGCGTGGCAGCGGATCAGCGCCGAGACACCAGCGCTCCTAGGGCGAACGCCGCGGCCGCGGCCGAGACCAGCGCTATCCCAAGCACCCCCCACTTCTTAAGCACCTCGTACGGCGGAGCCGGGGTCACGGTCGGCTTGCCCGTCACGGGCTGCGTGGGCGTCGGGGTCGGGGTCGGCGTGGGCGTTGGCGTGGGTGTCGGTGTGGGCGGGGACACGGGCCTCTCGGTGACCTCGACCGTTATCGGCGCTGAGCACAGCTCCTCGATCGGTGACTTCGCGCAGAGCCTCAGCTCGTACACCCCGGTGGACTCGAACTGCAGGTCGTAGAGCCTCCTGACCAGGGTCTGCCCCCTCGTAACGTCGACCACGTCCCTGTGTATCTCCTCGCCGTCGCTAAGCAGCCTCAGGGTCAGGCCCCTGGGCAGGTCCACCTCTATGTCGTCGAGCGTGACCCTGGCCTCGGCCCTGGCCTTCTCCCCTATGTAGGCCCTGCTCGGCGCGGTCAGGGACACGCCCACTACCCTGTACGGCAGCACGGTCTCGACCCTGAACTCCCTGGCGTCGACCACGTTGTACGACTCGTCGTATATCGTCGCGGTGAACACCGTTGTGCCGCTGCGGCCCGGGGTGAACGTGAAGGTCTTGCCGAACCTGCCCTCGGTGTAGTCGTCCGGGCCGTAGCACTTCAGCGCCCTGCCGTCGACGTCGGCGCAGACGTAGTACCTGCCGGGCCTGACCACCCTGAACCACACCTTGGCCTCGGCCTCGATACCGGCGAGGAGCCTGTCAACAGCCCTGCCCATCTGGCTGAACTCAACGCCCATGATGTACGCCGGCTGCGTGATCACCCCGGGCGGGGGCTGCGCGCCCTCGCCGGTGACCACGAGGTCCCTGGAGAGCGTCGCCACGGTGTACCTGTCGCCCGTAACGGGGCTGAACCTCACGAGCTCGGCCGTGACCGTGTAGCTCCCCGGGTCCATCGGGCCGGGGTAGAACGAGGTGTAGCCAGAGCCGGACACGGCGTGGCAGCCCATCGGTTTGCCGTCTATCGATAGGCACACCGTGTAGGTGGCGCCGATGTCGGCAGGGGCGGTGTAGCCAACCCTGATCTCGAAGCTGACACCGGCCGGTACCTGGTCCACCTCCCTGCCGCCGACGTAGAACCTGATGTAGTCTACGCTCACCTCGGCCCCCGTGATAGTGTTCGGCGCGACGGTTATAACGCTAGCGCTGCGGCAGGGCCTCTGCTATGGTGCGCGCCAGCTTCCTTATCTCGTCGATGCTCATCCCGGAGAACAGGAGGGCCACGGTGCTCGGCGAGGGCCTGAGCCCAAGCACCTTCTCCACCACGAGGGCGCCGAGCAGGAACCTCGCTGCGTGCTGCGGCTTCTCAACGTCCGCCCCCATCTCCCTCGCCAGCCTTATCAGCTCGGGCACCACGTGGTTCGGCACGTACACCGTCATCTTCACGCCGCTCCACCGCGTATGGGGTAGGGTAAAAAGGCTTTAAAAGCGTTCTCGCCTTAGATCAGGATGCCTCCGCCGGGAGGCGGCGACGGCGGCAGGTACGGCTGCGGCGTGCCGCTCAGCACCGCGTCGACGTAGACCTCGTAGGTCCCGGGCTCCGTGAACCTCAGGGCGAAGCCTGACGACCCCTTGCTGCTCCCCTCAGGGATCCCTATGCGCCCCGTCTTGACCTTCGCCCCGTTGGCGTACACCGTGTAGTCCACCGTGGCCGTCTCGCCGCTGTAGACCGGCCGGTTCAGCACCACTGTTACGGTGAACATCACCTCCTCCCCGACCTTGACCTCGGTCCTCGACGCCGAGAGCGAGACGCTTGTTATCGACAGCGCCGGCGCGTACACCTTTATCGTGACGGTGTTGCTCCTGACCACTGGGGCGCACCCGTTAAAACCTCGGCGAACAGGTTATATAAGGGTGTCCATACTGCGCGCCCTGCGCGTGGCGCTCGCGGCAATGGTGTTGATCGCGGTCATGTACATACTGGCGGCCGTTGCGTGGGCGGTTGAGCGGCTCGCAAGGGCCGTGCCGCACCCGGCCATGTGGGAGGCCGCGTGGTTCGTGATGGTCGTCGCCCTGATGCTGGCCCTCGCAGCCGTGGCGGTCTTCGCTATAGAGCTCGCCGCTGCTCAACTCGCCTCAGATCCTCCACCTCGCCCCTGGTAGCGTTGTACGCGGCCGCGACGAGCTCGCCGTCCCCGGGGGCGGGCAGCACCCAGGTCTCGGAGGAGCCCGGCGGGATAGGCCTGGCGTCGCCGCCGACGGCCCTCCTCCCCGCGCTGACCGACGCCGCGGCCAGCACTGTTTCGCCGCCGCTGTTCGCTACCTCGACCAGCACCGCGCCGCCGATGCGCTCGGCCCTCACCACCCTGAGCGGCGTGGCTACCCCACCTCGTCGGGGGCCTCGGCGTAGAGCGTGTAGGTCCCGGGCTCGCTGAAGACGACCCCGACCGTCGCCTTGCCGGTGGACGAGCCCTGGTCTATATCCACGCCGAGGTCGGTGACCTTGGGCCCGCCCTCCTCGTACAGCGACACCGGGACGGTGATCCTCCTGGGGGCCGGTGACCCGAGCACCACGGTGACCGTCAGGTTCACCGGGTGCGCCACCTGGACCTCGTCCCTGTCGGCCGACAGCGACAGCGACGACACCCTGATCTTCGCCGACGCGGTGAGCTGGACGGTGTTGCTCCTGACCCTGGGCCCCTCGGTCCCGAGCCACGCCTCGGCGTAGAGCGCGTAGCTGCCGTAGCCCGGCAGGTCGACCACGGCGCTCACCGTTGCCGAGCTCGAGCCCTTCGGCACCTCGAAGAAGCCGTGGTGCACCGGGGTGCCGTCCGCGTAGACCAGGTACTCGCCCGACAGGTCCACCGGGGCCGGGCCGCTCAGCCCGATCGTGATCGTGGCCCGGGCCCTCGCCTCGCCCGGCACCGGCTCCGCGGACAGGCTGACCGAGGTTATGGAGACGCCGGGCGTGACCTCGACCTCGAAGCGCTCGAGGTACCACACCGTTGCGCCTGTCGACAGGTTTATCGCGTAGGCGGCGAAGGTGTGCCTCCCGGGCGACCCGGGGACCGGGAACTCGACCCTGACCTCGGCGGTGGATCCGCCCGGCACCCTCTGCGTCCTCTCAGCTATGGTCCTGCCGGTGAGCGAGCCCTCCATAACCTCGACCTTTATGTCCCCGTCGCCACCGGTGTTCCTGACCCTGAGCACTAGCCAGCCGGTGCCGCCGGGCTGCGCCGTCCTCGAGTAGTCGTACCCAACGACCTCGAACTCGGGCGGCGCGCCGAGGTTCACCACCTCCCACTCGACGTAGGCGTACACCGGGGCGTTGGCGCCGTCGGGCACCGCCGCGACCCAGCCCCTCCACCTCTGCACGTCGCCGCGGCCGACGCGGCAGTAGCTCTCGTTCTGCACCGTGGCTGTGAACTCGAAGGTGTACCTGCACACCCTGCCGTCGCTGTAGCACCTAGTGTAGAGGGTGGGGCCGTAGAACCAGCTGCCCTGGGAGTTGCAGAAGTAGTCCATCGTCAGCCTGACGTTCCTGTCCGTCGAGGCGGGCGACACCTCGCCGGTGATGACTATGCGCTCCCCGCGGTAGAACCTCGTCTTGTTTATCTTGGCTGTTACGCCCACTCCTACCCCCGTCTAGAACTGCCTAGCCGAGCGAAAAAACCTAGCCCGGTGGGTGCACCTCCACGGTCTCGTACTCCAGGTAGCTCCCGTCGCTGAACGTTATGTAGGGGTAGGACGCTATCACGGACTCGGGGCCCTGGGGCTCGAGCAGGACCAGCACCGTGTTGTGAAGCCCGCACCTCGCCAGGTCCTCCTCCAGGCAGTAGAGCACCACGTTGTAGGCGTGCCACCCCAGCAGCTCCCTCGAGCCGTCCTGGACGTAGTACACCCTGCCCACCGCCTTCAGCACCGCGTTCTTCCCGAACCAGGCGGTGAAGAGCGCG
>Ga0190304_1000317_pt1 | contig 22590 bp, 21 predicted proteins | sample 48700712_MG_FD_161670 | JGI IMG/M metagenome (GOLD analysis project Ga0190304, IMG submission 161670) | Hydrothermal vent sediment bacterial communities from Southern Trench, Guaymas Basin, Mexico - 4870-07-1--2_MG | ecosystem: Environmental > Aquatic > Marine > Hydrothermal vents > Sediment ...
TAGTAGTCTTTAAATTCCCTTAATCCAATTAATTCAAGATAGTGTTTGGTTATTTCTTTTCTCTTTTTATGGTCGTAATAATTTTTAAGGATTAATTCGATATTTTGGCTAACTGTTTTCCAGGGTAGAAGCCTGGGCTCCTGAAATATGTAGCTAATTGAATTAATGTTTCCTTTTTCAATTTTACCCCTTTGGGGTATTAAAATCCCATGAATAATATTTAAAAGGGTTGTTTTGCCACACCCTGAAGGGCCTAGTATAACACTAACTTTTGATGCAGGAATATTGATATTAAAATCCTTAAAAATAACCATCTCATTTGCTTTTGGAGAATTGTTCTGGTTTGTATAACTAAAACTAATATTTTTTAGCATTATTCCTCCCAGATTCATTTATAAGATCTCCATTTTCGGCTTTTTATTAACATTTCTACTGCAAATTCGGAGACTTTACTTAAAATAACAGCAACAACAGTCCAGGCTATTACTTCTGCTGTTTCAAGATTCATCTGTGAAAACTGAATTCCTGTTCCAATAGCTTTTACCGGCTGACTTAAAACTTCTGCTGCAATTACAGATTTCCAGGCAACCCCTACAGCAGCTCTAACTCCTGCCAGAACAAATGGAATTGTTGAGGGAAGGGTTATATGAAATAATATATTAATCTTACTAAGCTTAAAAGCAGATGCCATTTCAATTAGTGATTTATCTACTTCACTAATTCCCTGGGTTACATTTGCAGTTATAATTGGAAATATCATTAAAAAACAGACAAAAACAGGAACCATATCTGTTCTAAACCAGATCATAGCTATAAGTATTACAGACATTACAGGAACAGCTCTTATAACAGAAATAATGGGAGATAGAGCTGCACTTACTCTTTTACTGCTTCCACAGGCTATTCCTGTAATAAATCCCAATACAAAGGAAAGGGTAAAACCATAAAGTGTTCGGCTTGTTGTTTTTAAAATTGATTGCCAAAAATTTCTGCTTTGTGAAATCTTTATCAGTCTAACAAGAACATCTTCCGGTGGTGGAAGTATTATATCAGCATTAATATTTATAGAAATTACCTTCCACAATAGAAGTAAGCCCAGTGTAGAAAGTAATCCTATGTATTTATGGTTGCTTTTGTTATTTACCGAAGTAAAAACCTTCATCAGGCAAAATGCCTCCTACCGAAACAGGGTTCAGGTCAAGCATCATGTTAAGAAAATCTTCGACATTATCTCTCGCTTCTACTGCTGACACAAATTTAATTCCCGATACAGGTATTGCTTTTTCTGCAATGGCTGCACTCATAATACCATAATTTTCTATTATTAAAGATGCTTCTTTAGGGTTTTCCAGTGTCCATGCTATAGATTTATCAAGAGCTTCAGTTAATGCAGCAGCAGCTTTCGGTCTGTTCTCATATAATTTTGGGCTAATTACAAATGCTGTAAAAGGAAATGCTTGTTTTCCCCCTCGTATTCTTATCAATTCCTTTTGAGGATCCAGAACAGTTTTAGCTGTATTTGATTTTGTTTCGATTTGGAGAACAAAGGGTTGCGGGATAAATGCTGTTTCAGCCCTATTTGCAATCATTAACTGTGCTATCTGGGGAGCTTGTGCTGAAAAGTCAAGTTTTACATCCTTTTTAAGATCAAGATGGTTTTCCAGGAGCAGGTATCTAAGAAGATAGTCCGGTGTTGCGCCTTTCCCTGTAAGATAAATTGTTTTCCCTCTAAGGTCGGCCCAGTTTTTTATAGAGTTGTCTGTTGAGACCATATATAATGAACCAAGACCGCTTATAGCTCCCATTTTAAATTTTGGTCCCTTAGTATATAATTTAGCGGCCATGTTAACCGGAAGAAAAACAGCATCCACTTCTCCGCTTGTCATTTTTGCAACAGCTTCCATCGGTGAGCCCAGTATAATATATTTGGCTTTAACATTGAATCCAGGCTGAAAATTGTCTCCCAGAAGTTTTGTTGCTGCAATACCTGATGGACCCTTGAAGACAGCGATTGTGATTTCCATTTCTTTTTGCTGTTCATGTACTCCATTTGCAGTCAGAATATTAATAGAACCTGAAATCAGGATTATTATAATTATCAGTTTAAAAATTTTTCTGCTCATCTTAATTCCTCAATTAGATATTTTGACCCATAACATATTCTTTAAGATATTTGTTTTCTTCTTCAACAACATCCAGTAATTCTTTAACCACATCCCCAATTGAAATTATACCAGTTAGCTTACCATTATCAAGAACAGGTATATGACGGATCTTTTTTTCTGTAAAAATTTTCATGGCTGTTTGAAGGTTGTCTTTCATTTTAAGAGTGAAAAGCTTGTTTTTTGGGGTCATATGATCCTTAACAATCCTGTCTTTGTCAGGAGCACATTGACTGCATATTTTTAATAAATCTCTTTCACTTAATATTCCTGCAATAGCACCATTGTCTTCAACAGTAATTAATGCACCAATGTGGTTTTCGTTCATTACTTTTATTGCCGTTTTAAGAGTTTCACTTGCTTTAATTGTTTTTACAGCTAAACCTTTTTTTTCAAGTAATTCATCAATTTGCATTATAGCCTCCGTTAAAAGTTATATAATATTACCCTTTCTATTTAAACTATAATAATAATAATATAAATTACAAGCTATATTAGGGAGGAAAAACAAAAATATATTGTTTAATGCCAAAATATTGTGAAAAATATATTAATAAACGTCTTGGTAGTAAATAAGTGTTTATATTATTCTTGATTCTCCAGAAAATGCCTGTAATCCATATCTGTCACAGTTATGTGGTTTACCAGCCACATAGCAACTTTTTCCTGAAGAACTATTGCAAGTTCCGGGCTTGGACCCTGTTCAATTAGAACTTCTCCAAGGTTTCCCAGTTCTTCAACAAAATTACTATGTATTTTTTTGTGCTCTTCAAGTTTTGGATAGCCAATTTTTTTCTGAAATTCTTCTTCATCCTTAAAGTGAAATACAACATAGTCTCCAAGTTTTTCAAGCATTCCCTTTATCTTATCAACTCCTTCTCCATTCATCATGGCATGGAGGAAGGCATTAAGATTATCCACAAGCCACTTATGCTGGGAATCTATTTTATCATTTTTAACAGACAGCATATCACTCCAGGTAATTCCAATATCAATATTGGAATAATCCTGCTCAACTATTTTATCAGAATAAAAGATACCTATACTTTGACTTAAAAGATCCGTATTTAAAAGATTCTGCTGTACCAGAGTTGTTACCTGCATAAATATTTTATTTAGCTCTTCAGATGCATATTTTATTTCTTCCATATTTTCCAGTGTTTTACCGGAGGTGTCTCTTACATTTTCCATTATCGTATTAATGGATTCTGTTTTACTCTTTACATCGTCCGTAAAAGTACTTATTTCCTGGCTTGATGCCATTAGATCTGTAGTCGCTCTAAGAATTTCCTGTTTACCAAATGCAAGTTCTTCCATGCTTCCAGAAATTTCATACAGTCCGGAAGAAACTTCTGTAACATTTTTTGTAATACTTTTAAATGCCTCACTGCTTTCACTGCTTGTGGATAATGCCTTATTAATTTCATTGGTAATTGCTCTAAGTGAGTCGGAAATCTTTCTTACATTTCCTTCTGTGTTTTCTGCAAGTTTTCTAATTTCGCCGGCGACTACACCAAACCCTTTTCCTTTTTCTCCTGCATGTGCAGCTTCAATAGAGGCGTTAATAGCAAGAAGATTTGTTCTGCTTGCTATATCATCTATTAAAGAAATTATAGAATGTATTTCTACTGTTCGTTGTGAAATGCTATTAATAACACTTTCAGTTGACTTTACTTTTTCATCTCCCAGTTTGGTCATTTGAACCAGTTGTTCTGTAGCGTCGGATCTGCTTTTGGTAATTCTTGCTACACTGTCAATCGATGAAGCCATTTCTTCTATTGCAGAAGAAGACGTTGTTATTGATTCAGATTGATTATTGATGAGTTCTGAAAGCCGGCGTATTCCATTAAAAATTTCATCCATTGATTGTCCTGAATTGCCAATTCCAGCATCCAGATTACCAATTTCTGTAGATACAGTCTTGATTCTGTTTGAAATTTCCCGTACAGCATTTATTGAATCATCAGATTTGTCAGAGAGATTATCCCCTAAAGCATGATTTTTACCTGCAGTAGATTTTACATCTGCTATAATTTTGGAAATTATAGATAGAAAATTGTTTAATCCGCCAACTATACTTCCCAGTTCATCTTTTCTTTTTAAATCAAGTTCAATATTACTAATATCCTGTTTTGTTGATTTAATTTCTATTGCCTTGATAATTCTGTTCAGGGATCGAATAATAATAAGATAAAGCATAATAAGACCTGAAATCGCTATCACTATGCTTTGAACAAGGGTTACAGAAACAGTTATAAGGGATACTGCGCCAAATAAATATAAAACTATTATTGCAGCGAGTCCTGTAAAAAGAACTACTATGCTGATAAGCAGCGAAAATTTTGCAAAAAGCTTCATAAGATACCTGCCTTTGTTTATCAAATCAATAAAATCCGGTTTTCAGTTTATATTTTTATTATAATATTCGCAAGATATTTTCTTTTTTGGTGTACAACTTAATCAAGAAGGTCTAAAATATATTGAGGATAAAATTATGGTTGATTTAATGTCACTGCATAGTCATTCATTATTTGGCGGAATTACTGAAGAACAAATTTCCCGTATAAAAAAATTTTTCGAGTACAAAGAATTTTCTGACAGTGAATTTATAGAGAAAGAGGGTGAGATTGGTGATAAAATATATTTTATTGTTGATGGTCAGGTGGAAGTTTTAAAAAAGATAAAAAAATCAGGTAATTTAAATCGAATTTTTGTATTTTCTGAAGGTGATGTATTTGGAGAAATGGAACTTATTGATGTTCAGCCCTGTGCTGCTTCTGTTCGTGCTATAAAACCAACTAAGGTTCTTACTCTTTCCAATAAGGGTTTATACAGTATTAGTAAGTATGATTTGAAAATTTTTTCACTTTTGATTATGAACCTGGCCAGAGATATAAGCAGACGTTTAAGAAAGGCTGATGAAATTATGGCACTTTGTCCTGAGATAATTAAAAAGTTTGAGAAATAGTGCTCATTTGGATTAATATACTGTTTGGTGTTGACTTTTAGCACTAATTAGTTATTATTAGTAATAATTCTTAATACGAGAGGAGAAGTAATGAAAAGTCTTAAGGGTACAGAAACAGAAAAAAACCTGCTAAAGGCATTTGCAGGTGAGTCCCAGGCTCGAAATCGCTATACAATGTTTGTAAGTAAAGCGAAAAAAGAGGGCTATGTTCAAATTGCCGATATCTTTCAGGAAACTGCAGATCAGGAAAAAGAACATGCCAAGCGTCTTTTTTCATTTCTGGAAGGTGGTGAACTGGAAATTACAGCATCTTTCCCAGCTGGCCTTGTTGGAACAACAGAAGAAAATCTTCTTGCAGGGGCACAAGGTGAAAATTATGAGTGGACAGAAATGTATCCGTCTTTTTCTAAAATTGCTGAACAGGAAGGTTTTACTGCAATAGCCGCTGTGTTTAGAGCAATTGCTGTGGCAGAAAAACAACATGAAAAACGTTATAACGAATTGCGTTCTAATATACTCAAGAGTAATGTTTTTAAAAAAGAATCCAAAGTAGTCTGGAGATGTAGAAATTGCGGATATATTTATGAAGGTGCAGAAGCTCCTGCAGTTTGTCCCGCTTGTGCTCATCCACAGGCATATTTTGAATTATTAGGTGAAAATTGGTAAAATGATAATTCGGGCGGTACGAAGTACCGGGGACTGGTCGCAAACAAGTTTGCTGCTCGTCTGTGCAACCTTAGACCCGAAATAGTCGTAATGCGACAGAGAGTTTCCTATGTTGTTATATTTTCATAAGTTGTTAACAATGGAATATATTAGGAAAGTGCTCGATTGCATTGTTAGTTAAGGGAGATAAAAATGGCAAAAAGAAATGAAGTTTACAGATGTGCGGAATGCGGCAATATAGTAGAGGTTTCTCATGGTGCCGGCGGAGTACTTGTATGCTGTGGTCAGCCTATGAATCTGCTTCCGGAAAAATCAGCAGATTCCACAACAGAAAAACATGTTCCTGTAATAGAAAAAATTAATGGTGGATATAAGGTAATAGTAGGAAGTACGCTTCATCCTATGGCAGAGGATCATTGGATTGAGTGGATTGAATTACTTGCAGATGGAAAGTCTTATACCCAGTACCTGAATCCAGGTGATGAACCTGTAGCGGTTTTCATGATAGATGCAGCCATGATAGAGAAAGGCAGCGTAATTGCAAGAGAATATTGTAATAAACATGGACTATGGAAAAATAAATAGGAGACGCGAAGCGTCTGGAACCTATTTATTTTAAGCGGCAGAGACTTTCCTTAGATTGGTTGGAATAACTTTTTGGATCTGAAAAATTAAGGAAAGTGCTCGAAAGCGTTAAGAGAAAAAATAAATAGGAGACGCGAAGCGTCTGGAACCTATTTATTTTAAGCGGCAGAGACTTTCCTTAGATTGGTTGGAATAACTTTTTGGATCTGAAAAATTAAGGAAAGTGCTCGAAAGCGTTAAGAGAAAAAGAAACAGTCAAAAAGGAGAATTATAATGAAATATGTATGTGGTGTGTGTGGGTATGTTTATGATCCTGCGGAAGGTGATCCTGATAATGATATTGCTCCAGGAACAAGTTTTGAAGCCCTTCCTGATGATTGGGTTTGTCCTCTTTGCGGTATAGGCAAAGAAGAGTTTGATCCGGAATAAAATTAAAAAAAATAATATTTATCTTTTGGAATGACAGGGTGAGACAGACGAAAATGTTCATAAAATAGCTTTTGAAAGATGGGCTGAACTAGCCAGAATGGTTAAGGATAAGGCTTAATTGATATAAGGGAGTTGTTTTGATGATATTTGTAGTGGTTGAAGAAGCCATACCAGAAGTCAGTGCAGAAGGTAATACTGATATTGCTACTATGGGTGCCATGGTGGGATTTGCTGTGATGATGACCCTTGATGTTGCTCTGGGATAATTTTTTTCAATTATCCCTTGCTAATTAATTCGTAGGCTATTTCTTTTTGATGGGGGAAAAGTTCTTTCGGCACGTTTTCCTTTCCAAGTGCCATAAAAACCATATATCTTGCACAATGAAGATTGTTATTTTCACAATACTTTTCTTTCAATTCTAATATAGCTTCATCATTTCCTTTTAAATGCCCCTTATAAAATGGGCAAGTATTTATTAATTCACATTCCTGCATATATACCTCAATACTGTTAAAATAGTTTATGTGGCAGGATAAATCAATATGAATCAGAATTTTTTTTTTACATATTTTTTCTTATAAAAATTTTTTTGTACCGGGTTGTAGATTCCCTATTCCCGAATATCTTCAATAATATTAATATTAAATTGTTCTGCAATATCTTTGCATTGTCCAATAGATGCTGCTACATCTTCCGGTCTGTGAGCGTCAGAATTACAGATTGCCTTGATATTATAGTTTCCGGCTATTTCCCAGAATTTATTCCAGGGATAAACATGTCGTGTTCCTTCAGGAGTTGATAATAAACTTTTTCTAAGTCCATATCCATTGATTTCAAGCGGTATCTTTAATTCTTCTGCTGCTGTAAGTATATCCCTGGTACATGATATTGTATTATTGTCCCATGTTTGATAACCTGCTCCAAATCCATCGGGGTGTGCTATAAAAGAGAATATTCCGGATCTCATTGTTTTAATCATTAGTTCTGCATATTGTTTAAGATGTTTTGCTGTCTTTATTTCACTAAGATATTGCCATTCACCATATTTTTTAAAATAGTGAACAGACCCAATTAGATAGTCAAATTTCCTTAAGCCCAGAAGTTCCTCTTTATAAAAACCTTCATATACAGGATCCCATTCACATTCAAGGCCTTTTAAAAGTACAATATCATCTGTTTCTGCTTCCTTAAACTCTTCAATATAGGCATCAAGTTCAGATATGTCCATTCTTACATGTGCCCATCTGTTATCCGGAAGGGGTGTATGGTCACTCATTCCAAGTACTTTTATATTATTCTTTACCGCTGCATCAACATAATCTTTTACAGTTCCTGATGCATGTTTACAACGATGAGTATGAGTGTGAAAATTATTCATATATACAGGAGAATATATTATTTTTGTAACCATATCAAGGAAGAATCTTGTAGATTGAGTTCTCTGTAGTCGTATTTGAGAGAAATATGATTAAATAGGTGCCAGATATAGTAGTTAAGGACTAAAACAGCTTGCTGTTTTGGAATGAATTAGTTATTATAACATCATGTATAGAAATGATATTGATTTTATAAAAAAATGGTTTTTACAGGAAACTCCCAAACCATTAATTCTTCGGGGAGCCAGGCAAGTAGGGAAATCTACACTGGTACGATTGTTTTGTAGTAAATACAAAATAGATTTGGTAGAGATAAATTTTGAAAAGATAAAATTACAGGAAATTGAGGAATCTGATCATTTTTCTATTAATAGAGTAATTCAAGAGATTGAAATTAAGGCTGGTAAAAAAATAAATATGGATTCCTGTTTATTTTTAGATGAAATTCAGGCACAGCCATTGGTTCTGAACAGATTGAGGTATTTCTATGAAGATAAGCCTGGATTGAAAGTTATTGCTGCTGGTTCTCTTATGGAAGTTGTACTCAACAATGAAGATTTTTCAATGCCTGTTGGCAGGGTAATCTATCATGAAATGGGTCCAATGACATTTACTGAGTTCCTTTTGGCTAAAGAGGAAAATATTTTTTTGGATCAGTTACAAAATGCGGATATTGATAATCCTTTATTGGAAGCAGCTCTCCAAAAAGGTATTGAGTTGTTAAAAGAATATTATTTTGTAGGTGGTATGCCAGAAGCAGTAAATATTTATTGCAATGGCGGCAGTTTTGAGGAAATAAGCGAGGTTCATCAATCAATTATACAAACCTACAGAGATGATATTCCAAAATATTCAAAAGCAGGGCAAAGTAGTAATGTAAATGATCTTTTTGAATATACAGCTGCTCACCTTGGTGAGAAAGTTATATTTTCTAATGTGTCTAAAACCCATTCAAGTCGTGTGAAGAAAGCTATAAACTTATTAGCCAAAGCAGGCGTTATTCTAAAAACTACTTTTAACAATTGTAATGGAATGCCCTTAAAAGCCGGTGAAGATGACAATATATGTAAATTATTTTTTCTTGATATTGGTTTGTATAATGCAATGATGGGAGTTGGTTGGAGTGATATTTTTCAACTTAATTCCGAAGAATTATTGATAAAAGGTAAAATGGCCGAACAGTTTATTGCGCAACATTTAAAATTACTTAACCCTCAATATCCCAATTCAGGTCTTTATTACTGGCTTTCTGAAAAAAGAAAGGGGGCAGCTGAAGTAGATTTTGTTATTGCATTTAAAAGTCGAATTTTACCTGTAGAAATTAAATCTGGAAAAACAGGGAAAATGAAATCCCTTTGGCAGTATATTGCAAAAAAAAATGTAGATTATGCTATTAGAATGGATCTTGCATATAGAAAAAATTATTTATCTAAAGTGTCCCATAAAGTGTATGTAAAGGGTGAGATGGTTAGTGCAAGTTCCCTGTTACTTGGTCTACCTCTTTTTTGTATTGAGTATCTGCCAAAATACCTTGAAGATATGGATATGCCGTAAAGGAGCAAGGTCTTGAACAGAGTTTCTCTACAGATGTTAAATATACGTTTCTATTGACAGCATCGCTGAGTATTGTATATTAGATAGGTATGGAAGAGCGAAAAATTAATGAAAATGCAATGCAGGAATTATCACATACTCTGGCAGCATGTTCTGATCCTCAATTAATTGAAAATTTTTTAAAAAGCCTTCTTACTGTTTCGGAAATCACAGGTGTTGCAAACAGATGGGCTTTGGTAAGACTTCTTGATACTGGTATGAGCCAAAGAAATATTGCAAAAGATCTTGGCCTAAGTCTGTGTAATATTACAAGAGGGTCAAAAGAATTGAAAAAGAATGATTCTCCCTTTGCAGCAATGCTGGAAGAGTTTAAAAAATTACAAAAGTATTAATATTACAAAAGAAAATTTATATTATAACATTCAATTTATATGCCGATACACGGCCTATGAAGGTTTTGATTATAGCCGGTTCAGAGAGAAATACAAATAAAATAGAATTCCTTTGCAGGAAGTACGGCGCTGATCCATCAGTTTATGGAGAAATTAAAAAAAGAAAAAAAGGATTAACTTCCATGCTGAACCACAGTGATCTGATTTTAATAGTCTGGGAAAGTGATTCAAAAAATAATTATGAAGTAGTTTTTTCTACCGGATACTGTGTCGGTTGTGGAAAGCCCTTTGTTTTTTATAATAATATTTTTGGTCAGGAAACTCCTTCATGTAATGGAAATGCTGTTGTTATTTCAGATGATAAAGAGCTTAAAAATTATATATTAGAAGAAAAAGAAAGGTATAATTCTCAGCAGATTGTAAATTCGGCAAAAGAAAAAATATTAAATATGGGTCTGGATCTTACTGTCAGGGATATGGTAGAAGCTGTTTCAGAAGGGGAAAGTATTGCTCTTGGAGAATTCTTAAAGGCCGGATTTTCTGTAGACAGTTATGATAAAAACTCTGTTTCCCTCTTAAATATTGCTATAAGAAAGGGGCATATAAATATTGCCTCAAAACTAATTGATAACGATGCGGATATCAACACTATAAGTGGAGATCGGGGGAATACCCCTTTAATGGATGCTGCTGCAGAAGCTGATATTGAAATTTTAAATAAGTTAATAGGTGCAGGTGCGAAATTAAATCTACAAAGTAAATCAGGTCAAACGGCGCTTGTTTTAGCACTTGGCCGTCAGTCTGAAGATGCTGCTATTGCATTAATAGCTGCTGGTGCAGATGTCAATATAAAGGATAATCTGGGAATGTCTGCTAAAAAATACGCTGAATTATTTAAAATGGAAAATGTTCTGGAATTGATAAATAAGGTTTAAATATAATGAATATCAGGTATTTTTTTGATATATTCTGATCTAATTCCGGGCTTTTTATCTTTTTTAATTACTGCTATAATGAGTTCTGGAAATGCTTATTCGGAGTTGTCAGATATTCTCTCCTGGAGATAGCGAAATGGGATGTCCCCTGGAGATAAAAACAGGAAATAAAATGCAGAAAGAACAAAATATTACAATTTTTCATTTACAGAGAAAAGATGGTTCCTCTCTTTTCCTGCATCCTTTTTCGGAACCTGAAATACTTTTGAAACTAAATGATAAAGTAAAAATAATTGGGAAATATGGTAAGGAACCTAGAGTTGAAAGTCTTACAATGTTTAGAAACGATTTATACAGACATATTGAAACTTCAGTAAAAAGCTGGATAAGTGACATTCGTTTTATACCCAGATTTATTTTATCTGCATCAGCTTTTCTGGTTATTTATCTGTTTACAAGTTTTGTTATCAGGGATCCCGTACCCATGATTGATGAACTTGCATTATCTATCGGTGGTAGTATTGCCCTATTCCTTTTTCTTGCAAAAAGAGATCAGAATTCTGAAAAATCATCTAAAAAACGTTTGGAACTCAGAATTTTAATAGATAAAATTGTATTTGAAGAGGATCCTTTTGTAAAAGAAATAGAGGAAATTTTATATTATAATGAATCGGTAGACGAAGCGAGTTTAATTGAATCAATATCTGTGAACGATGACAACAGTTTTAAAAATGGAAAGGAAAATGATATAAAGCAAATTGTAGGTTATCTTGATAAAATATTTTCAAGTAAAATATACCGGAAAAAAATTGATAATATTAACAAAAAGGATACGAACAGGCTAGTTAAATGGGTTACTGATAATAAAATTGATTTATCTCTTTTTGCAATGTATAAAAAACTTAAAAAGAAAATATATATGTAATTTTATTCAACTACATTTAACGCTTCCATTGTTTTTTGAAGTTCGATAGCCGTTTTGACAACATTCAGGTTTTCAGATGCCGGTTGAAACCGGGGATCAATTTTTAAAGCTGCTTTCCAGAAACTCATAGCTTTGCTTAGATCTCCTTTTGCATAGGATTCCAGCCCTGCAATATAATATTCATCCACTTTTCTTGAATCTGCTTTTCTACCTTTGTCCCCCAATGGCAGTGTTGCTTCTATACTGAACTTATCTATTGCGGCCAGTTGTGTTGTCATATCAAGGGTATAATTTATATTAAGAGTTATTTTTTCCAGTAAAAGTCCGCTTCCAATTGTAAATTTGGGGTTTGAGCCTCGGTGGGAAAATCCTGCATGTATAGAGAAAAAATCTGTTAACGTTCCATTTATTCCAGCTGCAATATTCCATTTTTCCCAGTCACTGTAGGGGAGGGAAAGACTAAAAGGGTAATTGTAATCAAATGATATTAACAATGGCCGGATTGGTGAATATGCGATTCCCCCTGTAATTATAGAAGGGAGCGGCTCCCCCAAAACAGTAGGTCCAAGATTTTTTACTACAGCTCCAACAGAAAAATTCCTTTCCCTTGCAGCATAGAATTTAAGAAAGTTGAATCTGGAAATTGCTCCAATATCAGCCATAATTGCTGCAGCGGATTGATTTCCAACAGACTTATCAGCATAAATTGCTTTTGGTAAGTGTCTGTAAGCAGCTTTGATATTTGTTCCAATAGACAAACCATAAAAATAATAACTGGAGAAAAAATTATAGGACATATTCATTGTTGCAATTGTTTCAGAATAATATCCGCTTGCTTCCTCTTCTCCCCATCTGTTGTATCCAATAAAGGGGACGTAAAGGAATTTACCTCCTATGCCTATTCCCAGATTATTGAATCTTGTAGTATATACAAGACCTTCAATATTTGTATCCGCAATCCAGTTATTATGATTAAGAGTAAGCTCTGTATAGTTCAATAGTGAACTTCCGGCCGGATTTGACTCTATAAAACCAGAATCTGACGATACGGCAGTGTATGCAGTTCCCATTCCCTCATATAAGCCGCCCATAGGAACAAGAAGCGTTGGAAAAACTGTCAAACCCGTGTTTTTGTCAGAAAAAAATGGTAGACTTGAAAGGCTGGTGAAGGACGAATAAAAATCAGCCAGGTCAGCTGTAAGCATTACAAAGGGAAGGAGGAATAACAGAATGACTAAAAGTATTCTTTTCATTATCCATAATATACTACAAAGAAATTTCTTTATCCATAATTTTTTACCCTCTCATACTATATATTGATAAAAATTAGTAAATAAATGCCGAAAATAGGGGACATTGGGGTATATTAATTTAGTGTATTTAAATCAACACAGGAAAACATTAACATTACTAATCTTCCTTTTTTTTCTATTTACACTAAATCTGTATGCCGGTGGTCAGACTGAAGATAAAATGCCACAGGCGATGGAACTTATAGATCAAAGGCGCTACAATGAAGCCATACTCGTTTTGACAGAAATTATGAAAACAAATCCTGATCAATTTGCAGAAGCTCAGAAACTAATTCAGCAGATTGGTATTGCCAGAGATCATTATAACGATTTATATAGTAAGCTGATAACTATTCTTGACCCTCCGCCTGGTGAAAATATTGATCAGGATACAGCCTATGCTATTATAAGAGAAATGGAAGCTCTTGACAGTAATCCCAATAAGGCAGCTGTTGCAGCTTTTGCCCAGGCTAAAAAATCTATTGTTTTTGCTGTGGATGACAGGACATATGCTAATATTATGAACGATGCAGCAGCACTTATTCAATCAAAGGAATATCCTGAAGCAATAAAAACTTATTTAAAGGGATTTGAACTTCATAAGGATTTATTTATAGAAAGAAATTATGGTAACATTGTAGAGGATCAGATTGATTCATATCAAAATGCAATTTTGACAGCAGCAAAGGATTTTCTGGGTTCATATGATCAGGTTCTAAATGCTGCTAAAATGTATTCAGATATAATTAAGTCCGGTGATATTTCAAAAATAGAACTTGGATATTCAGATTATTCAGAATTCATGCTTTCTGCAGGAATTAAATGGAGAATACTGAAGGCAAATGCTGAAAAGCTTGATACATTAAAAAAATCCGTACAGAGAGATGATGAATCTGATATTCCTTATATTTCAGTTAAACGTGTCCTAACAGTTGGTCGTTCAGATTCGAATATACAGGAAGGGATTGCAGGAGTCGTAAGTTCTGTATGGGACAACAATCAGAATCTTGTATCTTCTATGCTTATTCCATTGATGGAAAAATATTACAGGTCTTCTGTTGATAGTTTTGAGTCTTCAGCATTTTCTGAATCCAGAAAATCTTTTTCAGATACAGTTCGACTTTCTCTTGTTGTTATAGATGTTCTGAAACTTAGAGGGGATAAACTGTATCTGGATAATAATTTGGCTTTTAGAGATAAGGGATTAGATTATTTAAATAAAGAATTACCTTCCTATCTATTGGCACAAACAATGGGAAATTTCAGCCCTCTATATATTGACATGTCTGTTGTTTCAGAGAATCTTAATTCTTTGGTAAAATCAATCGAGGCTGCTTCGACTGTGGGGGCTATTGAAGAACTAATACAAAATCTCAATGGTATTAATTCTTCTCTGATTAAAAGTAGTTCAGAATCTGTAATTATTTCTGAACAGGATTCGGGGTTAAATAATATTGGTTTTGATCTTGCTAAAATTACTAATGTTCTAAGTGAATTGAAAGATAATCAGTCTGGTCTTCTTAATAATGTATTTAATGCAGATGTAAGAGCTGAAGAGAGAATTCTTATTCTTAAAATTGCTCCGGAAAAAGTGCTTGTTGAAAATGCCGCAGGAAGTATTACAAAGGCTTCAAATTATATTGAAGGAGTAGAGGAACTCGTAAATGGTATTAAATTAAATGTAAAAAGACCGGATGTTGCTACTCAAATTCTTAATGATACATTAATAAAACTTGAATCTTCAGATAAGGCACTTGCTGCTATTCCGGAGAGTGTTAATGATAAAGAAAAAACTATTCAGACAAATTCAGCAATTTTAGCACAAATCGAATCTGCGTCAAATTTTAGAAAACAAATTGATGATAAAAAACAGCTTATTAATCAACTCCTTGGGAAAGCTGAAATTTTAAATGATAAAGCTGATAATGCGGTCAGCCTTGGTCATTTGCGACTTGACGAAGCTTATTCCCGATTTAACAGAAAAAACTATGAGGGTGCAAGAAAAAAATATTATGAAGCTGAATCACAATTTCTTAAATCACTGGAATCCAGAGAAGATGAAGCTGTTAGAAATTTGTTAACAGGTGAACTTGCAAAACTTGATTCAGATATCACAATTTATCTGAACAGGCAAATTGTACGGGAGGTTAGAGCATTAATAACCCGTGGGAAAGATTTTTATAACCTCCAGGAATTTATAAAGGCTGAACAATCATTCCAGCAGGCAGCTGAAAGATATAAAGTAACCAATGAAGATAAAAATCCGGAGATAGAGAACTGGCTGATTAAAATAACAAGAGCTCTTGAAGCAACAAGCGGCAGAGAAATTGCTCTTACTGATCCTCTCTATCCTGATATAATATCAATTTTAAATCTTGTTCAGGAAGAATTTGAAAAGGGTAAAAGTCTGTTGAAATCTGGTAATAAAGAAGCTGCAGAAGCACATTTTACCGAGGCGCTAAAAAATATAGAATTGGTAAAAGCTCCATTTCCCCGTAATTTTAAAGCCAGTGTAATGTATCTCCAGATTCTTGAATATACTCAGAAAGATGCATTCAGGAATTTTTTTAAATCTATGTATGATACAGCTGTTAAAAATATAAAAGATGATCCCAAACGGGCAGATGATGATCTTCTTGCTCTTTATGAGATTAATCCTGATTATCCTGGAATTAAATCTGCAGTTTATAGTTCCGGTGTTGCAGCTGGAAGAATTATTCCGCCCCCGGCTCAGGTGGATATAAAAAGAGCTACCAGATTATATCGGCAGGCTAAGGCAATTGTAGATGCCGACAAGAGTTCCCAATTCCCAATAGCTTTGGCTTATTTGGAAGAGGCGATACAGATAAACAGTGATTATGATGCAGCTGCAGTTTTAATGGATAAAATCCGGACAAGTACAGGTGGAATCAGTCAGGTTGTAATGTCAGGTGCAGATACACAGCAGTTGAGATATGCAGAATCTTTATATATCGATGGCAGGTATCTTGAAGCTAATATTATAATAAACCAGTTATGGAAGAATCCTGATAACAGGAAGAGTTCCAAGCTTAATGATTTAAAGGCAAAGGTAGAAGCAAGACTTTAATGAAACATAGAATATTTGGATTGATATTATTTTTAGTGACCGGATTGTTAATATTTCTTTCTCCTTTAAATCTCTTTGGAGAGAATATTTACTGGGAAAATCCTGAAATACTGATTGATCGTAATGTGTGGTTTCCCCTTACTAATTTCTCTTCCGGTACAAGTGTTATTTTATGGCAGGAATTTAATGATATTCCTGAAGGTTCCACAACCTTAACTATTTCATTATTGGTTAAGTCCGGGAACGGCAATTGGAGAAGCCATGAAAAAGTATTGGGACCTTTTCCTTTTATAGGAGATAAGGTATCGGTTTCTTCCCTTTCAGTTAGCAAAACCGGTTTAATTTATATAGCATTATCAAATTCAGATAAGGGTGTTGTTATCTATGAATCTGATGATTTTGGAGAATCATTTAAACTTATAGGTGTTCCTGGTGGTGGTGGTGTAACTACCGTTTCTCCTAAACTTTTTATTACCGATAAGGGTTCTTTTATTCTTTTTGTGACACAGGCTCTTTCATCGGCTTCAAATTCTTTTAATAAGGAAAGTTATCTGGGAGTAACATATTCTGTTTCACCGGATGGAAAATCATGGTCTGATTACAAACCTCTTTTATCCACTTCCGAGCTTTCTAATGTTTATCTTCCTTATCTTGTTTCATCCGGTGGTATTGACCATGTAGTATTCCAGGCTTCACCTGTAAATAGCAGATTTTATCATCTCTATCATATTTCAAGTAAGGATAATGGCCGCAGCTGGTCTGCTCCGGAATGGCTGACAGACTTTTCTGAAGATGGGAATAAATCCACGGATTTTGATAATCAGAGAGTTTTTTTAAAAGCAAATAATAATCATATTTATATGTCCTGGGAGCGAAAACTGGGAACTGGCTCTGCCTCTGCATATTTTGGGGAATTAAATTTAACCCGGAATAAAATAATCAATTTTGAAAAAATTGAGGGTTCAGGGATTAGCACTAATCCTGTTAATAATCCACAACTTTATATACGGGAGGGAAGACCCATAGCACTTTGGTATAACAGTATAGGGAAAGTTGTTTTGGCTGTCAAAGATGATCGAGATTGGTCAGGTATTGACATTCCGGGGCAATCGGCCGCAGGGTTAAGTAATTTTTGCAGATTTATTTCTTCTGATAATGAGATGAATATTGTCTGGCAAAGTGATACAGGAGGAAAATCAGGTCTTACTATACTTAAACCGGATAAAACAGTTCCGGATATTACTCTAAGTCCTGTCAATTATAAATCATTTGCTTTAAAACAGGATACTTTTACTGTTAGATGGAATCTACCTGCTGATTCATCAGGTATAAAAGGTTTTAGTTATTCTTTTGATCAGAATGAAAAGGGTTTATCTCCTGAAACAATAATGCTACGTAGAAGAGATGACAGACAAATTTCTGTGACTGTTAATACTGATGGGGATTGGTATTTTCATATCCGTGCAGTTGATTATGCAGGTAACTGGTCTCATACCTCAAGTTCAAAATTTATTCGTGATACTACACCTCCCGGAAAAGTTGCTTTTAAGGAACTTTCTGTTGATGAAAATGGTTTTCTTAAGAGCAATACCGGACTTCTTGAATGGGAACCTCCATCAGGTGAAGCTGTAGCAGGATATAGTTATAGAATTCAGTATCAATCAGATTCTGCATATAAAGCTAGCACATCCGACCTTACTGTTTTAACTCCTCCTGGGCGTTTGCTAAAAAGAGGTACTTCCTATCGCTACAATAATATGGATAATGGTTTATGGTCTTTTACAGTTAGCGCCTTTGATGCTGTTGGTAATATGGGAGAACCTGAGACAGTCTTTTTAAGAATGAATAAATATATTCCCGTTACATATATTACCAGATTATCTGCTGTGCAGGATGATCTTGGAACTATAACAATGGACATCCTTGGCCGTGGGTTTTCTGCTGGCGGTTTAATATCTACTATTATTCTGGATCGTGATAAACAGAAACCATATGACTATGTTTATGAGCCTGATTCTGGTTCTTTTAAGGTCATATCAGATAGAAAAATCACAAATTTAACAATAACTGATATTGATGCCGGAAACTATTACATTGGATTGATACATCCGCAAAGAGGTTTATCCTTTAGCAGAAATACTCTTCAGTTTGAATCAACAGGTACGGTAAAGTTTGGTAATTTCAGTATCCTGGATGATAATTTAAGAACAAACCTCTTTTTAAAAAAGATACTTGCATTGTCAGTCAATAGAATATTTTTTGCAGTTATATTAATTTTACTTGCAATACTGTTTATTGCTGCAACTTTCCGTATCGTTGAAATAGTACGGGAAAGTGCTGTTATAAAAATGGAAGTAAGTGCATTATTAAATAATAGATTATTGCCGTCCGAGAAGAAAATAGTGAGGATAAAAAATATGCAAAAACGGGGAATGGGTTTAAGAATTAAGTTTGCACTTTTGGTAACATTTCTTGTACTTCTTGTTGTACTGATGGTTTCATGGTCATTAAGTGTTTTTACCATATCAACTCAGCAGCGAAATCTTACAGATGGTCTTTCTCAAACTACAAAGGTATTAATTAATAGTGTCAATACTTCTGCCGGAAAATACTTGCAGGAAAATAATACTTTGGAATTGAAACGTTTACCGGCACAAATTTCTTCAATGAGTTCAGCCCGTTTTCTTACAATCTCAGGACCAGGTACAGGAGTAGGTGATTCCCGGGGGAAGGGAGATGGGAAAGATTCTTCTTTGGAATATTTATGGGTAACCAATGATGCTGATATTCGGAATAAAGTAAATCTTAAGAATTTTAAGTCTGAAGATGATATCATTGCCAGTCTTCCTGGAGGACAGAGGTTTATTGAAGGTTCATTGGTTATGGAAGATGATTTAACTGATACAATTACCAAACTTGCAGAAAAAATTAATGCTGAGGGTCTGGCCTCTGTTGGTGTATTATCAACAGAGCTTACCCGTCTTCAGGGGATTGCTTCGGATCTTTCAAGAAGGGCACGGACAGAGGCTGATATAGAAGAAATAAGAAAGATGCAGGATGAAATAGTCATGATTAGCGGTGAAATTGATACAAAGCTTGCCGAAATTGCGGATCATTTCGGTTCGGTTCCGGAATTTGATCCTGAAAATATTCTTACTAATCCTACTGAATATACTTTTTACAGTCCCATTGTTTATCAACAGAGGGGAAATAATGAAAAGTACTACCAGGGGACAGTTCGTCTTCAAATATCTACAAAGGAGATAATTGAAGAAATATATTCCTCCAGGAATACACTAATTAAGAGAACTCTTATAATTGCTCTTATTGCAATTGGTCTGGGAATTATCGGTTCATTAATTCTTGCTTCAATTATTATTTTTCCTATAAACCAATTGCTTAGAAAGGTTGAAGAGATAAGAGACTCTACTAATCATCTTGAATTGAAGGATTTTAAGGTAAATATTAAAACACATGATGAAATTTCTTCTCTTGCAGGAGCTGTTAACCAGATGAGTAAAGGTCTGTATAAAGCAGCCCTGGCAAATCAGGAATTGATAGTAGGTAAGGATGTTCAGAAGCAGTTTCTTCCTTTGGAAAAAGATAAAAAAGGGGAAAAAACAGCTATAGCCGAGTTAAATACAGATTATGTTGAATTTTTTGGATACTATGAAGGAGCAAAAGGGGTTTCGGGAGATTATTTTGATTTTGATGAAATTGATAAAGACAGATATGCTATAATTAAGTGTGATATTTCAGGAAAAGGTGTATCCGCTTCTCTAATTATGGCTGCAGTAGCGACTTTGTTTCATTCTTATTTAAATGAGTGGAAAAGAGGAAATGAAAAACGTAAAAATATTGCAGAAAGAAAAAAAGTAAGTATAAAACCGGATATACCAAAAATTGACCAACTAATATATTCAATTAATGAACTTGTTGAATCTATGGGGTTTAAAGGAAGATTTGCAGCATTTATTATTGTTTATATTGATACCAGAACAGGTGAGACTATCTTTTGTAATGCAGGAGATAACCTGGTTCATATCTATAAAAAAAGCAAAGGTCAAATGGAAATAGAAACAATACCGGAAGCTCCTGCTGCAGGTGTATTCCCAAATGATATGGTCGAGATGACGGCTGGTTTTAAGCTTGTACCGTATCAGATGGATCCTGGAGATATTATTTTTCTGTTTACTGATGGTATAGAAGAGGCTCAGCGTCATTTTAGAAATGAAGATTTAAAGATAGTTGAATGTACAGATTCCAGTCATGAAACAATAGAAAATTCCACTCATAAAGCAGGGCAGGATTTTGAGGAATTTGGAGTTCCCAGAATGCATAAAATTATCCAGGCTGTTATTAATAAAGATAAATACGAGCTTTTTAAATATCATAATGATCATACGGATGAAGTATATAATTTTGATTTTAGTACATGTGAAGGTACTTTTTCGGAGGCAGTAATAGCACTTTTGGCAATAGAGAGAATATACAGACTTTATAATGATCCAGGTGCAGGAACAGGAGATAGAATATCAGTAGATAAAAATATAGTGAAGTTTATGAAAGAACACTTTGTTGAATATGATCGTTATTTTAGTAAGCAGCTGGAAGATATTGAAGATTCACAGTATTCTATTTTTACCCATTCAAAGGAAGATGAACAGTTTGATGATCTCACGATTCTGGCAATACGAAGGAAATAATTTTTATGAAAGCTCCTTCTTTTTACTGTGAAAACTGCGGTAGAGAAGTAAATTCAAATTTAAATATCTGTCCCGGATGCGGTGAGAAATTTATTTCAGTGCGCTGCCCTTCCTGCGGTTTTACAGGTAAAGCGGAACTGTTTAAAAAAAACTGCCCTGGTTGCGGGTATGTTGGTGATAATATTATTGATGGTTTTCAAGATAGCATGTCCCATACAGCCAAACCTGTTAATTTGGATATTAAAATAGGTTCTAATTCGAAAAAACATCTTTCACTCTGGATTTATAGGGTTTTAATAGCTGCTTTGATTGTGGTAATTGTCTATTTGATCAGGGCTTATTTTTTATTGTAAATTAATATAAGCAAATAGAATTTGTATTTTCTGTATATTTTTCAATATTAATTTATAAATCATTGAATAATTATACTAAACATGTAATAGATTACCTGTAGTTTGTAACAAATATTGTAACATTTTAGGGGTAATATTTATGAGATAATCATAAAAAAAATGAGTATTTATTAAAATCAATCAAATATGATATACTGGGTCTGTTGGTATACAGATAACAGAGGAGAAATTAATATGCCTACTATTTCAATGTTTTTTGGAATACTCATCAAGATGTTCTTTCGGGATATTGAAAAACATCATATACCTCATATACATGCAGAATATCAGGGGAAAACAGCTGTCTATTCAATTCCTGATGGAGAATTACTCGCAGGTAGTCTACCCTCAAAAAAGCAAAAACTTGTTATTGCCTGGATTGAGATTCACCAGGACGATTTGCTTGCTGATTGGGAATTGGCAGTAAATGGTAAAACTCCTTTTACAATTAGAGGACTGGATCAATGAGAATAGCAGAAATAGAACCTCAGGCAAATTGTACTCTAAAGATAGTTTCTGAAGATGGTCGCATTGGTCATTTTGATGTTAACCCTTATTTGAAATATGAAGCATTTATCAATCTGAAGGATCAAAATGTATTTAAGAGAGTTTCAAATGGTGTGTATTTTATTGAATGGGAATGCGGAGCTGATTTATCTGCAGATACTATTGAGGCAAAATGGAAGCTACTGGAATTGGACAATAAGTTTTAATATCTTCAATATTTCCAAATTTAATTTTAGCGTCAAAATACTATTTTTCATTTCTGGATTCAAGTCGGAAAGGTTATCTAAAATTGCAATGAGTAGTTTTAAAATAGATGGAGGATAGAGTGGCAAAGCCAAATATAAAACATGCTTCTTTACAGATACCTTCCTGGTTGGCAGTTCTAATTCAGTGAACCTGGGGCTTACCTCAGACATTGTTGGGTTTTCTCGTATTCTTAATAGTACGAATTATAGATCGTACTTCTTTTTCTTTTCCCAGTACTAATGGAACTAAACTAACAAGAACAACAATTATAGGAGCTGGTCTTTCCCTGGGTTTTTATATTTACTCATACAACTACGACCTTTATCCTGTGAAAATAGGATCCGGGGTACAGGAGCGTATAGATGC
>Ga0190304_1000319_pt1 | contig 22512 bp, 28 predicted proteins | sample 48700712_MG_FD_161670 | JGI IMG/M metagenome (GOLD analysis project Ga0190304, IMG submission 161670) | Hydrothermal vent sediment bacterial communities from Southern Trench, Guaymas Basin, Mexico - 4870-07-1--2_MG | ecosystem: Environmental > Aquatic > Marine > Hydrothermal vents > Sediment ...
GTGCTGTACACCTCTTAGGGTCACATTGCCCTGTATCGTAGGCATATAGTTGCATATATACAACAATAAAGTCGTATAACCTATATTCCGCACATATTGATATAAAGCACCTCAAAGTTTAATTTTACTTGCCCGTTTTTTAAAGAAGGAGAAAGAACAGGTGGAGAACGAGGTATGGCATCTCTCCAATCATGGGTTTTACAACGAGGAAGAGAGTGAGACAATACTGGATCAGAAGGGCAAGCCAACACAGAAATAGCAAAGCATTTTGATCAAACTTTCTTTAAGTTTGACGATACGGCGTGTCTTTCAGGTGTTTGAGGGTGAGGGCATTACCGTTCTTTACATGGTGTTGGAGGAGATAAAGGTCTTGAACTTGAACTTAAACTTAAGACCTATTCATGGTAAAATCCTTGCATTGCTCGGTCGTGAGTATGAGCGGATGTATTGCACCATTTATGGACGAAAGTCTGTACGAACTACTTAGGGTCATGGCAATGCAAAAGTGAAGGCAACCGTCACTCCACGTCATCTTCTTTTTCATGCTAAATCAAATCAAGACAAAAGGAGGAATAAGCTGGATAATACGCACATACGAACATGAAATGCAATGCAAGGAGAATCTTATTTGACAGGTCCATAGCTTTCCAGAAATCAAAAAATAGTATCTTTAAAATATTTAAATGCGGAATATATGATGGTACAGAACTACAACAATACAGTGGTAAATACGAGATTGCGGCATCAGAAAGTGGCCTTAAGAAGATAAACTCTGATAATAATGACAATAGTGCATATTTCGTTGTGGAGATGGCGGAGCATCCAGCAAACTATGAAGGCAGGCGGATAAGGGTTGTAGGCTACATCTGTAAGGTTTACAAGCGCATATTTTATCTCTGTAGAGATAATAAAGCGAGCACGGAGTATCAGTATCGGATGCGGGTAATAGCAGAGCGATTAGCTGAGCTCGGGCTGAAGAAGGACGGCAGGGTTATAGTCGAGGGCGTTCTTATCTACAGCCCTGTGGATATGCGGTATGAATTAGAACTCATCTCTTTATCTTGTCTGTAAGCCAGCCAATTCTCACATCCCTATCGTTAAAATTAAATTCAGGCACATGGGGCTTTATATCTATCAGAGGAGTACCATCAATGGCATCTATACCTCTGACTCGCAGTATAATTTCCGCACCTCTCTATCAGCTTCACAACCGATATTCCTATTGGATTCGGTCTATTTGGCGACCTTGTAGTGAATAAGCCATGTGATTTGTGGAGCCAGTAGAGGAGTGTGAGGTGTGAGAAACCTTCAAAATACTTCAGTCCACCTGCATACTGCTCAAATACTTCTATCGGTACTACTACTTCTGATTTGCTTGCATGCGTGGGCAGTCACTTAAACTCTTATACGGACTGTGAATCACACCTATAGGCGTCAATGTCATCTGCATTACATTACACTCCCTTCTACATGCGAGTCTAAATTCAAATCCAAATCCAATACCACATGATATCTCCGCGGCGCAACAGAACGCACAATCCGCTTCTCCTCTATTTTCAATCTTAGTGAGTCTCCGAAAACGGATGAGATAATGCCTCTTACACGCTTGATTGGCATAACAAATAAATCATCGTCTTTTCTACCCGTAGAGACGTCATAATAGTGTATTACGCCTCCTGCCCCTTCTTTATCCAATTTCAATGCTCTTACGGCTAATGGCAAAAAAGAATGCGCTTCTTCCGGCAACGGCATGAGCACGCGGTCTGCAACTCCTTCTAATCCCGATTTCTTCAGCTCTTCTCTTACATCACCAAGAATAGGTATCACCCTCCCCTCCATCCTGTTCAATCTCACGTTCTCATTCATATATTCATACGCATAAGGATTCACATCAATAGAATAAATCTTCGTTTGTGGTTGCATCCTCGCTATGATGATGGAGAAGCAGCCTACACCTGAAAACATGTTTATTATCGTTTCACCAGCCATAACTTTACTGGCAACTCGCATTCGCTCATAGGAGAGACGGGGGGAGAAGAAGACACGTTTTGGATTCACTTTGAATAAGCAACCGCTCTCTTTATGCATAGTTTCCATATTTTCATCTCCCCATATCACCTCCAGGTCCCTTGTTCGGTATATCCTGTCGGTGTGAGCGTAAAGAGGAACTGCTGCGATGCTTCTCACATGTGGATAGATCTTATGCAGCGCCTCGGCAATAATCCCCCTCTTTGATTCCAGATCAGAGTGGACCCTTATGAGAATTGTATCACCGATGATGTCATAAGATTTTACCACCTTTTTCAGTTCACTATCATCCAATACACCCTTTAAAGCTTCCTTTAGCTTCATAGCGATAGCGGTTTGTAATTTGTAACGGGCTGACAGGATTTGTGTGGATTCAATCAGTCATCCCAGCAGCCATCAAATACCCCCGAGCTCGCTCTGTTTTAGGATACATATTCACGAGTTTACTGATTTCCGGTCCATGCCCTGGCATTTTCAAGTGTGCAAGTTCGTGCACTACTGATAAGATAATGCAGCTTCTCTGAGTATGAGTATGCGTATGAGTATGCGTAGTGACGCTAACCACCCGCCGTTATGCTTAGCATAGCCACATTCACAATATAAACTTCAGGGGCATGCTCTTTTGCATGTATCTTCACAGACAGCATCCTCAGCAGCTTTGTATATCTTCTCACATGCTTGCACGAGTTCGTCTTTTTTAACATCTCTTATCCTTCCTCTAAGAACATTCTTACCTCGTCCGCCGATGGGGTCACAGGTCCCTCTATCCCTACTTCGCCCTTGACCGCTGGAACTGCTTCACTCATAATTTTTATTTGATTTATTTTTTGGTTTTTCAGGGTATTTAATGATGAGCGATAAATAATAATCATAATCATGGAAGAAGGGGCGGAGATAGTGAGGCTGGAGGATGTATGGGTTCACATTGATGGTATGCCGGTACTTGAAGCCGTTAATCTATCGATAAAGCAACACGACTTCTTGGGTATAATAGGTCCGAACGGCGGCGGCAAGACCACACTCCTGAAAGCTATCCTCGGGTTAATAACACCAACTCGGGGTCGAATCACAATCTTTGGACTCGCACCGGATAAGGGCAGGAGGTTCGTTGGATATGTACCACAATACAGCCTCTTCTATCGCGATTTCCCGGTTAGCGTCCTTGATGTCGTGCTCATGGGACGTCTTGGACGTATGCGCCCACCCAGGCGCTACAGTGAAGAAGACATGAGAATCGCGTATGAAGCCCTTGAAACCGTTGAGATGCTCGAATACAAAGACCGGCAGATAGGTAAACTCTCGGGTGGTCAACAGCAGCGGGTATTTATCGCGCGTGCACTGGTGAACCAGCCGAAGTTGCTGTTACTCGATGAGCCGATGGCAAATGTAGATCCGCAGATGCAGAAAGAGCTTTACGAACTCTTCGAATCGCTAAGGAAGCAGATGGCTATTGTACTCGTCTCTCATGACATCAGTGCGGTCTCCATCTATGTTACCAAAATCGCATGTCTCAATCGGAAGTTATATTACCATAATACAAAAGAGATAAGCAAGGAGGAACTGGAATCAACATACCAGTGTCCTGTTGATATGATTGCACATGGCGTGCCCCACCGTGTATTGCGAGAGCATGACATGCGTGAAGAGGTGAAGTAGTAAGGAGGTGAAATAGCGCTTATGAGAGTCTGGAAATTTGGCGATGACATAGACACTGATCAGATAATACCTGCGGAATATTTGACCACGGGCGATGCGAAGGAATTAGCCAGACACGCGTTCGCGAAGGTGCGACCGGAATTCGCGACGGAAGTGCATGAGGGTGACATAATCGTAGCGGGTGCTAACTTCGGCTGTGGCAGTTCCCGTGAGCATGCACCTCGTGCATTACTCGGTGCAGGTATAAGCTGTGTGATAGCGAAGAGTTTTGCACGGATATTCTTCAGAAACGCTATAAACATCGGGCTGAAAGTGATAGAATTGGATATTTACGACAGGATAGACGAGGGTGATGAGATAGAATTAAATTTCGAGAGGGGAGTGATAATGAATCGTACGAGAGGTGAGGAATACAGGTTCAAGCCTCTACCGGAGTTCATGCAGAAGCTGCTGGATAGTGGTGGTTTGATTGCTTATATCAAGAGTAAAAGTAGAGAGAAGAGAGGGGATAATATGTAAAAAGTGACCGCAAAGATTGTTATACGTGCCCACAACTCCTTAACACTTATTTAAACTACCGCGGAGCCCGATTTCACTTAACGTCCCGAGCGTATCTGAAGTCCAGCTTTGCTGGGTTTGGGCGAAGTGCCAAAGGCACGGAGCCATATACGCTCTGTTATACGCAGTACGACTTCTCTCAAATTTATACCTATAGCCATTCATTAACTTCCCTCCTAAAATATTTCAAGATTTGTCCCCTCTATTGCTTAGTATCGCCAAGAAATCTAAAATCATAAATGCTCGAATTGTATGATCAATTCTTCCATATCTTAAATACTCACCGTGCATAATCTTGTGGCGATTGAATGTAAAAGGAGTCTCTAAAGGTCTTCCTGGTTGTGATTTTTGGAAAAGAATATTAAGGAGAATGTCATTTGCTAAGTCTAACAATTTCTGATTTGGAGTTTGACCTTTAAACCATCCTTTCCAGACCCTATCCTTGGTCCAAAAAGATAACCCGCTCCGATTCATGAATTCGATTCTAATACCATCAATTTGAGCAATTAATGTTGGAAGTACAATAGTTAAGGGATTATATTTACCCTTTGCATTTCTCATCACAGAAATACAGTCTCTGAAGATTTTTATTCTTGGCTTAAGAATCTCATTTGTCTCCCATCCATCCACAAGCTTTTCTAAATTCTCAAAGTTATTTGATGAAAAGTAGTCAATAAACAATCTGTTTATTGCTTTGCGCTGATTTCCTTTTCTTTTACCAATTTCTACCACCTCAAAAATAAAAGTTAGGGGCAAAGATGGCGTTATAAACCGCTTGTACTTTTCTTAGAATCTGGATTGCTTCTTGCTCTGTGATTTTGTATTGTTCTTGGAAGGTTTGCCAAAGTCTTCTATATGTGTCAAATATCTCCCTATTTTGTTCGACCCAATTCTACCAAAAATTAATCAGGGGTGCTAAGTATTCAGATACAATGCGGGCAGTTAATTGACATTGCTCAATTGCTAGTCTTAAGGATTCAACAATAGACAATTGAGCTTCTCTAAACTGTTCGGCAACCTTAGAAATTGACCCTATTGATTCCGCGATATATGTAGTTTGTCTAATAATGCTTGCGTACTGCTTATTGAAGTTTTCAAGAACTCTTATACTTAACTCAATCATTGGTCCAAGGGCAGTTTGTAATCTTTCAACTCGTTTTTGATAGTATGTTTTGATCGCTTTTCTGAAATTAGTAACAAATTCCTTATCACCTTTGACCTTGTCCAAAAGTTCAACGAAAAATGTTAGGTCACCGACTGAAATGTACTTAAGTTCAATTTCCCCAAATGTTTTTGATTTATTTCTGTCCTCTCAATTAATTAAAGTCGTATTGCGTATAACATTATATATCCGAACTTGGTTCGTATATCATCCAAATTTGGCGGTATATCCGAACATGGTTTGCATATACACCCCTCTGGTCGAACTTCTCCATCTTCGATCATCTCCCCCTCCCTCCATCTGTAAGTTATCCAGCGTACTTTTAATCTTACCTTTAAAATATCCTTGTTACTCACATGAGTCAACCACCGCTTCCCCCGAACGATCAAGAACGCATACAGAGCCATTCGCGATACGTTTTGTGCATTAGCGATTGCGGATTGTGAATAGTCTGTTGCGCTATATATTTTAAAAACCTGCTACGATTTGAGCGAATGTTTGATTTTTTTCCATTCCGATGAAGAGAGGGGATGAGCATCAACAATATCACAGATCACAGAATATCTGTTATCCGTTCGCACGCCTCCTTTATACGCTCTATATCCAAACAGAGCGAAAAACGAACGAAACCCTCGCCATACTCACCGAATCCTACACCCGGCGTTACCACCACTCCTGCTCGTTCCAGCAGGAACATCGAGAACTGCATAGAGCTGTATCCATCCGGTACACGCACCCAGAGGTAAAAGGTCGCTTTTGGCTTACTCGCTTCAATACCCGCGGACTTTAAACCCGCAACCAGTGCATCCCGTCTCGCTCTGTACACTGCCACATTAGCCCTTATACAGTCTTGCGACCCGGTCAAAGCCGCTATTCCCGCTACCTGAATCGCCTGGAACGTACCTGAATCTATATTCGTCTTCACCAGTCGCAAACCATTCAGTATCTCATGATTACCAACTGCAAAGCCAATACGCCAGCCGGTCATGTTGTAGGTCTTTGATAGCGAATTGAACTCGATACCCACTTCTTTCGCACCGTTCACCCTGAGAAAGCTCGGCGCTTCATAGCCATCAAATGTCAGTTCTGAGTATGGATTGTCATGTAGCACCATAATATCGTGCTCGTATGCGAAATCCACAACCTCCTTGAAGAATTCTTCATCTGCCGTAGCGGCGGTAGGGTTGTTTGGATAGTTCAGGAACATCAGTTTCGCACTTTTCGCGATCTCCGCATCTATACGCTCAAAGTCGGGCTTAAACCCACTCTCTTCCATTAAAGGCATGGAGAAAGGTTTAGAATCTGCCATTATTACCGCGTTCTTATATACCGGGTATGCGGGGTTGGGCACAAGTGCGATATCATGGGGGTTGAGGAACGCGAATGTGGAATGAGCTATACCTTCCTTTGAACCTATCAGTGTTAACACTTCGCTATCTGGGTCCAGACTCACATGCTTTCTACGCCTGTACCAGTCAGCTACTGCCTCACGGAATGTGAACATCCCCTCGTAGGAGGGGTATCTGTGGTTTGCCGGCTCCGCTGCCGCTTTACATAGTGCATCCACGATGTGAGAAGGTGTCGGCAGGTCAGGATCACCAACACCCATATCTATAATATCTACACCCCTATTCTCTGCTTCTCTCTTCTTCCGGTCTATATCCGCGAAGAGATAAGGCGGTAATGAGTTTATCCGTTCTGCATACATTCCAGTTCCAGTAACAGAAAAGAGAATAGCATAGCTAATAAAAAAACCTTTCTTTCAAAAAGAAAGCTTTACCAAAGAAACATTATACTTTATGTACTATTAAAAAAAATGTTTGTGAACTTCTCAAGCACCCTTGCCCTTATCATTTGCCCGTCTGACAATCAACGTCAGTCCTTCTCGTGCCACAACCTCCACCTTCGCTCCTTTCTCTATCTCCTCTCCCCTCGTTCGGGCATTCCATAATTCACCATGTATCTTTATCGTGCCACCATCTTCCGTGATATTTGTCATCGCCTTCGTTATCCGACCGATGAGCTCTTCAGCACCCACTTTTGGGCGTCTCTTCCTCGCCCTCAAGACCGCACCAACAGCGAAGAAGAAGAAAGCAGCAGATGCCGTGGCGATACCCAGTATGGTGATTGCGAATCCCCGGAACCAGCGGGGATCAAAGAGTAAAGGCTCTTTTGGTAATATCAATGCACCTATAATCAAACACATTACCCCTCCGGTAGTGAGTATCCCGAAGGTTGGCGTCAGTGCCTCGGCGATGAATAATATAACCGCGATGATTATCAAAAGCACACCAAACATATTCACCGTGAAGAGTCCCATACCATAGAGCGATAATACCAGGCAGATAGCGCCTATCATCTCAGGTACATACGTACCCGGGGACATGAATCCGAATATGAGACCATACAAGCCAACAATAAGCAAAATAACCGCTATTTGGGGATTACCAAGTAGTTTCAGTAAGGAAGAGCGTGCACTTTCACGCTTATGGTACAGCGAAGCATTCCATGTCCTCATAGTTATATTAGTTCCGCCTATACTCACTTCTCTGCCATCCACCATCCTCAGGAGTTCGGACTCATCACTCGCAATGATGTCAATTATACCCCTTTGCAACGCCTTATCCGCGTTCAACACGGCGTTCTCGGTCACAAACAGCTTTGCCTGTGTTTCGTTCTTACCGCTCGAATTCGCTATGCTCGCTATATGCCCGGCGAAGAATTTCACTGTCTTGTTATCCGCCGGCTTCCTGCCGCTTATGCCTATAGAGACAGGCATTGCAGCCCCAATAGTTGTGCCCGGTGTCATTGCTGCGATATTGCCAGATACGAGGATAAAGGAGCCTGCTGAGGCTGCTATCGCACCCCTTGGCGTTACATAGGTGATAACTGGCACTTTTGAATTCATTATCGCTTCTGTTATCTTCAGTGTGGACTCAACGAGTCCGCCGGGTGTATCGAGTTCAATCAGAATCGCATCAGCATTCGCATCCTCCGCCTCCGCTAAGCCTTCCTGTACATCCATGGCTGTGCCTTCTGTTATTGTACCTTCTATTCGCAATACGTAAACTACGGGGCTATCCGTATCTCTTGCACCTGCGGTTGCAGTGTTAATAATAACGAAAGCGAAAGCGAATATGAGAATTAAACTTAGAATTGCAATTGGAATTGGAATTGCAACTTTAAAAACTATTTTTTGCCTTAGCTCTGGAAGATGGGTTTTTTCTTTTCTATTATACATCTACATCACACATACACAAATAACATAAACAATTGTATTTGTATCAGATAAAGTAAAGGTGGTGATAGATAAGTGGATATAAACACTATTATTTCCGATTACCGGGAGAAGATAAACAGGCATCTGGAATCTTTCCTGACTAATAAGATAGAAGAAGCAGCCGAGATTTCACCAGATGTAAGGGATGTGGTGGTCAATGCCACCAAATATACATTACGGGGAGGTAAGAGACTCAGACCCATATTCTTCATCTATGGTTATAAGTGCCTCTCTGACGGTGATGAGAGAGCTATTATAGATGCCTCAATCTCTATTGAGTTGATGCAGAGCTATCTGCTGATTCACGATGATATAATGGATGAGGATGAACTGAGAAGAGGCAAGCCCACGTTTCACGTACTCTATAAGGATATCTGTGAACGCGAATATGGTAGTACGAAATCGGTTAGATTTGGTGAGAATATGGCTATTCTTACCGGTGACCTGCTGGAGGCATACGGTGAAGAAGTGCTGGCAAATTCAAATTTCGATGCTCGATATGTCAGGCGAGCTTTGTGCAAGTACCTGGAGATAGTGAGAAACGTGGGGTATGGACAGATCATGGATATAATGTCGGAGAGAAAAGGAAGTATTACCACTGATGAGATTTTAATGATACATAGACTCAAAACAGCGAGTTATACAATAGAGGGGCCACTTCAGATCGGTGCTATTCTGGCGGGAGCAAAAGAGAGGGATTTGCAGGTCATGAGAGAGTATGGCATTCCTCTTGGCATTGCATTCCAGATACAGGATGATATACTGGGTTTATTCGGCAGGGAGGCCAAGATAGGCAAGCCGGTAGGTTCTGATATACGTGAAGGGAAGAAGACACTGTTGATTCTGCATGCACTGGAGAGATGCAATGATGATGAGCGGCGATTTATCTTAAGAACCATGGGCAATGAGCATATTACAGTGGATGAGATAGAAGCGGTCAGGGAAATAGTGAAACGAACGGGCTCATTCGATTATTCGAAACAATTGGTCAGGAATAACACAGAGCGGGCAATAGAAGCGATGGAGAACTCAGATTTCCGAGCAGATGCTAAGGAATTCCTTATGAAAATAGCGGATTTCATAGGAGAGAGGGAGTATTAAAGTATTAATATTAACAAGACAAGAGGCAGCGGGATAGTCATGGTAATTAAGGAGAGTTTCAAGGACATTGCACTGCGCCGGATAAAGCGATTATTTGAGCTTGCGCAGCTGGAAGCAGCTCGTGGTAGAGAAGACAGAAGTTATAGATACGTCCAGCTTGCTCGCAAGATTGGAATGCGTTATCGAGTTAGAATCCCCGGGTATTTAAAGATGCGGGTCTGTAAGAGCTGTAAGTCTTACTTAATACCCGGGAGAAATATGCGGGTTCGCCTCAGGGGAGATTATATCACGACAACATGCCTGAAGTGCGGCAGGCAAATGAGACGCCCATACAAACCAAAGCGTGTCACTCATCATTCATCCGTTGCACGTGAATGAACATGAAGAGGTGTTGCGAAAGCCTTCTCTACGGAAGGGCGATGGATAGCATTGTATGAGCAGAAGGGAATTATCCTGCCATCGGGCGTTACATAATGGATACCGCACCTCTGTACCCGTTCCAGATCGAAATTATAAGGGTCCTGGAAGTGCATAGTACCAATGAAGAGTGCTTTGCGATGGAATTCTGCCAGAGAGTCACGATTGCCTTTATCCAGGATATTGGTGAAGGTGAATTTATCAAATACCGAAGGCGCCTTCTCATGGTCTATGAACTTCTTGCCCTGGGTTATTATCCGCGCCATCGCCTTCAATTTCCCTATTCGTGATTTGCTCATCTCCTCTGCTTGCTCTTCTATGAATTCCATCAGCCCTTCAACATCCACGAACTCGGTTATCGGTATGAACTTCCCGTTCTCTACAAACACGTACGTTGCTGCACCACAGTGAGGATGAACCGAGAATTCTAATTGTGGCATGCCTTTCCATGCTTCCACGAAATGCGAGATAGCAATGACAAAAGGAACAGGATAGAAGCTTTCATGTGGTATCTCACCATCTGTCTGCTCCTCCAATGCTTTTATATAATCGGGAATCGTTATCCTACCGCTTTTTCGCTCGCCCTCATCTACTCTGCCCTCAAAAGCGATTGGCTGCGCATTCACTCCCCGTATTATATCCAGGTTTTTGGCTGCGAATCTCACCATATCACCTACCTGATGGTCATTTACACCCTTAACGAGTGTGGGTACAAGCACAACGCTCTTTAGACCGCCTTTACGGCAGTTTTCTATCGCTCTCAACTTCGTCTTCAATGCTGGTATGCCTCTCAATACCCTGTAAGGCTCTTCGGTAACACCGTCAAACTGTAAATATACGGTGTGCAAACCTGCCTCTGCCATGTCACGACAGAATTGCTCGCTCTTTGCCAGTGCTATCCCGTTTGTAGCGACCTGAATATGAGAGAATCCAATACCACGAGCCATTCTCACGATCTCGATGAAACCCTCCCTTATCGTCGGCTCACCACCTGCAAATTGAACCGCGGGACATGGGGGCACCTCGCTCCTGAGCAGTTTCATCATCTCTCGCAATTGCTCCATTGTTGGTTCATATAGATACCCGGATGCTGCGGCATTTGCAAAACAGGTCGGGCAGTGCTGGTTGCATCGATTCGTGAGGTCTATAATGGCAAGCATAGTCGAGCTCTTATGCACAGGGCAGAGTCCGCAGTCATAGGGGCAGCCCTTTTCTGTGTTCGTAATTCTAATACCGGCATTGCCAGTGTACATCCATCTTGCGAATTTGTAATAGAGCGAGGCATTAGACCAGTATATGTCATCGAACTCGCCATGCTTCTCACATCTCTTCTGTATCAATATTTTGCCATCTGATTCATACACCTCTGCATCTATAACATTTAAACACTCGGGGCACAGCGATTTAGTCCTCATCTCTTCTTTCTCCTTCTGTAAGAAATCTAAATGTAAAAGATAAAAATGGCATAATATATATAAAGTTAACGAATTAGACAGTATCTCCGAATACTCTTTGGGGATATTAGTAAAAGAACAGAGTTTAAGCGTTTCTGGCATATATAAATATAATCGAGCATATTTTCTCCATAAAAACTTCAATGCCCGGATAGTCAGTTAATTAAGCAACAGAAAAAGAGTGAAAACAACAAAAAGCTGCATTAACAGCCCTTGTACAAGCCACAAGCTACAAGCTAAATCCACCAAAATAGCCGATCTTTTCGATTAGCTCCTCATAAATCTTGTCGGGAGGCGGACCTTTGTCGTCCAAAACCCTTCACTCTGAAGAGCGTAATCACTGCAAATACCACAGTTTTGACGATGCTTCGCCTGAACGGAAGACGCCCCTTGAAGAACTGCCAGACATTGGACATTGTACAGTATGCACTCAAATACGAAGAGTGCGAGCCGTATCATAGATATTAGCGTTGATATTTGTTGCAAAAACCCAGTCAAAGCTCTCATAGACCGGCAATACTGCAATATACGTGCTTATTTTTTTCTGCGTTGTCTTGTCTCTGTCCGTCTTCCACCGATGCTCGTGCAGCCCTGCACCTTTCTTTAACCATTCCTTGAACCTGACGTATTTCGGAACCATGATTATATTATATATCTATATCGCAGTTTGAGCTCCTGCAAAACCTTTATGACGCTCCACGTGTAAAGTCCACGGTCAAGAAGGACAATCTCGATTGGTATGAGCGCATAGTTATTTTCGATGTGGTGACTAAAATGCCCAACGAAGGGGACAATTACGAAGGCATAGTGAAGAGAGGACTAAAAGAGGAGTGCTGCGGTTATATAAGACGTGAATATGAGTTCTCAATGGCGGTTTGTCGCTCCTTAGCGCGTGACATCGAGGCGTTTTGTAAACGAAGCGAGGGGAAGATTTGAATGAAGGATAGTTGTCAGATTGACGAATGAGCTCTTGAACAAGGAACGCTTTTGACACAGACGTACCTGAAAGGGTATGAATTCACCGAGAAAAAGCGAAATACAAGGCATTCATCGGAGTCTATCGCTCGCTACCTCAAGAGGGTTCTAAGCAATAATGACATCGCTTTACTATTGAATATCTCGCCTTCGACTAAACCCTTACAGGGTTTTCGGAGTCAACGTGGCGAAGCCCCGTTATGAGCAAGCAGTATGGAATAGAGATATATAGCAGCTCTGGTAACTGCATCTGGTGGAATGACTTCATCGAAAATAATCTTAATCATCCAGAACACACTTCCCAAGCTTGGGATAATAGATGATGATAACAACACGATTCTTTCTACAAATCTAACCCCCATATTGACACTATAATTTTCCAGCACCCGATAAGAGATAAGATGCAAGATGCATCATCCTAATGCCTACCATACACTTAAATATAATTGATACGCTAAACGTTACTATTAAAATAAGTAAGTCCCGTGGTGTAGTGGTCAAGCATACAGGCCTTTGGAGCCTGTGACAGGGGTTCGAATCCTCTCGGGACTATCCTATCCTCTACCACTTATTCCCTATCCCCTATCTTAGCCCTTAACCGCTTCACCATCTTCACTGCCGCTTCTACTGCCCTTTTTGCATAATCAACACGTTCCTGCGCCTGCAGACGCGTCATCCCCGGTCCTGCTACACCCAGCGCCACCGGCTTATCATACTCCAGTGAGAGGTCCATAATCCTGCGGGTGAGTTGCGCGGCGATCACCTCGTCGTGCTCGGTCTCTCCCTCTATCACACAGCCCAGTGTGACCACTGCCTCCACATCTTCGCTTCTCAGCAATTCTTTCACAGCAAGCGGCATATCAAACGTTCCAGGCGTATAAAACGTATGAATAACCTTAGCACCAAGGAACTCAGCATGCTCTCGCCCCAATATCTCCATCTGATACGTGATATCCCTATGGAATTCAGATACAACAAAACCCAGCTTTATCTCTTTCTCTTCTTCTGCCATCCCCTTCTTTACACCCTTAATCCTTATTTTTCTCTCACATATATAACATATAACAATCACAATCGCATGGGGCATGAGAGCCATGGATTTCGTTCAGAAGCGAAAAGAGCTTTATGAAGAATGTGAGGATTTTATAGAGCAGCTTCTGGTGGATAAGGGAAAGCCCTGGTATGGTACACGTTTGTGAAGAGAGATGCGGAGCGGATAAGTGAGAAGATAGCACATGTGCGTGATATCAAAGACCTGGAGCGATATGAACAGGACTTGAAGCATTTGAAAATATACAAAAGAGGGAGAAGGAGCGAGTGGAGCAGTTTGGCAGTAAGTATTGACAGTAAAGCCTTAAGCTGGATACTCTCGCACCGTGGGCGGGAGACAGGAGGAGGGGAGTTCGATGCGGCAAGTGCAAAACGTGTGGTGAGCATATCAGTGATATTGAGGATGAAGTAAGGGATACTGTATATTATCATCCTGTTTGGATAATTACAATATTCATAACGCCTTTCTTCGCTATTCATCAAATATAACAGACTGTTTTTATTATAGTTAGTGGAGATGAAGGGGATAGATAGCCCGAACCCGATAGAGAGGTGCAAATTGGAGAAAGCTCCTGCGTCCACAGACCCTCATTTCGGCTGTCAGCCGGAAGTGCGTCCAATGCGGGAGTACATCGAGAAGGGCGTGGTTGTGATAGACAAGCCCGCGGGTCCCACCGCGCATGAGGTCGTATCATGGGTGAAGGGTATATTAAAGGTGAATAAAGCGGCTCATACAGGAACACTGGACCCTAAGGTCACGGGTGTACTGCCCATTCTGCTCGGTATAGCAACTAAGTTAGCCAGTGTCTTCGTCTCTGATAAGGAATATGTGTGTTTGATGAAGTTGCACGGAGATGTGGAAGAGGATAAACTGAGAGAGGTGGTGAGGGAGTTTGAGGGTAAGATTTACCAGCGACCACCATTAAAATCCGCGGTCAAGAGAAGAATAAGAGTGAGGACCGTGCATTACATAGAGATAAAAGAGGTGGAAGGAAGGGAGGTATTGATGAAGGTGGGCTGTGAAGCCGGTACATACATAAGGATGCTCTGTCATCATATAGGACAGGCATTAGGTGTGGGTGCGCACATGGCGCAATTGAGGAGGACCAAATCGCTACCCTTTGATGAAGCTGCGCTAACGAAGCTGCAAGACCTGAAAGATGCATACGTCTTTTACGAAACGGGAGAAGAGGCACCTCTTCGTGAACTCATTATACCCATGGAATATGCACTCGGGCATCTATATTCTCTACATTGCATCATCGTGAAGGACACTGCAGTTGATGCGCTATGCCATGGAGCGGATCTCGCGGCTCCCGGGATCTCGCGTATAGAAGAGGGAATAAATATAGGGAATCCCGTAGTTATGTATACATATAAGGGAGAAGCGGTGTGTGCAGGCAGGGCACTTATGTGTTCAGAGGAGATGCTCAGAGCAGAAGAGGGGATATGTGTGAATACAGATAAAGTGTTCATGAAGCCCGGGACATATATGAGGGTATGGAAAAACCGAGCCGAGGTGGCTGAGTGGTAAGGCGCAGGCCTGGAGTTAAGTTATCCGAACGGATAGCCTGTGTTCCGAAAGGAACTCAAGGGTTCGAATCCCTTCCTCGGCGCATACCCATACCTCTTCCTCTATGCTATACAAAATAAACTTAAAGAGGGCATACTAAATCTTATAAAAAGGTTGGTTCTGAGAGATGAGTGAAGGTGAAGAAGGAATAGCGATGGAGAAGGAAAAGGGAGAGCAAGAAGGAGAGGAGTTCAAGCATATAGTCAGGATTCTGGATACAGACCTTGATGGTAAGATACGAGTGCCTTACTCACTGTGTGGTATAAAAGGGATAGGACGCAGGGTCGCACGTGCAATTGTTACATCCGCGGGCATAAATGCGGATAAAAGGATGGGAGAGCTCTCTGATGAAGAGATAGAGAGATTAAAGGTGGCAATAAGCAGTGCTGATAAACGACTACCCATGTGGATGCTGAACCGGCGCAGGGATTTGATTAGTGGAGAGGATAAACATCTCATGGGCTCAGACCTGATACTGAAGTTCAGAGATGACCTGAATCTATTGCGTAAAATAAGGTCTTATCGCGGTATAAGACATGAGAGAGGTTTGAAAGTGCGGGGTCAACGTACAAAATCCACAGGACGTAAAGGAATAGTGGTAGGAGTGGTCAGGAAGAAGACACTGGCGCGTACTGGAGGCGGAGGTGGAGGGAAGTAAATGGGACATCCAAAGCGCAGCAAGAAGAAGTATGAACGCCCGAGGAGACCATGGGTCTTACAGCGGATAAAAGAGGAGAAGGAGTTAGCTGACCGATATGGACTGAAGAACAAGCGAGAGATATGGAAGGCAGCCAGTCTTATAAAGAACTATCGGAGGGAGATAAGGAACATTCTGGCTGAGATAGCGGGCATGAAACCCTCAAAGCACACAATGAAGAAACAGGAGGAGATTCTGGAGAGTTTGAAGCGGCGTGGTATAGTAGATAGAGCAGCAAAGCTGGAGGATGTTCTGGCACTGGATGTGGAGCATTTACTGGAAAGACGCTTACAGACTCTGGTGTATAAAAAAGGCATGGCTAATTCTCTTAAACAAGCCAGACAGCTCATTGTTCATGGGCATATCGCTATTAATAACCAGAAAGTTACCATCCCTTCGTATATAGTGCGGGTGGATGAGGAGCGAGGGATAAGCTACTATGAGCATGCACCTGCTTCTATAACCGCCATCGCCACAAAAGGAGCGAGTAAGGAAAAGGAAGAGGAGGCTGATAAGTAATGACATCGGACGAGAAATGGGTGATTGCGCATATCTTCTCATCCTTTAATAACACTATCATTACAATCACGGATATGACAGGCGCGGAGACGATAGCGAGGGCTTCTGGTGGCATGATAGCGAAGGCGGACCGTGATGAGAGCTCGCCGTATACCGCGATGCTGATGGCGTCGCAACTCGCGGACAAACTGAAGGAGCGGGGTATTATAGGACTACACGTGAAGGTAAAGGCAGCTTCAGGGCGCAAATCACGAACCCCTGCCCCAGGTGCGCAGGCAGCGATAAGGGCTTTCGCTCGTGCGGGGCTGAGGATAGGGAGGATAGAGGACGTTACACCTGTGCCGCATGATGGTACAAAGCGCCCGGGAGGCAAGCGTGGGAGAAGGGTATAAGGTTGATATACGGTTATGGAAGTAAAGATAGAGTATCGCGGGGATAACGAAGTGAGGTTCGTAGTATCAGGTGTGAAGGTTCGTTTTCTGAACTCACTTAGACGTGTGATGCTTGCGGAAGTGCCGAAGCTTGCCATTGACGAGGTGAAGATATACGAGAATAACTCTTTACTGTACGATGAGCAATTAGCGCTCCGACTGGGTTTGATACCTCTGAAGGTGAGTAATATCAGTGATTACAGTGAAGAAGATAAGGTAACACTGACTTTGAAAGCAGAGAGTCCAGAGCGGGCAGGATATACAATGGTATATTCCAAGGAGCTCATCTCCTCTGATCCTGGCGTAGAACCTGCATTTGAAAACATTCCAATTGTGAAGTTGGTCTCAAAAGAGCGCGAGATTAGTGGTATAAGGACAGTAGCGAGACAGAGGGTATCTTTTGAAGCTATTGCAAGACTGGGTAGGGGAAAAGAGCATGCGAAGTGGCAGCCTGTAACTATCTGCACCTTCAAGGAACTGTCACAGCCCAACGAGCAGCAGAAGTCTAAGTCTTTTCTCTTCACCGTCGAGAGCGATGGTTCTTTACCTGTGAATGATATTGTGGTAGAGGCGGCGAAGATACTGCGAGATAAGTTTGAATGGCTGGTGAAGGAGTTAAAGTTAAAGGCACAATAATAGTAACTAACCAACTAACGAGTGGGGAAATTGAAGGCGATTGTTCCGTTCAAGAAGGAAGGAGCGAAGTCGAGATTGAGCAGATTATTAACCAGAATAGAACGAGAGGAACTTGCATTGAGAATGCTGAATGATGTACTGGTGGCATTATCAAGATCTGCAGTAGACGAGGTAGAGATATTAACGACAGGAAGTGCAGGCGAGTTAATGGCGGAACTGGAGAAGACCGTAACAGAAGTAAGGAGTGATAGCAGGGGACTGAACGCTGCGTTGAACGCGGCGATAGCACAGCAGGAGCAGCCGGTATTGATTTTGATGGCTGATATCCCGCTGGTAACACCAGAGAGCATAAATAAGATGATAGAGCGGACTGAGGATGTGGTGGTAGCGCCGGGCAGGAAAGGAGGTACAAATGCACTCTTCCTTCGTAGACCTTTTCTCTTCTCCGTATCTTATTATGGAATCAGTTGCATTGAGCATCTGAACAGAGCAAGGAGGAGTAATCTAACTTATGCGATTCACGATTCCTTCTTCATGAGTGTTGATATAGACGAAGTGGAGGACCTGACGGAGTTGCTAATTCACGGTCTGGGTTCTTATTCGGCTTTATATCTGGATGAGATCGGAGTCCATCTCCATGTCAATAAGGGCTCAGAGGTACATGCGGAAGTGGTGAGATGAGCTTATTTCTTCCTACACAGGCTCGAGCCAGCTCATATACCGCTCCTCCCTGGCATTCACCACATCAAAGAACTTACGCTGTATCTCCTCTGTTATCTTTCCCCTCTTGCCTTCTCCTATCTTCACACCATCTATCTCCCTTATTGCGGATACCTCTGCTGCTGTACCGGTGAAGAAAGCTTCGTCAGCATTCAGTAGTTCCTCCTTCTCCACTCGCTTTTCCAACACCTCATAGCCCATATCGCGGGCAAGTTCAATCACGGAAGCGCGGGTAATACCGGGCAGGATGGAAGATTCAATTGCAGGAGTATAAAGCAAGCCGTCTTTGACTGCGAATATGTTCTCTCCCGGTCCCTCTGCCACATAGCCGTGGTTATCAAGCATTATCGCCTCGTCGAACCCGCGCTCCTTCGCATCTAGCACAGCGAGCAATGAATTCAGATAATGCCCGGTCGCCTTCGCCGTCACCGGTAACGTATTGGGGTCTATTCTGCGCCATGATGAGAAAGTGCATCTTATACCCTTCTCCAGTGCATCCTCACCAAGATAAGTGCCCCAGCGCCATACAGCGATTGCACAGTCAACAGGGCAGCCTTCCGGATTCACACCCAGGTGGTGTAAGCCATAGAATGCGATAGGTCTTATATAGCATGCATCAAGTTCGTTTATTCTAATGGTATCTTTTATTGCATCCTTCAGTTCTTCCTTTGTGTATGGGATTGTCATCTTATACAGTTCCGCAGAGCGATACAACCGTGCAATATGGTCATCCAACCTGAAAATGAACGAGCCTTTATCTGTTGCGTAACATCTTATACCCTCGAAGACTCCTGTCCCGTAATGGAGACCGTGTGCGAGCACATGCACCTTCGCATCTTTCCAGTCCATAAACCTGCCATTATACCATATCTTACCACGCTCTGGGAGACCCTCGACCATTTCTATCACCTATAAAGATGTAATAACCTAAATAAACATCCCGCCCATTCACACTAAGAGAGAGGATTCACACGTATAGCGGAGAGGTAAGAGATGAGCAAAGCGAAAAAGAATCCGAGAAGCGACAGAGAGAGTGAGAGTAAAAAGCATAACAGTTCACTATAGCCCTGTGACCTGGCGAGTGTGAAACCGAAGAATAAGCCCATAATAGTGAGCCCGGAAATAAGCAAAGCATAAGGGAGCGCTCGTAAAAGCAGATTCTCCCTTAGCTTCTTATTCTTATACAGTTCTCCTGTATTTATATTTGTATTCACTCTCTGCCTCACTTTCATACTCGTATCTTCGTCCAGAGCATGAATGCGATCAGGAGCCCGTATATAGCTACTGCTTCCGCAAGTGCGACAAATATCAGCACTCGACCAAATACCTCCGGCTTCTCCGCTGTTGCCCCGGTTGCAGCAGTTCCCGTAGCAGATATTGCAATACCAGAACCAATAGCAGCACCAGCCATTGACAGACCTGCCGCTATTGCTATCCAGCTGGCATCAGTGATAGTACCCGCACCTCCCGCTCCAGCTTCCGCTTCCGCATTCTGCGCTGATGCAATTCCCGCTACTGCAGCGAGAATGAGCAATGTAAAAACAAAGGTGTATTTCATCCTCATCTCTTCTCTTTACCTCCTATTCCTATTTTATTACAAAAGAGAGTGTGAGTGATATATATAAAAGTAATGGTTTTTTCATGCATGTGGTTTTTAAAGGAAGACATTATATATGAAATGACATTATATATGAAATATATGATAGATATGATAGATGAGGAAGAACAGGAACACACCGAGATTGATATACCGTCGCTTGAGCGAGCAGTGAGGCGTGTGAAGGCGATGATGGTAAACTGGGGCTTGGGAGAGGGTTGCAGTATGATATATGCAGTTCTTGTCGTTTCTCATAAGCCATTGTCCGCGGAGGAGATAGGAAAAAGAACCAACTATGCTTATTCTTCCACCATCAATTATCTCAATACACTCATACAAATGGGTCTGGTGGAGCGAGTGAGGAGTTTAAGGAAGAACTTCTATGTGGCGAATGTGAACTTTGTGGCATTGATAAAGGCGGAGCTGGGGAAGGTGAAGAGCTATCTCAGCCAGCTTGGTAGTGACTTAGAGGGGATAAAAGAGCTTGAGCAACTCAGTGAGAAGGTAGAGAATGCAATTGCCTATCTGAAGCGTGTAGAGGCTGCGGATAAGCATAAATGGGATGGGTGATGGAGATAAAATGAGCCGTTTTGGTATGAGCCCTAAGAGCCCTAAGATTATACTCACTGCTGATGAGACGATGATGAGCAAGTACCGGTGGGGGATATTTGTAGGCTTCTCCACCTGCATGCCGCGCGGTATTCTACCTGATTGGTTCTATTTCAGTGTATGGGCACCGCCGGTACCACGAAAGAATGGGCGAGCTTTGTATGCAGATTTCGGGCTGAGGATCATGGAAGCATCACTGGCGAATATATTTGATGATGATGAAGTTGCAGTGGTTCACCCGCGGGATTTGAAGCGCGTTGCAGGTGACAGAACAGAGATTATAGGCGTTGGCGGACATGATTTTCTGGGTATCAATCCCCCGACCTCTGAGTTCGTTGACATGTTAGATACAGGACCCCCATACAACCGGGTGAAGTTCTTTGAGTTGTTACGTAACCCTGTGATGAGAGAGAAGATAGTTGTGATAGGTGGTAAAGCGGCATGGCAATTGGCGGATGAAGAGATCATGGACAGACTGAACATAGATTATGTGCATCTTGGAGAGGGTGAGATTACCGTGCCTGAGATGTTCAAAGCGATACTGGAAGGCGAGAAACTGCCGAGGATAATAAAAGGTAAAGAGCCTGCCCCAGATGAGATTCCCAATATCCTCGGTGCTACTATTCATGGATTGGTGGAGATAGGCAGGGGTTGTGGCAGGGGCTGTGCATTCTGCACCCCGAACATGCAACGGTTACGATACCAGTCCGTAGCGCACATAGTGCGGGATGTGGAGACGAATATAAAAGCGGGTCAGCGTTCTATCTGCCTCCACTCCGAGGATGTACTCAGGTATGGTGCTAAGGGTATACCACCAAACGAAGAACGTGTACTGGAGCTCTTCAGGCGTGTGGCATCGGTGGAAGGGATAAGGGATATAGGAACAAGTCATATAGCTCTTGCCACGGCATATCATAATCCCCGTCTTGTTGAAGCAGTAGCAGAGATGTGCTATTCAAAAGTGGAGGATATGAATTGGCTGGGCGCTCAAACAGGGATAGAGACAGGCAGTGCGAGACTGATAGCAAAACACATGCGAGGTAAAGTGCTACCATCACCACCGGAGCGATGGCGGGAGATTGTGCTCCAAGCATTTGGTATCCTTGATGATAACAACTGGATTTGTGCAGCAACATTGATAAATGGACTCCCGGATGAGACCACAGATGATGTCATCAAGAGCATAGAACTGGTAGAGGACTTGAAAAATACCTCTACACTATCGCTTATGGTGCCGATGAACTTTGTATCAATGCGTGGTTCTGCACTGGACACTGAAGAATCGTTCAACATGAGGAAGATGACGCGTGAGCACTGGCAACTGATGGGTGAATGTATAGACCACGACCTGAGGGTGGTGCCACGACTGTTAAGAATGTACAGGAATAGCAAAGGTATAAAGAGCTGGTTACTCAGTCTCGCAGCCACGAGAATGGCAAATGCGTTGCAGAAGTACGTGAATAAGATGAAGCGGGGTGAGCCACCGACAGACCGCCACGAGATAAGTAAATGGCTCAATCCCGATATACCGGACCTCAGGGCTTAGAACTTAGAATAACATCAATCCCCTCCACCAACCATTCACAAAAGATCATCATATCACCCTCCCCCTCTCCAATCTATCAAAAGAGAAGCTATAACGATGCTGGAGGTCGTGATACCCGCAATGTGCTTTGAAGGAGATATAACCTTCGTAATAAGCGAATTAAAGACTAAAGCATCGTTAAGGGAGCTTACAGGTGTCTAAGCAGGTTTACAGTCGATCAGCCATAGAATACCCTCTTTAAAGCCGTTGGCTTTTAGATTTACTCTGTCCTCTGTGACAAAGATCGTTTCTATTGGTGTCGTTTTGATTGGTATCGCTATTTCATTGGGTTTCAGGGATAAAGGAAGCCTACAAAGGCTTGCTGAATGGTGACATTACACCTTGCATCCATATTTCTCAGTAAATTTCTGGTGTGAAACTTTTTGGAATACATGTTCCTTAAATATCTGAGGTATATGGGAAACACCACCAGCGGGTTTAATCTGAAGTCCAATATAGTTACC
>Ga0190304_1000320_pt1 | contig 22508 bp, 19 predicted proteins | sample 48700712_MG_FD_161670 | JGI IMG/M metagenome (GOLD analysis project Ga0190304, IMG submission 161670) | Hydrothermal vent sediment bacterial communities from Southern Trench, Guaymas Basin, Mexico - 4870-07-1--2_MG | ecosystem: Environmental > Aquatic > Marine > Hydrothermal vents > Sediment ...
CGTGTAAGAGGTAATGTCAATAACGTTTCGAGAGTCTTTTCTTCATTTTCAACAGCCATTGATGTAGCTGTCATCTGCATAATTGTTACACTAATTATCATAAGGATAATAGGGATAAGAAAAGACGCTAGAGAAAGAGAAGTTAGAACAGTCATCGAACTACCTAAAAGAACCGTCTTTTTACCAACAATATAATTTGCTTCTTCCTCTATTAATGGTTTAACAATGACATCAGGCTTTATACCAGTACCATTTAAAACATATTCTCGAATAAAATTATTTATCGCGTCAAATATCCTTTGAGTTTTCACCGTCGAACCTATAAAAGTTATTTCTCTTACGACTGTAATCGTAAAAATCCGAACCTTTTGCCTATTGTTTATTTTCTTACTGAAATCTCTCGGAAAAATTACTATGTTTTCAACACTAGGATATTTAGACAAAATATATTCTGTAATTTCTTTTAATTTTTTAGTATCGTTAAGATAAACATTGCTTATATTGGTTTGATAAATAACAATCTTAGATTTTACAGATATATTATTTAGAAAATCAATTAACTTACCAGCAATATCTCCCTCGTCCATGTTTATCACTGCAACATATAGTTTCTCAACAGTAGCTTTTTCAACAGCAGAAATCATGGGAGCATAAACTACCAAACCTATTGCCGGCATCAATACTGCCGATAAAATAAATGGAATCCATATTCTTGGATCCCTTACAAGATCCTTGAATTCTTTTATTATTAATTGACGGGAAAATAATTTCATCTAGCAACACCTCTAACAAGACTAACAAATAATTCTTCTAAATTACTAGCTGAATACTCTTCTAGTAAATCCGTTATTAGACCTTCAACCAAAATCCTTCCTTGATGTATCAATGCTACCTTCTGACAAATATCTTGAACCTCTAACATATTATGACTGGACAAAAGTATAGTAGTTCCGAATTCTCTTGATACATTATTAATAACTCTTCTAACTTCTCTAGCATGAATAACGTCAAGACCAGACGTGGGCTCATCTAAAATAGCAAGTTTAGGCCTAACCATGAGTACACGTGCAACTTGTATACGTCTTTTCATTCCTTTACTATATGTCTTCATTTTATCATATATGCGATTACCTATGTTTGCTATCCTTATACCTATCTCCAAAGCTTCTTCAGCCTCTTCTTTATTAGAGAAATATATTTCAGATACAAGTTTTAAAAATTCATAACCTGTAATATTACGATATGTCCCAGCATCCTCTGGTAGATAAGAAATAATATTTTTAATCTTTTCAGTATCTATAAGGGGATTAAGTCCGAAAACTTTTATAGAGCCAGATGTGGGAGGAATAAGCCCTGCTATAATTCTAAAAGTAGTCGTTTTCCCGGCACCATTTGGCCCAATTAAGCCATAGATATCACCAACATCGACACTAAAAGTAATACCTCTCAAAGCTATAGTAGCACCAAAATTTTTTGTTAAATTGTTGATTTCCACAGCTTTCATTAAAAACCCTCTTAGATAAAAGACATTCATTCAAATATATTTTAAGTATTTGTAAGTTGTATAATTAATAATGTTCTAATTTTTTATACATAAAAAGGCTTATCTACATAATATCTACATATTTTACTGGACAAAAATGAGAAAGATATTTTCAATTATCCTAATACTGATCTTTTTAACTAGCATCAGTATAATATACCTAATGAGAAATATGAAAAAATCTGATAATAAAAAAGATACACAAATCCCTTACGTTCATCCTAAAAGCACATTTATATATGAATCTAAGAAAATCGATATCAAAAACATTAGATCTCCACAATACAGATTACCCTTAAATTTATCCATTATTCAAAACATAGATAAAATTTATGTCTCACAAAAAGCTAAGGAAATGTTATCTAAAAATGGTTTCGTAGTAGTTAATTCAAAAGTCAAGGATATAGCTGAATTTTATAAAGATGCAAAAGATGAGGGAATTCCATTGTTTGTTACAAGTGACACTTTATTGTTTGTATACCATACATTTTTTGACGCTATACTCATAGAACTTGAGACAAATTATTTTTATTCAATGCTTGAAAAATTATTAATAAACCTTTTGTCAAAAGCTGAAGAAACTTATAATATTCTACCAGAGAATACTCTAGCAAAAGAAGCTACAAAACTCGACTTAGCTTACATTGCAGTCGCACTTAAATTACTAGATTCAGAAACTTCTATACCGTCACATGTTAATAAACTTGTAACAAAGGAATTAAACTTAATTTTAAAAGCTAGCAATCCAATGGCGCTCAGTCCTATATTTAAATATAAAGAAGATTACACTCAGTATAAGCCTAGAGGACATTATACATTAAATGAAAAATTAAAGAAATATTTCAGAACCATGATGTGGCTCGGTAGAATGCGTTTTGAAGCTATAAATCAAGAAAAACCGGAGCTAGCAGAGATACAAACTGGTCAGGCGTTGATATTAACCTATCTTTTATATACTACGAAAATTGGAAATAGTTCAGCATTTAGTCTTTGGGAGAAAATTTATCTACCAGTTTCCTTTATTATAGGAAAATCAGATGACTTAACCTTCTATGATTATATGGTCTTAATGAAGAAAATCTTCGGTAAGTTTCAGCCACACGATATAGATGATAGAGACAAATTAACCAGATTTATGGAAGAAATAATTAAACTTAACAAAAACAAAATATTATCGTCACCTATATTTCCTAGAGAAAAGGAGAAAGTTATTGGATTAAGATTCATGGGACAACGGTTCATTTTAGACGGATATATCCATCAACGATTATGTTATCCAAACCTACCAGACCGTTTTAAAGTTAGTGGTCTAGACATAATGGCAGCATTGGGCTCAGATAAAGCTTTTACATACCTTGAACCACAATTTAAAAAATATAGCGGTTTTAAAAAAGAATTGATAAAAATTAAACAGGAAGTAGATTGTATTAACGAAACAGAATGGAAATCAACGCTTTACATGAGTTGGTTGTATAGCATCAAGAGCTTATTCATAAAATATAACGAAGGATATCCAATATTTATGCAGACGGATGCATGGCTTGATAAAAATCTTAATACAGCGTTATCTAGTTGGGCACAATTAAGACATGATACTATACTTTATGCTAAACAACCATATACTGGATTAACTGCAGTGCCGCCACAGGCAAGTGACGCTGGTTTCGTTGAACCTAATCCAATTCTATACCATAGATTGAAAAACCTTGTTGATGCAACTTATAACGGACTTTTAAAATTAGGACTGATCAATGATAAAATTAGCCAAAAATTAGAACATTTTTCGTATGTACTCGATAAACTTATTGCTATCTCGCTTAAAGAGTTACATGGAGAAAATTTAAACGAAGAAGAATATAACTTCATAAAAAATTTCGGCTATACACTTGAATATCTAATGACCTTTAATGAAACAAAAATAAAAGATCCTAGGATTATTGTAGATATATATACTGATCCAAATTCTATGTCAGTGTTAGAAGTAGGAACAGGCTACTTTGATAAAATATTAGTCGCCTATAAAAAACCAGACAATAAGATTTTTGTAGGTATAGGACTGGTCATGAGTTATTATGAGTTCTACTGGCCACAGAATAATAGACTTACAGATGAAGAATGGAGAAAATTACTTAGTAGCAATAAACAACCTCTTCAATTTTCATGGATAAATAATTTCAAAGTAATAAATCCATAGAAACTAAAAGAGAAAATATATTCTTAATCCTTTTCTGACTGCTTTCGCTATTAATTGATTTTTAATATAACTATAATAATTAAAGAACAAATTTTCACTGGCTAAAACTTCTCTAACCTTTTCCCAAAAACCAAGCTTATTCAAAGACTTTATTAGATCTTGGATATTCCCATATCTTATATTTAGGGTATCGACTACAACTCTATCAATCTTTATCTGTGATAACATATCAAATAAAACATTGATACCTTCTTCACTTAAATATGGAATAAAAGGTGCGATAAATACAAAAGTAGAAACTTTGTTTCGAGAAAATATCTCCAATGCTTTAATTCTTTTTTCAGGTGGTGATGCACTGGGTTCTAGTATCTCTGAAAACATCGGAATAATAGTAGATATAGAATAGCCTACTTCAATATCACTTATTTTCTTAATAATATCTATATCTCTAAGAGCTAGATCTGATTTAGTCATAATAATAGGTTTAAACATTGTCTTAGATAATATTTCTAAAGCCCGTCTAGTTATCTCATACTTTTTCTCTATTGGTTGATAAGGATCAGTAACACTACTTATTAAAACCGTACCAGGTTTCTTTTTCTTCACCTCTGATGCAAGAATTCTCGGAAGATTTATCTTAACATATACGTAGCTTCCCCAATCTCTTCTCTCTCTAACATATTTTGACATAAAACGTGAATAACAATAGACACATCCATGCTGGCAGCCAACATATGGATTTAATGCGTAATCAATATCATATATTCTGCTTTTAACTAGAGCAGTTTTTGTCTTAATCCATCGAACCTCCAATATTACTTTCACCAATCTATAATCAGCCTAACATTTATTTTCTACAAAGAAATCTTTAAAATAGTTATGCGAAAAGAGATAAAGAAAAAGAGATTCGTCAAAAAAGTTAAGAAAAGATTACCTTGGCTAGCTCACGCCACAGATAATGCTAAAGATATTCTAGAGATTGCTCCCAATGATACATTACATATAAAAGTGCCGAAAAATTCTCTTTGTCTAATATGTAGAGGAACAAAAATGTTATGTGGTAAAAAGAGATGTCCTATACTCGAGAAATATTACTCTTTTATGAAAATTAAAGATCTAATAAACACAAGAGATTTAGAAGGATCATCTCCTCCTGATATATTTGTTGGAAGAATAGGTTACCCCTATGTATATGTTGGTCCTCTAATGCCTCCATTTAGAGGCGATACATCTTTCCTATCAAAAACCGAAGAATGGCTTAAGAATAATATTTCTATTCAAAAAGTTATAGATAATAGAGTCAAACTTGTAAGAGGAAAAATACTTGTAAATGTTACAAAGCCCGAGAAAGGTGGAAGACTTTTAGAATTAACAAGGGAACTAGTTTTATCGACCAGTTATGTTGATGGAGAAATGATTTTAAAGAAACCTCCAAGTGGCACAATGCTACTTGATGATTATGTTCAGCCAATGGGGCTTTCCGCACCAATTCAAGATTTACAGATAGGAACATTTAAGACAGATCCACGAATAGAAAAAATGTATTATGATGAGGATATAATGGCCAGAGACGCTGTTATAGAATTATTTTATAAAAATGTATATGTCTCTTCTATACAGAAAGCTTTTAGTGCAGGCATATTCGGATTGAAAAACAATAGAAGGCTAGTCCCGACTAGATGGAGCATAACAGCAGTAGACAGTATAATATCGCGATATCTAAGAGATATTTTTATAAAAAATTATGAGACAATAGATGAATACCAAGTATATGAAACTTACAATCTCGATAACAGATTTATCATATTAATGATTCCTGATATTTGGGGATATGAACTCATAGAAGCATGGTATCCAGAAACATTATGGAATCCAAGTAAGACAAGCATCTCTATCGGAGGGGATTATGAATTCTATAAAGGTAGGACAACATATGCTTCTATAGGAGGATGCTATTATGCTGCAAGACTAGCAGTAACCGAATATCTAGCCAAGATTAGGAGACAAGCAAAAATAGTTATTTTCAGAGAAAGTTATCCTGGATATATATTGCCGGTAGGTGTATGGCTTGTACGAGAATCTGTAAGAAAAGCCTTACGAAATAAACCTAAAAGTTTCTCAACTCTAGAAGAAGCTTTAAAATATGTTGACTCTAAGACTAAAATTTCTCTAAGATACTGGTTTGAGACCAGTGGCATTTTAAGAGATTTAAAGGAACAACAAAGATTAGATAAATATCTTTTGCCTTTAAAATCTACCCGTAGCTGAATTATACTTATATATTAAAATCTTTACATATTACATTAATGACTAAAAGAAAAGCTAATTTAGAAGAAGCAGTTATACCAACTTTAGGGTTATTAGAAAATCCAGGCCTCTTACTTGTCTCTGGAACTCAAGAAAAAGCAAACGTTATGACCATAGGATGGGGATTTTTAGGTAACATATGGAGTATACCAGTATTTATTATTGCAGTTAGACCTTCAAGATACACATATAGGTTTATAGAATCTACTGGTGATTTTACGGTAAATGTCCCTGCTAAAAATATGGATAAGATAGTTTCTGCTTGTGGAACATTTTCTGGAAGAAGTGTGGATAAATTCAAGGAATTTAAATTAACACCGGTTAAGTCGGAATATGTTAAATCTCCAACTATTAAGGAATGCCCAATAAATTTTGAGTGCAAAGTTATCTATAAACAAGATTTAGTCCCTGAAAGAATAGAGAAAAATATAATAGATAATTATTATAGCGGTGGAAACTTTCATAGGTTATATTTTGGAAAAATATTGAATATAGTTGTAGATGAAGACTATAAAGAAAAACTTCCTTAACATTATTTTTCTACAAACCACTCTAGTACCTGAGTCCAAAACATACTGTAATACTTCCATTTAACAAAATTTATTCCCCAATGTAATACTGGATCAGAAGTAAAAGCCATAACTTTCCCTTGACCATATCTACCAACAACAATAAAAGGATCCTCATCTTCACCTATAATAGCTAATAGTTTAGCATTCTTTTTTACTTTAACCTTATTATAACCTAAAAATGGTGGACATGTACTCCAATCGATGTTCCTCATTATAGGATGATTCGTATCTATTGCCTTCACAAATGCACCATCAGGAGTCTCTACTCTATCGTCAACTTCAGATATATGAACAGGAAGTATTTCAGCTATAGGAGTCCTATACCATGCACCATTACCAAAACGACCAGAAAACGAAAACCATCCGCCAGCCATTATAAAGCCTCCGCCTTCTTCAACAAATCGTTTAATTAATTTAAGCCTATTAGGCATTCCCACAAAGTCAGTGGATGAAAGAATGCTGGTTTCTCTCAGTTGTTCAAGGGGAAAAAATTCTGGGAAAAACATCAATACCTCTGCTGAAAGATCACTTAACATTATTATATCATATTGTTTTAATTCATCGTAATTCTTAGGAAAACTCCTATATGCCTGAATAGATGGAATATAAGTGATTGAAATATTTGGATTGTTTTTTAAAGCATTTATTAAATAATGGCCCCATTCCCTAAGATAAGCATCTTTAATTTCCATTATAAAAGGTGTTTCAAAGGCTATTGGACCTAGAACAATGCCCGAATCGCCCGTATAAAGCATCTTTATCATATCATAATCACCCATACAAGATAGGATTTAATATATCTTAGCACATATTTTAAAAAATAACTTAAATAATAATTTACAATAGACTATTTTCTGATACCTATCTGAGCTAAAGTATCTGGCGTATTATTTCCTATCCACATCTCCATACCAGTTGGAAACATAGATTGAAACTCTAAACTAACCTCATTGAGTCTTTCAAGATATTTTCTAGGAATATTAATATCGACTGCCTCAATGTTTTCCTTTAAGTGTTTTATTTTTCTCGTACCAACGATGGCACTGGCAATTATATCTTGCTCAATCACCCACTTCAAAGCAACTTGAGCAGGTGTTACATCAAGATCTTTAGCAATTTCCGTTACAATTTCTACGACTTTCCAGGCATTGGAGAAAACAGGTTCATTAAAAAGAACATTGGATCTCTGTGTAGGATATAATGGACTTGTACCAGGCCTAAATTTACCAGTTAATAATCCCTGTGCTAGTGGACTATATGCGAGAAACTTCATTTCTTTTTCTTTACAAAAATTGGCTACACCTTCTACATCATAAAACCTCCACAATAATGAATATGGAACTTGATTAGTTACGATATGATTAAAAGCATCCTCAGGAAACTCCTTCAGATGACGTAACCTAAAGTTACTTACACCACCGTAACGAATAAGACCTTCTTCCCGAAGCCTTTTCATAGATTCATATATATCAAAATAGTCTTTCTTTGTCATATCTTCTTTATGCCATAAATGTTTCATTTTAGGCCAATGAATCTGATAAAGATCAACGTATTTTGTTTTAAGCCTTTTAAGACTAGCATTTAATCTCTCTTTAACAACATTATACTCAAAAACTTTTCCTCCAATCTTTGTCGCCAATACAATATCTTCTCGTTCATAACCTTTCAATAACTTTCCTAGAATCTCTTCTGATTTTCCATAGCCTTCAGCTGTATCGATGAAGTTTACACCGTTATCTAAGGCATAATCAACAACTTTCTTTAAATTATCAATATTTGATTCACCCCAAGCATTGACACTTCCAAAAGACCATGTACCCAAAGCTATTTTACTAACCTTCAAACCATCCCTACCGATAATGGAATACTTCATACAAAATAATTGTTTACCAGACAAGGTAAAAAAGCTTACTACTTAAACATTATACTGGGTAATTTAGCTAAGCATATTAATTTTTTAATCCAAATGTTAATTATGAAAGAGCTACAATTTCTTGTTAAACCTCAAGCGGAGGATTCATACAAAATAGAGGCTATAAAAAACGAGACAAAAGTTAGTTGGCTTTACATCCCTAAAATATTTATGCATTATGGTAGGTCTTCTCTAACTGTAGGAGGAATAGGAGGAGTTTTTACTCCATGTGAATACAGAGGGAAAGGATATTCTTCCTCAACTATCCGTTACTCTTTAATGTGGATGAAAGAAAAAGGATATTCGATATTAGCTCTTTTGGAATCCAAGAATATTATCACAGGTTTAAATTTGCAGGTTTTATGAGAGAACATGTTGTTACAATTTCTATAAGGAATACATCTAGAATAAAATCTAAAGAATATAAATGGGAGTATTCTAACGATCCATCTTATAAATCAAGAGAAGTAGCGAGAATTTATGAAGCACTTAATAGTAATAAGATAGCTTGCAGGGTACGTAATCCTGATACATGGAAAGGATTTAGTTGGCAGCATTCTCCGAAGGTACTAATTATTAAAGATAATAAAGAAATAATAGGATATGCTACTATTGAGCGATGGCCTCCACCCGATGAAATGATTGTTGCCGAGATTAACGCAAAAAATCATAAAAGAGATATTTACAGAGCTATTGTAAAAATAATTTATGATTCTGCTATACGCGAAAATAAAGGAATTATAAAGTTTTATGTTCCATACAATCATCCATTAGTGAGTACATTATTGCCATATGGCATTAAAGTTGAAAGCGAGTATCTTTGGAGTGGAGGAGGAAAGGCAAGAATAATCAATTTGAAGAAAACGTTGGAAGAAATATCTAAAGAACTATCCATTAGATCTTCTGATCTCAAAGGAGACATCAGCATAATAACTGAAGAAGAGTCAGTTACCTTAAAGGTTAATAAAGGAGATATAAGAATATTAGAAGGAGCTGGTTCAGTTAACAATATCACAATAAATTCGGGAGAGACGGTACAAATGATTCTCGGGTATAGGAATCCTCTTGAAATCATTTCTAGCTTAGAAACCCATGGAGAAGTAGGACTATTAGAAAAATTATTCCCTATGAAAACACCATATGTGTGGTAGCCTGACAGATGGTAGAGCATTTTAATAATATGCATGAATACTCTACTGAATTGTTTCAATTTTTAAATAATAATTATACTATAATTATTGGTGTATAAAATGAGATTTGGATGCTCTACATATTCTTTCTGGCATTTTAGAGGAAAAAAAGAACCTCTGGTCAAATATCTAGAAAAAATTTATTTACATAATTTTGATGGAGCTGAAATACTAGAAGATCATTTCGAAAACACTACAAATAGCTATATTTTGAAAATAAAAAGATATGCATTTAGTTTAGGTTTAGATATCTTTGCTATTTCTATACATAACGATTTTGTTAATCCATCAGAGAGAGACCGTAAAAACGAAGTAGAAAAAGTTAAAAAATGGTTAGAAATAGCATACAAACTTGGAGCCAAAGCAATAAGGATAAATTCAGGAAGATGGAGAACAATAAAAAGCTTTGATGAATTAATGAAACAAAACGGGGTTGAACCTCCAATACCAGGATATACAGATGATGACGCATTATATTGGGTTATCGAATCGATTCAAGAAATTCTTCCATTTGCAGAAGAATATGGTGTAGTTTTAGCACTTGAAAACCACTGGGGAATAACACGTAACGCTAAAAACATCATAAGAATAATTAAATACATTAATTCTGACTGGTTAAGGGTATTAATGGATATAGGAAATTTTACAGAGAATATATATCAACAATTAGAGGAAATAGCTCCTTACACAGTTATGATACATGCAAAGACATACATAGGCGGAGGCGAATGGTATACGCTTAGTCTAGATTATGACAAAATATTCTCGATGATTCGTCGATACGGTTTCCAAGGATGGGTGAGTTTAGAATATGAGGGAAAAAGAGATTATGATATTGGAGTAAAAATAAGCAAAGAACTTCTTTCTAAATATATATATTAAATCTTGATAAAAATAATTACAATTTATCCCATGACAATTAAATAGACTGTTATTACCTAAAAATCTATATTTTAAACCAGTAGATCATAACTTTTTAAGATAAAATTCAAAGAAATAAATAAAATAATGATAAACATGTATTATCAAAAACAGTTATATATGAAATCCTATGACTCCTTTAGCCCGGAAAATATTGGCAATTATATCTATAATAACAATCATTATAGCATTTGACGCATTCATTCTTGAGCCATGGTGTATTCTCCTGACAGTGACAAACCTTGATATTTTTGATTCTAGAATAACAGCCGGAGAAGTTATTAAAATAGTACAATTATCAGATCTTCACGTTAATAGGTATGGACTGAAAGAGGATCGAATAATAAGTACTATACAGAATATAAATCCGAATATAATTGTTATGACCGGGGATTACATTCAATCAGTACGAGATATTGAGCCATTAGAAAAGTTTCTACAGAAAATAAGAGAAAATATTGGGAATATACCCATAATTGCTATTCTAGGAAATTGGGATTTTTCATCAGATGCTCTAGATAGTCTCAAAAATATCTTTGACAAACATGATTTAATATTGTTAAATAATACTTTCATAAACATAAAAGTAAAAAATCTTAACATAACTTTTCTAGGCTTTAATAGTATTCAAAACAATTATAATCTTGATATAAATGTTTTAGACAAACTTCCTATGGAGAATATCATAATAGTACTTATTCATGAACCAATACTTTCAAACATAATTATAGAAAAAAGAAAAGATATTAAATTGATACTTGCAGGCCACTGTCATGGGGGGCAGATTAAAATATTTAACAAGTACGTATTTCTTCCAGAGGGTTGTGAAATGTATCCAGAAGGCCTCTATCGTATAAATAACACCACAATATATACATCGAGAGGACTCGGTACATCTATCTTTCCAATAAGATTTATGTCTCCTCCAGAAATCGTAGTGATAAATCTTAAAAACAAATAGAACTATTCCTTTTCAAGAAATCTTAATATTTTGTCTAATATATTGACATATTCATAATAGGCTTTTATTCCTTTATCAGTAACATTAATAAATGTTCGGGGACCATACATCGTAAAACCTTTTCTTGACTCAATATATCCTTCTTTAATAAGTTTTGAAATATGTGTACTAAGACGCCCCCCAACTAATATCTAGAGACTTTGCTAATTCTCCCTCAGTTTTAGATCCAGCGACCAATAGAATTGTTATGATCGAAAAACGAACAGGATGTCTTAAAACAGGATCAAGCTTAAGGATAAGTTTAGCAACATCACTTCTATCATCGCTCATAACTCTCTCTCAGCCCTATATATTTCTTGAAGAGATGAAACTATTGTAGCAACAGCAATCCCAATACCTGCTGAAGAAATAGCAAGTGAATTATTAATAATACCTAGATATAATGATAGAATAGAGGACGGGGTAAGAGAAGAAACAAAGAAAATATTAACTCGAAGTTTTAAATTAGGTATAAGACTATTTATGTACCTTTTATAACAAAACCATACTATAAAATAAGCTATGTTTGTTGAAAGAAGTCAAGCAAATGAATACCATAAAGGTAAAGGGTTAAACATGTATAGAGTTATATATGGAAGAGAGAAAGCAAGTATATAAACATTGTTTATCTTATATCCAGAGACCCATTTTCCCAGTAAAAGAGTCTTAAAATATATTATTTCATTTTTATATTCATAGATATCCCTAAATATACTTCCTTTAATTTCTAGTTTAATGCCCATATAATAACCTCTTATATTAATCTGTCATATCTTAAAAAATTTTCTATATATACATTTTATTTTTTACAAAATAATATTTTTATCCCGAGTAATTTTTACTAAATATAAATATAATTATAATAAATGTAAATCAACTTACGTAGCACGTCTCACAGAAATAAATACTTTATAAAATAATAATATAGAAAATAACAAGATAATTATAGTGTATATACTAATAGGAACTCTTACTTGAACTATCCCATTTTTATCTATATAAATAGTAGATTTAAGAATCTCTATTCCTAGAAAGAATATTTTTAATACATAGTCTCCCTTTAGCATCTTTGTAGTAAAGACAATTCCATTAATACCTGAATAACATTCATCACCATTAATAACTATATAATAAAGGGGTGCTGGGACACCAATTATATCAATAAGCGTTAACTGAATTTCATATACAGGAAGATGAATGATATAGTTTAATGGTCTGGAAACATTTATATAATTCTTTAATTTATATTCTTCAAATCTTCCTCCTTCCATATTTTTACTAGAATAAAGACCAAAGAAACTACTATGGTTTATAGACCTATACCATAACAATTTATTTATTTTCCAAATACCTTTCCTTAACCATACATTTCTTCCATCAATTGAAAGATTAGCTATAATACTTCTATTCCCACATCCTGTTAAATAAACCTTTGATCTTAAACCCTTATTTGAAGAATCTTTCACAGCTAAATAGACCCGGTACTCAGTAGCCCATAAGCTTTTAATAAGTAATGGAGATGAAATACTTATATTTAAATGGGAAGAAAAAAATGTCTTATTACCTATGTTCCATGATAAAAATACGTGCCTTGTTCCGTTATCATGTTCGACTATTTTATTTTTTATGAAAATTTCGAGATTTTTTCCTTCAGGATACCATCCACTTTTTATATTAGTTTCTACATATAGTGATTTTATACTAACGTAGTATTCTCTAATCCATACAGCGTTTAAGAATAATGGACCTAAAACCTTAAGATTAAAAGATGATTTATTCACATACACGCTACCGTTCCAGGAATATAATACAATTCTAGTGTTATTATTAAAATGTATATTATCTTTAATTACACCGATTTTTATAACGGATCCTTCATTGTACCAACCAGATTCTTGTAAAGGTTTAGAGTATGTTGTGTTTATAGTTACTTTATACTGTTTTCTCCACACTACGACGATATCTAACGGTTTTTCAACCCTTAAATATAAAAAGGATTTATTAGAGAAAATGTCTCCATTCCATTCTACAAAAATATGTCTTGTTAAATTATTCTCATATACTATATATTTCTCAAGAGAAATATTAAGAAATAAATCCCCATCATACCATCCAGGAGAAATATTAGTTTTTGAGAAAGATGTAGAAATGTTAATATAATATTGCTTTTTCCATACAGCGGTTATATTCATGTCTCTTAATATTATGAAAGATACTCTTAGCTTATTAGAAGATATATCTCCTTTCCATCCTTTGAAAACAACTCTAATACCTTTTCCTAATTCTATTTTAGAAGAATTTACATAGATTGTAACATTTGCGCCTTCAAGATACCATCCAGCACCATAGACTTTACCATATTGAGAATATATCTGAACGTAATAGTATAATAACATTCTATATGCTATATTTGGTGGAAGAGTAACCGTTATTTTTCCAGGTGTTATAAATTCGCCTGTACGCAACCATGCATATAATTTAGCTAATGCATAAGCATCTAAAGTTGAAGGTCTCATTTCAGATACACCTAGCTCATAATAAGGATACATTACTTCTAATCCATTTATGGTTTCTTTACTAGAAGAATGTCCAAGACCTAATGCATGACCAATCTCATGTAATGCTATGTTGAATATATCAGTAGGAGATAGTGTACCCATAGAAGTATAAATATACAATGTTATTTCAGCGGACAAAATTTGATCCTTAATATATTTTATTTTTGTAGCACCTATCTCACCACCACCCTTAATATATTTTCTAGAAAAAATAACCACTATATCATATCCAGAAGATTTATATTCTCTAACGGTTATCTGAAAACTAAATCTTGAAAGATAACTATACCTGTAACTTTTACCAAAAGATTCAAGTGATCTATCCCAAACTATAAATGCCTTGGTTACTGAGTCAACGTAGCTTTTATTTAACCATGATGGTTTAACTATAAGCACTCTTAGGTTTGTAGTCTTCCATGCTGGACCAATAATTTTAATATAGTTAATTGAGAAAAGAGAGACATATTGTGTGTCTATCTTTAAATAAAATATTTTATAATCCTGTATAAGGAAATAATTTACATATATTACTGAGAAAGCTATAAGAAGTACAGTTACATATGCTAAAGCACACTGTCTCATTACTATCCATTATATATTTAGAAACCTTAGAAAAATCTATTTTTTGTTTTTAAAGTTAGATAACACCGAATATTTATTCAATATAGAGTCCATCTGAGAATATTTTAAAGCCATTCTTTCTTATTACTTTTTAAAATATACTGAATATAATATTTCGTGATCTAGGATAGAAATATTTCATTCAATATTGAAATACGAAAGTTTGTAGAAATAATTTTAGAACAGTAAATTGTGATAATAAAATTTTTTATCTCTATGTAGGCTTATAATGTATATGAAATTTATAGGTATACTTTTGGGTAAATATGGGATACTAAATCCACTTAGAGTAGAAAAAGACTTAGAAAAAACTAAAAAATTACCAGAATTTTTCTATAAAGAAATTAAAAAAATATTTACAGAAGCATTACCTAATAATGTTAACTATGATTTTATTCAAGTAAAGGATGAACAACAGGCTTTTGAGATACCCGAGGCTGATGCCTATGTTATTTTTCCTTTTGGAGGGATAAGGGATAGATGGATACATATAATATATTCATTTAATAAGCCATTAGTTTTTTATATCCTTCCTATAGAAAAAGTATTTTCATACGGCAACGTATATTATCCATACTTCTTTCGTGACTCATATGAAATAGATAGAATACTAGGACTGCCGCATAGAGTATATATAAGTAGGAATAGAGATGAACTGAAAACTATTCTGAAAGCTATAAAAGCTGCACACAGGGTTAAGACATCAAAAATATTATGTATCGGAGAACCCTTATACGAGCCATTTCATTCTACAGACTTCGGTTATGCAACAGTGAGGATAATTCAAGAAAGATTTGGAGTAAAATGGAAATATATAAGCTCAAATACATTTATCAAGAGAGCAAAAACATACAATAAACATGTAGATCTATCGGAGATTAAAAATAAAGCTAAAGAAATAATAAAACTTGATGATGAAAGACTAGAAACTGCTTTAAAGATATATTATTTATTAAAGGAACTTATAGAGGAAAATAATGCAAATGTACTAACTATAAATTGTCTATTCTCAAATATTCTTCAAGAATTACAGACCACGCCATGCTATGCTCTCTCTAGACTAAATGATGAAGGAATACCTGCAGTATGTGAAGCAGATGTCACAACCCTACTTGACATGCTGATAACAGTATATGCCTCAGGAGCCCCCGGTTTCATGGCTAACCCATACATATTCCCGGATGGAGACCATATATTAATCTCTCATTGTACCTCGCCAACCTTACACAGCTTTAAAGAAAATAAAAGAGACAAATTCATACTATATTCTCACTTCGAAAGTAAAAAGGGAGTAGGTGTAAAAGTATTAAAGAAAGAAGATAGTACCGTAACTATTACTGGGATTTCACACGACAAGATGGATGAAATGATGGTAATCGTTGGAAAAATAGTTAAGAACACTAAGTTACCTACATGTAGGACACAGATAGTTGTAAAGGTGTCAAATGCAAAGGAGATACTAGAAAACTATAAAGGAAGACATTGGATAATTGTTTATGGAGATCATAGCGAAATAATAAAAAAGACGAATGAAATATTAGGGATAGAAACAAAGATTATAAAATCCTAAACTTATTTCTTAACTCTTGGATACATTTCCCACATCCTTGCAAGTTCATCTTTCTCAGGCATAGTACTAGTAATTTCTTCATCTTTATTCTTTTTATGAATTATAACCTTGCTTTCACCTTTTTTAACGTTTCCTATTTCAGCAAATATTATCCTCAGATTACTAAGTATATCCTTGACAACTTCTTTTTTATTATTTGGAACAGTAAAAACTAAGGTTCCTGAACTTATCATCCACAATGGATCAAAACGTAATGCCTTAGCAAAAATCTCTGTCTCTTTACAAACTGGGATTCTATCTACCCATACCTCTATAGTTTTTCTTGAAGCAACAGCCAATTCAATAAGAGCCTCAGCTACACCTCCTCTAGTTGCATCATGCATAGCATGCACAACACCTTTTTTAGCTAATGCTAAAGCCTCACGAACAACACTAATCTCGTTCATCAATCTTTTAGCTTTCTCAATAGTCTCAGACTCAACACCTTTTTCTAACAATACATCTTTAAAATCAGTTGCAAGTATAGCTGTTCCCTCAATACCTGCACCCTTAGTAATAAAAACAGTGTCATTCTCCTTTGCATTAGATGAAATTATAAAGTTGTCACGCTTCCCTACCCCTATGGCTGTAATCACAACTATAGGCCTTAATAAACCAGCACCGTAACCAGTATGACCACCAATCACAGCTACATCAAGTTCTTTAGCCGCAAGATCTATATCTCTAGTTATCTCATTTATCATTCCCTCGCTCCATTCCTCTGGTAATAGTATAGTTGGAAGAATCCACCTAGGCTCTATACCAGAAGTAGCAACATCATTACAAGCAATATGCACAGCTAACCATCCAATCTTATGTAGTGCACCAACAATTGGATCACAGTGCGAAACCATAACAAAATCCTGGTCCAGTGATGTAACAGCTACATCTATACCTTCTCCTGGCCATACGAGAACATCATCCCTCCTAGTACCAGTTCTCGTAAAAACATATTTCTTAAGAACACTGCTAGGGAACTTACCCATATAAAAACACCTTTTTCATATACCGTGATGACATAATGAAAATATTAACATTAGTGTCAAAAAGTTGTCATAAATATTTTATCCATTGTATGGTGGATAATAATATGGATGTTGGTAAGGATAAGTATATTGTGGACGTCTCCGCTTTCTAGTTCTCATGTAAAATAGAGCTACAACAACCACAACTATAACAACTATAACAGTAACATACGTCATGTTAAAAGATTCCTTAGCCTCTATACTAATCTTTTTGGATCTTGAAGCATAACTATTAGCTGTTTCTATAGTATATGCCACTATATTCCACTCACCCTTTTCACTAATCTTTAAATTATATTCAAAAGAATTTCCATCTAACTTGATTTTCTTAGTAATTTTTTCTCCAGAAGGTTTTGTTATATTAAGGTAAATATAACCTATATACCGTGTAATATTACCCTTAACTAATATTTCCTCTCCTACATTAACTTCCTTTTTATTAACATCTATAAATATCAAAGGAGTACTTTTAGCAATTCTTATCACCAAAGACTTAGACTCATAACCTATAAAACTATTAACGGGTAATATCGCAATTACTGTATAGTTTCCGGCAGGTAAATATTTCTTTGATACAATAATATTTTTTTCTTTAATAGTAGAATTATAGAGGATAAAACCTTTATCTTGATCAATATTATAGGCTAACACTATTAGATTACCTTTCTTAATATTTGTAGAAATTTTCAATATAAGAGTATCACCAAAAACAATTTGTTTAGAAGATGTACTGATATCAAGTTTTATATCCTCACCAATTTTATAATTAATATTAGAGAACTTTTTAATTCTATAATTGTTTTCAACAGCTTCCAGTAAGTTTCCTGCTAATAATCTTATAGTTTTAGTAGGCGTGCTAACATATACTGACCCTTTTACTACTGCTATTGTAATATTTTCTCCAAAGGCACGAACTATTACATCACTTTTAAAATTAAAAACCATATATCTACCATACCTTGTTTTCAGCCAAGGAACAGGTTTTGAAGAAACGATTCTAACAGAGGCATCATGTATCTCAACAACATCTTTATCAAAAGCTAATCCTATTGTACCAAAAGATTCAGAATCAAAGTATATAGTTGCTCCATCAAACAATATTTTACCATAGATCTTCTTTCCTACTAAAATTCCTTCTCCTCTAATCAATATTCCAAAAATAGTATCATGACCTATTTTGAAAGTTTTACCACCTCTCTTAAATATTGCTTCACCACCAGTTAGATAATGATTAACATATATCAGAACATATTTCCCAATCATTTTACCTGTAGACTTTCCAGGATCAAAAAAATGCCTTATATTATATTCTTCACATAACTGTAATATTTTACTCCTCTTGTTCGGCAACTCCTTATAGGCTATTGAAATCCACTCAGTAATAGTTCTAGGTGGTCTAGCATAAAAATGTCCCATATATTTCATAAAGGTATAAGTCTTTGTTTTTTGAACAACCTGTAAGAAAACCTTATAGGCAGATGGACTATTACCTAGTAAATTCAGTATGAATCCTGCAATCCTCCCCTCGACAAGCTCACCCCTATATTTTTTTCCTTTAAATTCTTGTGAAGTATACATCTCTGGTTTAGGTAGAGGAATATCGTATAGCTTCTGCATCTTTGACCTTGCATACTGTAACAGCATAGATGCAAACATGTCACTATGACCTTCATCAAACGCAACATATTCGCTACTACAAGGAGCACTTACACTTTCATGAGCTCCTCCCAGTTTCCTCCATCTAAAGTATCTACTCGGATCAATCCATAAGTTTTCACGAACAGCATGACCATACTCATGGAATAAACCTTCAATATCTCCCCTTAAACTTCCATCTGATGAAAAAGTATAAAATGTTTCACCATCACTTTCTACCTTTATCTGATCCCACCATAATGAAGTATAGTGAGCCTTACCAGTACCATAATAGACAGGAATATCCCTAATATGGGTTGCCTTTTCCTCGCTTACACCAGCCTCCTTTAAGAAGCTATACACCGTATATCGAATAAGTTTATCCCAAGCATATATGCTTCTTAGTTTTACTACAGCTCCTGTAGATATCTCGAGTGGAGAACTTTCGAATATATTAGAAAAATATAGTGAAAGAATCCTAGCATTAATAGATTTTAATACATGAACTTCATAAAAGTCATTATTCTTTTTTACATCATATAATATACGAACTCTAGGAAAATAATCTGATGTTTTATAATACCAGTACCATATTGGACTATTTGTCTTTTTTTGTATAGTTAATTCATAACGTCCTTCTAAAACATTTCCCTTAGAATCCTTTAGAATAAGCTTTGATGCATTTATTCTACCATACTTATCTGGCTTAAGAACCTTCTCAGTTTTCGAGGAGATATGCAATATCTTTATACTTTGTGATAAAGGACTGACTTTAAACATCTTATTTTTATAATCAAAATCATCTTCAACTTGGAAAGCAATATACCCATATTTTTTCTTTGATTTTAGGTTTAACTTAACTTGGTATACATATTTATCTATTTTTATATCAAGTGGAAGATCACTAGTTTTTTTACCCCAACAACAATATTCTTTATAAGATGCTATAATTTTACAATATAAAACCAGTCCAGTATTCTTATCAACCAAAATTTCAAGATTGTCAAATTTTAAAGTATAATAATATATTATGAAAATTTTCTTACCTTTGTAGTATTCTCCTGTTTCATATATGACCGTTCTACCATCGCTCTTCATTATAACATATTCCTCATAATCTTTCATGTTTTCCATTTGCTTCTTTTTAAATATATTATATGAGTCAAGTTTAAGTACCCAAACATTTCTACCCTCATATTTTTTCTCACTAGCTACGAATAATCTTATATAAGGTAACTCAGGCAACCAAAGAGTAATCCAAGTCTTTGACCCCTTTTTTAAACCACTAAAATATAAAGGGATATCAAAATCTTCACATAACATTTTCTTTATATCATTAAAAGAAACAACAATTGTCTTTGATGCATCAATTTTTTTCTTCTCCGATTTTACTGTTAGTGTTGTAACCATCTTTCCCTCTTCAAGATCATGAAAAACTAACTTTACATATAATTGATCACTTTTATCTTCTGTTTTTTTATCTTTGACATAAACAATTTTTTCGTCTCTCTGCTCATATATTTCAATTTCAGAGTTAGGTTTAAACCATTTAGGTTGTGAATGAGTATTAAGTATCATTAATTCCGCTAAGAGAAATATAATACCTATAAATAAAGGGATGAATATTTTGCGTATATGCAAAATATTTCCCCTATTATATCAATATATATCTATATTTAAAATTTAATCGATGCTCTTCGAAAATATATTCAACTATGGTTATGCAAAAAATTAATTTTTTAACATCTAAGCTTTTTATAGCTTAGAAACAAGATAAGTATTCTATAATTCTTCTAGTTTTATTTTTTATTATTCTTAAAGTCTTAAGTTTAGCTATATAATTAGGACAGGTTATCTGTCTTCCTATTTTTTGTGTCTATCTTCTAGATCTATTCTTTAAAAAGTAGAAATAAATCTTACATATTTTATTCTTCCTATATAATTAAAATGATGTGAGAGACTTGGAGAAAAAAAGACAAATAATACTATATGTTCTACTCAGCATCGTATTAATGATACTCTTCTTTTTAGAAAAATTAAATTTTTTCGACCCTATTAATCTATATATTTATAAGCATTTTTCCCAAAAATTTTACTTTTTCTGGAGTCTAATATCTTTTTCCTTTAATTTAATAATTGTTATTATGTATATAATATTGTTAATATTATTTGATTTATATACAATAAAAAAGTTGTCCTTATCTTCACTTAAGTTAATTTTATCTTTTATTTTCGGAATTACATTAACATATATTCTAAAAAATATTTTCCAGGTTCCTAGACCAATGTCAGTTTATAAGGATATATCCGATTATTCCTTTCCATCTGGGCATAGCATTAGAGCATCTATATTCGCTTATTTTCTATCACAAAAAGTTAGGAAAATAAAAATAATATTATGGATCTATGCCATATTAGTAGGAATCTCTAGAATAGTTCTCTCCGTTCACTGGTTTAGTGATATAATAGCTGGACTCTTGCTAGGAATATGGGTTAGTTTATCCATAGATCTTACAGAGAAAATTCTGATAAAGATACTACATCAACTATCTTTGGACAAGTTAACATATAGAAAATAGGATTCAAATCATAGTATATTAAATAACTTCTCAAGAAATTATATATGAGTTGACCAAATATGGTAGAGATAAATGTTATATTATCAGCTACTAGTGTGGCATGGGGTTCTTTATTTACAGAAGAAGAAAGAAAAAACGAAATAGAAAAAATAAAACAATCTCTTCTAAATAATAAACATTTATTACCTTCAGATTTAGTTCTCAACATCAGATCTTTTACTGATCCTACTCTCGAAGAAAATTTTGTTTCCTCAATTTCTGAGGATATTCCAATAGTATATATTGCTTTAGCATTTAGGACACCTGGATTAAATATTCTTCTGGAACATAGAAACCCAATAATTTTTTATCAGAAGATGTATGCAGGACACACATGGATTATTAATAGGCTTAGAAAGAATAATATTATACTCTTCATGGGAAGTAGTATAAAGGATTTAGTCAAAAAAATCCGGATATTATATACGTTTAAGAAAATAAAGGAGACAAAGTATATTCTTGTTACTAATAAAGATATAATTTTAGAGAAAGCCAAAGAATTGAAAAATAAATATGGATTTGAATATATAAGGGTCAACATAGATGAACTCTCCAGCTATTATGAAAGCATTCCATATCTAGATGCAGAGCAGAGAGCAACAGAGTTTATAAAGAAATCGATAGGAATTATAGAACCCAAACTTAACGAGATTATAGACGCATATAGGCTTTACCTAGCCATGAAGAAAATGATAAAGGATAAGAAAGCTGATGGCATAACTATTGATTGTCTTTCATTATTTGGTAGGAAAGGTTTACCTGCTTATCCATGTATAGGATTCTCTCTTTTAAATAGTGAAGGC
>Ga0190304_1000321_pt1 | contig 22494 bp, 17 predicted proteins | sample 48700712_MG_FD_161670 | JGI IMG/M metagenome (GOLD analysis project Ga0190304, IMG submission 161670) | Hydrothermal vent sediment bacterial communities from Southern Trench, Guaymas Basin, Mexico - 4870-07-1--2_MG | ecosystem: Environmental > Aquatic > Marine > Hydrothermal vents > Sediment ...
GTCCAGACAACTGCTGATATGGATATAACTGATTTATCCTTAGGAATACCTCCAGCACCTTTGAATATAGAAGTAAATAAATTAACAGGTGATCTCAAGGGTACTGTCTATGATAAGGATAAAAACAAGCCATTACCACTTCATATAGTAACTGTGCCCTTAGCGGGGGCACCTCCAGGATATGTACCTTTCTATGATGGTACTCCAACATCATATCCACCTCCACTGGGTGTCAGTGCATGGGGATGGAGCAGTACAGATGTTCTTGGTACATACCTCATCACAAATATTCCAAAGGGAGATCACATAGTATGGGAGTATGGATCAAATTATCATGATATGTTCGAGAGAGTGGACATACAGTCTCTCATAAACAAGAACTTCGGAGCTACAAGGAAGACAGGAAGGATAGAGGGATTTGTATGGGATGATGCCAATGCTAATAATGCGTTTGATGGTAATGAGACTTCGTTATTCAATGCTGTGGTGAAACTCTCAGGAAAATCAACAGATCCGACATCAAACGATGATAACTACTCCTCTATCGCAGATTCAACAGGATACTACACAATCCTGAATGTGAGGATAACAGAAGATTGGGATGTATACTGGAACAGATACACAGGAACAGCGGAGTACTCAGGATACTATAAGGAGAAATGGGAGCATCCCGGTCCGTTCGTACCTCCTCCATCTGTAAGATGGAGATTTGATAACAACATAGAGGTATGGTGGGCTGTGGATAGAAGTACCGAAACAACGGTACCTTTCCCCGGATGGTCATACAACTTCCCCCTGGACAAAAAGGATGGAGGACCCCTCAGTGGAGGTCCAGATGGATTGATATCAGGGTATGTTGATCTGTATCTCTCATTATACAGCAGCAATGCTGAGATATGGGTCCAGGCTACAAACTTCAGCGTTGTGAGCGATATAGAGGGATACTACCTCATATGGAATCATGGTGTGCATATTACAGAACCTCTCACACCTCCGGACTGGGGAGCAGAATGGGCTGGAAGCTCACCTCCATGGGGAATACCTGATGGTAATTACGCTTTAAAGGCAAGAGCACTTTGGTATGAAAAAGATGTACTGGGTCTCACAGAGACATACGATCCTGAGATTTATCCTGGTACAGTCTCAGTACATTCAGAAACAGCGAACATAAACTTCGATCTCTCCAGAAAATCTGGAGGATTGAAAGGAAGTGTAGAAGAGGATAACACACCTACAGGCCTTGCTAACTTATACCTCAAAGATGCAACTGTAACAATAGGTAACCCGGATAACGGTATAGGACTGCCATACTGGCAGAAGACAACTGTGGATGGAGGAGAATATGAGTTCAATGATCAGCAGAATGGGATTCTTCCTGTGAATCAGCTTATCCCAGGTGCCTTCTACATGTTATGGTTCCAGAAAGATAGCTGTAATACAAAGAAGGTGACAACTCCTGTGACATGGAATGTTGTAACTCCTCTCGTTCCAATCACCTTGGATAGATGGATTGGATTCATAGACGGATTCGTTCTGGACTGTGATACAAACAAGCCGATAGTAGGTGCAGATGTGAATGCTACAAAACAGAGAACAAATCCAAATCCATCAGCCACAAACGAGATAGCCACATATAATTATGACGCCACTGAGAATCCACCTATAAACAATACAGATTTAGAGGGATACTACCTTGTGGAGTGTTCTGTATCCACACCGAAGGTACATCCAGATGAGACAGAGTATACAGTTACCGCTGCCAAGACCAATTATCCGACAAAGAGCCTGAACAATATAACAGTTCAGTTCAACCAGATAGCAAAGAACAATAACTTCACATTATGCAAAGAACTCGGGAACACAGGCGTGATTCTTGGGATAGTCTATGTTGATGGAGATACAGATGATACATACGATCCAGGAGAAGAGATCGGTGGTGTAACTGTGGAGATACCTGGACTGGGCAAGACCACAATCTCGACCACAGATATCTATAGTTATGATCCCGATGGTCCTGGAGGGAATCCACCCATAGGTAATTATAACTTCATATTCTCAGATGTACCATTGTTACCAGATGGGAATATGGCAAGATACTGGCTTAAATTCACAGAGCCAACTCATGAAATGGCTTATGCCATATTTGAGACAGTCACACCAACTGCTGGAACATACACACCTTCAAATTACACAAATAATGGTACCGAGGACAATATAATGGACGACTCTGGAAACTATGTACCTCTCTGTGGACTTGCATACTCCTCATTTGGAAACGGATGGATAGAGGGACTTGTATATGCTCCAGGAAGTCCAAATGAGAGATTAACAAGCAGGGATGACAATGCAAAGGTCTGGATACCGGGAGCATACAGACAGTGTCCCACAGATGATGTGGGATACTACATAATCGGAAGACTTGCACCGTATATTCCTGTGGGATCCACATACCCTGCTGTTCACACAATGGTGGCTACAGCTGATGGTTACAAGCCAAAGCCAGAGAGAAATGTTGGATTGAACAGTGATACACCATGGAATCATACATGGCAGGACTTCTCAATGGAGATCCAGAGTTCAATGGATTATGGAATACTTCAGGGAGTCGTTTACTTCGATGGTGGTATAGCTGTCGGTGATGTTGGAGATCATGGAGATCCAACTTATGATACCGATGTATGTAATGCGGGAGGAGATTACGATGGCCCTGATCCCGCAAATCCATTCGAGCCTGGTACTGGTGTACCTGGGCATGATGGAGAGTATGATGTACTGGGAACAGGAGAGGATACACAAACAGAGGGTATCAGAAATGCTACCATAACATTGAATCCGACAACTACCACTGACTCTTACGGGTACTATATCCTGACAGATATATCGGCGGAGATGAGCCATCAGGTGAGTGTCTCAGCTGATCTCTTCCAGACTGCCCAGCATAATGTATTCATAGATTCAGGATGGAATACAGAGAACTTCGCCATGGATGCGGAGACAGGAAGTATATCAGGAAGGGTATATGAGGACTTTGATCAGGATGGAACATACGATCCTCCAAATGAGGCTATAGAGAATGCAACTGTGAGAGCATGGCTCACCGGCACACCATCATTTGCGGTTTCAGTATACACACAGAGCGATGGAATGTATCTCATGCCACTCGTACCGATACCCGTAACAACAGGATCATATACCGTCCATGCTGAACAGCTATCAGGTACACCGAGGTATGAGCCTAACGAAGTTGACAATGTCCACGTAGATCCGGGAGTAACAACTACCGGTGTGGATATAACGCTGATGAGAGAACATGGAGATGTTCATGGAACTGTAACATATGATGGAGATCCACTCTACGGAGCGAAGGTGGAGTTCTTCTTCCACTGGTACTCCGATTATGTGAAGATATACGAGGCATATACAGATGCTTCCGGACATTACATGTTCGATACAGAAGATACTGTAGTCGTGAACAATGAACTCGATCCCGGAGAGGATTTACCGGGTGGAAGACCAGGTAAGCTCGATGAGCTGTGGGAAGGACAGTGGATGATTCAGGTGTCGCATCCTGCCTTTGATCCTGCCACAAAAGATATCGTAGTTGCGAGTTCGTATACAGTTGATTTCGATCTTAGCGGAAAACTAAAGTCGCAGACTGCAGTAATTCAGGGTTATGTGAAAGATGATTCTAGCACTCCGATCCAGGATGTTGAAGTTACAGCGGATCGTGGAGATATTCAGGTACAGGCAATAACAGATGCTACTGGATTTTACAAGATGTTTGTACTGTATGGACAGTACAGTACAATCACTGCTGAAAAGACAGGACTTCCAACAGCAACTCAGGGACCATTCACCATCATGGATTATGGAGGAAGTCCACCTTCAGGATTCAGTGATATAGATTTAGATGGAGAGGTAGACGATCTTACACTGAACTTTACGATAGCAAATGTGGTGGTACTCATATCTCCAACAAACCATTCCTCTGTGAATACATCAACTCCAACACTCGACTGGTATGACTTTTCAGGCGCCACTTCCTACAGAGTACAATTAAGTCTTAATTCAGATTGCAGTTCACCACTTGTAGATACAACAGTGATGGTATCACAGTACACACCATCTGCATTGACAGATGGGAACACATATTATTGGAGAGTCAATGCAAATAATGATCCATCCACATGGTCAGATATATGGGAGTTTACAGTAGAGATAGGTACATCTCCAACACTGTTAAGTCCACCAAATAATGGCTATGCTTCAACAACAACCCCAACATTCTTATGGACAACTGCTCCCGCAGCTACAGGAGATTATGAGATACAGGTATCAACGACAAATGCATTTAACCCAGGAGACATTGTATTTGACCATACCACATCGAATACATGGTATACAACACAGGTAGGAGAAGCTCTGATAGATGGCAATACATACTACTGGCGTGTGAGAAGAGGTACATATCCATGGTCGGATACATGGCATTTCACTGTGGATACATCTACAGCATCTGTCAGTGGAACTGTTACAAGCGGAGGATCATCCCTTGAAGGAGCTACAGTAGTAGCGTACTACTATGACTCCAATAAGAAAATATATGAAGCATGCAAGACCTCAACGGTAACCAATGGATACTATGAGCTTTCAGGACTGGATCCCTCACACACATATGATATAGCATGTTATATGGAGGACTACAAAGCAGACGCTATACTGAACGTAAGTGTCAGTGCGGGTACACCTACAACAAATGTGGACTTCGATCTTGAACATGGAACGCATTATGATATTAACTTGCATGCGGGATGGAACTTAATCTCATTGCCTCTGATAATAGATGAGAATGTGCCCATACCTGCGATACTTAATTCCATAGAGGGGAATTATGAGGAATTGGCATCTTGGGACGCAGTGACTCAGAACTTTGAATATTACTATGTAGATCCAGCATCTGTACCAACGGTAAATGATTTCGTCAGATTAAAACAGTTTAATGGATACTGGATAAAGGTAACAAGTTCCACGGTACTTAGAGTTTCGGGGATAGCAGATAACTCCCAAAAGACAATACACCTCAAGAAAGGATGGAATTTGATAGGGTATGTGTTCACAGTAACCAAGAACTCTGTAACGGCAATGACACCATTATCAAAGATAGCATACGGATGGAGATTACAGACTGTGCCTTCATTCCAGTGGTACTTCCTCGATCCGAACAACAACTATCCGTGGTACACCGCTAATCCAAAAGATAATACACTGATACCGGGATATGGGTACTGGATATATGCCACTGAGGACTTTACACTGACGATCCAATAAATTTATAAATGAGAATGGAGAGGAGATAAAATGAAAAAGATACTATGCACCACAATAATATTTTTTATTTTTTTAAGCTTATTTTTAAAAGTAAACGCTCAGGGACTTCTGATCACACCCGACAACCCAGATGAAAAGACGTTTCCCGGTGGGAGGATAGAGTATAAGATAATTCTTGATTATACAGGGGAGGAACAGCCAAGATATACGCATACACATTCACCACATCCTACCTCCACACCTCCGAATCCCTGTCCTCCACCAACTCCAAATTCATCCTCTACACATTTAGAAATTGGTGCAAAGAGAGCTACTGTTAATTTTTCACTTTCAAAAGTTCCCGAAGGCTGGGATGTTGATTTTAAGTATGGAATAAAAAGCTATACTATAGAACCAGGAGAGAAAAAAGAAGTTTTTCTGATAGCAAAAGTTCCGAAGGAAACAGCTCCTGGGAAATATGAGATAGAGGTAAAAATACAGTCAGATGTGGGGAGTTATGATCCCTTAGAGCTTAAAGCTGAAGTCCTTGAAAAGGATCTGGAGGTATTGAATATTCAGTATTCTCCGGAGGATCCAAAAGAGGGCGAGACTGTGAGTGTCATGGCTCAGGTGAGGAATAACAGCCCCGAGGATCTTGATGTAAAAACAAGACTTCTTGTTGATTACAATACGATAGAGTATAAAACCATTTCCATACCTTCAGGAGATACAAAAAGCGTTGTGTTTGCATGGACGGCGATAGAAGGAACTCACAAGCTTGGTGTTCATGCGTTAGAGCTTCCAGGGGAGCCAGATAAATCAAATAATGCTAAATATGTGGATGTAAAGGTAATCAAGCTACCCATAGGAGAGGCGGATGCCCTCTTCCAGAAAGCGAACTCCTATTACTACAAAGGAGAGTTTGCAAAGGCCAAACAGTATTATAATTCAGCTAAAAAACTCTATGCACAGATACCAAATCAGGACAGGATAGATCAGTGTAACCTGCTTATAACTAACTGCAACAAATACCTACAGGCACAGGCATACATAAATCAGGCTGAAAATGCATTTAAATCAGGAGATTGTGATAAAGCCATAGAATTATACAATAAAGCTATCTCCATCTATGAGGGATTGAAGGATACCACCAGAGTTGAGACAGCTAAAAAAAGACTGGAAGAAATAGAGGACGCATGTAAGCCTCCTCCAACAACAACACCTCCACCACCCTCTTTCTTTGATAAATACAAGAAATATCTGGCAGCCCTCGTTGTCTTAATACTGTTATTGTTCCTGTACTTTATGACAACAGCAAAAAAGAAGGAAAAACAAAAGAGAGTCACCGAAAAACCTCCTCTGATCAAGGAAAAACCAGTGAAGGAAGAAACAGCAAAAGAGGAAGAAAAGGAAAAAGAAGAAAGACCAACGAAAGCTGAAAAAGAAAAACTTCTGAGACTATACAATGGAACAGAGAAAATACTGAAGACGTTCACTCCTGAGTATATAAAGAGCCATATAGAAGAGGCTGTGGATGTTTACTCTGTACTGATAAAAGAGAGAAACGAGATGAAGAGAGGTATAGATCCTGAGCTTGAGGAGAAAATAGAGAAAAACATTAAAGAGATAGAGGAGAAAATCTTCAGTCAGTTATAGAGAAACTCCATATCTCTATTTTTTTCTTTTCCTGAAAAGATTATTAAACATCATTGAAAAGATAGTGATGGTGATAAAATGAAAAAAGGATCCGTTCAGGTAATCGGTATTTTGATTGTGGTAGTATTTCTAACAGCATGCATAGAGACCCCTCAGGGAAGTATAGGTAGCAATGGTTACATAAAGGAGGAGATAGTCTCTCCCGTTGGAGATTATAGTTCTTACGAAGAGGAGTACCAGAATGAGATGAAAGAAATAGAAAAAAGTTTCTCAGAGGGAGAGAAAGATGGGAAAATAGCAGTTCTGAGAGTATATGGTATTTTGGATGTTGAGGACGTTCTTCCGATAACAAAAAAACTCAGGGAGATCGAGGAGGGGGATTATAAAGGTGCTATCCTCTGGATAGATTCTCCGGGAGGGAGTGTGGCAGCCGTTACTCAGATCACATACGAAATTCTGAGATTCAAGGGAAAAAAGCCCATAGTAGCCTATATAGGGGGCTATGGAGCTTCAGGAGCTTACTATATATCATCGGTGTGCAGCAAAATTGTGGCGAGAAGTGATGCTGACGTTGGAAGCATAGGTGTTATATATACACATGTAAATGCCTCGGAGTACTACAGACAGTATGGATTTAAGTTTGACATAATAAAAACAGGAAAACATAAGGATGCTGGAGCAGACTGGAGATCACTCACAGATGAGGAAAGAGAGGGGATTAAAAGCTCAATTGCAGATGCTTTTTCGAGATTCATCTTTACCGTGGCAAAAGGAAGAAATTTAAGCTATGACTATGTTTTTGAGTATGCAGATGGCTCTGTATGGAGTGGAAAGGAGGCAAAAGATGCAAAGTTTATAGATGCTGTGGGCAATTTTGATACAGCCATAGGCGAGATAAAAAATCTTACAGGTCTTAAAAATCCAGAGATTGTATTCATGGAAGAAGAATCTTCAGGTACAGAGAACTATAGTTCAGAGAGATGGGATGTACTGAGATATCAGCTGGAGACGACAATTTTCATAGATAAAAGCTAAAAGAAAAAGGATCATCATAAACTATAATAACTGCAAATACAAAGATCAAGAAGGGCTTCATAAACTCCACAGAGTAAAAAATTTATTTACAGAGAAATAGGGACTATTATGAAAAACATCAGACTTCCTGAGCCTCATTTGGATGCAGAGATAGGAGAGGTGCTGTATAAAAGAAGATCTGTGAGGAGGTTCTCAAAGAAGCCACTGAGTGTAGAGGAGGTATCAGATATACTCTGGGCAGCAATGGGAAAATCGCAGTTCAGAAGAACATATCCTTCTGCAGGGGCTAAGTATCCTCTGGAGTTATATCTGGTCATAGGAGATGTAGAGGGCATAGATACAGGGTTTTATTACTACAACTGGATTGAACACTCCCTTGAGTTTATCGATAAAGAAGATCTCAGAGAAAAACTATGTAATGCATCATTAAATCAGAGATTTATCTCAGAAACACCACTGGATATTGTGATAGCCGCAGATTTTGAAAGAACAATCTCCTTCTACGGTGAGAGAGGCAGAAGATATGTATATATAGAGGCTGGACATGTGGGGCAGAATATATACTTAGCGTGCGAAGCTCTTAATCTCGGGACGGTGGCTGTGGGTGCTTTCAATGATGAGGAGGTGAAAGAGGTACTGAATATACTTCTCGATCCCATCTACATAATGCCTGTAGGGCATAAAGATTTAAATATTCTTATCCGATAGACTGTATATGAATGATAAACTCAGAGTTTATATCTATGCAGCACTCTTTATAGCAGTTATCATTGCATCTTCTTACATATACAGAGAGTACAGAGGCCAGAAGGACGTGGAGATAACGATAAATGAAGCGCCAAAGGAGCTGCTGATCGGAGAAACAGGTTCCTTAACATTTACAATAAAAAATAATACAAAAAACACCATGAGTTTCGATATAAGCTTTGAATCAGATTACTTTGATGCAAACTCAACATTCACAGAAGAACTGAAACCTGGGAAATCTGGCAGTTTTACATTGAAAATAAAAGCCAGAAATATAAATGAAGACTCTAAAAAAACAGATTTTAAGATAATAGCAAAATCAGGAGAAAAAAATTATATCAAAAATCTGGAGATCACGATAAAAAAGCCAAATGTGGTGATAGAAGAAATAAAGCCCGATAAATTAAAAGTCAAGGCAAAGTCCACAAAATATATCTCTGTAAGAATAAAAAATAAAGAAAAGATAGATCTCAGGGATTTGAAGATAAAACTTACCTCAGATTACAGATATTACTCTGTGGATAGAGAAGGAATTGAAAAGCTGGACAACTCTTACATCTACAGAATAAATGAATCCCTGCTGTACAATGAGGATATATCAAAGACTTTTTATATAACAAGTGATCTGACTCCCGGTAGCATGAAGGTGGAGTACATCCTTAAAGTGGAGCTTTACTGGAAGGATTTCCTTCTGGATGAGAAAAATGTCTATTTTGAGGTGGGATCCTGAGATCTGTAGAGGATGTATAAAAAACCTACGAAGAATGTGAGAAGAACTTCAAGATCTACTATCCCTGTCTCTATCCCTATTATAGAATAACTTAAGAATACAGCATAAAGAGCGGTAAATAAAGCTTTCTCTCTTCCCTCTACACTCTTCATAAGCAGATAACTTTTTTTCAAAAGAAAACCAAGGAACATCATCCCGAAAAATACTCCTATTAAGCCAAAATCGATAACAAGAGGACCCATTATCGTTGAAGTTATGGAAACGTTACCGGCACCAACAAATACTCCTATATATCTCCTCGGGGAGTATGCTATACCCGGCATGAGATTTGCCAGCGCACTGTAAGATGCTACATGGACGAATCCATGGGTAAATCCTCTTATACCACCAAGATCTGCGAGAATATCATATGCAGAGAGTGTTAACCCAACTCTGTATCTCACCGCGTCTATAATAGATATCTTTGTTTGCAGAATTATATCTCTCAGGCTTGTCATGGCTATTAGACCCAAGGCACCAGTTCCACTGAGAACCCCTATCTCTTCAAGTGTTACCATCTCTGTAAATGCCATTACAATGAGTACACCTATAATGGTCAATGCTATCTGTGTCCTGTATCCCAGTATGCCCATAGTTATCAGAGTGAAGATGATAAATACAAGAGAAACAGATCTTGCTTTCTTTTTCTCCATCTCAATTCCTGTAAGAGAGACCAGTAAGATTGTGCCGAGAGGGAGGAGATGTGCAGCCATGGTATACCATGGATTCAGGCTTCCTCTTTTCAGAGGCTCTAAGAGGGGTATACCTCCATAAGCTATGAGGTCAAGTATCCAGTAAAATGTGCCTATGGAAATCAGAAGGAATGTAATGTTCCATAGATTATTCGTGATTATCTCATGAAGTTTTCCATCGCTTCCAACAAGGATTATGAAGGATATGTAATAGATGAAAAGGAAGATCCAGAAGAGAAGGATGAATGGGAGGATAGAGGGGTACTGACTGAATGGGATCAGGATTGAAAAAAAAACTAAAAAGCTCTTTAAGTTCTTCATATGATAATCCTCGTTATATCTTAATGACAGAGCCATAAAAATGAGAGATAAAAATAAATAAGGCAAGGATAATGCCCAGTAGCCCATTCTGAAAAATATAAGCAGAGATAAAATAAAGGATGTGAGATAGATCTCAAATGAATACTTTTTCTGCGAGAGATATATCATTGAGAAGGGTATAAGTCCCAATTTTGAAAATATATCCCAGTTGTAAAATGTCAGGGCTACACAGATCAAAAAAAGAATCAGGGAAGGGTAGAAAAATCTTTCGGATAGCCTTAAATTCTTGAATCTGATTACCGTACCAAGAAAGAACCCAAAGAGCCCCAGAAATATGGTGAGAGTTCCATATGGGGATATAACTGAATCAGATATCCCAAGAAACAGAATAAATATCAGGATAAATATAAGTGGATTAAAAAATCTCGTATTTATTCCTTTTTTTCCAAAAAATCTCAACTCAGGGAATCTTCTTATCTTTGATAAAAAAATATCTCCCACAGATGAAAAAATACTGTCTTTATATTCTCGATTTATTTTTTCCATTGTCCTATCAAAAAGTTCCTGAATCATACTATAACCTTATATGGATGGAGTCTCTGTAGATATTCGGATTGCTGCTGCCATCCTCCTTTATTCTGTACTTTTCCAACTCCTGTATTTCGTTTTCTGTTCTTACAATCACCCAGAAGTCACCTGTGTATATTTTTTCAGGTTTTATTATGCTATCAAGCCTTTTCAGCTCTCTGATACTGAGCTGTTCCAGCTTTAGAGTAGTTCCATTGCAGGAAACATTTTTACAGTATATTATCTTTTCCAGTTCTTCATTAACATCACAGGGAGGGGTTATGGTAAAATCTCCTGTGATTGCTATGTCATATATTCCTTTGAACTCCATAAAAGATGACATTTCCTCTATATAATTATACAGTTCTCCAAAATTATCTGTTTCCACAGGTTTTGCTTCATAGAAAACAGTTGATTTATTTTCTACTGTCATTATAATCCTCTCTGCAGAGACATCTTCTTTATAGCTCATTACCCCCCCCACAGTATATTTTTTTCCTTCATAGTCCTTAAATATGAAGTATCCTCTCCCGGTATCCACAACAAAGCCTGTATCTTCAAATTTTGAATTATCCATATTCAATCTTCCGATTATCTTTACATGGTAAAGAAATCCCTTGCTTGTGTAGTTTTCAAAATCCTTTATAGCTTTGAAGATCTGCGATCCTGAATATTCCAAGGTATTTTTCTGCTCATATTCCTGATATTTAGAAAAATATGATAAAAGAGATATTAAAACGAGTAGAATTATCAAAAAGTCTAAAAATTTAATTCGCATCAACTTCCACCCAGAATAGTGGCCAGACCCATGCAGTATTTTTCTATATTCTCGTAGTCCACAACCTCAAGGTATATGAATCCTTTTCTTGGTATGTAGATGCCATCCTTCTCTGCATTGTCAGCTGCAGTTCTGACATAGTACAGAGGCGATTCTTCTGTTCCTATTATCTCCATATATATCATGAGTTTATCTAGGGGCATGATATTGTCAATAACAAGGTATTTCATTATATCAGGACCCTCTACAGCACCGATTGTTTTGGATATGTATACAACACCCTTTGCCAGGGCACTGTTTTCTTTTCCTTTCTCTTCCCATGGACTATGGAATAGATACAGATTTTTTGTTTCACTGCTGATCAGAGGCTCTCTGAGGATTGTGAATACCCTGTTCTGATTTTCTCTCAAACTTTGCTCTTCTACACCAGAGAAAACACTGAGGGTAAAGTTTTCGTCTTTTAAGCTGAATGGAATCTTAATTTCGTAATATTTTCCAGAATGATCATATAGATGCTGGCAGGCATAATTGAACAGATTCTCAACCTCATCAGCATTCTGCGCTCTGATAATAAATACATTTTTTCTTACGATTGTTATGGAGAGATCTCCCTTTTCTGTAAGGATCACAGGATTCTTTTCAGTTCCCTTTTTATGGCAGAATACCATGAATTTATCAAAAAATCCAAGTTTTTCACTGTGAATGTCATAATCTACAGTTTTCAGGTACTCGGCAATTGCATTGTCCTGGATATAGTAGACCGTTATTTTATCCACATTCCCTACAAGGGCCTCTATGTCCTGGTACGTACCTTCATATGCTCTTACAGGAAGTGATGTCTTCCCAAACTCGAAGTATGTTACCTTCGGAGTCCCTGAAGTTCTGAAGGCTGCGTTAGAGCCATAGACTAATATAGATAAAAATACTGCTGTGACTGTTAAAACACCTATCAGAACGTATTTTTTTCTATCCATTGCAACACCAAAAATAGGATTGCATAATATCTTTTTAAATTTTGTGTTCTCCTGGTTTTGGAAAAAATAAAAAAAACGTGTTATAGAGCTATCATAGTTGATGTCATCTGTATATGACTGATACCTCTAATTTTATCACTGATAAAACTATCTAAATCTTTTAATTCATTCAGTTCTACCTTTACAACAAGATCATACTCCCCATAGACTATATAAGCTTCTTTCACCTCTTTGAATTCTTTAAGCTTCGTCTGGACTTCTTTTTCCTTTCCTACCTCTGTCACACAGAGAATATATGCTACTACCATAATTACATATTGTTTTTCAGAGTATTTAAATTTTTTGTGGGATTCATTTTCTGAAGATGAGCCATCCAATCTTTGTTTTTATCAGAATATATTTTCCTTTTATTTTTTCGCCATGAATATCAATATCTATCTCAGTTTCTGTCCATTTTTCCTCTTCATAGTACCCTTTATCCCATATCTCCACTTTTCCTGCACCATATCCTTCCTCTATAACACCTTCAAAGTTTGCATAATCTATGGGATGGTCTTCTACAGGTATTATCAATCTTTTTACTCCTTTTTTCTCAGGAATACCCTTTGGTACTGCCCAGCTCTTTAAAACTCCGTTCTTTTCCAGCCGAAGATCATAGTGAAGGTGGGATGCATAATGTTTCTGAACAACATAGATCTTTTTCATAGAGGCTCCTGCTTTTTTTTAAAAATTAATATTTTTCTCTTTAATCTTATCTTCTCCCGAAAAATTTAAATATATAGAAATTTAAATAATTCATGGAGTATAAGAGGGAAGTAAAATTTGTGTTTTATCTGTGGGGAATACTGCTTATAATTAGCATTATCTATGATCTCCTTCCCCTTACAGGAATTGGTGTACCCGAGGATTTTCATGATCATGTTTTCATTGTGTGGTCTGTTCAGAACATTCTTGTAGGCATCGTTGTTCTCAGTCTTATTATTTTTGCATATAAAGGAAAAGACTGGGCTTATTATGGAGCCATGATAATCTTAGGCTATATGTTTATATCAGGACTCATTATTCTTGGAAATAATCTTATAAATTTTTATCTGGGAAATCTATCAATGAATACAGATATGTATGTGCTTAGTTTTTCATGGCCGTCACTCACTACAATTTTAATGGGAATCCTTTTTTACGTTCTTTACAGGTACAGAAAAAAAGAGATACTGCTGATGATCAAAAACTATCATAAATTGACAGAAGTTATTCTTCCATTATGGTGTGTATTTTCCATCATAAAAATTATCAACAGAGTTTGTTATATGTATCGTACGAGAAATTATCTTGATCTTTTTAAAAATGAGCCTTATTTCAGTGTATTGTGTACTATCACATACTTATTAATCCTCATTTTCGCCATATTCGTATACAGAAGAGAAAAATGGGCATATTATGGTTTCATGATCGCTCTGGGATCTGGTCTTATAATTGAATTATGGAAATTGTATGAATATATCAGTAACTTTGGGATTGATACTGTGCAGATGGTATTGCCAAAAGTTGGGACAATTTTTGCCTTGATTCTCTCACTTCATATTTTATACAAAAATCAGAGGATCAATGATGTTTTCAGCTCTTAAACATCTTTTGGGAGAAAATGTTCGTAAAACTTTAACACTCAAAGCCTCTTCACAAAGTACTCCTCAGGAACTCTATCATTTATTATCTCCACACCCTCCTTCATGAGTATCCTTTTTTTCATCTCAAGTCCGCCACCATATCCTCCAAGCTTTCCGTCTGTATTGACCACTCTGTGACATGGTACCAAGAGAGGAACAGGATTTTTCTTCATTGCATTACCAACAGCTCTATATGCCTGAGATCCCAGAGCATCGGCAATCTGTTTATAGGATGCCACCTTTCCCTTCGGGATCTTTGATGCAAGAGTATAAACTTTTTTTTCAAACGCAGTACCTCTAAGAACAAAGGGGTATTCAAAGGATAGCCCATAGTATATCCAGGAATTCACTTTTCTTGCCAGATTGTCAGCTTTTTTTGATCTTATATAACTCTTCTTTATCAATTTCATTATATTTTCTAAATAATCGGGAAGAACTATTCTGGTAATTTTGACATTCATTATAACACAAGAATAGAGTTCCTTCCTTTTCTCAATTTTAACTCTATCAATCCCATAGTACATATGTATTTTACCTGTTTTTTATATAAAAACTTTTCACTCCTTTAAAAGAACACCGTTTACAACACCATGCTGCCCCGGTCTTGATGTTACCCTTGCCTTTCCTATCTCTGTCTGTATTATCGCACCCTTTGTTAAAATATTTCTTCTCGTAAACTGCTTATTGGCTTTATTTTCTTCTACATTTAATATCTTGACTTTTTTTATGCCTTCAGGAGTACTTATATTTGCATACAATGCTGATTTTAATTTTATTTTTCTATTTCCTCCCATTACTCTGATTATCTTCTTTTTTTCTTCGCCTATTTTTGTGAATACGGGTTCTCTTCCCATCTCATATTTCCTTTTACCTCTGGATCTTATATATTTTCCTCCAGTTTTTTTTCTTCTTGATCTTCCCTGATAAATGCCCATGATCTCACCATTTTAATAGAACTGAAAATTGTTTATAAAGTTTTCTATAAATTATCTATATGGATCATTATTTCTCGGAAAAGCAGAAGTCAGAACATGAGATATTAAAGATAACGGAGAATATAAGAGGAATTGAATTTTCTTTTTTGACAGATAGAGGAGTATTTTCGAGGAAAAAAGTCGATAAGGGTAGTAAACTCCTTGCAAAATCCATTGAGGCAAAGAAAGAGGACACGCTCCTTGATATAGGATGTGGATATGGTGTTGTTGGTATAGTTCTATCGAAATTCGTAAAAAACGTTTATATGATAGATATAAATAGGAGAGCTGTCACATTAACGAAAAAAAATGTGGTATTGAATGGATGCACCAATGTCAGTGTACTGAAAAAAGATTTCTTCAAACTTGAGATAAGAGGATTTGACATCATAGCTACAAATCCTCCCTTTAGAATGGGGAAGGAGTATGTTTTCAGAATAATAGAGAAAGTTCCAGAGTTTTTAAAGGATGAAGGAAGATTTTATATGGTTGTCAGAACAAAACAGGGTTCCAAAAACTATGAAGAAAAGATTGCAGAGATCTTCGGAAAGAGTGAAACAGTTGATAGGGAAAGTGGTTACAGAGTTTTGAAGGGAGTAAAATGTTAGGGTTAAAAGTTAGAAAGATAGATGGTGAAGAAACAAGGAAAAAGCTTATTCAGAGAGGGATTCTGGATAGGAGATACAGGATTAAAAATCTTGGAGATTATTTAGTCTTTCCTATAAGTAAAAGGATTGATGGCGATATTGTAGAGATGGAGTTTGAATTACTGGAAAAAAGGGATAGGTACGATTTTAAGTTTGAGATGATCGGTGATATTGCCATAATAGAGGATAAGTATGATCCTTCAATATTGAAAAGGAAAAATATAAGATCTGTTTACAGAAAAACAGGAGATACAGAGGGAATTTACAGAATAAAGAAGTATGAATATGTGGCGGGTGAAAAAAATACTGAAACAATACATAAAGAGTATGGATGCAGATATATGCTTGATATAAGAAAGGTGTACTTCAATCCAAGGCTCGCAACAGAGAGATACAGGATAGCTGAAAAAGTTAGAGATGGGGAGAGGATACTTGATATGTTTGCAGGAGTTGGTCCATTTTCAATCCTTATTGCGAAAAAGAAGAACGTGGAGATTCACAGCATAGATATAAATCCAGATGCTTTTTACTATCTGAAAAAGAATATCGAGATTAACAAAGTTAGAAATGTTTTTCCTTATCTGGGAGATTGCAGAGAGATTGTTAAAGAACTACCGGATTTTGACAGAATAATAATGAATCTCCCAAAGTCCTCCCTTGATTTTATGGATACAGCTCTAAACAAGATAAAAAAGAATGGGATAATACATCTTTACTCCATAAAACAAAAAGAAGAAATAAAATATAATGTGATTGATATCCAGAAGGTGAAATCTTACTCTCCCGGGGTATATGTCTGGAGATACGATATCAAACCTTGATACTTTTCCATCTTCCCCTTCTGAACCTTATATAGAATAACAATCCTCTCACTACCGTCTCAACACTCATTGCAATCCATGCACCTATGAGACCGTATCCCATCACAACACCGAAAATATAGGCCATCGGTATTCTTACAGACCACTCTGAGATCCCTGTTATTATCATCGGAAAAACAGTATCCCCAGCACCCTTTAACGCTCCGGAAAGAACAAAGGTGATCGCAAGCAGAGGCTCTGAAACAGCGATTATCATGAGACATGGAACAGCAAGTTTTATAACATTCGGGTCACCTGTGAATAATCTCACGAAGTATTCGGGAAATATCAGGAACATCACTCCCATAAATCCCATGACAAGGAGTGCCATCTTCAGAGATTCATATGCACTTTTCTCTGCCCTATCTGGTTTCAAAGCACCGAGATTCTGACCAACAAGTGTCGTTGCTGCGATGGCAAAACCAAAACCAGGCATAAAAGAGAAACTCTCAGAACGAAGAGCCACCTGGTGTGCTGCTATGGCGTATGTTCCAAAGGAAACAACGATCATTGTATAGACTATACCAGCGCTTGAGTTTATCAGATTTTCACCGGATGCAGGAAATCCTATCCTGATTATCTTTTTTATTATTGAAAAATCGAGTTTATAATAGAATCTCAGTTTTATTCCTCTTTTTCCTGAGAGAAGGAGATAAAAACCTATGCTTATTCCTATTCCCCGTGAGACCACAGTGGCTATTGCAGCACCCCTTACACCGAGAAAGGGAAATCTCCATATTCCAAAGATAAGAAAGTAGTTCATAACGATGTTCAGGATATTTATGAATGTCATCAGATACATGGGGGTTTTTGTGTCTCCAGCTCCACGGAATATTGCATTTATTATGAAGGTAATAAAGACTGTGAAGATCCCTAAAAACATTATCTGGAGATAATCATATCCTATGGATACAACGAGATCCTCAGCACCCAGAACTTTGATAAAGAGATCCCCATAAAAGAATCCAGGGATACCGATCAGGAGAGAGAGTATTATTCCAAGGATGATCGACTGTTCTGAAACAAGTGTTGCCTTTTCTTTATCTCTCGCCCCTACGTATCTTGCCACCAACGCAGTTGTTCCTATTCCAACGCCCGAGATCAACCCCTGAAATAAAAAGACGATCTGTCTCCCCAGTCCAACAGCGGCAAGTTCGTCAGCCCCGAGTCTTCCAACCATTGCAATATCTGCAATCCCAACAACCATCTGAAGAAGCATTGTGATAACAGCAGGCCATGCCAGATGAATTACATTCTTCCTTATGCTTCCAGAGGTCAAATCTTGCATAGATGTACAGAGATGCTTTTATTTATAAAGATTATGATCAGTTTTTACCATTAAAAAAAAGAATAAAAAGGTAAAAGATCAGCCTTTTACCTGTTTCTCAAGCTCCGTAACACTCTCTGGATTGAGAAGTGTTGTGGTGTCTCCAACTGGTTCTCCGTGGACAAGACTTCTGAGAATCCTTCTCATTATCTTTCCACTTCTTGTCTTTGGAAGTTCTCCAAAGAATATATTTTCTGGTTTTGCAGTGGGACCGATCTTTGTCCTTACAAGATTGATAAGCTCTTTTTTCAGTTCTTCTGAGGGTTTGTATCCTCCCTTGAGAACTACAAAAGCAACAGGAACCTCTCCTTTGATCTCATGAGGTGCACCCACTACAGCTGCCTCTGCAACTGCCTCATGCTCTGTCAGCACTCCTTCCACCTCTGTCGTTGATAGCCTGTGCCCAGCTACCTTCATAACATCGTCCACTCTCCCCGTGATCTTTATAACTTTGAGTTCCTTGTCATACATCATTGATCCATCGTTTGTGAAGTATACTCTGTCGCCGTATTTGGACCAGTAAGTTTCTTTGTATTTCTCTGGATTCTTCCATACTCCTCTCAGCATTCCAGGAGCAAATGGAGCCAAATGCACAAGATATCCTGAGTATCTCTCCTCTGTTATCTCCTTTCCCTCTTCATCGTATATGGCAAACTTCGTTCCCGGGAGAGTTCTTCCTGCGACACCAGGTATGAATGGTCCTATTCCCGGTAAGGAGTTTATGAGTGTTCCTCCTGTCTCTGTCTGCCACCACGTATCTATTATGGGGCATCTTCCTCCTCCTATCTTGTTAAAGTACCAGTACCATGAATCTCTGTCTATGGGCTCTCCCACAGTTCCGAGGATTCTCAATGTGGAGAGATCATGTTTTTCTACCCATTCATCTCCAAATTTAATGAACATTCTTATGGCTGTGGGGGCTGTGTAGAGAACTGTTACTCCGTACTTCTCTATTATATCCCACCATCTGTCTGGATTGGGATAATCCGGTGCACCCTCGTAGATCAGTATCGTTGCTCCCAGAGCGAAGGGACCGTAACAGTTGTAAGTATGACCCGTGACCCATCCAACATCTGCAGTGCAGAAGAAGATATCCTCATCATGAAGATCAAAGTCCCATTTTGTTGTCCAGTATGCCTGCGTGAGGTATCCTCCTGTCTCGTGTATGACACCTTTTGGCTTTCCTGTTGTTCCTGAGGTATAAAGTATGAAAAGTATATCCTCACTGTCCATAACTTCTGGCTCACAGTAGTTTTCAACATCCTTTACAGCATCTTCCCACCATATATCTCTGTCCTTATTCATCTCAGTGTTTATTTTTTCTCCAAGTCTTTTTACAACAATAACATGTTCTACCTTCGTTCCTTTTACAGCCTCATCTGCATTTTTCTTTAAGCTGAGGGGTTTTCCTCTTCTGTAGTATCCATCTGCTGTGATAAGGATCTTGGCTTCTGCATCTATCAATCTTGCCTTTAATGAATCAGAACTGAAAGCTGAGAAAACAACACTGTGGATCGCTCCAATCCTTGCACATGCGAGCATTGCAATAACGACCTCAGGGATCATGGGGAGATATATACCCACTCTATCTCCCTTTTTCACTCCGAGCTTTTTGAGTGCATTTGCAAATTTATTCACCTCTCTGTAGAGATCGTAGTATGTCAGTACCCTTGAGTGTTCTTCGGTAAGCTCAGGTACCCATATCAATGCCGCCTTATTCTTTCTCCACGTTTTTATATGCCTATCAAGGCAGTTGTAGGATGCATTTATCTTCCCTCCTACGAACCATTTGTAGTAGGGAGGATTCCATTCAAAATTCTTTTTAAAGTTGTCATCAAACCAATCGAGACCTTCTTTCGCTCTATCTACCCAGAATTTTTCTGGATCTTTCAGGGCTTCTTCATATATGCTGGGGTCACTCTCCCATGCTATTTTTTTCATCTCTTCAGAAGGCCAGAAGACGTCTTCCCTTTTTGGATCCTTTTCTACCCATTTTACGTTTTTCATCGTTAGTACCTCCATGTACTAATTTTTTATTTAATTGTCGATAGGAAAAATTCTATTTAAATGTTTTGTGGTGGAGAGGTTTCATCCCCATCTCATTGCATTTTTGAGGAGAGGGTCTCTAAAGTTCAACACTTCTCTGCCATTTATCGATAAGCTTTTGAGGCCATCCTATTTTTGCTAGTTTTTCTGCCATCGCTTCTGGAATTATTCCCTTTTCTGTCTCTCTTCTTATTATGATCACTTCCTTTGGGATGTGAAAAACTCTCTTTTCATACCAGTCCCATCCAAAGAACTCAAATCCCTCCTCGTCAATGTAGAGAAAAGAAGCTACCATGACATTTTTATACTTTTCATCTTTTTCTTTATTTTTGATATCCTTTATCCATGAAGAGATATTTATCAGGTTAGTTCCATGTTCCATCTCGATGGATATATTTCTCTTTTTCAACATGTCCTGATAAAATTCATACATTGTTCTATCAATTTCAGGTGCAGGGATATAATTCAGAAAATGTGTGTGTCCATAAACAACGTTAACACTCTCCTTAATTTTTCTTTTCTCTCTGAATTTCTTCCACCATTTTTTAAAGTTTCTTCTTGTTTCCTCTTTGTTATATCTTACTCCACTGATATGGCTCCAAAGCCATCTGCCAAAGCTCATATATAACTTTGGAATGCTCAGGGCAAAAAGTAAATACAGCAATTGATTATTCCCAAGAAAAATCGATTTATTCCCAATGAGATTTATAAACTTAAAGATCATACTGAGAATGAACAAAAACGGAACGTAATTTGTGAGAGCATTTGAAACTTTTCTTAACCATGGTAGTATGTTATACAGCCTCCCTGTATTTGTAAAATGTTTATCAAATTGATGCCCATGCACAAAAAGATAATTTTGATCTCCTCTCTTCAGAAAAGAATCTGATGGATACACATCCTCCACAACTTTGAGATTGGATTTTCCTAAGGGATAGTATTCTTTTTCCTGTGGCAACAACACTTTATCCAGAATATTGTCATGGTTTCCCAGTACATATATTTTCTCCGCTTCTATCTCTGTAAGAGTGGGTATTAACGTAGATACACAGGCATTGACCGCTTCATCTTCAGAATCCCACAGCTCTATGATATCTCCAAGAAATATGATTTTGTCTGGTCTGGTAAGTGTTCTGTCCCTGGGAGTCTCTCCCTCAAGGATCCTGACTTTCTTCTCCTTTTCCTTTTCCAGCTCCCTGATCCACCTTAAAAAATCTGCAAAATATCCCGGCATACTTATACTTCCCTTTTTAATCCCAAAATGGGTGTCTGCAACAACGATTATTCCCCCCATTTTTATCACTGCACATATGTTTATTTTTGAGTTTATATAGGTTTTTGTTTCATCACCTCAGCATCTTTCTTGCAAATACATAGATGAAGAGTGCGATGAAGAAAGCACCGATGAGGGATTCGAAGGCAGAGAGCCAGCGACTGGCGTTACTTTTTGGTTTTATATAATTGCTTCCGAGGGTGGAGAAAGAGGAGATGCTGAAGAGGAGGCAGAAGGCAAAATTGCCAAGAATTCCTCTAATACCTACAGTATAGCTTTTGATAAAGGAAAAAAATGAGCATATAGGAGAAAAAATCCGACATCTGCACATTCTATCACGATTATCTATTTCCCAAGAAAAAAATCTATAAAGATTATTTTCTAATTTATGTGGGTAAATATTGACTTCAATCCCCAAAACCCAGAATGAACCTGCAAATCCAAATATAACAATAAAAGACCAAATCAAAAGCCATGACAATTTTTCGCCATATCCACATACTCCATATAGTATATGCAACAACCCACATTTTATAGGATCTTTTATAAGTGAAGTTCCTTTTCTTTTCATTTCCATTTCTCTATAAAAGAAATGGCTGGCCATTTCATTATCACCATAATTTTGAAAAGAGTTTTTTAAATTACGATAAATGAATTCTAAATCAGTACACTTGAGCTCTTTATTATTTTCTTCATATACTATGTAATTTTCTGGCCACGTACAGTCAATAAAATTAATATTTTTTAAAAAAGCACCTTCAAAAGAAGTTCTCTTTAAATTTGCTGTAACAATTCCATATCCATAAACTTTTAAATTTCTTAGATTAATAAATTTGGCATCTTTCTCTTTAATTTCA
>Ga0190304_1000324_pt1 | contig 22435 bp, 26 predicted proteins | sample 48700712_MG_FD_161670 | JGI IMG/M metagenome (GOLD analysis project Ga0190304, IMG submission 161670) | Hydrothermal vent sediment bacterial communities from Southern Trench, Guaymas Basin, Mexico - 4870-07-1--2_MG | ecosystem: Environmental > Aquatic > Marine > Hydrothermal vents > Sediment ...
AAAAAGAATTTAGTGAAAACGAGTCACAAACTCCGTGTTTCAAGTATTCCTGCAGAATTACCAACAGCTCAACCTACATGGACTAAAGAATCACAGGTATTACATGTAGCTGTGGTTTCAGAAGAAATATTTCAAAAATATAAAGATAGTAAAAAAGCCGTTGTTGTAAATCCTCTTAATAATAGAGAGGCTAGAGTAGCATTGATACCCATTAGTGATGATTTATTAAAGGATTATCGTAGGAGAAAATCCAAGGTCGCAGACATGGTAAGTAGAGGTCAAAGAATACTGTTGGATAAGACTTATAGGGACTATTTAGGAATAAAGGGCAAAGAAACTAGTGTTAAACTAATCATCCTAGAGTAGGTTTATCTTAGAAATAAGGGGTCCGCAAGGGCATCCCTTGAAGTGGCCCGTCATTCACGGCGTACCTAGGCATTAGGGCTCTTCCCAGCGCCCCCGTGAACGCGTCCCGTAAGCCTTAGGGCCGCTCCCTTCCGGGCCTAACCCAGTTCGGCTTAAACGGTGCTTCGGTTTCTCCTCCGAGAAACCTAGCACCACGAGACGCCCCACGGGACTGGGATTCATAGTCCTAATGCCTAGGCCGTTTCGTGAAGAGGACTAGGCGCCTTCAAGGTTAACGCCCCCCGCCGTAAGCCCCATTTGCGGTTACAGGGTAGGGGCAGCCCCCCGGGGCTTTCCCCTTGCGGACCCATTAAAATATTTGGTTTATTGTCTTTTATTTTTATTGTCGAATAAAGTAAGAAACTTATTAATAAAGTAAGGGTCCCCGCACCGGAATTTCCCGGGGCCGCAGACCCCAGTACTCTTCACGGCGCTATCGGCTTAGCTTCCGAGATCTGACGGGATCGGGCGTTGCCCGATAGCTGTGGCGGGGACCCATAAAGAATTTAATACATGTTGTTTATAAAGTTTTTCAAGGGGTTAGCAAAGATATAATGTTATTTTAGATAAAAATTATAGCTGGCTTGCCTGGAAGAGCATATTCTGCTTTCTTTTGGCTAATGTTTTCTTCTTCTGCTATAACTATTTGTACATTGAGTTCATGTTCTAAAAACTCTTTTGATTCTAAAAGGATTTTTTTCTCTAGATTACTTGGTATAATTCTCTTTAGTATGCTTTGATCTTTGATAACTCTTTGGATAGTTTGAGCTATTTGTCTCTTATCTACTCCATAGTCTCGTTTTATCAATTCTTTAAGTATTTGTTTCAGATTCTTGTTCTTGTCTAGTAGTGTCTTAATGTCTTTTATAAGACGATATTTCCATTTTTTAGGAAGAACTATCAACATTTTTTCTGGTTTCTTTTTAAGTATTTTCATTATTTCTCTAGAATCCTGAAGCAGGCTTCTAACGATTTCCTCCATTTTTTCGATGTTTTCATCGATTTTAGAGGTATCTGCCTCTGGCCATGATGAAATAGAGATAAATTCGTCTTTTCCTATCTTATGCCATATTTCTTCACAAATATGAGGTGTAAATGGTGCAAGTATTAGGGTTTGTATTTCTATGAATTTACTTATTAAATCTTTGTTTGGGTTGTTTCCAGTTCTTCTAAGATACCACTTAAAATTATTTTGAAGATTAAAGAATCCTTTTGTTAAGGCAGTTTTAAAGTTTGTGTTTTCCATCTCTTTTTCTGTTTCAAGTATAGTTTTGTTAAGAATGCATTCAAACCAGTCATCTATATAAAGTCGTTTATTTCGTCCTTTGCCATAATTACTTGTAGCAAAAATATACCAATCGTATAGGAAGTTTATTGCATTGACAACCATATTTTTCTCGAAGTTTGCATCGTCTAGTCCCGCGTCTCCAGCATATGCTTCTGCAAATCTGGTAGCGTCAGCACCCCACCATTCAATAGCTTGTCTTAAAGTAATGAAGTTGCCGGCACTTTTGCTCATTTTTTTCCCATCGACCATAACCCATCCGTTAATACCTATACCTCTAGGCCAATGTTTTTCTGGGAAAAGTGCGACATGATGAAGTATGAAGAATACTAGATGATTCGGCATCAAGTCTTTGCCCGATATTCTTAAATCAACAGGATACCAGTATAAGAATTCTTTACGCATGTCTTCAATCAGTTTAATTGATATACCTGTCTTCTCAGATATTTTGTACGGGTCTCCTTCACCATAAAAAATGTAGTCAAAAAACTCTGGAATTAGTTTATTCCAATCTATTCCATAAATGTCTGGATGTTGTAAATATTTTGAGATAGTATAATAAGCCATATAGATGGTGGAGTCACTCAATGATTCAAGAACCCATTCTGAATCCCAAGGCAGAGGCTCTCCCAGTTCTCCTTTATGTGTACAAGCCCAATCTTCATACCAATCTATTTGTTTATCAAAATATTCACGGATATATTCTGGAATAAATTTCATTTTATCGACACATTTGTGAGCCTTTCTCTTCCATGTAGGATCACTATACCTTAGGAACCATTGATTTTGAACTATTTTTACATGTGTTTTTGCTCCACATCTACAATAAACAACAGAAGGTAAACTCCAATGAATTATAGCAACATTCCTTTCTACAAAATCATTTATTATTTCCTCTTTTGCTTCGCTAACTATCTTACCACTAAAGGGACCATAAATTTCTTTAAGTATACCTTGATGAAACTCTTTAGTATAAATTTCCTTGGTAGCTTTTTCAAGTTTTTCTTTATCTAACTGAGAGTTAATCTTCATTTTTTCAACGATTGTTATTGCTGGAAATTCACCATATCCCTTAAGCTTGATAAGGCTTACCGGTTTAATTTTTTCGACGATGTTTCTAGATAATCCATATTTTTCGATTATTGTTGGATTGTTTTTTAATTCTTTTAAAGCTATATAGTCATAAGGTGCGTGAGCTGGAACAGACATAACAACTCCAGTACCTATATTCATATCTACGAAAGATGCAGGAAGAATAGGAATTGTTTTTTTAGTAATTGGATTAACAGCTTTTTTTCCTATAAGGTTACTACCTTTAATATCTTTCAGAACTTTGACACTATGATACTGGTCTTCTAATTCATCAATTATACTTGGTGATAATACCCACTTTTCTCCATCGATTTCAGCTAATTTATACATACCTTCTGGATTAATCCATATGTTAACCGCTCCATATACTGTTTCTGGTCTGAACGTGAGACATGGATAGATCCATCCATTTTCTCCTTTAAATTTTATAATAATCATTTTTACAGGGCTTATACCGGCGTATTCATCAGGTCTATCATGGTCTCCAACAACCTTTTTCTCTTTTGGACACCATACAACGGGATGTTTGCCTTTTTCTATTAATCCTTTTTCTTTAAGACGAAGATACTGCCATTCTATAAATTTCATATAGGGAGGATTAAGATAGGTGGTGAAGAATTCTCTTCTCCAGTCAATGGATAATCCATATTTTTTGAAATCTTTTTTCCATGCGCTTGAGAAAAATTTTACCCAGTGGACGGGGTTCTCAAACTTAGGAATGTCTTCTTCTCTGATCCCCATCATTTTCAGAATATTCAAAATTTTCGGATCTCTTTCCCTTACTCTCAATGCTGATGATACTATGGGTCCGCCGGTAGCATGCCATCCTTGTGGAAATAAAACATTGTATCCTTTCATTCTTTTGTATCTAGCAACTATATCTACTCTAAGCACAGTATAGGCAGATCCTAGATGTGGATATGCGTTTACATAAGGATAGGGAAAAGTGACAAAGAATTTCTTTCTATTATCTGGATTGGCTTCAAAAAGTTTTTTCTTTTCCCATTCATTCTGCCATTTTTTCTCAATCTGTTTTAGGAAATTTAATCGCTGGAGATCTATATTCTCACTAGCAAAGGTGGATCACCATTACCAATTATATTTGCTTGAAATTTAAATTTTCTTATTGAATATCTCCTTAAGTATCTTTGAAACCTTGCCTTGTATGCATTGAAGTTTTACTTTTTTAGTTAGTAATATGACGTTTTTTATAGTTTTTTCAAGTATATCATCTGTAGGATAGCCAAGTTTCTTATATCTATATGATTGTATAGCTGTTGAAAGTTCATCAGCAAGTTCTATTATTAATGCTTCTATGTTTTCCCCATCCATATATTTCTTATATATGTTGCCTAAAGACGGATCTTCCCTAAACATTATATTGCCCGCATTTATCTCATAGTTTTTCTTAATGTCTTTTAGATAATTATTATGTAATGCTGATCTCGGTATATCACCAATTATTGATTCAGCAAAGTCGTGTAAAATAGCCATGGCAAGTATTTCATACCTGTCTATACTAGTACATTCACTTGTAAGCCATAATGACCAAAATGTTACTTCAAATGTATGTTCAGCTACTGTTTCAGCTATGTCTTTTGGGATTTCTCTTTGTAGCCAACCTACTCTAGGAATATTCTTTAAAGTTCCTAAATATTTTTCATAAATCAATTTCTTCGCCTTGATTCAGATAATTTCTATAATAGGATTTAAATTAACTGAAAGATAAGAGTTTGGGATTAATCTTGTATCTAAGTTATCTTTTCTTAATTGATAAAAAATTTTTTATTACAGTGTCATATTTAGATGATGGATTGAGTATCGGTGATATAACTAATGGCTTTAGCAGAAAATGAGATTAGAAAAATTAAAGAAAAAGTCATTGCGATTTTAAAGGAATCCTATGATCCAGAAATACCAGTAAACGTATGGGATTTAGGACTTATATATAGGGTTGACGTGACAAAGGAAGGAGTTATTGAGATTGATATGACGTTAACTACACCTGGATGTCCCATAGCTGGCATGATTGTAGAAATAGTTAAGGCAAACGTTGTTGAGGCATTTGGTGGAAAATATGAAGTTAAGGTTAATCTTGTATGGGATCCTCCATGGACTCCCAACAGAGTTACTCAGGAAGGCAGAAAACAATTGCAGGAAATATATGGGTATGACATTGTTGGAGAGTGGATTGAAAGAATGAAAGAGAATAATAAGTGAATGGGTATGGTTTATGAAAGAAAAATAATAGAATACATTTTATACAAGACGAAGTGTTCTCATCCGTTTAGAATATCAAGGATTTTACTCTTATCTGAATGGGATTATTTTGATAAGTATGGAGAGAAATTGACTAGTTTTAGATATGTCGCTGAGCCATTTGCTTTTTATGTAGAAGGTTTAAAAGATATTATAGATAATTTAATAGATGAGAATTGTGCTGTGCTGAGACAAGAGAAAAAGTGTATTGAATATACTTGTTCTCAACCCATGTTACCGGGAAAAATAAGAGAAATTGTTGATACGATCATAGATAAAACAAGTATGCTTAGTGATCATGAGTTAAATAGACTTGTGGTAAATGATAAGAGATATCGCGGACTTCTCTCAGGAGATAGGCTATGATAATCTCTGTATCTGGTGGTAAAGGAGGTACTGGAAAATCTACGGTTACGGTTAATATAGCCATATTATTGGCACAGAAATATAGTCTTGTGTTAGCTGATTTAGATGTAGAGGATCCCAATGATCATATTTTGCTTAGTGTTAAGCCTGAAAATAGAGAGCCAATAAACATAATGTTACCATTTGTAGACTATAAGAAATGTATCAAATGTCGAGCTTGTGGAAATGTTTGTGATACAGGAGCAATGTTATTGTCACCTGAAGGAATACCTTATGTAATACCTAGGCTTTGTAGTGGCTGTAGGACATGTTATTATGTTTGTCCAACAAAAGCTATTGAAGAGGGAAAAAGAACTATTGGCTATACATATTTGACTAATGTAGATATGGATGGTATTTCGTTTAAACTTGTATCTGGTAAATTGATTGAAGGAGAAGAACATACTCCTCCTGCAGTAATAGCGGCAAAAGAAAGGGCTTTAAATATTGACGCCGAAATTCATTTAATTGATACTTCTGCTGGAACAAGTAATACGGTGGCTACAGCACTTGATAATTCAAAAATAGTTCTGGCGGTAACAGAGCCTACACCTCTGGGATTACATGATCTTGAATTGATTTTAAAATTAACTTCCTTAATGAAAATTAAAACATTCATAGTGATTAATCGAGCAGGGATAGGTCCAGAAGATGATCATGTTAAGCTCTCACGACAATATAGATCTGAAATTATAGCTAGGATACCATATTCCCGTGACGTTGTTGAGTCATATATTAAGGGTAAGCCTATAGTTCTCTATAAAAAGGACTCTAAAATTTCCCAAATTTTTTATGATATAGTAAATTATTTAGAGGAGGTGGTAAATGATGATTGAAATAGCGGTAGCTAGTGGTAAAGGTGGTGTAGGTAAATCAACAGTATCTACATCCATAGCTATTTATTTATCTCGTAGAAAGAGGAACGTTGTAGCTATTGATGCTGATGCAGATGCCGCAAATTTTCATTTAATACTGGGAGAGGATAGATGGGACTGGAAAAAATCTTATTCTGATAGTATGATCGCTAAGATAATAGAAGAAAAATGTATTAAGTGTGGTAACTGTTTAGGAAAATGTTCGTATAAAGCTATTTACATTGATGAGAGAGGAAACTATAGGATAAATCCTATTTTATGTGAAGGGTGCCTTACATGTACCTTAGTATGTCCTGTTCGAGGGGCTATAGTTAGAGAAAAAGTAGAGTCTGGTAAATTATATCGGGTAAATACGAAATATGGGTTTCCATTAATTTCGGCAAGCCTTAATCCAGGACGACCTAATTCAGGCAAACTTGTAACCGAAGAAAAAGAGTTAGCAAAAGAGATAGCTGAAGATGATAGCATTATCATAATTGATTCGGCTGCTGGGATTGGCTGTCAAGTTGTTTCAAGTCTAGCTGGGGCTAATATGGTTATTCTTGTAGCTGAACCGACGCCAGCTAGCTTTAATGCTATTAAACGTGTACATGTTTTAACGAAACATTTTATGCAGCCGGTGGCTTTGGTAATAAATAAATATGATATAAATTTGCAGATGTCTGATACTCTAGAGGATTTTGCACAGGAAAACAATATTGATCTTTTAGGAAAAATACCCTATGATGAAAGCATACCTAAAAGTATGGCTAGTAGAGTTCCAGTTATCGAACTTTTCCCTAATAGTCCGGCTGCTAAAGCATTGATAAATATTTCTGCAAAGGTTGAATATATTATAGATAATTGGCATGAATGGTTTATTGGTCATAGACCCAAAAAACCAGAGCCATATAAACCAATCATTATTAAACCAATGTCATAATAAAAAATATGGTGAATGAAATGAAAGTTGCATTTGCTACAGAAGAAAAAAATGGGTTAGATTCGATAGTTAGCACAAAATTTGGTAGAGCTGCATATTTTGTGATAGTTGAGTTAGATAACGATAAAAAAATCAAAGATAATTATATCATTGTAAATCCTGGAGGTGAGGCAAGAAGCGGAGCTGCAATTAAGGCTGTACAAAAACTTTTAGAAGAAAAGGTAGCAGTAGTTGTTGCTGGTGCTTTTGGTCCTAATGCATTGGTAGCGTTGGATGAAATGAATATAAAACATATAGTATTGTCTGGTGTAAAAGTTTCAGAGGCTCTGGGTCAGATTACTGATAAACTATAAGGGTGGAAATATAAATGGTTAAAAAATTAAAGATTACTATATTGGTGGACAATAAGCCTGCTCCTGGTTTCATGAATGACTGGGGATTTAGTGCCTTTATTGAAGCTGATGAGCATAAAATTCTTTTTGATGCGGATACAAATCCAAAGGTTGTTAAATATAATATAGAAAAACTAAAAATTGATATAAGTAAAACTGAATTTGCTGTTCTAAGTCATCATCATCATGACCACTATGGAGGATTTGAATATATTGGAAAGATAATTCCTGGTTTAAAACTATATGTTCCTCCAGGATCAGTTGAGATGTATAGACGGTGGAGTCTTGAACCTATAGTAAATGAGAGAACAAAAGAGGTTTTAAAGGATATCTATATTATTGGGCCTTTAGAAGCGTGGGAAAATTTTTATGAGGAAGCGATAGCTGTTAAGGTTGACGGTAAAGGAATAGTTTTGATAGTAGGTTGTTCGCATCCTGGTGCTGATAATTTAGCGTTCGAGGCAAGAAATAAGATAGGTCAAGATATTTATCATATCTTGGGCGGTTTTCATAAACCTTCAAGAACGGTTATAGATAATTTAGCTAAGTTTTCAAAACATATATCTCCTGCTCACTGTAGTGGTGATGAAGCACAGGAATATACTAAGAGAATTTATCCGGACAGGTTTTATGATTTAAGAACTGGAACTATTTTGGAGTATTAAATTTCTTTTAATGTTTTTAAAACATTGTATGCTTTAATTCCCTCTATCCAGAGAAGTATTGCTGCAATAATTGAAATTATAGTTGGAATGATATCTATTTTTGGCCAGTTTATAGCTAAGTAAAGTATCATAAATGTTGAGATGAAGACGGCATATAAAACAAATCTAGGGATCAGCAATCCTAAGAAAGAAACATAGAGAGAAACTACACTGTTTACATTTTTATTAGCTACATAGTTTCCAGTTTCTGTTTTTGTTACATATCCTAGTTCAAAAAGTTTATCGAGATGATATTTGGAAGTTGAAGGACTTTTAAATTTCATAATTCTTTGCATTTCTCTTATACCGACTGGTCTGTTTAATGTTAAAAGTTTTAGATATACCTTTAATGTAGTTCCACCTATTATCTCATTCTTATTTTTCATTTTTGTTTTTTCCCATGGTTCTACTACATTATTTTCCTACTATAATCTTATTCTTAGTTATATAATAGGCTATATAAGATAAAATTATTGAGATGATTAGCGGTATTACAAAATCTGTAAATGAAATATGTTTTTTCTCTTTTTCTTTTAATGTTAAAACTTCCTTATTTTTTTCATTATTTGATATATGGAAAGCTCTTTTCTCAGAAAATAATATAGGGGTATGCGTTATTATCCATTTTTTATCTTTTTGAGAATAAAATAAGTTTATGTAAAATGGAGAATAATTTTCTTTTAGTTTTGAAATAATATTATTAACCCATTTTTCCTTATTAGTGTTCGTTGGTAATAAAATAATTCCTTTTTTTATATTCTCGTACAAAAATTTTTCTAGTTCGCTTAATAGTTTCTGATAGGTTTCTTTATCTATTATTTTTTCTCTGATTCCCTTTGTTACATGTATTGTTTCAAAATTATCATTAGCTATTTTTTTGATTAGGTTATCATATTTTTCTGAAGCATTTATATTTGAAACAATGGTAATTTTCAAGCATTTAGTAAAATTCGCATTCTTTACCAAAGATAGATTTATAAAAATTCCATTTTTTCCTAGATGTTTACTAATTTCTTTAGTATATGATTCAAGCTTCTCTGATAGAAATGTTTTGTTACATGCTAAAATATCCATGTAATATTGTTTATATTTATCTACGGTAACTGAGATAACTGGTATCTTTGTATTATTAATAAGCTTAGATCTAAGAACTATTGTGAATTTGAAAGAAGCTAGTAAGACCTCTTTTACAATATTTTCCTTATTAATAGAGATATTAGAATTATTTAATAAAATGATTATGAAAGTGTTTTGGTCTGGTTCCGAGATAATTCTATTGTGTATCTGCAATAATAAAACAGCCAATAGTAAAAATGATATCAATGTTTTTCTTCCCATAATAATCAATGAATAGAAGTATAGATGTTAATTATTAATTTAAGTATGTTCGAAAAAATAATACGATCTATTTCTTTGAGACAAATGGATTATTCTTAATATAGAACCGCCATAGTTTATTCGTTCCTTTTGTTATACCGATACGTTTTGAAGAAACTATTTCTATATTTTCTTTACTGGGAGGGTTAACAACATATAAGGCATCTTTTACAGTTGCGTCTATACCATTGAGTTCTTTAGTTATTTTTAAAGCTTGGGTTAGTTTAGCGGGACCATTTGTTAATTTTGTTAAATCGTTAACTCCTCTATTTTTAATCATTTCCTCTATACCTATAATAGGTTGTAGTGCTCTTATTAAGACAGCAGCAGGGATTCCTTTGGGTTCAGCTATAAGATTTAAGCAGTAATGAATTCCATAAATCGTATATACGTATACCTTTCCAGGATGATCCCACATGACTTTGTTTCGCGGTGTCATGCCTTTATATGCATGACTAGCAGGATCGGTTACACCGTTATATGCTTCAACTTCTACAATTTTCCCAGAAAGTATCTTATTATTGTATTTTCGAACTAGAATTTTTCCTAACAAATCGATTGCTACTTTAACTACTTTCCTTTTATAAAAGGCTCTTGATAAAGGTTTAGCTTTAGTAATTTTTAAATATAAGGATTCATTAAACACAAGGTTCTTAATAAATGACTGAATATATATTATAATTGGGGGGTCAGCTGGTGAGTGGGCGTCGGGCTATCACCGGCAACGGGATAGCCTGAGGAACTTCCTCCAAATATGCGGCCCCACGACCGCTGTAAAGCGGTCCGGTGAGAACCGGGGCAACGGAACAGAAACGACACCTCTCCTAACAGATGTGGATGATACAGACGAAGGTCTGTGGACTATGTTAGGAGAATGGTTGAAACGACCGTCCCGTGGGTTTAGGACCAAATAGGGATCGATGAGGAGCCGCACTGAGATCCGGGTAGGTCCTTAGATGAATCCCACTTAAAACAAAAGGAGGGGTACGGCCAGTAGACCCCCCTGTTTCTTATTTAGATTAACATTTAATATAGTGTTCTTTAATATATTATATGGGAGGAAATCTATGGGTGTTGCTTTCGTATTGGTAAGTACTGAAATTGGCTCAGAGAAGGATGTTCTTAAGAAGCTTAAAGAAGTTCCAGAGGTTAAAGAAGCATATATTGTATATGGTGTGTATGATATTGTTGCAAAGGTTGAGATAGAGGATGTAGATAAATTAAAAGAAATAATAACTGCTAGAATAAGACGTCTGGATAAGGTAAGGTCAACTTTAACGATGATAGCAGTTGAAGGATTTCAAAGGTAAGATATAATAATTTTTATTATTAAGCCTTCTTCTATGTCTCGACGATGCATAGCATGAAATTAGATTAAATAGGGGATAGTATAGGTGGAATTACATATTGGGATCGATGACTTTGATTCTCCTAGAGGAATGTGTACTACATATTTTGGGGCTTTGATAGCAGATTATATTAAAGAGAAAAAAGATATTGTTTTTTTAGATTATCCGTATTTAATTCGTCTTAATCCAAATATTCCATTCAAAACAAGAGGTAATGGAGCGGTTTCTTTACATTTAGAAATAAGGGATGTTTATATAGATGATTTTTTAGATTATCTAGAGCAAGGAGTATGGGAATATGCTGATTTGAAACATGGTAAGTCTGATCCTGTTATTCTAGTAAGTTTAGGTAAAAGAATTGATTTTTTTAGAGAGATTTATAGAAGGGCATTGAAGGAGCTTGTCCCGAGTAGATATGTTTTGAGAAGTATTAAAAGATGGAGCAATATAAAAATAATATATCCTAAAACGGGACGGGGTATAGTTGGAGCTGTTGCAGCTATAGGTGCTTATAAGTTGAAAGATTTTACATATGAATTATTATTTTATAGAGATGTTCATGAAAAGAAAAAGTTGAGGGCCGTTGATCAAAAAATATTATTGGAAATAGATAAAAAATATAGACCTTTAATATTTGCGAATTTTGATTATGAGAAAAAGAGAATGTTGGCTTTGTCTCATGGTCCTGATCCCGTTATATTAGGTATTAGGTCCCTTGATCCATATATTCTTCTTGATATTTTTTATTTTTTGGCTCAGAAAATAAAATTTGAAAAAGCTATGATCTATAAGAGTAATCAAGGAACGAACTCTCATTTGTCTGATGTTAAAATGATTAAAGACATTAGGCCTTATGACTCGGTTGTTATTAAAGGAGTAATATTTGAAGAGCCTACCATAATTAGGGGTGGACATGTAATATTTATAATTAAGGACGAAACTGGTAGAATTACTTGTTCTGTATATAAACAGACGGGTAGATTAAATCGTTTTGCGAAAATGTTAATGAAGGGAGATTATATAGAGGTGGGTGGTGGCATTATACCTTCTGTTTTACATGGAATGACTCTGAACGTGGAATATATAAGGCTGATACAAGCTGCACCTTTGGAAATAATACAAAATCCATTATGTCCGATTTGTGGTAGTAGGATGGAATCATTAGGTAGAAATAAAGGATTTAGGTGTTCTAAATGTGGTTATAGAAGTCAGAAGATTAAGAAAATTAGAAAGATTGTTTTGAGGTATGTGGAGCCAGGTCTCTATATACAAAGCCCTATAGCGTATAGACATTTAACTAAACCATTAGAAACTTTAGGTATGTGTGGAAAGGAATATAATAATGTAATTATTAGTCCATTAACATAATAGATACTATAATTTTTAAGTTAGTGTTTTGTAGTGATTTTGTTGTGTTTTGTATAGGTGTATTATTGTGCGTTTGCATAGAAAGAAAGATAGACTTGTGGTAAAAGTCCTGGGGGCAGGTCAGCAGGTAGGTAGAGCAGGAATATTATTGAGCTTTAGAGATAATAATATTTTGCTGGATTATGGTGTTGATGTATCGGGTGAAGAACCTGAATTTCCTTTGTCTGTTAAACCTAAGTTTTTGGATGCAGTAGCTTTAACACATGCACATTTAGATCATAGTGGAGCATTGCCTCTTCTATATGTTAGTGCAGAACCAAAGTTGTATGCTAATCCTTTAACAATGGATCTCGTTGAAATTCTGATAAATGATTTTCTTAAAATATCAAAATATTATGTTCCATATGAAACAATAGAGCTATCGAGTATGAAGAAAAATACAGTAAATATGAATTTTAGAGAGAAAGTTGTTAAGAAGGGTTTTAGTATTCAAATGTATAATGCAGGTCATATACAGGGAAGTTCTCTAATTGAAGTAGGTTTTGAAGATTATACTATTTTGTATACAGGTGATTTTAACTTAGAAAGGTCATGTTTACTTAGAGAAGCTGATTTAGAGCCTTTTAAAAATGCGGATATAGTCATTATGGAGAATACGTATTCCATGTATAATCATCCAAAGAGAGAAGAAAATGAAAAATTATTCATTGATTCATTGATCGAGGTTTTAGATAATGGTGGTACTGTACTTGTTCCGGCTTTCGCTGTGGGAAGAGCGCAGGAGATTATGTGTGTTTTAGCAAAATATAATATCAGTTATCCTATATATCTGGATGGGATGGCGAGAATAGTCTCAGAATTTACTTTACAATATAAAAAAATTGTTCGTAGTTACAAGCTTTTCCGTAAGGCATATAGTATGGTAAGGAAGATAAAGGGTTGGCGGACTAGAAAAAAAGCATTGAAAGATCCTAGTATAATTATATCTCCTGCAGGTATGTTGAAAGGTGGAGCGTCGGTTTTCTATATGGAACGGATAATGGAGGATCCAAGAAATGCGGTTTTCTTTGTGAGTTATCAAGTAGAAAATACTCCTGGTAGAGCAGTTTTAGAGAAAGGAATATTTTATTCGGAAAAGAAGATGGGTGATGTAAAAGCACGTATAGAATGGTTTGATTTCTCATCTCATTGTGGTAGAAATGAATTAATTAAAGCTATAAAATCAACTAAAAAAGATGCCAAGATTGTCCTTATTCATGGTGAAAAAGAACCCAGTGAGAAATTTAAGGATTATATAGAAAATGAGCTTAATAGAGAGGTATATCTTCCTAGTAATGGAGATGTAATTATATTTGAATGATATCAAGTTATTGTCTATTTTTAGTGGGGCCGCCGGGATTTGAACCCGGGACCACCTGGGTTCCTGCTTATCTTGAAGGCCCAAGCCAGGCATCCTTCCAAGCTAGACTACGGCCCCTTTTTCGGTATTTTCCAAAGTTATAACATTATATAGATTTTTCGTCAGTATCATAAAAATCTAATCTCGGTTGGTATAATCTCTTTATGTCTTCGTTGTTTTTTTCTACCTTGATATATTTCTCTAATTCTGGAATATTATAAAGTTCTTGAACCCATTTTCTTCTTAGATAAGCATATTTTTCTTTTGGATTAGATATATCTACAATTTCGAATATTTTTGCGGTTTTTCCAGGTTTATATCCTATGACTCTCCCTATTCTCTGAATTAATTGTCTTGGTTCACCGGAATTTTCATAAATAATAGCGATTTCTGCATCGGGTACAGTTATGCCCTCATCTAGTACGGTTGTGGAGATCATAATATTAACTATACCGCGAATAAATTGTTCAAAGTATCTTTTTCTTCTTCCAGAAGAGGTTTGTCCAGTAATTATAAGGACGCGGTATCCGTTTAACAATAGTTTTTCATATATTTCTTTTGCAGTGTTTAGAAACTGGGTAAATATTATAGTTTTTGCATTGTTATATTTTTGAAGGATTTCAAATAAGTACTTAATTTTTTCTTCAGGGTTTTGAGCAAAATAAACTTGGTAAACCTCGATAGGTGCTACAATTCGAAGTTGAAGTAGTTCCTTATATCCTAATGAATAGACAAGTTCTCCGCTTAGTTTGAATAATAGTTGTTCATTGTTATCTCTTCTTTTAGGAGTAGCGGATAAAGACATTCTATGCAATGCGTCTATTTGAAGTGCAACTTCCTTGAATGTGGATGCTGGTACATGATGAGCTTCGTCAAAAATTGCGAGATCAAAACGTCCTTGAAGTTTATCGAGGTATTTAACACCACTATTATATATGGCTATTGTTATGTCACGTATATTTATTGAGCCGCCTCCAACCATTCCTATTTGTATAGGATTTAATCCAAGATATTCTTCTAGGTATCTTTTCCAGGTCGTAGCTAATTCTCTGGTAGGAACAAAGATTATTGTTTTTTCTTTTAAATCAATGATAGCTTTCATACCTATAAATGATTTTCCTCCTCTAGTAAAGATGGCTATAGTTCCTCTTTTTTTCTTTCTCCAAAGTCTATATGCTTCTTCTTGATGCGGTAGAAGACTAAAATTTTCTTCAAGTTGATAATTTATTTTCCTAATTTCTCCAAGGTTTAGAATAATATTTAACCCATATCCTTTAAGCTTGTTTCTAATTTCGTCAAGAAATGCTACATATGTGATAAAGATTTTTTCTTTCCAATGGATCCTGTATGCTCTACTTCTCCGTGTTATTATTTCTGTACCCATATATGTTTTATCAGGGCCTAGAACGACACGTTCAACATAATATGAAATAGTACATATTTCTTTTAAGAGATTTAATAATTTGTTATCCCAAAAATAGGGTTTAACTAATAGATAACCATTTTTTCTTGAGATGGATATTTTCAATAAATCTTTATTGTAAGAAACCACTACATTTTTCCTATGGAGAAAATCTATAACATTTGTTAAGAAGAGTGTGCTCTTTATGCTAATCTGTCCATTTTTAATGGTAATAAAGTCTTTTATTTCAGAGATTTCGTTTGGGGATATGCCCTTTATTCTCAGTCTATTGTCAATAAAGCATTCTTTATTTTTCTCGAAATATATCTTTAATATATAATTTTCATCTATATCAACATAGTCTTTCAATTTTTTTACAATATTTTTAATTTCATTTTCGGAAGATATACTTTTTATCTTTAGAGAGTTAAGTATCCAATGTTTATATTCAGGATTATAGTCTGCGATTTTCCTAATATTTTCTAAAAAGACCGAGAAATCGTTCTTAGATAAATATTTATTCAATTTTATAGCAATATTTTTCTTCATATTTTGTTCAGCCTAAAATAGATATAAACGAATCAGATTTATGCGGTACATCATTTTTCAGTGTTCACCTCCATCATCATTTTCGGTCTAACTACTTAATAATATGTTCATAATATAAAATATAATTGATTTATAAAGAGGTGTTTTAAATTGGATATATTATGGTCTCCATGGAGAATGAAATACATTGAGTATATAACTATACATAAGTCAGAAGGATGCTTTATATGCGAGGCATTAAAAACAGATAAAAACGAGGATAGATTAGTCGTGTTTAAAGGAGAAAGAGTTATTGTTTTAATGAATTTATTTCCATATAATACGGGGCATCTTTTAATTGCTCCTATTAGACATGTTCCATCAATAGAAGATCTTTCAAAAGAAGAGATAACATCGCTGTTTCTTGTTGTCCAGACGTCTTTAAAAATGCTAAGGAAGGCATTAAAGCCTGATGCATTTAATATAGGTATAAATTTAGGTAGAGTCGCTGGAGCGGGACTAGAAGAGCATGTTCATGTCCATATTGTACCTAGGTGGAATGGAGATACTAACTTTATGCCTGTGCTAGCTAACACTAAAGTTATACCAGAAGCATTAAAAGATACTTATAGGAAAATCATCAAGTATGCCAATTATATAGAAGAATAAGTTATAGCTGATAACTATAATAGGTTGAAATGGAAAGATTATTAAAATAATGTTTAAATTGAGTAGAAAAATTAATATTATATTAACGTGAAGATGATTTGCAATTTCATAATGTTAGGTGGAAAGATGAGTAGTAGATCTTCGAGAGCGGTCAGAGATAAATGGATGGCTAAAAGATGGTTTACTGTACTTGCATCTAGTGCATTTGGATTTGCTGAATTAGGTCTAATTCCTGCTAATGATGAAAAAAGTATTCTTGGCAGGACTATTGAAGTGAGTTTTTATGATATCACAAAAGATATTTCACAACTTCCCATAAAGATAAAGTTTCAAATAGTCGATGTCAACGGTGATATAGCTTATACACAATTTAAAGGATACGAATTATCGAGAGATTATCTAAGAAGTCTTGTTAGGAGAGGTAGCTCCAAAATTGATGCGGTAAGAGACATCACCACGGTTGACGGAGTAGATCTTAGGGTTATGGCTATGTCAGTAGCTATCAAAAGAATAAAAACATCTCAGATAAAGGCTATAAGAAAAATAATGTTTGAGATTATCGATGAGAAGGCAAGCACTCTTTCATTTGATGAATTTATTCAGGAGTCTGTCTTAGGGAGAATAGCTGCAGAAATACAGGTTAGGGCTAAAAAAATTTATCCTCTTAAGAAAGCCGAGATTAGAAAAATAAAAGTGTTGTCTCCAATATACCAGGTTCCATTAAAGAAGCCTGAAAAACAGCAATCTGAGACCGTCGAATCAACATCTATTAGCTAGCATGAGGAATACATTTTATCTAGTAATATTTTTTCTACAATTTTTAATGTTGTATATAGGTCTCCTCTTCCATTGAATCCGCCAGCTGTATCATGTCCTCCGCCTTTTCCATCTAGATATTTTTCTAATTCTTTCATCAGATATGAGCCTAGATATAACCCTGTGTCTTTTACAAATTTTTTGGTTGCTCTAGCACTTATACGTAGTTCTTTATTTTTTCTTACTCCTACCACAATTGCTAAATCTACTCCTAGGCTTAGCAATGCATTTGCAACACTAGCTTCATAAGAACTAACATGTGTTATTGCAACAATGTATTTCTTTATTTTAAGTATATCTGCTCTTTTTATCCCTTTAATTCTAGCTATTTTTTCTGAATACTCAACATTACCATCATATAGTAAATCCAACGCCTGGTCGTATACACCTCCATTCTCTAATAGATAAGCTACTGCCTCTAGCGTTTTTAAGGAGATAAATCTGAATCTTTGAGTGTCGAATAGTACACCTATCAAACCTAAAGTTGAGAGAGATTTTGGCAAACTTACATTAAAAATTTTTAGTATTTCTGCAATTAAAACTGTTGTTGAGGTTTCGTTTTCGAGAATTTTATATCTTGCGTTCTTGAGATCCCCAAAAGGATAATGGTGGTCGATCAGTAGGACTTTATCAAGGTTACGAATAATAATATCTTTGTATTTGTCTAATAGTACGCTATTAGATGTGTCAACTATAGCATAGAATGCATTACTATATTGCTCTGTTCTCTCAAGATGGTATATGTTTAATTTAGATAATATTTCCTTAGATTCTCTATTAATTCCAGGAAACAAAACAATACTCTTGATTTTAAAAAAATTAAAAAGATGTTTAAGTAATAATGCAGATGCAACAGCATCCGGGTCAGCATTAACGTGCGTAAATATCAATACTGGAAGTTTGTTTCTTTTAACGTTATCTATAAATTGTTGAACTATTTTCTTCATATAGCATTACTAGTAAATTTCCTCTAATCCATATTCTTTAAAAATATTTTTTATTTTACTTTCAATTCTATCAAAAATATTTTCAATTTTCATATCTAGATTAGGATCAGGTAAAGGAGTATAGACCGAGAGTTCTATGTCAAGCATGTAAGGCCAATCATCAGAAAGCACTATATTAATGTTATATATGGGTTCTTTAATCTCTTTCTGTATTTCATTTTCAATTACTTTAATTATTTTTTCGAGAATATCTTTACGTTCTTTTTCTGAAAGTGTTTTAACCTGCAACGTCCGGCGTTTTTCCAACACCACCGCCTAATTTTTTATAGATCTTACTTTCCAAGTCTTTTAGTTGGTCTTTAAGTAATTTTTCTTGTTTTTCCAAAGATTTTAATCTTATTTCTAATGTTTCTTTTCTTTCATTCAATTCATCTAAGAGCTCATTTTTGTTTTTGTTTATCATTAAATTACCTACAATTTTGAAAACAACAGTGTCATTACTAGTTTTATTAAGTTCTGACAAAGCATTATTAACTTCTGTTAATTGTATTTGTACCTGTTGTTTATTAAGTAACACAAGTCTTAGTTTTTCTGTAATATCTTGATACCTTTTTATGTCTGCTTTAACATTTTCTGGCAGTTCTTGAGGTAAGCTAGCCAAAACTATCACCTACATCTCTATAGCACAATATCTTATACTTTTATAAAGTTTTCATATAGTTTTTTCCATAATTAGAGGTTCTAACATTTGTAATAATCTTAGCATCGTATTTACAGCAGCTCTAAAACTAGACAAATCCTTTGAATAGATTGTCATGACTAAAGTTTTTTCTTCTAGTAAGAGTTCGTATCTACTTCTATGAGAAGGAACCTTTACTGTTTCTGGATAAAGTACAAGATATATATTTCTTGCCTCTGTTTTTGATTCGAAATCTAAAATGATTCTGCTTACATATTTTTCATACATAGTTCTCAATACTCAACTGGGAGCGAGATATATACAGCTTTTTCAATAAAGAGTAAAGGTCCTGTAGTTTTCTTTTTCTTGATATCATAAAACTCAATGATATACTTGGTGTTTTTTCTTTCAGATTTGTTTATTATTATAATTTTTTCAAATTCTTTCTTTAAAGTCTTTACATTAATATCAAAGAATAGTCTATCGATGGCTGCTGCAAACTCTTGGGCAAACTCTAAAACCTCGATATTGGTTCTATTTCCTAATATTACTGGAACTAAAAACTTAGGTTGCTTTGTTAAACGATATCCTATTTCTCTAGCTAGTTTTATTCCTGAAAGTTTAAGTATTAAGGGATAAAAAATAGGTGTATCTTTATCAGTGATAAGAAAAGTGATTCGGCCAGGGTTTCCATGAAGACCTCTACCAATTATTATTACTCGTGAAGAGCCGAGTTGTTTAGCTTTATAATATAATTCGAGAATATTCATTTTTCCTCTATTAACTTTAATTGCATTATCTAAAGAAAAAGATAGTTCTTTGATAAGTGATCTAGTTCTAGGCGTTGTATGTCTAGTTGTTGTTATTAGAAGAGGACTACTTGGCATTACTTTGAATAAATTATTTTAATCCCATTGCTTTAAGTTCTTCAGCAGTAAAAGTCTTGCCTACTTGAGTTCTAGGAATCCATGCCCCGCCAGTAAATGTATATCCACATTTCTTGCATTGCCATATTCCAATACTAATTCTTTTTAGTTTTCCAGGCGTTAAACATCGTGGACATCTATGAGGTTCTCGCATACGGCTCTCTATAAAAGCTACCTTTTTTCTCAAGGTTGTTCCATATCTTGCTCCAAAACGCCCAGCGCTTTTAACAATTTTTGTTCTTCCCATCATTATCACTTTTTATCAAAATATTTTTAAACAATATAAAGCTTTACCCTTCTTTCAAAGGTAAGTATTTTCTAATTTTAGCAGCAACTTCAATAGCTATATCTCTAGCCATTATAAGTTCATCTATGGTAAATCCGGCTGTTCCACTTTTCTGAATACCACAAATATTATTGTTTTCATCGATAGTATAAGTAATCTTTGCATCCAAGACCAATTCTTCTTCAAAAGTAGGATCAACGATCAGTTTATTTTGGATTTTTCCTATAGTGACAAATATTGGCACGTGGTTTATCGGTATAGGGATTTTATTTTCTTTTAATATAATATCATCTTTATTGATTTCAGTTTCATAAAGATTTCCTGTTAGTAAAGCGGAAACAGCTGCTAAACCAAATGCATCCATCAGATTACCATGATAGTCCAATGGATACATATCTATAAAAATCATCCAAACCTTTTTACCAGGAATTAATGCCAGTTTCTTAATGTCTATCATTTCTGAGCTTCTTATACCTCTGTCAATGACTCTAGATAGTTCAATGTCTTCCTCTCCAGGGGGTCCAGTTTCGAATAAAGGAGATGCTAAAGGTATAAGTTCAGCGTTAACAACTTGGACACCAACATTGGGAGTATCAGGAAAAGGTGTTCCTATACTAGCTTTAACACCAGCAACAACTTTTGTATCACCTAGATGTACTCTCGCAGATCCCTCTGCTTTGTTATAGATATTAGTAAAGATTTCAATTTCTCTAAAATCTTCAAGGCCTCTTCCATCTATACGTTCGTTTTTCTTGAGCAGCTGTAAAATCGCATCCTTTTTTAGAATTGATATAACTTGGTATTTATCACTCATTAATATCAACCTCTTTTATAATTTGTAAATATTTAGATTTCAGGGCTTTTTTCTGAATTTCATAGATGTTCCATATAGCTTTTTTAGCCATTTCGAATGCCCTCTCTATTTCTTCAGGAGTGAATATGCCATCTGCCTGGAAAAGTGTAACGTATCCAAGTTGTGGCATCATTGCAATAGGCATATCTCCCTCTCCATACTGATCTTCTATACCGTTGATATCAAGAGCAAGTTTACCATCTATTTTTCCAATAGCTATGGCGGTCACTAAATCTCGTAAAGGTATTCCAGCATCAGCTAATGCAACAGATGCAGCATTTATAGAAGCAGTCCGTGTACCGCCATCTGCTTCTAAAACTTCAATAAATATTTCAATCATGGTTCTAGGGAACTCCTCGGTAAATATGGCTGGCTCTAATGCTTCACGTATTGCTTTAGATAATTCGATTTCTCTACGAGAGGGAGAAGGAGATTTTCTCTCTGAGACCGAAAAAGGCATCATTTCATATCTACATCTTATTAGGCTCTTATAAGGAATAGCTAAATGCTTTGGACGTACTTCCTTAGGGCCATAGACACCTACTATAATTTTATTATTTCCCATTTCTATATAGGCTGATCCATCTGCGTTCTTAAGTACACCTGCTTCAATTTTTATTTTTCTCATTTCATCGAGTCGTCGACCATCACTTCTTATACCATTTTCGTCTAGAAGTTTTATTACTTCAGTAATATTACTCACCTTCTTCATTTACTAATTTTGAAATATAAGATTTAATTCGATCTGTTAAACCTGTTGTATGTGCTTCTTTTTCTATTTTTTTAATAACAATTACTGCGAGAGCCTCATATTCAGGCTTTGATCCTATAACTAGGATACGACCGTTTTTTCCTACAATTATATTTACTTTCAAAACTTCTCTTATCATGTTCACCATAGAACCTTTCTTTCCAATAACCCTAGGAACCTTAGAAGGTGTTATTTCAACCACGGTACCTTTAGATACTTTTCCAAGTTTTGCCTCTTTGATAGTTAGTAACGGATCACGTGTAAAATCAAAAGCTATAACTTTAGCAAGAATCACATCGCCTACATTTAATATATTCGAAAGACTTGATCGAGAAATAGAAGTAGGTTTAGAAAAGACTTCAGTTACTTGTAAAACACCTGTATATGGTGAATTGATGTCAACTGACCAGTTGGTCATTCCAACATCTATTATTTTTCCTATGACAAGATCGTTTTCTCTAGGTATATATTTACCTTTTAGTGGAATAACTTTTACCTTCTCATTATCAACTTCTGTTAGGCCCAATACTCTCGAATAATATTTCTTGCCTATTGCATAATATGCTCCTTCGATCTTATATTTGCCTTCAGCAATCATCTCTCCTGGAACAACAACTTGTTTATGTTTTACATATATAGGAATATTCAGTCACCTTGACTCCGATATCTTTACCTCTCCTTTTCCATGAGTTAAGTTATTAACCTGGTTTATTAAAGCTTCCTGCATACCCACAGGTATTTCTAAT
>Ga0190304_1000325_pt1 | contig 22425 bp, 19 predicted proteins | sample 48700712_MG_FD_161670 | JGI IMG/M metagenome (GOLD analysis project Ga0190304, IMG submission 161670) | Hydrothermal vent sediment bacterial communities from Southern Trench, Guaymas Basin, Mexico - 4870-07-1--2_MG | ecosystem: Environmental > Aquatic > Marine > Hydrothermal vents > Sediment ...
ACAGGTCACCATAGACTTCTTGCTTCTTCGATTTCGCGGCTCTTTCGACTGCGGTATTGTGAAACTGAAAGTCCGTGGGCCCGATTCGGAGAATCGGGCCCACGGACAGAATTTTCGTCCTCTGTGAGTCTAAACAGCAGGGAGAATTACTCCTCGCCCTCTCCCTCCGAGTTTTCCCCGGCGTGGAAGATCTCTATCCTGATTATCTTATCGCCCTTCCTCAGCTTCTTGACCACATCCATGCCCTCGATCACCCTGCCGAAGACGGTGTAATTTCCATCGAGGTGTGGGGTGGCCCTGAGGGTTATGTAGAACTGGCAGCTTCCGGAGTTTGGGTCCTGGGCGCGGGCTATACCCAGAGCGCCCTCCACGTGCTTTTTCTCCGAGATCTCAAGGGGGATGTTGTATCCGGCGTTACCCGTTCCAGTCCCGGTGGGATCGCCTCCCTGGATGACGAAGTTCTTCACGTACCTGTGAAAAATGAGGCCATCATAGAAGCCAAGCTCCGAGAGTCTGATGAAGTTCTTTACCGTTATGGGGGCGTCCTTCCCATAGAGTTCCGCGATGATCGTGCCCTTCGAGGTCACTATCTTGGCCCTTTCGTCGCCTTTTATGGGCACATCGACGTCCTTATATTTGGTGGCGATGCGGACCCTGGTTTCGGCGTCGGAGTCCTCGTTTAAGATCCTTTTTATGGTCAATTCTTCCTTTTTCTCCTCCTTCGTCGCCTTTCCGGCGAGAGAGGAAACTGCCACCAGAGCGATCACCGCTCCGAGCAGCGCAAGTCTTCTCCTCATTTCAAATCCTCCTTTCTTTCAACGGAGTCCAGAAGGTTTTCCCAGTCTTTCTGTATTATCTCCAGCAGCTCCTCGGGGGACACCGTTGCTGCGCCGAACTTGCCCACCTCGATCCCGGCCCCGATGGAGGAGAGAAGCGTCGACTCCACGATAGGAAGGCCGGCAGCGAGCGCAAGAACCATTATGGAGATGACAGTATCGCCGGCGCCCGTTACGTCAAAAACCTCCCTCTTCAGTGAAGGTATCACGATGAGCTCGTCGTCGCTCTGCACCAGGATGCCCTTCTCTCCGCGGGTGACGACGAGATAACGGGCCTGGATCTGCTGCCTCACTCTGCGCATGATGCCCAGAAGCTCGGAATCGTTTTTGATCTTGATGCCCGTTGCTCTCTGTAGCTCCCTGATGTTGGGTTTGAAAACGTCTACCCCTTTGTATGTGAAAAAGTTATCGAGCTTGGGATCCACTGCTTTAAGTCTCTCCCCGAAGAGCTCTATGGACCTGGTAATGAGGTAGGCCGTGAGGAGGCCCTTGTTATAGTCCTGGAATATGACGGCGTCGATGTCGTCAAGGCCTTCCCTTACCCTTCTCAATATCTTATTGGCCAGCTCGTCGTCGATGGGTGAGGTTACCTCGCGGTCGAGCCTTATCATCTGCTGGCCCTGGCTGATGACCCTCGTCTTCAACGTGGTGGGCCTGTCCGGTACTTCGATAATCCCTTCAATGCCGATTCCCCGTTCGCTGAGGAGTTGAAGCAACTCTCCGCCTGGCGTGTCGCGGCCCACGATCCCGAAGAGATCTACGTCGGAGCCCAGGGCGCGGAGGTTGAGGGCGACATTGGCCGCCCCTCCGGGATTGATCTTCCTCTCCTTGATCGCCGCTACGGGAACGGGAGCCTCGGGCGAGATGCGCTCCACCTCTCCGAAGAGATATTCATCGAGGATGAGGTCGCCTATAACGGCTACCCTGAGGTCTTTGAATTTTTCTATAAATTTCTCAACTTTCATCTGAGGTATTTGATCGAGAGCGTCGCAAGACCCAGAAGAAGAAGGTATCCCGTCACATCGGTGAAGGTCGTCACTATCACACCCGATGCGAGGGCGGGGTCCTGTCCGAAAACCTTTAATATTATAGGGATTAAAAGCCCCATTATACAAGCCACTATCATATTTCCGAGGAGGGCTATGAAGACAAGAAGCCCGAAAACGGGGTTGCCTACCCAGAGGTAGGCCACGGCCGATGTTATCGCACCGACGGCGAGGCCTATCAGTATCCCCACCATTATCTCCTTGAGAAGAAGCCTTTTCACGTCCTTAAAGGTCACCTCACCCAGGGCAATGCTCCTCACCACCATGGCGAGGGTCTGGGTGCCCGCATTTCCCCCCATCCCGGCAACGACGGGCATGAAGACGGCGAGATAGACTATTTTGGAGATGGTGTCTTTGAAGAATCCCACCACTGAAGCTGCGATGAAGGCCGTCAGGAGGTTCATTATGAGCCAGGGCAACCTCCTTTTGGCCGACTTCACAGGATGGGAGAAAATGCTCTCGACCTCCCCCAGGCCTCCAAGCTTGTAGATGTCATCGGATGCTTCCTCCTCTACGACATCGATTATGTCATCGAGGGTGATTACGCCGACGAGTTTTCCTTCCTCGTCAACGACCGGCATTTCGATGAGATCGTATTTCTCGACAGCTCTGATGACTTCTTCCTGGTCTGCCAGGACCGACACAGAGGGCACCTCCTCAGCTATATCTCCCAGGGTCGAATCGGGGTTGGAAAGGAGGAGCTTTCTGTAAGTCGTAACGCCAACAAGCTTTCCGTCCTTATCTATTATGTATAGGAGGCGGGATTCGGACTCCTCGAGCTTTTTGAGCTCCTCTATGACCTCGGAGATCTTTTTGTCGGCGGGAAAGGCCACGTATTCGGTGGTCATCAATCCGCCGGCGGAGTTCTCGGGATATTCCAGCAGCTTTTCCACATCTTCTCTATCCTCTGGCGGGACGTGGGAGAGGACCTTGTCCCTTTCTTCTTCGGGGAGTTCCAAGACTATGTCGGCCGCGTCGTCGGCGTCCATCTCCTCGACGAGCTCGCCCAGATCTTTATGGGAGAGCACCTTCAGCATCTCATTGATTATGTCGTCATCGAAGCAGAGCAGGACCTCGGCCTGAAGCTCGAGAGGGAGGAATTTAAAGACCTTTGTCCTGTCTTCTTTGCCCAGTTTTTCCAGGACCCTGGCCACGTCCTCGGGGTGTTTCTGCGCCAGAAGCGTGGCCGCACGCCTCCATTCGCCGTTGTCCACGAAGTGGGTCACTATGTCGGTCAGCTTTTCTATCCTGTCTACTTCAGCCCCAGCCTTTCTCATTTTTCTTTTTGATCAGGACCTTTTTTATCTCTTTCTCGTCGGCGTCTGCTATTACGTAGCGCAGGTTGTCGGTTTCTATCACCTCGCCCTTTCCGGGTATCCTCCCTGTCCTGTTCAGTAAAAACGCCGATACCGTCCAGTCCGGCGGAGCTTCCTCGCCGAAGCCCATCGATTCGAGCTCCTCAAAGCGAGTATTGCCCTTCACCAGGATGAGCTCGTTATTTCCGTTAGTGCTGTCCTCCATGGTGCCGATGATGTGATAGAGCAGCTCCTTGGACGAAATAACTCCCAATGCGCCGCCGTACTCATCGATCACCACGGCAAAAGAAGTTCTTACCTTTTTCATCTCCCTGAACACCCTTTCAAGGCCCCAATTCATGTAGACAAATGCCACCGGTTTGAGGAGATCCCTGATGGAGATTTCCCTTTCCCCCAGGGCGTATAAGTCCTTAATATGGACTACTCCCACTATGTTGTCAAGGCTTCCATCGTAGACGAGTATTCGATCTGAAGGCGATTTTCGTGCTTCTGCCCTGAATTTAGATGGAGGGAGGTTCACGGGGAGGAAGAAAACTTCTTTCATGGGCTGCATTAGGTCCGAAGCCCTTTTGTCATAAAATCTCAGGGACAGGAGAAGGAAGCGAGCCTCCTTTTCGTTCAGAAGCCTCTCCTCGAGGCCCCGAAGGATGAGTAACTCCAGTTCCTCCTTTGCGGTGAGTGTGCTTTCGCCGGCGCGGGAGATTATCCTCGATATCTGGGACACGAGGAAGACCACGGGCAGGCTCACACGATACACCCAGAATAAAAGCGGAGCGAACCTCCTTGTGATGACGTGGGGGCGCGACCTGGCGTAAGCCTTGGGAAAGACCTCACCGAAGAGCAGGATGAAAAGGGTGGTGGATGCGGCGGCCAGGAACGCCGCCTGGCCGCCGCTTTTCATTTTACCCATGAAAAAGTCGGTGAGAGAAACGGCAGCCGTCACCGAGAAGATATTTGTGCCTATGAGGTCGGCTGTAAGCACCCTTTCGGGAAACCCTATCAGGAATTCCCTGATCTTTTCCGGGAGTTCCACCGCCATATAAGATCTCTCGGTGCTGATGTAGGCTATCTCGAAGGCAGCGAAAATCGCCACGAAGACTATCGAGATCAGGAAGAGGATGAGGTAGATCATCTCAATATCACCTTGACGCTTTCTATGGTCTCCCCGCTCTTCTGTAACACCTCAAAGATGACCTCTTTTGTCTCTATCCTCTCGCCTTCCTCCGGGACTCTGCCCGAAATGTCCATGATGTATCCGGCCACCGTGCCCTCTCGTCCCAGTTCAATTCCGAGTATCTCGCCCAGCTGTTCGATGTCCATGTCCCCCGAGACTATATACATGTTTTTTCCTATCTTCTTGATTTCCAGGACGTTTTCGATCTCAGTTTCTTCTCCCAGCTCTCCGGTGATCTCCCTCTCTATGTCCCATAGCGTGATGATGCCGGAGGTGCCGCCGTATTCATCGATGACGATGGCGAGTTTCTCCGATGTCTTCCTGAATTTCCTTATGAGGTCTATCAGCCTCATGGTTTCGGGGACGAAGAAAGCGGGCCTCATGTATTCCCTGACGGGCTTCTCGGGATCGACAGCACCCACTTTCCGGAAAAGATAGGGGAAGTCGAGGATCCCCATTATCTCATCGAGGCTGTTTTTGTAAACGGGGAAACGGGAGTGACGGGTTCGGAGGAAGACATCGAAGGCCTCCTCCATCGGAGTGTTCTCCTCGATCGCCTTTATCTCCTTCCTGGGAACCATGTATTCCCTGACGGGAGCGGTGAGAATGTTGAGGCTTTCCTTTATGACGCGATATTCGTATGGGGGCATTCCGTTCTCCTCGCGAGCCCTTTTCAGGACGAAGTTTATCTCCTCCAGAATCGGCCTCTCCCTCGCAGCCCTGCCCCTCTTCAGGAGCCTGTCGAGAAGCATAGAGAAAGGTAGACTCACCGGGAGCAACACAACGTAAAGAGGATACAGGAAATAAGAAGCCTTGCGGGAGAAAGATTCCGAATGCCTGATGGCTATCAGCTTGGGTGTTATCTCCCCGACGACGAGCAGGATCGCCGTAAAAAGCGCGATGTCAAAGAGATAGCTGAAGTGTTCGGAGATGCCGACCCTGTAGAAAAGTCTCGCCGAGAGAAGGGCGAAAAGAGATGAAGCATAGGAGTTGACGGCGGTGTTCCCGAAGAGGATGGTCGATAGGAGCCTGTAAGGAGAGCTGATTAACCTTAAAATCAGCCTTCCGGTCTTTTCCGACCGAAGCTTCCTCTTGTGGAGAGGGGTCAGGGAAAAAAAGGCTACCTCTGACCCCGAGAAAAGGAAGGAAAGAGAGAGGAGAAAAATTATAGACGCTATCTCTTCCATTGAGACAGGTATACTCTTTCTTTTTCCCGCATTATCTTTTCTTCCTCGGGGCGCTGGTGATCATATCCGAGGAGGTGAAGCAATCCGTGGATCACGTAAAGGGCCAGCTCTTCCAGGGGATCCACCGGGGATCGGTCGGCCGCGACCTCTGCAGACACGTAGATCTCGCCCACGTCATCGAGGGGAAAGGCGATCACGTCGGTTGTGCCGTTCCGCTTAAGAAACTCCCTGTTCAGTGAGGCCATATAAGTGTCGTCCACTATCACGACGTTAAGCTCCTTAAAGGGCTCTCTGCCTTCCGATCGGACTATCTGGAGGAGATTTTCACGGGCTTTCCGGAGCCATTCATCCGGAATCGGAAGTGCTTTCTGGTTGTTTATCACCTGAATCTTCATCTTTTTTATCTTTTTTCTCTTCGGGGTATTCGATTCTCGGGTGAAATACCCCCTGAAGGACGGGGAAAAAGGCTTCCTCGATCTCCTGGAGTTCTCTTCGGGTAAGATCGGTGGAATCAAGCTGTCCGTCCTTTACCTTGGATTCGATTATGTCATCGATGAGCTTCCTCAGCTTATCGAGAGTCAGCTCGTTCATGCTTCTGGCCGCTGCCTCCACGCTGTCAGCGAGCATGCAGATAGCTTCCTCTTTTGTCTCCGGTTTTGGGCCGGGGTATCTGAAGTCCTCTTCATTGACGTCGCCGTGGATTTCTTTCGCTTTCTTGAAGAAGGGGGTTATGAGGCTCGTTCCGTGGTGCGTCTGAATGACCCTTATGACCTCTTGAGGCAAACCTGCCTTTTTCGCCATCTCGACGCCGTCGGTCACGTGGGCCTTCAGTATTCGGGCGCTCTCCTCGGGAGGTAAGAGGTCGTGGGGATTCTGCTTGCCGATCTGGTTCTCGATGAAATACTCAGGATTTTTAAGCTTTCCAATGTCATGGTAATAGGCTGCGACGCGGGCCAGAAGGGGGTTCGCCCCGATCCTTCGCGCCGCTGCCTCGCACAGGTTGCCCACGAGGATGCTGTGGGTGAAGGTCCCCGGCGCCTCCACCGAAAGCCTTCTCAGAAGCGGATTGTTGAGGTTGGAAAGCTCGAGAAGCAGAAAATCAGTGCTTATCCTGAAGACCTTTTCTATGACGGGAAGCAGTCCTATGACGAGAAGCCCCGAGGCGAGAGAAGTTATGAGCGCGGCGAGAGAGACCTTGAAGAGGGAGTTTTTTGTCAGTGTAGCCTGGAAAGCCGCGGAAGATGTGGAGCTGATCAACGCCACCACGAATACGAGGAAGGTGACGAGGTAGATCTGGTACCTGTTTCCGAAGTTCCTGGTGGCTATGATTGCAGTGAGGGATGTGAGGAGACCGTAAAGGAAGATGGAGAAGTCGTAGCCGAAATAGATCCCCAGTATGGAGGAGAGGATGACGGAGAAGATGAGGGCGGCGGAAAGCCCCGTGGTGACGTTTGCTATGATGGCGAAGAAGGGCAGAAGCGTGATAAAAGGCGAGAGGCCGGAGTTTATCACGAAATAGGTCGCAAGGATGACGATGGCAGCGTTGGTTATTATTATCAGGCTTTTCTTGAAATGACCCTTGTTTTTCTGTTCTATCGTTTCCATGTAGAGATAGGCAAAAAGTATGAGAAGGAAGAACACTATCCGTCTGACCCAGGGGTAGACTTTGTTTTTTCGCTTCTCCACCGTCAGGCTGGGTTCCATAAAATAGGAGATCAGCTCCGAATAGGCTGAGAGAGCTCTCGCATCGTTGCCCCATATGGCCCTTCCCCTTCTCTTTAGCTCGGCCACCGCTTCTTTCTGGCTGAATACCCTGCCCTCTAATTTCTTATAGGTATCGTCGACTTTGAGGATGTTCAGGTGTTCCTTTCCTACCGGAACGGTATCGCTCACGATGCCTTTTCTGCCCATCTGCAGAACGTCCTGCATCGCGAGCCTTATCATGTCCGATTTCACCGAGCTCAGGTAATCCTTTGAGGAGGCGGACAGCGGCCATTCAGCCTCTCCCCTTATGGCGCTCTCCAGGAGATCAGCCTTGTGTTTGATCTCCTTCTCGAAATCGGGCTGGGTCCTCAGCACGTATATTCCGGGCAGCGGAGGAGCCAGAAAATCCACGAGAAGGAAAAAGGCGAAGAATATAAGGGCAGACAAAAGCCTTGCGGTTGCTTTCATTCCTGAGATTTCCTGGAATGCCTCTCGTAGGCTTCCACTATCTGTTTTACGAGGGAATGTCGAATGACATCCTCGGGCCCAAAGTAAATGAAGGTAATTCCCTTTATGTCCCTGAGCACGTCCTGGATCTCCACGAGGCCCGATCTGTCCTGGTGAGCCAGATCTATCTGCGTTATGTCGCCTGTCAGCACGGCCTTGGAGCGGGGGCCCAGACGCGTGAGAAACATCTTCATCTGGACCGATTTGGTGTTCTGGGCTTCATCCAGTATGACGAAGGCGTCTGAGAGCGTGCGCCCCCGCATATAGGCGAGGGGAGCTATCTCGATGACCCTGGTGTCGAGGAGCCTTCTCACCCTGTCGGGCGGCATCATGGCGTAGAGTGCATCGTAAAGGGGCGTGAGGTATGGATTGATTTTTTCCTGGAAATCTCCCGGGAGAAAGCCGAGAGATTCCCCTGCTTCCACGGCGGGCCTGGTTAAGATTATCCTCTCGACCCTGCGTTCCCTGAGGAACTTGAGGGCCATGGCGACGGCGAGGAAAGTCTTCCCCGTGCCCGCCGGCCCTATGGCCACAACTATGTCGTTCTTCTCTATGGCTTCGAGGTATCTCCTCTGGTTCTCCGATTTGGGAACGATTTTCTTCTTCGGAGTGACGATCACAAATTCTTCTTTTTCTTTGCTTCCCGTTCCCTTTACCTGATGGATCGCGTCTATTATGTCCTCTTCATACAGATAGCCGTCTCTTTTAAGTTTCTCCTTGAGCAGGGCGATTATTTTTTCCATGAGGATGATGTCTTCCTTCTCGCCCGTGATGTGTATCTCGTCACCCCGAAGAACCAGCTTGCCGGGAAAATGTTCTCTTAGCACATTCAGGTTCGAATCCTGAATTCCCGCGAGTTTCAATAGATCCACCCCCTTTAAGGAAAGGCTCTTTTTCTCTACTGCCATAATTCTATATCCTGCCTCCTTCTAACTAAAGGCTCCCCTTCTCGCTCGCGAGAAGGGGAGCCTATCTTTTTCATATTGTGTATCTTAGTCTCTCGGAATGTCAAGGACCTGATCCGGATAGATGAGGTCCGGATCTTTGATCTTGTCCTTGTTTGCGTTGTAAATTCTGGTCCACTCCTTGGGATTGTTATAGATCCAGTAAAAGCCCGCTATCTTCCAGAGGCAGTCTCCTGGAATGACCGTGTATGTCCGGTCAAGTCCGTGAGGGACTTTCAGGACCCACCCGGGGTAGATCAGGTTGGGGTCTTTGATCAGATCCCTGTTGGCCCTGTAGAGTCTGGGCCAGGCTGAAGCTCTGTTGTAGATGTAACGCATCGCCGCGATCTTGGCGAGGTAATCCCCTTTGACCACCGTGTACTCGGAGGGATATTTGGCGATCTCAGCCTTGAGGTCCTTTATTTCCTTTTTCAGGATAGCGATGTTTTTCGTCAGTTCCGCGATTTTGTTGCTCAATGTTGTGAGTCTGCTCTCGAGCTGTGAGATCTCTTTCTTCAACGCTGACTCCTGAGAACGATATTCCTGGATCATCTGAAGCGCTTCTTCTTCCGTGAGTTTTTTCTCTTCCGCGAAGAGGGCGGAAGAGGAGAGCGCCAGAACCAAAATGCCGACCAATAATGCTTTCATTTTCATTCTCTAACCCCCCTTTCTCAATATCCCGCTTCCAGGAGATCGAGCCACTTTCTGAGCGAATCCTTTTCCTGCTGCAGGTCCCGTATCTGCTTTTCGAGTTCGCTGATCTTCGAATTTGCCTCTTTCAGTTTGTTCTCCAGCTCGGCTTTCCTGCTCTTCGCCGATTCGACGGCTGCCTTGGCTTCGTCGAGCTGCGACAGAGTTTCCTTAGATGCCGATTTCGGCCCACAACCTACTAATGCCACCAGAAACAACACGGTGAGGATTGCTACCAATCCCCTCGCTTTTTTCGGCATAACCCATGACCTCCTTTTGTTCCTCTTATTTTATAGCCCTCCATCACAGCCTTGTCAAGAAGATAAGTTTCCCCTTTTCTCGCGCATCTTTTCTATAATATATCTTTTTTGCCCGGTCAAGTCAATCATGGGAAGGGCTCCTTCAGACCTTGCTTCCCCCAGCGATACCCGCTCTGTTTTTCCCGTTGCTCATGACGAGTTTGACTGACCCGGGTCCCAGAGCCTTTTTGAGCTTCTCCAGGAGTCTGACATCAGGCCTGACGGCGAAATTCCTGGATTTCATCTTGAAGGTTCCCTTGTCTGTCTTGATCTCGAAGTAAAGCGGTATGTCTCCTCTGTAGTCCTTGAGAATTTCCCAGAGCCTGTCCGCGAGATCCGTGTCCTGAAATGAGGTTTCAACCCTGATCACCAGCGATTGGGGCCTCAGGTCCCTGTATTCGTCGAGGGATTCTATGGAGTTTATTATTACTTTGACCTCTCCGGTCTCGTCGTCCTTGGATACCCTGCCCTCCATCAGGTAGCAGCCATCCTTGACGAGGAGTGAGGCCTTTTCCTGGAAAAGCGAGGAAAAGATTATGGTCTGAAATTCACCCTGATAATCTTCAAAGACCGGCTGAGCGTAAGGCTTCCCCTGTCTGTCTTTTTTTCTTGCCAGCTTGACGAGAGTACCCACAAGCCTGACGCTCTCGCCGTTCTCCATTTCCCTGAGTTCGGTGGAACCAGTGACGTTGAGATAGGGGACTGCCTGTTTGTACCGATCCAGGGGATGGCCGGAGAGAAAGAAGCCCAGGGCCTCCTTCTCGAAACTCAGTTTTGTCTGGAGATTCCATGTTATCTCTTCCTTCTCCTCCCGTGTCGTTTCGCCTCCGAAAAGGGATATCTGATTGGCCGAAAGGCCTTTGCCCGAATAATAAAGGGACACGTCCTTGAGAAGTTTCGCACGGTTCTCCTCGAAGCTGTCAAAGGCTCCGGCTTTCACCAGGCTTTCCACGACCTTTTTGTTCACCCTCCGGGTATCCACCCGGGAGAGAAAGTCAGAGAGGGATTTGTAAGGCCCTCCCTCTTCCCTTTTGGAGACTATTTCTTCCACAGCGCTTTCGCCTACGTTTTTGATGGCGCCGAGCCCGTAAACGATGGTCGAGTCGTCCTGGAGGGTGAACCTGTAATAGCTCCTGTTTATGTCGGGGGGCAGGACCTTTATTTTCAGCCTTCGACACTCCCTTATGAGGGCGGAGATCTTGTCCTGGAAGTTCTGGGTGTTCATTTCGGCCGAGAGGTTGGCCATCATGAACTCGGCAGGGTAATGGGCCTTGAGATAAGCGGTTCGGTAGGACAATAGGGCATAGCCCGTGGCGTGGGACTTGTTGAAGCCATAACGGGCGAAGGGACTTATGTCGTCGAAGATCTTCTCGGCTATCTCCCTCTTAATTCCCCTTTTCGCCGCTCCCTCGACGAAGGCTTTTTTCTGCTCCTGCATCACGTGGGCTTTCTTTTTGCCCATAGCTCTCCTCAGGAGGTCGGCCTGTCCCAGGCTGAAGCCCGCTATCTCAGCTGCTATCTGCATTACCTGTTCCTGGTATACTATGACCCCGTACGTTTCCTTGAGGATTTTCTCGAGCTGTTTCAGGGGGTAACGGGTTTTCTCCCTGTTGTGCTTTCTGGCGATGAAGGGAGGTATCATTCCACTTTCAATGGGACCCGGCCTGTACAGAGCCAGGGCGGCGATGATGTCGTTGAACCGGGAAGGCTTGAGTTTCCGGAGAAGGTCCTGGAATCCCTTTGACTCGAGCTGGAACACGCCAAGGGTGTCGCCCCTCGAGAGCAGCCTGTAAGTGGCCTTGTCGTTGAGAGGTATGTTTTTCAGCTCAAAATTCGGGTCTTTTCTCTTCCTTATTTCCTCTTCGGCCCATCTCAGTATGGTCAAAGTCCTGAGCCCCAGGAAATCCACCTTCAACAATCCCAGCTCCTCCACTGACTTCATGTCGTACTGAGTGGAGACGCTGCCGTCGGAGTTCCTGTAAAGAGGACTGTAATTCCATATCTCGCTGGGAGCTATGACGACTCCGGCGGCGTGGGTAGATGTGTTCCTCACAAGGCCCTGAATTCTTCTGGCGATCTCGAACATCTCCCTGTAGTCCTCACGGCTCTCGATGAGGTTCTGCAGCTCTTTGCTCTCGGCAAGGGCTTCCTCAAGCGTTATGTTGGGCCTCTGGGGGATCATCTTGGCTATCCTGTCGACCTCGCTGTACGGTATGTCGAGAACCCTGCCCACGTCCCTTATGGCAGCCCTGGCGAGCATCCTTCCGAAAGTTATTATCTGGGTGACGTTGTTCTCACCGTATTTTTTCCGTACGTATTCTATGACCGAATCCCTTCCGATGTCGCCAAAATCTATGTCCACGTCGGGAGGGGAGACCCTTTCAGGGTTGAGAAAGCGCTCGAAGAAGAGGTTGTACTGTATGGGGTCGATTTCCGTCACGTCGAGGGCATAGAGGACCAGCGATCCCACTGCCGAGCCGCGGCCAGGGCCCACGGGAACGCCGAGTTCGCGCGCTTTGCTGACTATATCCCTTATGATGAGGAAATAGCCTGAATAGCCCATCTGACCTATTATCTCCAGCTCTCTGTCCAGCCTCTCAGCGTATTCCTGAGGTATTTCGCCCATCTTGTTTCTCAGACCTTCCAGTGCCAGGTCTCTCAGGTACTTATCGGCTGACTCGTAGCCCGGCGGCAGATCGAATCTGGGCAGGTGGACCTTTTTGGGATCGAGATCGAGCCTCAGATCGACTCTCTCGGCGATCTCCAGAGTGTTCCTTATGGCCTCGGGAACGTCCTTGAAGAGAGCAGCCATCGCCTCCTGGGACTTCAGGTAGACCTCTCTGGTCTTGAACCTGAGCCTCCTGTCGTCGTTCAACTTTTTCCCGGTCTGTATGCAGAGAAGGACGTCGTGAGCCCTGTGGTCCTCAGGGTTTAGGTAGTGAACGTCGTTGGTGGCGACGACCTTCAGCTCGAGCCTTTTTGCGAGGTCCAGAAGAAAGGCATTTACTTTGGGGTTTTCCTCCAGGCCGAGCTCCTGAAGCTCCAGATAGAAATTTTCCTTTCCGAATATGTCGATGTAGTCGTAAGCTGCCTCAAGGGCGGCTTCCTCGTCTTCCATAAGGTATTTGTGAGGTATTTCTCCCTTGAGGCATCCTGAAAGGGCCACGAGGCCCTCGCTGTGCTCTGCGAGGAGTTTTTTGTCTATTCTCGGCTTGTAATAAAAACCCTCAAGATAGGCTTTGCTCGAGAGAAAGAGGAGATTTCTGTAACCTTTTTCGTTCAAAGCGAGCAGGGTCAGGTGGTAGTTCTTGTCGGCATTGTCCTTTTCCCGCATGTCGCCGGCGGTTATATAGGCTTCCATCCCGATTATCGGTTTGATTCCGTAATCCCGGGCGTACTTGTAGAATTCGATGGCTCCGAAGAGATTGCCGTGATCGGTGAGGGCGACGGCTTTCATGCCGAGAGCCCTCAATTTCTCCATGAGTTCGGGGAACTTTATGGCCCCGTCGAGAATGCTGTACTCGGAATGAAGGTGAAGATGAACGAAGTCTTCAGCCATTTTTGTCGTTCAGGATGGCAAAGAGGTCATCGGCCTTCTTCGCCTTTTTGAGGACCTCCAGGGCTTTCTGGACCACCTTGTCTTCCTTGAGGGCAGCCCAGTAGCGCCCCCTGGTTCCGAAATATTTCTCCTGAATTTCCATTTCGAGGAGCCTTCTTATCTGATCCTTCGATTCGGAAAACTGATCTTCGGTGAAGTCGATTTCCCTCGACTTCAGGTACTTTTTGAAGTCCTCGAGGACCGCATCGTTCACTATCTGTTTCCCCTGGGGAGGATTCTTGGGATGTTTCGCCTTGTATTCGACGGCGTAGTCGAAGAATATTCTCTTGGCCAGTGCCTTTGAGGTCAGCCCCGTCAGCTTTTCTGCCTCCATGACTATGTCCGGTATGATCCCGCCCCCGCCGTAAACGGGCCTTCCCAGTTTCTTCGTGTGGTAGACCTTTTCCGTCCGGGCGGTGTCGGAAGAATCGGCAGGAACGGCTGCCGTCGTATCTTCCTTCTCCTCGCGGTGAATGCATCGTCCTGAGGGGGTGTAGTATTTCGCCGTCGTTATTTTCAATTTGTAGTCGTCCTCGATCTGGAAGATCCTCTGTACCGATCCCTTTCCGAAGGTCGTATCCCCTATGATGAGGCCCCTGTCCCAGTCCTGGATTGCGCCCGAGACGATCTCCGAGGCGCTGGCCGATCCGTGGTTGACGAGGACCACGAGGGGCATCTCCTCGTCGACCTCCGGCTCATGGGTGGCGCGGTATTCCATCCTCGACTGGGGTATCCTTCCTCTTGTGGAGACGATGAGGTGCCCTTTGGGGAGGAACAGATTCGATACTTCTATGGCTTCCTGAAGCAGTCCTCCAGGATTTCCCCTGAGGTCAAGTATGAGCTTTTGAGCCCCCTCAGCGAGAAGGGAATCGATGGCACTTTTCAGCTCACTGCGCGCGCTGCTGGAAAAACTGGAGAGCGTCACGTAGCCCACCTTTCCGTCGAGCATCGTGTAAAAGGGAACCGTCTTTATGTGAATTATTTCGCGGGTTATCGTGAATTCGATGGGTTCATCCACGCCTTCTCTCTTTACTTTGATGGTGACCTTTGTACCGGGCTCCCCGCGCAACTTCTTCACAGCGTCCCGGAGCTTCATCCCCCAGCTCGATTTCCCCTCGATCTCGATGATCCTGTCACCGGCCATGATGCCTGCCCTGTAGGCAGGGGTTCCTTCAATGGGAGCGATGACCGTTATCCAGCCGTCTATCAGGCTGATCTGAATCCCGAGGCCCCCGAACTCGCCCCTGGTCCTGATGTCCCATTCCTCGCTCTCATCGGGCGTGAGGAAGTCGGAATAGGGGTCGAGGGAGTTTACCATGCCCTCAATTCCCTTTTCAACCAGATCCGCCGGATCTTCCTCCTCCACGTAGTTGATCTCTATGGTTTTCAGCACTCTGGTGAACATCCGGAACATCGTTTGCAGGTCTTTTCGACTCTGAGCCTGGCCGGCTTTGTACCCCAGCCCCGCGACGATAAGGAGCAGGACTATCAGGGGGATAAGACGCTTCTTCATCGTATCACCTCTTTTTTCTGTATTTGTTCAATCCACCCTTTTGTTCAAGGCGGGCTATGGATACATTATAAACCTCTTCGATGAGTTCTTCCCGCTTTCGGGTGCCGTCGAGCACATAAAACCTTTTTTTTGCCCGTCTTGCCAGCTTCAGATATCCCTCTCTGACCCTCTGGTGGAACTCGAGCTCTTCTCTTTCTATGGTGTCCAGTTCCCTTCCCTCGATGCGGGACAGCCCCACCTCTGCCGGAAGGTCCACCAGAAAAGTCAAATTCGGCTTGAGGCCATTGGTCCCGATTTTATTGACCCTCGAGAGGGGCTTCAGGGGTAGCCCCCTGCCGTAGCCCTGGTATGCTAAGGTCGAATCGGAAAACCTGTCCGTTATCACTATGTGGCCATTAGAGAGGGCTGGATAGATCACCTCTTTTACGTTTTCCCGCCTCGCGGCGATTAAAAGGAGGGCCTCGGCCCAGGGGTCGAGGGGGAAGTCCCTCTCGAGGAGGATGCTCCGTATTTTTTCACCGGCTCTGGTGCCGCCCGGTTCACGGGTGAATACTGTTTTGAATCCCTCCTCGAGGAACCTGTTATAAAGGCTTTGGGCCAGTGTGGTCTTGCCACTTCCCTCGACCCCTTCGAAGCTTATCAGGAAACCCCAGCGACCCATGACCGGGGTTATTTCTTCTTGCCGCCTTTAGCCTGCTTGGCGTATTTCTCTATCCACTTCTCCAATTTTTCCTTTGCTTTCCAATCGGGGAACTGCTTTGGCGGCGTTTTAAAGAAATAGGAAGAGGGTTCGACAATCGCTCCGCTCAGCCCCGCGTCCTTGGCTATCTTGGCACACCTGATGGCATCTATCATCACTCCGGCTGAATTGGGCGAATCCCAGACCTCCAGTTTCAGCTCGATGTTGAGGGGAACGTCGCCGAAAGTCCTGCCTTCCAGCCTCATATAAGCCCATTTCCTGTCTTTCAGCCAGGGAACCCAATCGGAGGGCCCGATGTAGACGTTTTCCTCGCCGATATCGTAGGGGAGGAGAGAAGTCACAGCGCCGGTCTTCGAGATCTTCTTGGAGTGGAGCCTTTCCCTCTCCAGCATGTTAAGGAAGTCGGTATTGCCGCCTACGTTGAGCTGGGACGTCCTCTCGAGCTTGACTCCCCTGTCGATGAAGAGCTGAGTCAATATCCTGTGTACTATCGTGGCTCCCACCTGGGACTTGATGTCGTCGCCCAGAACGGGAAGCCCTGCGTCCTCAAACCTCTTCGACCAGTACGGAGAACTCGCGATGAAGACGGGGATGCCGTTCACGAAAGCTGCCCCGGCCTGGATTGCCTGTTCCACATACCACTTGGTCGCCTCCTCAGAGCCGACGGGAAGGAAGTTCACGACCACGTCGACGCCGTTGTCCTTCAGGATCTTCACGATGTCATCGGTGGGGCCGGGAGCCTTTACTATGACCTTTTCGAGGTACTTCCCGATACCGTCGTGGGTCATGCCCCTGTAAACTTTGACGTTGAGGGGCGGCACGTCGGTGAACTTATAGGTGTTGTTGGGCGGAGCGAAGATCGCTTCCGACAGGTCCTTCCCCACTTTCCTCGCGTCTATGTCGAAGGCACAGCAGAACTTTATATCCGAAATGTGATAGCCTCCGAGGACTGTGTGCATTATGCCCGGGATGAACTCGCCCGGTTTTGCATTCCTGTAATAGTGGACACCCTGAACAAGGCTTGATGCACAATTCCCAACGCCGACAATAGCAACCCTTATCTCAGGCATCTCAAACCCTCCTTTTTTTCGTTCCTACAGCTATTCCTGTTTAGCGAGGCTATTATATAGCCCTACCCACCGCGATACAACGGTAATGAACACCAGAAGGGCATAGAGCACCAGCAATTTCAGGAAGAATGCGGGGCCGAGCAGGGAGATCAGGAACAGGTAGATGTACCTGCCGGTTCTGTCCATGGGGCCGACTCTGATGGAGACGCCGAGGCCCTCTCCCCTTGCCCTGAGATAGGACACCATAAAGGAAAGGGTGAATGAGATGAAAATGAGTATCAGAGCCCAAATGGAGTTCCGGTAAAAATAGAGCACGCCTCCGAAGATCGCTGCTTCTGAGAGTCTGTCGAGAGCCGAGTCGAGCAGGGCACCGAAGCTGCTCTTCTTGCCGGTCAGCCGCGCCACATCCCCGTCAACGGCGTCGAGGACGCCTGCAATCAGGAGGAGCAGAGCGGCCAACCTGAAATAACCGCCGGCGTACAGTAAGCCGGCGAATATCGTTATGAGAAATCCGATCAAAGTTATATAATTTGGATGAATGCCGAGTTTCACGCACACGTTGACTATGGGCCTTATTATTTTCCTGCCATTACCCTTCCATGCCATTTCAATTCCTCCCTTTTATTGTTATCACAAATTCGCCCTTCACGGTTTTTAGCTTTTCCCTGACCTCACTGAGCTTGCCGAAAAGTACCTCCTCGTGCAGCTTGGTCAGTTCCCTTGCCAGGCATACCTCTCTATCGCCGAAGATCTCCTGCAGTTCCTCGAGGAGCCTTTCGATCCGGTGTACGGACTCGTATATCACCACAGTTCGCCTTTCTTCCGCAAGCTCCTGGAGCTTTTTCCTCCTTTTTTCCTTTTTCCTCGGAAGAAATCCTTCGAAGGCAAAGCTGTCGGTCGGCAACCCTGACACCGAGAGAGCTGCCACGACAGCAGAAGGACCTGGAACGGGGGAGACCTTAAACCCCCGCTTTCTCGCTTCCCTGACGAGCCGATACCCCGGATCGGAGATGCACGGGGTCCCGGCATCGCTCATTATCCCCACTTTGTGACCCGCCTCGAGCAATTCCATCACCTCAGGAATTCTTTTGATCTCATTATGCTCGTTATACGAAAGGGTTTTAACCTTGATCCTGTATTTATCGAGGATTATCCTCGTTCTGCGGGTGTCCTCACAGAGGAGGACATCCAGGGATCTGAGCACTTTGAGGGCCCTGAGGGTTATATCCTCCAGGTTCCCTATAGGGCCGCCGATTACATAGAGTATCCCCTCTTTCATTAAAAAAGTTTAGGATCACGATTAACATCTGTCAAGACCTTTTCTTGAAGGGGCTTGACATAGATTTTCTAAGCCGGTATATATAAAGGCTTGAGGGGCATACCCCCTTTCGCGGGGTCCCCTCGATGCTAAAAAATTAATGAAACAGGAGGTGTGAAATCCATGAGGTTTGACAGGTTTACGGAAGGAGCCCAGCAGGCAATAGCTCTCGCTCAGGAGAGCCTGCGGATTTTTAAGCACAACCAGCTCGACACGGAGCACCTTCTCTATGGGCTTCTTTCCCAGGAAGAGGGCGTTGTGCCGAAGATTTTCGAAAAGCTGGGCATTTCCCCCCTTGTGGTGAAGGACAAGGTCAAGGAGGCCCTCTCGAGGTTTCCTCAGGTGGAATACGTGGGCGGTCAGCCCATGCAGATCTACATAACGCCAAGGGCTCAGAGGGTCCTGGAGCAGTCCGAAGAGGAGGCCAAGAGGCTTAAAGACGAGTACGTGGCCTCAGAGCACATACTTCTCGCGATAGCTGAGCTCTCCGACGGGCCTGCGGGCAGGATCCTGAGGGAGCTGGGTGTGGACAAGGAGAAAATATACTCGGCACTGTATGAGATAAGGGGAGGGCAGAGGGTGACGGAGCCCACAGCCGAGTCGAAGTACAACGCGCTTGAGAAGTACACGGTGGACCTCACAAAGCTGGCGGAGCAGGGGAAGCTCGATCCAGTGATCGGAAGGGATGAAGAGATCCGCAGGGTAGCCCAGATCCTCATGAGAAAGACGAAGAACAACCCGGTGCTCATAGGCGAGCCGGGCGTCGGGAAGACAGCTGTGGTGTACGGGCTCGCTCAGAGGATCGTCTCTGGAGATGTGCCCGATCCGCTGAAAGGCAAGAGGATCCTGTCCCTCGACATAGGTTCTCTCCTTGCCGGGTCCAAGTTCAGGGGAGAATTCGAGGAGAGGCTGAAAGCTGTCATAGAGGAGATTAAGAAGGCCCAGGGCAAGATAATACTCTTCATAGACGAGCTCCACACCATCGTGGGAGCCGGTGCCGCCGAGGGAGCAGTGGATGCCGCCAACCTGCTCAAGCCGGCTCTTGCCGCCGGAGAGCTCAGGGTTATCGGCGCCACCACCCTGGATGAGTACAGGGAGAGGATAGAAAAGGACGGTGCACTGGAGAGGAGGTTTCAGCCGGTTTTCGTAAGGGAGCCGAGCGTTGAGGAGACCATAGAGATTCTCAAGGGCCTGAGGAAGAGGTTCGAGGAACACCACAAGGTGAAAATAACTGACAGGGCCATAGAGGCAGCGGCAAAGCTCTCGGCGCGGTACATAACGGAGAGGAGGCTGCCCGACAAGGCCATAGACCTTCTGGATGAGGCGTGTTCTGCCCTCCGGCTTAAGCTGTCGGAGATGCCCGAGGAGATAAAGGAGCTGGAGAAAAGGATAGCGGAGCTGACCGAGGAGGGACAGGCGGCGAGCCAGTACGGAGATACCGAAAGGGCACAGAGGATCAAGGCCGAGCTCGACAGGCTCCAGAAGGAGCTGTCCGAGAAGAAGGAAGCCTGGATGAAGGAACACAGGGTCGATGAGGTTGTGGATGAGGAGGACGTCGCCGAGGTGGTGGCGAGGTGGACCGGCATCCCGGTGTCCAGGCTCCTCGAGGACGAGATCAAGAAACTTCTCCGGATGGAAGAAGAGCTCAAAAAGCGCGTGAAGGGGCAGGATGAGGCAATAGAGGTTCTCGCCGACGCGATAAGGAGGGCGAGGGCAGGACTTCAGGATCCGAACAGGCCCATCGGCGTCTTTCTCTTCGTAGGGCCTACTGGGGTTGGAAAAACACACCTTGCCCGTCAGCTCGCCTGGTTCCTCTTCAACGACGAGAACGCCCTTCTGAGAATCGATATGTCCGAATACATGGAGAAGCACGCAGTCTCGAGGCTCATAGGAGCACCTCCCGGTTATATCGGCTACGAGAAAGGCGGTCAGCTGACCGAAGCGGTCAGGAGGAGACCCTATCAGGTCATACTTTTCGACGAGATAGAGAAGGCTCACCCCGACGTGTTCAACATAATGCTGCAGATCTTCGATGCCGGCCGCCTCACCGACGCTCAGGGACACACCGTTGACTTCAGGAACACGGTCATAATCATGACTTCCAACATCGCCTCCGAGATGCTGGGGAGGCTTACCGGTTCCAGGGAGGAAAAGTTAAAAGCCATTATGCCTGAGCTCAGGCGCTACTTTAAGCCCGAATTTCTCAACAGGATAGACGAGATCATAATCTTCAATCCTCTGGGTATCGAGGAGATCAAGGGTATTGTGGACCTCCAGCTCGAGGGCGTCAGGAAAGCTCTTTCCGAGAGGAATATCAAACTCGAGCTCACTGAGGCAGCCAGGGAATATCTGGCGAGGGAAGGTTACGATCCGGAATTCGGCGCCAGGCCTCTTCGGAGGACCATACAGAGGCTGATTGAAACTCCGCTTTCCAGGATGCTCATAGCGGGCGAGATCAAGGAAGGGGACACCGTGCAGGTCGACTACGACGGCAAGGAGCTTAAGTTCAACGTGCTGGAAAAGAAGCCGGCCTAACGACCTATGGGACAGGCCTGAATGCAGATGCCGCAGATGAGCTGACCGATCCCCCTTATGGCGGCGAACTCTCTGAGTTTTTTAAGACATCTTTCCATATCGTAGCCCTCCTCGCTGAGGGCTCCGGCAGGACAGGCATCGATGCAGGCGGTACAGGCGCCGCACTGCGATTCGAGGGGCTGCCCCGTTACCTCGATGGGCATGTCGGTCAGGATCGTCGCGTACCGCACCCTCGGACCGTGAAGGGGATGTATCAGAAGCCCCGACTTGCCAATCCAGCCGATTCCGGCGGTGTAGCCGACCAGTTTATGGGAGAGGTGGCCCAGCTGCCTCTCCCAATCCACTTCCTGAGATGCAGCAATGGGCAGCGCTCTGTAGCCGGCTTTTCTTATTCTCGAAGCGATCCTGAAGGCCGTCTGGTCCAGGATCCAGTTCACGGTCTTGTAGTGATGCTTGTAAAGCAGGGTAGGGCGGTCCCTGATCGTTTCCAGGACATCGTTCAGAAGCCTGACCCCTATAATCAGGGCTCTCCTGTATTTCCCCCTCTCTACGCTCTCGTGGAAGGTGTGCTCTATTTCTGCCACATCGGCAACGCCCCAGATGTCGACGTCGAGGCCTTCTAAGAGTTTTTCCACATCCATAAGGGTTAATATTAAGGTTTTCCACAGGCATAGAAAAGCCTCCTGCACAGTCATTGCTTTATAATTACCTCCATGAGCGAGGTCACATCGGAAGGGAAGAAAAAGAGAGGTCTATTTGTAACGCTCAGTACGGTTCTGATCGCCCTTTTGATCGCCTTTTTCGGCATCTCATCCTACAGGTGGTACGTGAAGAGGGTCCTCAGGGAGAGAAAGCGGCACTTATACAGCAGCGTCAGGGTCGAAGTGCTGAACGCGGCGGGAGTTCCCAATCTCGCCAGAAACGTAACTCTATGGCTCCGTAGACAGGGTTTTGATGTGGTTTATTACGGAAGCGCAAGGGAAAAACTCGATAAGACGGTGATAGTAGAGAGATCCGACGAGAACATGAAAAACGCCAGATTGCTCGGGGACCTCATAGGCTGCCACGAAGTCATAAAGGAGATAGATCCCGACAGGCTTCTCGAGGTTTCCCTCATTCTCGGGAAGGACTGGCAGTCCTATTTCGACTTCCGGGAAGAGGACTTTATCTACTGAACCTCTATCACGGCGATTTTTCCCTTCCGGACAGTGCGGGGGCTGCGCAGGAGATAGAGGTAGATGCCGGTTCGCACTCTTTCCCCCATCGAGTCGGTGAGGTTCCAGACGAGCTTCCCGGGGCGTTCCGCCCTCAGCTTTTTTATCGACCTTCCGCTGACATCGTATATGTCGATCTCGACAGGGAATTCGCCTCTATCGAGGCGAAACTCAACGCGATCTCTTCGGGTATTCGAGAAAAGAAAGTCTCGCCTTTCCTGAGTCCTTTCCTCTGCAACCCCCACGTCGGGGAAGAAACGACCCCAGATCCTGAAGGCATCGTGAGGCGTTTCCGTCCAGCCCTTCCACACGACGAGGAATTGACCCTCTGGCCCGCATGCCACATCGGGTTCCATTTCTTCGTCCGGCGTGGCGATCACAGTGAAAGTGTCGATGACTTCGCCCCAGGGGGAGACCTCAGCCCCGTAAATATCGGAGTTTCCGTTCCGCTCGTCCTGCCACACGACGACGAAATTCACGCCATCGAAGTCAACCCCGGGAAGGGATTGCCTGCCTTGCTCTGCGCATATGGCTATGGGATCCGGGTCCAGGACATCCCCCGCGGTATCCACCCTGACTCCGTAGATGTCCCCATTTGACTCGTAGATGACCAGATAGAGGCCGTCCCCCCAGGACAATTCGGGAGTATGGTCGTTGTGGTCGCTCTCTGTGATCCTGATCAGGCCCTGATGAATCGTATCTCCGAGCGGATCCAGGAGCTTTCCCTGCAGGTTCGTGACTCCCTCTATGTTTCTCCGAAAGACGAGCAGGAAA